>Ga0307429_1000143_pt1 | contig 51763 bp, 50 predicted proteins | sample SalMarWE160230MG_FD_202151 | JGI IMG/M metagenome (GOLD analysis project Ga0307429, IMG submission 202151) | Salt marsh sediment microbial communities from the Plum Island Ecosystem LTER, Massachusetts, United States - WE1603-230 | ecosystem: Environmental > Aquatic > Marine > Intertidal zone >... | reverse complement strand
TGCGTGTTCGGTGGCGGCACCACTACCATATCGCCCGGCCGCCAGTTAGCTGGAGTAGCTACAGCATTCTTGTCCGTCGTTTGTAATGCATCTATTATTCTCAGTATCTCGTCCATATTCCTGCCGGTGGTCAGCGGGTAGTAGAGTATTGTCCTGATAATTTGGTTAGGGTCGATTATGAATACGCACCGGACAGTCTCGGTCTTGCTCTGACCGGGGTGAATCATGCCATAGTCCATAGAAACTTCCTTGTTGAGGTCAGCGATAATAGGGAATGGTATCTTTACCTTGGTTTTCTCCTCCACGTTGCGCACCCAGGCGATATGCGAGGAGACACTATCTACACTGAGGCCCAGAAGCTCTACCCCCCGCTTTTGCAATTCGGGATGAATCTCAGAAAAAGCGATGAACTCAGTAGTGCATACCGGGGTGAAGTCCGCCGGATGGGAAAAGAGAATCAGCCAACTCCCCTTAAAGTCTTCCAGCTTGAGCACCCCGTGAGTGGTTACTGCCTCAAAAGCTGGTGCTGGCTCGCCTATTCGGGGCATGTTACCTATTTGTTCTTTTACTTCTTCCATGTTATTACACCTCCTTTATTTTTTGATCTTTCGTCTAGCGTTGACCTGTTTCCTGCTCTACATTATGATCTTCATGCCATTAGATTTCTACGCAGTTTTCCCATAAGCCATGTACGTTGCAATAGACAAGGGCACAGAAGAATTTAAATTGTTCTACCGGCACCTGGAACCTAACGTTGGGATTGGTATAGGACGGGGCAAAGGCAGACCTGCCCAGGTTTATTACCTGCCCATCTTTCTTTACTCCATAAAGTTCTAACCAGGCAATATGATGTTCTAAGGTATTGGGATGAGGAGTTTCCTTCCCGACCACAACATGTACGATGTCTGCACCGGCCTCGCCCCTCCCCTTGCCAACCTCGATTGTCGGAACATGCTTTTCCTTTCCTTCTGCCTCTTTGCTTTTCAAAATCTCTCCAAATTTCATTTTCTCACCTCCTTAATCTTAAATCTCATGGGGTTTGCTTTTTAGGGCATCTTCGCATTTTCACTCCTCCACCTCAGTTTCCTTTTGAATTAATCTGTCGTACACTTTCTTTTCTTCCATCAAGCGATTATATTTTCTCGACCCGAGACACTCTCTGGCATGTTGGCACCACTCTACGCTGGAAGGGGGATTATCTCCGAGGACAATTTCACCACACTTAGGGCACTTGGTATAGAATTCATCACTCCATACCTCAACTTCCCAGCCACATTGAGGGCAGTTCTTATAAACAGGAACGGGATTTTTGATCTTATCCGCTCCAGGACATCCACTAAGCATGGTTTCTATAGTTCTCTAACTCTTCACTTTATTTTATCAACAATTAGTCTTCCAAATTATTGGCATTGCTCTAAACAACTGATGAAATCTTAGCCCAGAAGTAGTGAAGAAGTCATAAAACGGTGGTTAAAAAAATTACAAATTTATAACATTTAGAGATTGCCAAAGGGCCAGGGAATTGTTATTGCCTTAGCCTTTCTTAACCTTCCCTGAGCAGGACCTTATCATGCAAAGCCATGCTCTTTATGCTTTTCTGCGATGGTGCTAGCTAAGTTGTCCAGGGCTTTGAAGTCCTCTTCTCTGGGAAATCCCTTGCTGAGCACGGGAGCCAGTACCTCTGCTTTAAGGTTGGGAATCATTCCCGTGAGCTGTTCCACAGCCTTGCTGCCCCAGCCATAGGAGCCAATGATGGAGATGAACTGGAGCCTGGGCCTTAAGGCATTGGCTAGAAATGCCGCATGGGCGACGTTAGGATGTGGACCAACCAGAACTGTAGGCGTGCCTATGACCATAGTAGCGGCGTCCACTAATGCCATGGCCAGTTTCCCAATATCAGTTACCGCCAGGTTGAACTGCTTAACCATAACACCCTTGTCAGCCAGGGCTCCAACAAAATATTCCACCATTTTTTGGGTACTGCCATGCATGGAGATATAAGGCAAGACCACTATGTTTTTTGGTGGGCCGAATACCCAGCTTCGATATGCTTCCAGGATGAACGAAGGTTTGTTATGGAGGGGGCCATGGCTGGGGGCGATGATATCAATCTTATAACTGTTTAGCTTCTCCAAATGTTTCTCAATACTGGTGCGGAAAGGCATCATGATTTCAGCATAGTATCTTTTAGCCGATTCATAGACTTGCCCTTCATCAGTTACATACAAGTCGGTTGTGGCTAAATGGGAACCCAAAAAATCGCAGGAGAAAAGTATTTTGTCTTCTCTCAAATAGGTGAGCATTGTCTCTGGCCAGTGTACCCAGGGGGCGTGGATAAACTCCAGGGTTTTATCCCCCAGGGACAAAGTTTCACCATCGCTTACAGTGATAAATCTGTCCTCAGGGATAAGCAAGAGAGCCACAAGCATATCCTGACCTTTAGGCGTGGTGACCACTTTGGCATCGGGATACTTCGCAAGAACCTGGGGGATAGAACCAGAGTGGTCTTGCTCAGCATGGTTGGCAATGACATAGTCAATAACGGGAACATTCTCAAGATAAGCCATGAGGACGTGTGTCGTAGAGGGATTCACGGTATCTATCAAAGCAACTTTCTGGCTGCCCTGCACCAGGTAGGCGTTATAGCTTGTTCCATCGGGAAGGGGTATCAGAGCGTCAAAGAGACGCCTGTCCCAATCAATTGCTCCAACCGAGTAGACTTTGGGTCTTATTTCTCTTGGTTTCATTTACTCCTCCTTTCAATATTCCAACAGTCTCTTTTCTCCCTCAATCTTCTTTATTCCCGTGATGTCCTGGGTGGCTTCCAGCGCCCCCAGATACTTGCCTCCCTTGTCCCTCACAGCAAAATACCTGATATATACCTTCCTCTCCCCGAGATTTATCCAGAATGCCGCTGAATCCTGCCTACCACTCTTGAAATCGGACAATATCAGGTTTACTTTGTCCACGCTTTGCTTCGGGTGGCAGTTTTGAACTGATTTCCCAATCACAGAAATCGACCGTTTAAAGATTCTCGTTTCATGCTTATTCCACAATTTGACTAGATCATTCTCGTCAACGAAAGAAATTTCCACAGGTATTGCTTCTAATATCCCTTCTAACTGTTCTCTGCTCAAGTTTTCTATCATCGTTAATCCATCACTCCTCTAATTTTTCGAACTGGTCCTTACTCGCCCCGCAGACAGGGCATACCCAATCGTCGGGTATTTCCTCGAAAGGCGTCCCCGGCTTTATACCGCCGTCGGGGTCGCCTAACTCTGGGTCATAGATATACCCGCAGACAGTGCATTCGTATTTCGCCATTTTGGATACCTCCTCCTTTCTCTATTTGATATAGCTGGGAGCTGTCTTGGGAGTAGTGCCTCTCTTAACCTGATGGTAGTAAGCGTAAGTCATTGGTTCACCTTCTCCGATAACATCCGCTCCCACAACCTCTCCTATGAAGATAGTGTGAGTCCCGACATCTACCTGATGAATTACCTTGGCTTCAAGATAAGCTACGCTATGGTCAAGCACGATGGGAGCCTTAGTTTCACCTAGTTTGTAGTTGACATCTTTGAGTTTGCCTACTTCCCGACCCGATTTGAAGCCAAAATGACCGATGAAAGAGAGTGGCGTATCCTGTGACAGTATAGAGGCGGTAAAGACTTTGCTCTCGGTGATAAATTCATGAGTCAGGTTCTGCTTATTAATACTCACGACAATGGTTGGCGGTTCAGATGTCACCTGAAACACAGTGTTGGCGATCTGTCCATTAAGTTTGTCCCCTTTTTGGGAACCTATCACATATAAACCGTAGGTGCAGTTACGCAGGACCTTGAGATTCATAATCAACCTCCTCCAGTCTTTATTTACATAAGGTCTTCTTCACTGGCTTCAATTGCCCGCTGTAATTCGGCACTGAGTAAGGGCGGCAACCCCTCTATATCCACCCTTAGAAATCCTCTGACTATCGTGGCTGTAGCCTCGCTTCGAGTTAGCCCCCGCGCCATGAGATACTCCACTTCTTCTTCAGCTATCTTGCCTACTGCCGCTTCATGGGATAGGTCAATGCCAGCTAAAGTGCCTTTAAGCTCGGGTATGGCGTGGATTATGCCCTCTCCCATCAGGATCAGCCCACGACATTCCAGATGACCTTTGACATCAGGGGCATTGCCCTCTATATAACCCCGGGCAACAATGCTCCCTCCTGTAGTTATCGCTCGTGATATGATTTCTGTTTTCGCTCCCTTAGCATCGAGGATGGTCCGAGAACCGACATCCAGCGATGACCCCTGAGCTGCTACCAAAATACTGTTGAATCTGACAACCGCATTTTCCCCCACACACCTGGCTGTGGGATACATCTGTAGTGAACGGACTGGCTTCGTAAGTACATAATTACTAAGAAATAAGCCATCTTCTTCAATCATCACTCCCGTGCGAGGGCGAACAGCTACCTCTGGATTCCAGCTATGTATCATAGTGAAGGTGACCTTAGCCCCTTTCTTTATGTAGAACTCAGAGACGCCCAAGTGCAGGCCGGCTTCTTCGTTAGAAGCAGTGGTACAACCGGTAATGATATGCAGCTCCGAGTTTTCTTCAGCAATGATAATATTGTGCACATTCTGAGCAAGCCGTGCTTTTGCCAGATAAAGACAGGTCTGAACAGGGTAAATAGTCTTATAGCCGGGCAGCGCCCTGATGAAGTAGCCATTGTACTGGTTCAGTTCTATATTGGCTGTGTACTTATCGGTATCCACGGCTACGGCCTGCCACCAGTAGTCTGACAGCCAGTCATACTTTTCCAGAGCCTGGCTGACTGCCATAACTTCCACACCTTCTTGTCTGACCGAGCTATGAACTGGAGCGTTATCCATCTGGATAAAGGTCCCTGCTCTCTGGCCCGGGTCATCCAAAATGATTCCTGCCTCCAGCATCCGCTTTTTGGCCCTTGCTGGGAGCTTCGACGGGTCAGCCTGGTAAGGCTGCTCTTCAGTTGAACTAACATAAGCGCCCAAATCTATATCCTCACCATATGCCGCTGGTTTGGCGGTTGCTGCTCTGGCTTTATCTTTATGTGTCTCAGACGATGTTGTCTTAACCACTTGGCGCCCTCCTCATAAAACATTTGATACATTCTTCGTAGCCCTTCTCTCTAATAGTGGCTAAAATCTCATGAGGGTCTCCTTCACATCCGATTACACCATCACACATGACATAGCCTGTGCGGGCATTAACATAGTCCAGAATATGACCAGTGTGGGTGATGATGAGCCCCATGCATCTTCGTTCAAGTATGGGGCAATCTTTTTCCAGCAAGCTATTTATTAGGTCACCGATAAGGGCGATATTCACCAGGTCAACGCCTGATTCAGGCTCATCTATCAATGTTAATGTGGGCCTCTGTGCCAGCAGTTGCATCAACTCGGAACGTTTTAGCTCTCCTCCCGAAAACCCGTAGTTTATCTCCCTATCCAGAAAGTCAGCCAGATTAGTCTTTTCTGCGAGTTGGCTGATGCTCTCTTCATCTCCTTGACCCTTGAGGCAGGCAGCGACCATGTCACGCGTTTTTACCCCCCGAACTACCGGTGGCCGTTGGAAGGACACACCGATCCCCAAACGGGCTCTCTCATCCAGCGGCAACTTAGTTATGTTCTTGCCTTTGAAAATAATTTTGCCGTTGGTTACCCGATACTTGGGAACCCCCATTATTGCCATGAGCAAAGTAGTTTTCCCTCCGCCGTTGGGACCAAAAAGAACATGGGTCTCGCCAAAGCTCATTTTTAAATTTATGTTATGCAAAATCTCCCGCCCTTCCACCTCTACAGTTAGCTGCTCAATACTTAAAGCAACATCCCCCATCTTGTACCCTCCTGTTTGTTTATTTAAGCTCCATCCAATGACCAGTGTTCGCTTTTAGTAAACCACCCCGCAGGGTTACTGAGATATTCGTAGGAATCGAGAAGGGCAAGATGGTGCCCTCGCTCCTCCCCCGCCAAGGCCTCATAGAACCGCTTTTCCACTGGGAGGGTGCTTTCTTCGCTTCGATCGTGATACAAATTATAAGACTTTATCTCCATATCCATAGCTACCTTGATAGCTTCGAGTTCAGACTCGGCCACCTTAATCTCGCTACCCAGTGCTTTAGTGGCTTCGGCGAACAGAGACTTGAGCCTTTTCCCCCTCTCGGATGGTGCTTCTACATCAGGCCAATTCTGCCCTCTTTTTAGGGCTTCATATATTTCCTCAAACTTCTTGCGGTGAACGTCTTCCTCATCAGCCAGCTGCTGAAATAGTTCCCTAGCTAGTTTGCTGCTGCTTTTCTGGCTCGCCTTCTGGTAGAACTCTTTGCCCTCTACTTCCGTCTGAACAGCGAGCTGAAGCACCTCCATCGTTCTAGCCTGTTCATTTTCCATTTGCTCACTCCTCTTAAAAACTTACGAGCTGATTAATTCCATATCCTCACCACAACAGACCAGCGTGCCGCCGCCAGCCTTGGTCACCGTCACCTCATTGCCACAGACATTGCAGCGATATTTTTCGCCAACTTCTTTAACAGCCATTTTTACCTCCTTAATTTTTTATAGCCAGATGGAATCCGGAATTCACTTCAACCCTCTCTTGAGTTCCAAAAGCTGGCGATAACATTATTGATGCACTCTAAGGATACTTTTACGCTGAAATCTTAGACCAGAACTAATGAAGAAGTTATAAAACAGTGGTCAAAAAAATTACAAATTTATTACATTTCATGAGTGGCCAAAGAGCCAGGGAATTGTTATTGCATTAGACATTCTCAACCCTTTTTGAGCAAAACATTGTCAGGCAAAGCCGCTTTTACCTCCTTAATTTTTATAGCCAGCTGGAATCCGGAATTCACTTCAACCCTTTCTTGAGTTCCGAAAGCTGGCGCAGGTGATTCTTTTCTTCATCCAATACGGTGAGGACGACTTCACGGTCCCGCCCCCTCACCAGGCTCTGCAATTCCGTGTAAAAGAGGATAGAATCTTTCTCAGCCTGGATTCCGGTGTCGAGGGCTTCAATTTCATTGGACAACTTGCCGGCCTTTTGTTGTGCCTCGGTGACATTGGAAAATATTACGCTGTCAACTAACGATTTGAGGTAAAGCATATATTCATCACCGTAGGTCTCCGGGGGCTTAACCTGCCCCAGGGAATCCGCCATCCCCTGAAAGGTATCCAGATGTTTCTTTTCTTCTCCGGCGAGGTAATTATAGATGTCCTTGATATCTCTATTGCCGGTCTTATCAGCCAGAGCCTGATAGAATGCCATACCGTTCCTTTCTATGCCCATAGCTATTTCTAAGAGCTCGCTTCCTGAGAAAAAAACAGCCATTCCAATCCTCCTTTTTAATGTATTTTATTATCTGGGCCTCCGCAAGTAGCCAGGACAATATCTAGCGACCTCGCCTGAACATCTTACTGCGGACTAGTTTCGCCTGTATATTGTATACCATCGACCCCACCCACATAACATTCCGCTATAAGGCAAGGTAAATATAGTGATAAGTTTGCTTAATGGTATAGCAAAAGCCAATTTTCCGTCAAGCAGCGTTGTCATTGCGAGCACCGACTTGTCGGAATAAAGAATGATATACCGGTCTAGCGAAGATAAATTTCACCACTACACTTTTCTTAGAAGAAGTGAACAATATGGCAGCCGGGATATTACCTGTAATCTCGTCATGCTGGCGGTTGTAGTTCCTCTATTTGCTGCTCAGTCCTTTCAAACAATGACGGGGCTTCTGACAGTTTGATACACAGCTCAAACCCGGCTATTGCTCTGAAGTCTGCGGCCATTGCATAGTTGACACAAGAGCTAGCAGGGAAAGGCGAACTATAATCAGGGTCTATCTCAATGGCTCTGCTGTAATCAGCAATGGCATTGTCATATTCTTCCTTGGCAAAGTAAGCTACAGCCCGATTATTATAGGCCCAGGCATAATCAGGTTCCAACTCGATAGCTTTGGTGTAGTCAGCAATGGCTTCGTCATATTCCCCTTTGAGGTAGTAGACAATACCGCGGCTGTTATAGTCCCAGGCACAAGGAGGCTTTAGCCTGATAGCCTTGGTAAAGTCAGCAATGGCCTCGTCATACTCTCCTTTGGAGCGATAAGCGTAACCACGGTTGCGACACGGCTCGGCATAATCGGGGTCTATTTCGAGAGCCTTGGCGCAATCGGCAATGACCTTATCGTATTCCTCTTCCCATAAGTAAGCTGCAGCCCGATTATTATAGGCCCAGGCATAATCAGGGTTTATCTCGATAGCTTCGGTGTAGTCGGCAATGGCCTCGTCATATTCCCCTTTGAGGTAGTGTGCGATACCCCGGTTGTTGTAAGACTTGTAATCATCAGGTTCAATATTAATAGCTTCGGTGTAATCGGCAATGGCCTTGTCATATTCTCCTTTAAGACACCACACCCATCCCCGGTTCTTATAGGCCCAGGCATAATCAGGGTCTATCTCGATGGACTTTATAAAGTCATCGATTGCCTCAGAATATTGGCTTTCGAGGTAGTAGACGATGCCCCGGCCATTGTAGGCTTTGGCGAGGTTAGCGTCTATCTCAATGGCATAACTGAAGTCAGCAATGGCTCCCCCGTATTCGCCTTTCAGGCGGCGTACCCAGCCCCGGTTGTTATAGGCCCAAGCATAGTCAGGGTCTATCTCAATAGCTCTGGTATAATCGCTTACGGACTTGCCGTATTCATCTTCGAGGCGGTACACATAAGCCCGACTATTCCATGCGTGCTCAAGGCTAGAGTCCAGTCCCACGGCCTTTGTCAAATCAGTAATAGCGTTGTCATATTCGCCTTCGTTGATGTAGCACCAACCTCGCCATGCATAGGCCTCGCCAAATTCAGGGTCTATCTCGATTGCCTTGCTGAATTCTTCGAGCGCTTCTTCATAGTGACCTTCCTCAGCTAAAGTAAGGCCATACTCATAGTGCGGTGATAGTTGCTGGCAGGTTAATGCTGATACCGATAACAGCAGGACCAGAATAATTAGCGTATATAAAATAGCGTTTCTGACCGGTACGTTAATATTTCTAATGTTCAAGTTCATGAATCGAGGAATCTGCTTCACATTTTCTCCGGGGCGGTCATGCCCATGAGATGGAGGACTTTAGCCAGGGCAATCTGAGTTGCCTTGACCAGCTTGAGGCGGGCCCTGGTTAGCGCTTCGTCCTCAGAGACAACCCTGCATTGCTTGTAGAAGCTGTGGAAGACGGTGGCTAATTCCTGGGCATAGTAAGGCAGGTGGTGGGGCTCGAGATTGACTGCCACCTGTTCTACTATTTCGGGGAGGAGTATCAGGCGGCGAATTAAGGTGAGCTCCGGCTCGGTGGTAAGCAGAGAAACATCGCCCTGGCTGGAGTCTATCTCACGCTCTTTAGCGAACTGAAGAATGCTGGCAATCCGGGCATGAGCATATTGAACATAATACACTGGATTGTCCGCCGATTGCCGCTTGGCCAGCTCTATGTCGAAATCCATCTGGCTATCGGCGGAACGGGAGAGGAATATGAAGCGACAGGCATCCGAGCCTACCTCGTCTATCACCTCTTTCAAAGTAATAATATCGCCGCTACGCTTGGATACCTTAACTATTTCCTTCCCCCGCCGCAGGGTGACCAGCTGGCAGATTATCACCGTAAGCCGCTCAGGACCACAGTTCAAGGCTTTGAGCACCGCTTTCATTCGAGGGACATGTCCCTGATGGTCAGCCCCCCAGATATCAATCACCCGGTCGAATTTCCGCTCCAGAAACTTGTTGTAATGGTAGGCAATATCCGAGGCGAAATAGGTGGGAGAACCATCGCTGCGCACCAGGACATTGTCCTTGTCCTCGCCCAGGGCGCTCGATTCAAACCAGATGGCCTTTTCTCTTTTAGCCATATAGCCCCCGCTCTGGAGTAGTTCCATAACCTTGTCATATTGCTCACCCTGATAAAGACTTCTCTCTGAGAACCAGGTGTCAAAATCAACGTTTAGTAGCTCGAGATCCTGTTTAATTTCCTGCAGCATCCTGGCAGTCCCGACCTTTGCCAGTTGCGAAGCTGCCTCGCTCTCGGGCAACGATAAAAATCTATCACCCTGCTCCTGGACTATCTCCTTGGCCAGGTCAATCATGTAGTTACCGTAGTAGCCATCCGGGGGCATGGCGGCTTCCTTGTCCAGGCATTGCCGGTAACGAGCATAGAGGGAACGGCCGAAGTTACCTATCTGGGTGCCCATATCATTTATATAAAATTCTTTTTCTACGGCATAACCAGAGACAGTAAGCACATTAGCCAGGGTACTGCCTAAAACAGCGCCACGGCCATGACCTACGTGAAGAGGTCCGGTGGGGTTGACACTAACGAATTCAAGCTGGACCCGGTTACCTTTGCCCAGCTCGATATCACCATACGATTCACCGGCAGCCAGGACCGATTCCACCTGAGTACTCAGCCAGTCATCCCGCAAGGTGAAGTTGATGAAGCCCGGCTCAGCAATCCAAATCTTGTCAATTTGGGGCGGCGACACTACATGCTCAGAGACCTTTTCGGCTATAGCCATGGGGGACATCTTCATAGCCCGAGCTAGCTTCAAAGGGAGGCCTGAAGCAAAGTCTCCGTGTTCGGGATTTTGGGGATGTTCTATAAGCACCTCGGGCAAGGTGGCTGCAGCGAGGTCACCGCTTTGCTGTGCCTCCGACACAGCTTGCTGCAAACATCTGACCAGTTCCTGCTTGAGCATGATCAGCTCCATTCAGCACCCCCGGCCCATACCCGGCTCAATTGCTGACGTAAAGGTTGATGTTCAGCTTTCTTTAAATTGGGGTCGCTTTGAAACAGAGTTATTGCCTCCTGCCGGGCCAGCTCCAGACTGTGTAAATCGGTTAGCTTGGCGAGCTTGAGGTCGGGCAGGCCGCTCTGGTGAGTGCCGAAAAATTCCCCGGGACCTCGTATCTCCAGGTCTTTCTCAGCCAGGACGAAGCCATCATGAACCTTCTCCATCAGCCGGAGGCGCTCCTTTGCCTCCGGTGAAAGCTTTTCCGGGATAAGCAGGCAATAGCCCTGTTCTTTATCTCGCCCCACACGTCCCCTGAATTGGTGGAGCTGAGATAAGCCAAAGCGTTCCGCACCTTCTACCATCATAACCGAGGCCCTGGGTACATCAATGCCCACCTCCACTACCGAGGTCGACACTAGAATATCAAGCTCCCCGGCTCGAAAATGCCGCATTACCTCCTCCTTCTCATTACCAGGCATTTGACCATGGAGTAGCCCTAATTTTAAATCCGGGAAAACCTCTCGGGATAGTCGCTCATACTCAGTTTTGGCGGCTTTTGCCTCCAGCACTTCGGATTCTTCGACCAAAGGACAGATGATGAAAGCCTGTCGGCCATTGCTGACCTCGCGATGGAGAAAGGTATAAGCTTTCTCCCTGTATTGTGGTTCGAGGCATTTTGTTTTCACTACTTGCCGTCCCGGGGGCAGCTCGTCAATAACCGAAAGGTCGAGGTCGCCGTAGAGCGTCAGCGCCATGGTTCGCGGAATAGGTGTAGCCGTCATGACCAGAACATGGGGGTTAAACCCCTTTTGTCGCAGGGCGGAGCGCTGTAATACGCCGAAGCGGTGCTGTTCGTCTATCACCGCTAACCCCAATTTTTTAAATTCTACCTCCTTTTGAATAAGGGCATGGGTGCCGACAATAATGTCAACTTTACCCTGCCTAATCTTATCGTGCAACCTCTCCTTCTCATTGTTGCTGAGGCTCCCGATGAGCAAAGCGATGGTCACCCCGCACTCATCGCATGAGTGCTGGGCCTGGGACAGATAGCTGCAGATATTGATGTAATGTTGCTCAGCCAAGACCTCGGTGGGCGCCATCAATGCCCCCTGGTAACCATTGGCAGCAGCTATCAGGAGAGCCAGGGTCGCAATTACGGTCTTGCCGCTCCCTACCTCTCCCTGAAGAAGACGTGACATGGCTTTTGCCTGTTTGAGGTCGGTTAAAATTTCCTGCAGCACTCGCTCCTGGGCCCGGGTCAGAGTGAAAGGCAGGCACTGTAAAAATCTGCTGATAACTTCCTGGTCTATATGAAAGGCATTCCCCGGTTGGCCTTCCTGCCAGTCCCGCTTTCTGGCCAGCACGCCTAACTGAAGAAGAAATAGCTCGTCGAAGGCTAACCTCCCTCTCGCCCTTTCCGCCATCGTCAGGTCATCGGGGTAGTGAATTTGAGCGATGGCCATGGGAAGGTCTAATAACTGGCAGCGGGACTTAATCTCCGGGGGCAGGAAATCACTCAATTGCCAGAGATAGCCATCGACAGTCTCCTTGGTCCATTTCCTTACCTGTCTGGGATATAAGCCCTGAGTCAGGGGATAGACGGGTACCAGGCGTCCGGTGTGAATCAGTTCTTTGTCTTTAAGCAATTCCCATTCCGGGGACTCGAATACCTTGTGTCCTTTGAACAGACCGACCGTACCGCTGATGGCTACCCGGGCATTGGTACAAAAGCTTTTTGCCAGGTAAGGTTGATTGAACCAGACCACTCTGACGTTTCCTGTCTTGTCGCCGATGATTGCCTCTGTGCCTTTTCGGTTACCCAGAGTAGCCACCCTGGCCTGCCAGATCGTGCCTATGATAGTTTGCTCTTCACCTTCTATGAGTTCGGAGATGGGTTTCCTCCGGCTGTAATCGACATAGCGCCTGGGGAAGAAATAAAGCAGATCGCCCAACGTCCTGACATCGAGCTTGGCAAATTTGTTGGCTACGGTGGGCGCGATGCCTTTGATAACATTTATGGGCGAGTCCAGCCCTTCTCTTCGCCTCTGGCTGGGCGCAGCCGCCATCATTACCCCCGTCTTATTCCTCTCCCTTGATGGGAAAGGAGAGGTGAGGGTGTCCTCTTTCAGCTTTTCCAGCTTATCCAGCCAGCCCAGGACATTTGCCATCCACTTCTTGCGCCCATCCAGGCCGTAAGAGCCGTAATTGGAATTGGCTAAATTAAGTTCATCAAAGCCGCTTAGAAGCTGGGGGATTAGTTCCTTCGTCTTCACTTCGTTCAGACTAAGGACAAGACTCTGCCTGATTTGCCCGGCCTGCTTGTGAAGGTATTTATCCAGGCCGCCGATTACTGCCTTATCGGTGTAACCCTTCCGGCATTCCAGCTCAAGAACGTTTCGTAGCGAATCAATACCTGTCACTTTCTATTCCGCTTCAAGGACGGCAACAGCCAGGACATGAGGACCGACATGAGTTCCTACCACCGGGCTTACCTTAGAACGATGGATGCGCTCTGGAGGGACGACACCCTTAAGCCGCTCGGCTAATGTCTGTAAATCATGGGGGGTAGTGGCATCCTCGATAGCCACGGCTTCTAACTGGCTGAAACCCCTGACAAAATTTACCAGGAAATCCATACCTTGAGTGCGGTTGCGGGAGCGGGCAATAGGAAATGCTGCACCGTCCTTTATTCCCAGGATAGGATTTACTTTTAGCAGACCGCCTAAAAAGGCCTGCGCCTTGCCAATACGTCCACCCTTTCTTAAATATTCCAGGGTGTCGAAGGTCATCCGTATGTGAACTCTGGGAATTGCCTTCTTAACCCGGTCAACAATATTGTCTAAACTAGCCCCTGCTCTGGCCATCTGGGCTGCCAGGATAACTAAAAGCATTTGTGCGCCTGCTCCCAACTTAGAGTCGATGACCTCAATGTGGTAATTTTTGCTAACCATAGCCTTGCCTTGCAGCGCTGCTGTATAAGTGCCGCTGAACGCTTGAGAAAGAGTTATAGTCAGGATTTCCTTTGTTTCTTCCGCTAATCTGGTGAAAATCTTGGCAAAATCAGCCGGGGTGGCTGTTGATGTGGCAGGGCGAATCTTGCTTGTCTCCAGCTTATGGTAGAACTCCTCCGTGCCCAGGTCGACGTTATCATGGTAGGTCTCATCGCCGAATTGGACGTACAACGGCACCACGGTAATCCCCAGCTCCCGGGCTAACTGCGGGGTAATGTCGGAGCAGCTATCGGTTACAACCTTAACCATTATTCTTTACCTCTGCCAAAGCTCGATTCATCCAGTACAACGCTTTTTGTCATTGCGAGCCCCGACTTGTCGGGGCGTGGCAATCCCTGCCCCCACCGAGATTGCTTCGGCTGACTTTGCCAGCCTCGCAATGACGGAAAACGGAAAGGCCAAATTTTTGCTTTTTGATTTGTCATTTTTATTTTTTATCTTTTATTTTTGACTTAACGTCATTCCAGGGAAATTATATAATTATAATGGGGCTGGCCTCCATAAATTACCTCGACCTCGGTCTGGTACCGGTCGCGAATTTCCCGGGCTATCTCTTGAGCTTCAGCACCCTTGATCTCAGCACCGTAATAAACTGTGACTATCTCCGCCTTTTCAGCTCCGGCTTTGCCCAGAGCTTCAAAGATGACATCCCCCACTTTATCGGCCCTGGCTATCAAGTCTTCGTCGTTCAGCATAGCAATAAATTGCCCTTTTCTTATTTCCAGGCCGCCAAGACGTGTCCCGCGCACTGCCCTGGTAACCTCTATAGCCTTTACTCTCTTTATTGCCTTCTCCATAGCCTGAGCATTCTTTTCTAAATTCATGTCATAACCGAAAGCCAGAAACGCCGCTATGCCCTGAGGGATATTCCTGGTGGGAACCACTTTCACTTTTTTGGAAGTCAAGGACCGGACCTGAGAGGCGGCAGACACGATGTTCTTGTTATTGGGCAGTATAATAACGTTGTCCGAGGGAGCCGATTCCACAGCTTGCAGGAGTTCACGAACGCTGGGGTTCATCGTTTGCCCGCCAGGGACAATGATTATGTTGCCCAGACTATTAAGCAGCTCAAAAAAACCGTCTCCGGTGGCCACTGTTACCATAGCGATATCGACTTGAGGCATTCTTTCCCTCTGCATCTTGATGAATGCGGCATACTGGTCATCCATGTTATTGATAGTTATCTCATGCAGCTTGCCCAACTTTGTGGCATATTTCAGGATTTCACCGGGCTCGAAGCTATGGATATGGACCCTTACCAGGTTATCGTCGCCGGTAACTATCAAAGATTGTCCCTTCTTTTTGAGGTCTTTTCCGATTTTGCCTGAATTTAGATTCTTCCCCTCCAGGACGAAGTTTGTGCAATACCCGTGAGGCGTTTCCAGCCGGGTGGGCATCTGGGCTGCCCTGGGAACCAATTCCGTCTCGGCAACGACCAGGCGGGGCCTCCGGTACTGTATCTTGTGTGCCTCTCCCTTGAGGAATTGAAGGGCGCCGTCCAGCAAAATGTACAAGCCCTGCCCGCCGGCATCCACCACTCCGGCCTCTTTTAATACTGGCAGTAAGCTGGGCGTCCGGGCTACTGAATCCTTAGCCGACTCTACTGCGCCTTCCAATACCGAGACCAGGGTATCGTTATCTTTAACTGCTTCTTGAGCAGCTTTAGATGCGTCTTTAAGCACCGTCAGGATAGTCCCCTCTACAGGATTGACAATCCCTTTATAAGCAGTTTGCGACGCTCCGGCCAGCGCTCTGGCAAAATCCCCGCCGTCGAAGTGGGCCTTGCCCTCCAGCCCCTTAGCTAAACCCCTGAAGAATTGAGATAAGATAACTCCGGAATTGCCCCGCGCTCCCATTAAAGCGCCGTGAGCCAGCGCTTTGGCTACCGAGGAGACCTGATTATCCGAATTGAGCTTGGCCTCCTCCAGGGCAAACTTCATGGTGAGCACCATATTGGTTCCGGTATCACCATCGGGAACAGGGAAAACGTTTGTAGCGTTGATATCGGCGGCGCTTTTTCCCAGCCAGGCAGTTCCCGAGGCAAACATTTCCTTCAGGGTTTGACCATCGGCTAAATCAGCTTTCATCCCACCCCTTTACCCGGGCTGATAATTGTGCTACCATTGACGCAAATTTACCAGATAGAGAAGTTTCTATGAAGTGCGAAATTTGCGGTAAAACAGTTCAATTCGGGCATAATGTAAGCCACTCCAAAAGGCGTACCCTGCGACGCTGGCTACCTAATATTCACCGAACTACGATTATGGTAGAAGGTAAGAAAAGAAAAGTCAACATCTGCACCAGATGCCTCCGCACCCAATACAAAGCCGCCCGCTAACTCAAGCTGCAAAAGCCTTGTGCCTTCCCTTATGTCATTGCGAGGAGCCCCTCCACTTTACTGTCATTGCGAGCACCTGAAAGGTGCGCGGCAATCTCCTGAAATTCAAACGAGATTGCTTCAAATCACAAATTAGTGGCCTGTCTTTCAGTATCCCCCCTTAAAATAAGGATCCTCTCCTTCGGTATCCCCCCTTAAATTAAGGGGGGATAAAGGGGGGTTATCTCCATAATTTTCATAACTCCCCTTCCCCCTCTTAAGATAAGAGGGGGAGCCCTGTTGCTAGTGTTTTTGCATTTTGAATTGTAATTTTGATTTTTGATTTCTATGCCGTTGCTTCCCTCAACCTCTGCATCGCTTGGCTTATCCCCTCCTCAGCCCTCTCTCTTTTGTCATTGCGAGCCCCGACTTGTCGGGGCGTGGCAATCCCATGCCCCACCGCGAGATTGCGGAGCCTGTTCCGAGCGTAAGCGAGGAATCTCGCTCCTCGCAACGACAGAAAAGGAGTTGCTAGAGTTTTTGCATTTTGAATTGTAATTTTGATTTTTTATCTTTGATTTTTGATTTCTATGCCGCTGCTTCCCTCAACCTCCGCATCGCCCCGCTTATCCCATCCTCAGCCCTGAATACGCTGTTCCCCGCCACCAGCACCGTCGCCCCCGCCTTAACTATCTTCGGGGCGTTGTCGGCATTAATCCCCCCGTCGACTTCCAGCTCGGCACTCAGTCCTCTAGCATCGAGGATTTGGCGCATATTCTCTATCCTGGGCAGTGTTTCCGGGATAAAAGACTGCCCGCCGAAGCCCGGATTAACGCTCATAACGAGCACCAGGTCCACATGATGAAGGAATTCCTCCACTGCGCCGATAGGAGTAGGCGGATTTAAGGATACCCCGGCCCTGGCCCCCAGTTTCTTTATCAACTCAATCGCGCTCTGGAGATGGGGAGAGGCTTCTACATGCACGGTAACAATATCGGCGCCTGCGTGAACAAATTCGGAGATATACCGCTCCGGATGCTCTATCATCAAGTGGACATCCAGGGGCAGGCTGGTCACAGGGCGAATCGCCGCCACCACCGGAGCCCCGATGGTAATATTGGGCACGAAATGCCCGTCCATAACATCTACATGGATATAATCAGCCCCCGCCCTGGCGACCTCGGCAACCTGCTCGCCAAGGCGGGCAAAATCAGCGGAAAGAATCGACGGCGCCAGCTTAATCATTTCTTGATCAGCCTCCTGGCTCTTCTCAGCGCCTTTCCCACCTGTTGGGGGGAGGTGCCGCCGGCTACATTTCGGGCGGCTACCGATGATTCCGCAGTTATCTTATATACACCGCCGCCGAAGAGGGGGGAAAACTTGCGGTATTCCTTCCGGCCCAGCTCCCGGAAGTTTTTACCCTTGCTCATGGCATATTCGCTGAGCTTGGCTACCACGCCGTGGGCTTCCCGGAACGGCATGCCTTTCTTCACCAGGTAGTCGGCCAGGTCCGTGGCCAGGATATAGTCTGTTTTCATCGCCTGAGAGATACGCTCGGTATTGACCCTGATTGTTTTTACCATCCCGGCAAATACTTCCAGACTGGAGTGCAGCGTGTCCACGGTGTCGAAAAGCCCCTCCTTGTCCTCCTGCATATCCCGGTTATAGGCTAAAGGCAGAGACTTCATAGTAGTTAAAATGCCCACGAGGTTGCCGTATACCCGCCCGGTTTTTCCTCTGGCCAGCTCGGCCACATCGGGATTTTTCTTCTGGGGCATTATGCTGCTGCCTGTGGTAAAGGCTTCGCCGATCTCTATGAAGCCGAACTCGCTCGATGACCACAGGATAAGCTCCTCAGCCAGCCTAGAAAGATGCATCATAGTGATGGCTGCCGCCGCTTCGTATTCTATGACGAAGTCTCTATCGGAAACGGCGTCCAGGCTGTTGCTGCTCACTTTGCTGAAGCCCAGCTCCTTGGCCACGAATTCCCGGTCCAGGGGATAAGGGACGCCGGCCAGGGCACCGCTGCCCAGGGGCAGGACATCGGTGCGCCCCAGGCAGTCCTTAAATCTTTCCTTGTCCCGCTGAAACATCTCGAAATAAGCCAGCAGGTGGTGGGCCAGGAGGACCGGCTGGGCTTGCTGCAGGTGGGTATAGCCGGGCATGACAACGGCCTTGTTCGCCTCGGCTAGCTCCACCAGCGAAGTTTGCAGAGCCTTTATCTTATCGATGGTTTTCAAGATTTCCTCCTTGACGAAGAGGCGCAGGTCCAGGGCTATCTGGTCGTTCCGGGAACGGGCGGTATGGAGCTTGCCCGCCACATCGCCTATCTTTTCAAACAACCCTGCTTCGATGTTCATGTGTATATCCTCGAGCTCGGTCTTGAACTGAAACTTCCCCCGCTCGATTTCCTTTCGAATAGAGTTGAGCCCTTTGATTATCTTTTCAGCCTCGCTCTTAGCCATTATCCCCTGCTTTGCCAGCATCCTGGCGTGAGCGATGCTCCCCTCGATGTCCTGGCGGTATAGCCGTTGGTCAAAGGGAATAGAGGCAAGGTATTGCTGCACCGGTTTATTAGTGTCTTTCATCTCTCCAGAAGTCCAGTTTCTATTTTGGCTTCGCTTTCCGCTATTATACCTTGTTTTGCCGGTATTTTTAACAGGAGCATGAACCACCCGTGTCATTGCGAGCCCCTTTCCTCTTGTCACTGCAGCCCTTTTACTTTTTGTCATTGCGAGCCCCGACTCTACTTCACTGTCATTGCGAGCCCCGACTCTACTTCACTGTCATTGCGAGCCCCGACTTGTCGGGGCGTGGCAATCTCTAGGATTGCGGAGCTTCTTCCCAAGCGTAAGCGAGGAATCTCGCTCCCCCCAGTGACAGACAGAGATATTGGAAGGAAGGGTTAACTACTCTATGTGATATAATCGGAGTAAGGGCAGACCAAGTAAAGGTAGCCAGACTACCGCAGGTTATTGGCATGGTCAATAAGAAATCACTTATCCCTGTCGATAGGATTGAGAAGGCAATTCTGTTAATCCGTGGGCAAAAAGTTATGCTCGATGCTGACCTGGCAGAGCTTTACGGTGTCGAGACCAAGATGCTTGTTCGAGCAGTCAAACGGAATATTAACCGCTTTCCGACTGATTTCATGTTTCAGCTCAGCAAGGAAGAATTCGATAACTTGAGGTTCCATTTTGGCACCTCGAGTTACTGGGGTGGGCGACGCTATCGCCCGTATACCTTCACCGAACAGGGCGTTGCCATGCTATCCAGTGTCTTGCGTAGCCAGCGTGCCATCCAGGTAAATATTGAGATAATGCGGGCCTTTATCCGCTTACGGCAGATGCTTGCAAGCCATGTCGAGCTTGCCCGCAAGCTAGATGCCCTTGAGAAGAAGTATGATGCTCAATTTAAACAGGTGTTTGAAGCTATTCGTCAGCTTATGGCGCCACCGGAACCGAAACGGCGCCCCATAGGATTTCGAAAAGAGGACGAATGAAATCACGGTCTGTGATATCAAGATCGTATTTAGGTATAGAAATGCCGAAGAAACTTGTAGACAAGAGCCAGGCTTACTTCTGGACCAAGAAGTGGCAGGAAGGCGAGAGGGCGGCTGATGAAGACATTAAGGCCGGGCGTGTTAAGACCTTTGACTCGGTTGATGAGCTTATTAAGGATTTAGAGCAGGAATGAGGTAACTAATCCCCGAAAGGGGATTGCGTACTACTCGGTTCTGTTCAGAAATCCAATTTCTACTTTTCAGCTTTTGCATTTTAACTTGTCATTTTAATTTTTTATCTTTGATTTTTGACTTTCGTTTTGTTTTGCCGGTATTTTTAACAGGAGTACCTGCCCGCCGAACACCTGCTCTCAAACTTGTCATCCCTGCGCAAGCGGGGATCTCCGTGCCCAGGGCAAAAAATTTCTCGAGTTCTCTGGCAGGCGGGTCTGCTTGAATCCTGAGCACACCGCGCCCGCCTGGCCTTTCCATCCGAATGTGCAGACTTGGGGTACCCCTATGTTACTGGATTATATACTCTTCAGCATGTCTTCTGGCTGCTGGGTCCCTGGCCCATATCATCAACACACCCACTATAAAACTGAGAAGCGCCGGTGCCAGGAAGGGCATGAATGTTATCGTTAAATCTCCTGTATAGTCAGCTACATAACTAGCAGTTATGGGACCGAGGACCATTCCGATATCCCCCATGATGCGGTAAACTCCCATAGATGTGCCCAGCCTACCCTTAGGTGCCACATCAGCAGGCCAGGCAGCAATGGAACCTTGAAGACCGGTAGCCAGACCGTAGAAAGCCATGATGCCCATAAGGCCGGCCAAGCTTCCCTGCAATGGAATCAATAACACGGCAATACTGCTCAAGAACAGACAGGCCATCATGGGCCTTTTTCTGCCCACCTTATCTGAGAGCCAGCCGGAAGGGAAGGTAAATACAGCGGTAGCAACAGCCGCCACCGTTAGCAGTATTCCAATTTTCTCCTCGGACAGGCCCAGGTTAAGAGAGGCATAGAGTGGAACAAGCGTCGAGCGAACACCGGCTCTGAGGAAAAACAGTCCCAAGACCGCGCAGTTCACCAGCATAAACGGGCGATTCGATAAGGCACTGAGGACGTCTTTCATGCGCATTTTTGACCGTGCTGCCTGTGAAGAGTCTGCTGCCTCCTTCAAAGGTAATGTGGCAATTAGACCGGCTAAGCCAAGTACAGCATATGCAAAAAAGGGCGCCTGCAAGCCAAAATGAGCGGCGGTATAGCCACCGATCGTGGGTCCGAAAGCAGTGCCCGCGAATACAAGGCCCGTATACAGCGACATATATCGGCCCCTGGATTTGCCGGCAGATACCTGCGCAACCCAGGTTGTTGCCGAAATCATGTACAGAGCGGAACCTACCCCTCCCACAATACGTGCGAAGATTAGCCACGCATAATTGCTGGCTGTCCCCGCTGCGATTGACGACAGAATTATCAACACTAACCCGAATATCATGTTTCTTTTCCTGCCGAACCGGTCTGCCAGAAAGCCTGCCGGAATGTCCGTCACCACGCGGGCCAGCGCAAACGCGGACACTGCCCATCCGACAAGAGCCACAGGAATAGAGAATGAAAGCGCATACTGGGGAAGAACAGGTGAAATGATACTGACACCCAGTATAACGAAGCCGGAAACCAGCGAGAGGTTTAAGATTACAAAGAGTCGCTGCTTCATTTACAAAAGACCCATTATTTGCACGTCTCACAACCCGTTGTCAACAATCATTCTGCAGAGTATGCCCGAATGAGCTCAGGAGGAGAAAGACAAGGGAATATGTTGGCATATACTGGACTTCGTAGAGAGAACGCCTGTTGCCTAGTATTTCAGCTATTATACCTTGTTTTGCCGGTATTTTTAACAGGAGCAATAACCCACCGTGTCATTGCGAGCCCGACTCCACTTCACTGTCATTGCGAGCCCGACTCTACTTCACTGTCATTGCGAGCCCCGACTTGTCGGGGCGTGGCAATCTCCGAGATTGCTTCGGCACTGTCGTGCCTCGCAACGACAGAAAAAGGGTGTCATTGCGAGCCCTTCTCCCCACTGTCATTGCGAGCGACCTGCCCGCCAAGGCTTGGCAGGCGGGAGCGTGGCAATCTCACACGAGGCGTGAAGGAATCCTTTCCTTCACGATTGAAATGGTAAATGCTGGCAGATTGTCGGGGCGCGGCAATCTCATTAGCTAAATTCCAAACACAATCGTAGTGCGACCTTTTAAGGTCGTGCAATCCCATCGTGGCACAAGTCGGAAGCCTCGCACTACATTTTTGCATTTTAACTTGTCATTTTGATTTTTTATTTTTTATTTTTGACTTTTGTTTAGGATTTGATATCACTAATCACCAATCCCTGCTCCCTGGCTACTGACTACTGTCTCCTGACTACTGACTACTGTTTCTAGCAGGAGCATCTGCTCAAAGCCTGATGCCATCGCGCCTGCCTGGACCTTTTTGCCGTAGTGTTTAGCCGGGGCACAACAATTAGAGTATTTCCCAGGGTATTGACATATTGTGCTATAATACTTACATAGAAGGTAATTATCATGGCACAAACTATAAGAACTCTTGGCGATAAAGGCAGCAACCTCCTGACCGAATTATCACGCCAGGGGAAGAGACTTTTTACTTTCAAGGATGCCGCAGAGGTCTACGGTAAAAGCGATGGCGGACTCCATAGTCTTTTGCACACACTGGTCAAAAGGCGGTGGCTTCAACGTGTGGAAAAAGGCAAATACCTGATTCTCCCCTTTGAAGCTGGCCGCGAAGGTGAATGGACTGAACACGAATTCATTATTGCCTCCTATCTGATTGACCCCTACTACATAGGATTCCGAAGTGCATTGAACTACTACGGTTACACAGAGCAGGTCAGCCGGACTGTCTTTATAGCATCGACACACCGCAAGATGAAGACGGAACTTGATATCTCGGGGGTAACATACCGATTCGTCCATATGTCGGAAAGGAAGTTCTTTGGAGACACTAAGGTGCTCTTGGACGGGTATGGAATAAAAATATCGGAACGTGAGAAGACGATTGTTGATTGCCTTGATAGATTGGAATACTGCGGTGGTGTACCAGAAGTAGCCAAAGCCCTCTCATATGGTCGTGATGAGTTAGATTTGGTAAAAATGGCCCATTATGCCGTGGAAAATGGAAATAAAGCTGTAATCAAACGCCTGGGTTACCTCTTGGAGCTTCTAAATTTCGAGGCAGGTAATACAATCAATATACTACGCAGCAACATTAGCAGTGGTTATTCTCCATTAGATACTTTGGGACGCCGGGAAGGCCACCATATCCAGCGCTGGCGATTGTTAGTAAATGTACCGCAGAATGAAATCTCCCAGTGGAAGGAGCTCTAATGTTATCCAGAGCCGAACTTCAGAGACTAGCCCATCGGGAAAGGATAGCTCTAGGCGTATTAGAAAAGGACTACGTGCTTACAGAGGTCCTGAAAGCGTTATCCCAGCTACAGGTGTTGCGCGAAAGTTTCGTATTCAAAGGTGGCACTGCTCTGCGCAAAGTCTATTTTCCGCGCTGGCGTTATTCAGAAGACCTGGATTTCACAGTCAAATTCGATATTCCAAAAGAAGAGCTGAGACAAAACCTTGATGGCCTGTATCAACAAGTAGAACAAACAACTCAAATTCGGCTCACTACTAGAATGCTTCACAAGACAAATGGCTACGCCCGTATCAGGACTCAGTTCTTAGGGCCTTTGGCTCATCCGGCTATGATTTACATGGACCTGAGTTTTGATGAACCGTTATGCCTCGAACCTCAGTTCCGAAAGGTATTGACCGCACCCTTCCCTGATGAGGAACGGACAGTTCAAGTGTATCCCTTAGAGGAATTAATGGCCGAGAAGATGCGCAGTTTGATAGAACGGGGTAAATCGAGGGACTACTACGATGTGTGGAGGCTTCTAAAAGAACACCGCTCCCAAATGAACTTAGAGATACTGGGAATGGTACTTGAAAAGAAGCTCAGGCATAAGGGACTGAGACTCAGCACTACAGCAGATTTTCTCCCTGAGAATCCAGCCGGAATCAAAAGGTATTGGGAGAAAGACCTTAGTCAGCAGATTGCTACGCTACTACCTCTTGAAGATGTACTTAACGAGCTAAAGCAAATACTTGATAGCTATTTAGCCCCACATTTGACCTTGCAGTCTGGTGAGCCTCGATAACGCCAGCATTTTTAACAGGAGCATGAACCACCCGTGTCATTGCGAGCCCCGACTTGTCGGGGCGCGGCAATCTCTGGGATTGCGCAGATTGTCCCGAATCATAATCGAGGACATCGCGCCCGTCTAAACCTTCTGCCAGAATGTTCAATCTGAGTACGACTGGAGGGGTTCGAATCCCTCCATGGACGCCACGAAGCCAGCCAGAGCAAGCGCCGCTACAAATGCCGGTCCTATGGAAGTTGCCCACCAAAATTTTGTAATGCCATCACCCACCGGCGGTGATCCTGTTTCTAGATCCTCGTATACACACTCCGCCCTTCTCCGTAGTATGAATCAAAGATGTGCTGATAAACCAAATCGCACTTCTCTCTATACGTATCTCGGGAGTAACTCGAAGGTAAACCGTCGAGGGTATACTCGATGGACAGCATGACGGCTGCTCGCGACTGCTGGCGTTTTCGCCAGTCAAGGACAAGTTTTTCCTTCTTAAGAGTCTCAAGAAGCTCACGGGCAACCTTCCCCACTTGCTTTCTATCCTTCTTTGTCAGTTCCATGTCCGGTTTGGTCAGCAGGTCAAACACAGCCAGCTCCTCTTCTGAGAGTCGTTCGCCCACACTCCGCTTTTCCTCCCGATTCAATTCCTTTGCGAACTCCGTAAGCTGTCGGAAGAACTCATCCACATTCATGGAACCAGCATTGTATTCATCAATCATCTGCTGGAATCTTTCCAAGTAATCCATTCGGCTCTTATTCCAGCGCACCATCTTCGCCAACTTGTTATTGATTAGGCCCCGTAGTCTCTCCGCCTCTATACGCTTGCGGCTTTTCTCGAATTTCTGCTTCAGAGCCTCGAAGTCAATCTTGCGCAAATCCACAGCCTTGTATTTGCCAGCTCGATCACCGATGACGTATCCTTCGGCAGCGACGGACTCGTCCAGCAGCACTTCCACCTCCTCTATGACCGCACTTATATCGGCCTGGGGTGTTAGAGAGTGGATCTTCTCCCCGATGACGCCTAACAGCCTGCATATCGGTGAGAACTCATTGGCCTGCCGGTCCGGCAATATTGCGCGGTACAGCTTGTTCACATCCCCGGCCAGCAGTAAGTATCTCCGTTTTGACTCATCATTGATGATAATGGCCTCAACCGCATCGTTCAGCAGTTTAACCCGCTGGAAGCCCTCCGCCCTCTGCACCTTGTCAAGCTCGATTCCCCGCTCAGCACAAAATCCCCTCGCATCGGCAATAGCCTTCTTGAGTTCTTCCACCAGGGCTGCCTTGTTTTTCACCGGCGTGTCGCCCTCCCTGATGCCACCACCAGACCCTGAACCATAAATCGCCAGCGCCCTTTGTAGGTTGCGGAAGACGCCGAAGTAATCTACAATCAGCCCGTTCACTTTATCCCCGAATACCCTGTTCGCTCTGGCTATAGTCTGCATCAACGTGTGGTTCTTCATCGGCTTGTCAAGGTAAATCGTCGAGCAACACGGCACATCGAAGCCTGTCATCCACATTGCGCATACAAAAGCAACACGGAGCGGATTATTGGGGTCCTTGAATTTTTCATCTATGTCCTCTTTGACCATTCTTCTGCGGTGTGGCTTGATATCCAGTCCCTTTTTCCTCATCTCCTCAATCTCGTTCTGGGACTGCGACACCACCACAGCCATATCGGTCTCTTTCATGTATTTTATTTTGTCCCGCAAAGCATCACTTTCCTCCGCTGAGCTGACCGCCAGCTTATCCTCCAAATCCGCTAGATATTTCTTCCAATACTTCTGAACCTTGTCGTACATCTGCACTGCCGTTGCCTTATCAATGCAAACCACCATCGCCTTCCCTTCTTGTCCCCGTCCCATGAAGTGTTCCACGATATCCTCGGCGATTTTCTCCAGCCGGTCATCCCGTGTCACAAGCTGATATTCCCTGGAAAACTCCCGCTCCAGCTTCCTTTCCTGCTCTTCGTCCAGCTCCGCCTCCTCCAATAGTTTCTCCACGTCCTCATTGAGATTCTGGTTTGTCAGCACCACCTCGGGGATGCGGTTTTCGTAGTACAGCGGGACGGTCGCCCCATCATCAACTGACTGCTTGAAGTTATAAATACTGACGTAATCGCCAAAGACTTGCCTGGTCTTCTCTTCCTCAGCCATCAACGGCGTGCCGGTAAAGCCTATGAATGCCGCGTGGGGCAGCGCATTCCTCATGTTTAGGGCAAAGATATCATACTGGGTGCGGTGTGCCTCATCTGTGATGACGATGATATCCGAGCGGTCTGACAGTTTCGGGTGCTTCTCGCCCCCTTCAGTGCGGAACTTCTGTATCAGCGTAAAGACATAGCGGTGGTCTCCTTTGAGAAGCCGCCGCAAATCCTCGGCGCTGGCGGCGTGGGCTTCTTTTCCCGTAACTGCCCCCGCCCGGGCGAAGTTCTTATATATTTGCTCATCGAGTTCCCTTCGGTCGGTAACGATGACGAAAGTCCAGTTCCCTGGCATCTTCCGGAGGACCTTCTGGCTGAAGAATATCATCGAGTAGCTCTTGCCGCTCCCCTGGGTATGCCAGAAAACACCCAGCCTCCCCCCCGCGCTGTCCCTAGCCTTCACCAGCGCGTCAATGACATTCTTAACTCCCAGATACTGGTGGTTCTTCGCCACCAGCTTGACCAGCCCGCCACCGGCATCGCTGAATAACGTGAAGTTCTCCACAATGTCCAGTAGCCGCTCAGGCAGACAGGTTCCCCAAATCATCGTCTCCAGCGATATGATTCCCTCTTCACCCTCGCTGTTTATCTTCTTCCAGTCATTGAAGTGCTCCCACTCGGCTGAAATGCTGCCAATCTTGCTGTCAGTGCCATTGGACAGGATTATAAAGCCGTTGTACCAGAACAAGTGAGAAATAGTATCCTTGTAATCTTTGAGATTCCTATTGAACGCGTTCTCAATCTGCTTGTGTGCCGCCTTCAATTCCACCAACACCAGCGGCAAGCCGTTAACAAATCCCACCAGGTCTGCTCTGCGCTTATACATCTCGCCCGTCACCCAGAACTGCGAAGCCAAGAAGAAGTCATTGTTCCATGGCTCCTTCCAGTCGATAATGCGTACCACCTCAGTTTTCTCATCGTAACCTTCTTCGCCGCTGGGGAAATTGACCTTCACCCCGTCCTTCAGTAGCTGGTAAATCTCTCGGTTGGCCGCGGTTATGCTCATCACGCTGCGATCACGCGTCAGCTCTTCGATAGCCAGCCCTACGGCTTCAGCCGATAGGCCCGGATTAAGCTTTTCTAGAGCCGCTCGAAGACGTGGTATAAGCACCACCTCGGCGGGCGTCTCCCGCCCCAGCGGGCTACTGCCGCTATCGAACTCGTGGAAGCAGTCGGCAGTCCCCCAGCCGAGCTCACTGAATAGCTCTATCGCCGGCTGCTCCACCAGTGCGCTCTCAGAATAATCACCGCTCGGGGTTTGAGTCACTCTGGTTCCTCCCCAATGTCGATATCCAAGCCCTCCACATCCAGCTCCCCCGAAATTAGCTTGGGCAGCAGGAGGTCGCGGATACGGTAGAGATTGATGTTCTTCATATGCAGAGTGTCACACTGCTTGTATACGTCAGCGGAGAACTGAGCATAGCTCCTTCTTAGGTCTGGCGGCGGTAGAGGGAACTCATATTCCTCTATACGCTGAGGATTGAGATGAAGGACATTGACCCCATTCGCATGTTGCTTTACTTCGTCTGAAAACCCCGAGAACCGGAAGATGCCATGGAGATATTCCTTGGCAACGTCGTCTCTTGGTTCTGCTTTTACCAAGTCCATGGACATCATCGCGATGGGTTCGCCGAAGTGTGGCACCCGGGCCGCGTGAGCTACTAATCTTCTCTCTTGCGTCATATCCGTTACCGCAATGATGATATCGCCGGGCCTCGCAGCGCGTTTCGATTCATAGTCTCCCTTATGTCTTTTCAGCCCATCCAACCGAAAACCGCCCCCACGCTCAATACATTTTAAGCTCAAGAAAGGCAATCCGCCTTCATTTGTCAAATCTGCACCTCTGTAAGACTTTCCACGGCGAAGGGTCGCAACATCTGTAACACTCTTCACTTCCCACCCCTCTGGAATCATCCCGAGCTCCGACTCCACCATCCGCACCTTCTCATGCCCGGGAAAGCGGAAGTTCACAAACCACTCTCGGTAGACAAGCTGCGCCATCTCCTCCAATATCTTTATCCGCCGCAGATTGCTCTCAATCAGGTCGTCGTAGGTGGAGAGGATGGCGGCGATTTTACGCTAGGTGGAAAGGGAAGGTATTGCTATCTCCAGCGTATCTAGGTCATTGCGGTTAAGTGTAGGCACGCCAACCCCAGAATTGAATCGTTTGAGGTCTAACGTTAATAGATGGTAGTAAACGTATCGAGGAAAATTCCCCTTGAAATCTTTCACCCAAAGAGAAGTATTGTGAGGCCAATATTTGTCACAGATATATTGGACAAATCCCAAGGAACCGCTTCTCCCAGTAACGACACCAGGGGGATTTACCTTGTACCTATTGTGATAGCCTATAATTGACGTGGACCCCACTACGGGATAGGGACCACCGGTCATTTCTTTCCTCGGCAAGTCAAAACCCCTCTGTAGTACGATGAATTCGTCAAACCGCGTATGCTTTAGGTCAGACATTACTCCCGCCCGACAGCTTCGCAACATTCGCTGAAATCTCTTCCTCTAGTTGCCGCGCCTCTGTATTTAGGGTTTCCAATTCTTCATTCAACTGCTGCAACCGCTCTGAGAACTCGAAGTCATCGGCTTCTCGCTCGGCCACACCGACGTAGCGGCCTGGATTGAGGCTGAAGCCCTGGGTCTCTATTTCCTTCACTGATGCCACCTTACATAGACCCAGCACATCGACATACTTGCCGTTGGGGAAATGCCTCTGCATTATTGGATGGCTGCCCATGTCCATCTCCGGTTTTTCACCGCGGTACAGTCTGACGATGTTAGCCAGGAACTCAATCTGCTCCGGCGTGAAATCGCGGTGCGCCCGGTCAATCTGGCGGTAGAATTGGCGAGCGTCTAGAAATAGTACCTTGTCACGACGCTCGGTATCTTGTTTGCCTCTATCCAGAAACCACAGAGTGCAGGCTAGAGGCACTGTGTAGAAGAAATTTGGCCCGACGGCCACCACCACGTCCACAGCATGAGCTTCAATGAGCCTTTTGCGGATCTCCAGCTCCGAGCTGCGGGCATCGGCCGCAGAGTTCGCCATCACGAAGCCCGCACGGCCAACTTTGCTCAGGGCGCTATAGAAGACCTGAATCCATAGGTAGTTGGCATTGTCCGCTGTTGGCATGCCCAGCGGATAACGGGCAGTCTCATTCTTTATCCGCTCTTTATCCACGCGGTCCACGTTGAACGGAGGATTGGCCATCACGAAGTCGAACTTCCCCACGCTGTTGTGTAAATCTTCATAGTAGGTATTGCCCTGGCGGATATCTCCCGAGAGCCCGTGAACTGCCAGGTTCATCTTGCACAGCCGCACCGTCTCGGCTATTTTTTCTTGGCCATAGACCATTATCTCGGCATTAGGATTCCTCCTGTGGTTCTCTACAAAGCGCGCCGACTGCACAAACATGCCGCCTGAGCCGCAGGCGGGGTCCAGTATCCGTCCATGGAAAGGTCCGATGGTCTCCACAATCAGCTTAACGATCGCTGTTGGTGTATAGAACTCACCCCCATGCTGGCCTTCAGCCAGTGCAAACTCTCCCAGGAAATACTCGTAGATTTTGCCGAACACGTCACCCTCGATGTCCATCGGGATTGACGCCATGGCTTTAAGTAGCTCGATAAGGATGGAGTTTTCTAGCCGGTTGTACGTCTTGGGTAAAACATCTCTGAGTTCCTCGTTTTCTGTCTCAATGGCTCTCATGGCATCATTGATAGCCTTGCCGATATTCTCCCCTTCCGGCAGCTTCAGCAGTTTGGAAAACCGCGCTTCTTCTGGCAGGAACATTACGCCTTTCGCCTGGTAGTCCGCCTTCCCGATGGTTCGCCTCCCTGTTGCTTTTCCCACCAGTTCTTTCTCCACCTGGGCGAACTTGTGGTCAGCATAACGTAGAAAGATTAGCCCGAGCACCGGAACAGAATACTCCGACGACTTTAGCTTGGAATTCGCCCGCAGCTCATCCGCAACATCCCACAACCTCCTCTCGATTTTGTTACTGTACTGCGCCATCACAATTACCTCAAGATAGAGTCATCTTCACTGTTAATAGTATAGCATTCTTGGCGGCTGCCATATAGCAAACTAGCGTAGGAAGAAAAGGCGAATTCCAGGGATACCATACGAATCAGGCTTGCTACAAACTAGGTATTATGCCCCCAGAATACATAATCTGCCTAGTTGAACTTGTATGAGGTCATAGGTTGGCACGGTTTCTGTTGAGATATAGTGTTCGGACTTTCCGAACCAATTTGCACCTAAAATCCTCAGGCAGTTGTGCAGCCAAGGGGAATATCTCCTCAAAGGGACGAAAATCTTGTGGCGTATAGGATGACTTCTTGTTGAGTTTAGAGATATGCTGTGCGTAGAAGTAGTTCCCAGAAGGGATTATTAGCACTATGATAGCTTCAGGCCAAAACTTGCGATATTGCTCAACTTCCTTGATTCCTATCCACCGCTTAGCAGTCCTTGCCTTTATCTCCACCAAGTCTACGCATTTTTCGTCTGGGTGTTTGACTAATAGGTCGGGGGTTGAGCGGATTCTCTCGACAGCATCCTGCTTTTCAATATAGTGTAGTTTCCTTTTGAGATTTGGGAAGAAGCTCTCGTAACCATAGGGATAAACTTCGTAGCCACATCTGTCTAGCAATAAGACTATGATATCTTTGAAGAAATATCCGAACATAAGGTTGTCATCGAAATCGGGGTTACTATCCCTCTGTTTCGTTTCAGAATTGGGCTTTGTCTTCTCGTCGTCAAATTCAAAAATACCCATAGGGTGAAAACCATCCGCTATCATAAATCATTTATCCTATTATACCTTGTTTTCAAAATTCCACAGGAATTCCGGGGATACCATCCTTCACCTTGTGAAGGATCAGGCCTACTACAAATCAGGTATTATGTCCCCGGAATACCCCTGGCAGTGGTATAATCCAAAAGGAGGCGGTATATGGTAGATACAACCAAGATAAAGACTGTGATCGAACCCTATGTGCGTAACTGGCTTTCAAAGCAGTTCCCCGGGCATGTCTTCAAAGAAAAACCTATTCAGTTAACAACCAGCGGGAGTCATTCCTTTGATGCCGTTGCAGAAGACATTTCTATAGTTGCGGCCATTCTGTCTAGCAGAGCAAAAACAAGGACAGGACGAGAGAACACGGGTGGGGTGCGGAAGGCCTTATCGGAAGTCGGCTACCTCAAGGTAGCCCCAGAGAGGGTGAAAAAAGTGATGGTCTTTACAGACGATGACTTCTACCAATTGATTCGGCGTCGAGCAAGCAGGTTAGGAACAGGGTCAATTCAAATGATGGTTTGCAAGCTACCTCCTCACTTGGAGACAGTGCTTAGAGAAATCCTTGACAAAGCTAGCCACGAGCAGCGTGCAGCAGAGTGAGTTTTTGCCTCACGAAATTATATAAGGGAATTCCAGGGACACCATACCAATTAGGCCTACTACAAATCAGGTATTATGTCCCCAGAATACCTTCCACAGACAGAACGTCAGTAACTATATTTTTCTCTTCTACCCTGCTCAACAGCTATTTCCGCAAACTGCCGCCACTCCAATGTATGGCCAAAAACATGATCTGCAGGAACCCAATGCATATTGCCTTGGCTAATCCTTAATTCCCCTAGTTTTGAACCATCTTCTCTCACCTCGAAAAAAATGTCATTACCACCAATCAGAAGGCGTGGCATCCTTATAAGTGTCACATCATGTGTAGCCATTTTATCCCTCCTTTAAGATTTGATTATTCAGCGAATTCCAAATTCCAGGGACACCATACCAATCAGGCCTGCTACAAATCAGGTATTATGCCCCGCCAGTATCCATAAAAGATTAGCTATAGCTATTCTTCTACTCCTGCTTCCATAAGGGTAGACATCGCAGGATATAGCCGTCCGCCTTCTTTACCTCTTCAGGGAAAAGACTTTTAGCAATCTTGCTACGGCCGATAACTAAGCTGTTACTAGCAGAATTTGCCAGGCTAGTGGAGTATCAACCTGGAGGAGACGCAACGACTACTCGTTTGTTGGGGAATAGCTCTCTCACTGTTTTGACTGGTGGGACCAAGTCGCTATCTGCTGAGATAAGCAAAGCGACATCGAATTTATCTTGATAGGCATCTTTGAGTATTTCCACAGCAATGTTTACGTCCGTCATTTTCTCATTAGGTACTTCGTCTTGAAAGCCACATTGGGAACATTGACGAGGATTGAGTTGGTACTTCCCATAGAAAATCTCAAACCCACTGAGAGTTTTCAATGCTTCTATGTAAGTTGACTGCCTTCCCTCTTTATCTGGTGGCCCTGCGATTCTTGCCGTGAAATATTTCGTAATAAGTAACCTCTGATTCGGTTTCACAAAGTTTGCGCTAACATCTGGATATTCAACCAATAATATCGTCTCCAGCCTTTGGATTTCAGCCCAAAGTAAAGATTAAAGCCGTCGACATACGCGATTACGCGTTTCACATTAAGTACCACTGAAGTTACTTGACAAATCCTAACTGTTTTATTACCATATAACCAACAGCGCTAGGGTGAGTAGCCTTGGCCCGACAGTCTCTCTTGAAGAGAGGCTGTTTCTTTTTAAACTGATTCCGCCGCAATATTATATCTCTTGACCATAAATTCCCACGACACCATACCAATTAGGCCTGCTACAAATTAGGTATCATGTCCCCAATATCACAAGAGGAAAGGATATTGACAAGTGGTGTCATATATGATACCATAATATTGCCCTGTTTAAAATAAATTGATAACAGGGAAAAGACCGAGAAAGGAGGCAGAGTATGTTAAGGAGGTTTATGTCCTATGACGCGCGACAAAAAATCCCTGGAGGCAATTCGACGGAATCCTAGAAATGTGGCTTTGCGCGACTTTGAAGCACTAATAAAACGGTACGGATATATCGAAGAAGGCGCAAAGCATCCAAAGGCTATCATAGGAACGCGCACGATGCCTTACAAAAGAGAAAACCCAGTTAAATCCTGCTACGTAAAAGAGTTATTAGAGATTATTGAAGAACAAGAGGCATAACTGGCCAGAGATTACGATTAAGATGGAGATTAAAAATGGTAATTAAAGGCAATATAGAGAAAGAGTTAGAACACTATGCGAAGTTGCCTTACACCGTTATAGTTGAGCAATGGGATGACGGGGAAGGCCCTTATTGGGTTGCCAGGATTGCAGAGCTTCCACATTGTCTAATACACGCAGATACACCTGAGGAAGCCATAAAAGAGATTCAGGAAGTCAAAATGGACTGGATAAAGTCCAATCTGGAAAGAAGACTTCGTATTCCTGAGCCGAGACCGCGCAAATATAGTGGTCAAATCAGACTCAGAATTTCGCCTTCACTTCATAAGCTACTTGCATATAGAGCTGAAACGGAAGGAATGAGCCTGAATCAATATATGGCTACAGCGCTGGCAACGTCAGTTGGTATAACCAAAGAGCCCACTCACTTGAGAAAGGCGAGAAAAAACACTCTGACAAAGGTATAGGAATTCCAGAGACACCATCCCAATCAGGCCTGCTACAAAACAGCCATTATGCCCCCAGAATACCCTACAGTATGAGACACGTAAAACACGTTTGAAGCAAGCTGACAGTGTCTAATACTTGATTTTGTTACCCAATATGGGTAATATAGTACCCGAAATGGGTAATATCTATGAATGAAAATTTGTTATGCAGTGGTCTCTTCGGCAAAACGCGGCAGGCGGTCCTTGCGCTCCTCTATGGGCGAGCGGATAGCTCTTTTTATACCAAACAAATACTGGACGCCGTGAAAATCGGACGGGGAACCGTGCAGCGAGAGCTGAAAAACCTGACGGACACGGGGATCATCATTCGCGAAGTGCAGGGCAGACAAGTCTATTACCATGCCAACGAGAAGTGCCCTATCTTCGATGAACTCAAAAGCATCGTGAGAAAGACCTTCGGTGTGGCTGATGTCATCAGGCAGTCTCTAGCGAGCAGTGCGCGTAAAATACGGATAGCTTTTATCTTCGGCTCCGTAGCCAGGAGCGCTGACGACCGAAGAAGCGATATCGACCTGATGGTGGTGGGGAGAATCTCTTTCGGCGACGTAGTTTCGCTTCTCGGCCCGGCGGAAGAAAAACTAGCGCGCGAAATTAACCCCGTTGTCTACCCGATTGCCGAATTTAAGAAGAAAGTGAAAGATGACCATTATTTCGTCAGAACAGTGCTTGAGGACGAGAAGATATTTGTGATAGGCGATGACCATGAGCTTGGAAGACTGGCTGAATGACAAACTGATTGTGAAACACCGCCCTTCGGCAGCTGGGATTGCCGAACTGTTACATATCTGCGACCGTGACCTGGAAAAGGTAGAGATAATTGCACTCGGTCCGGATTGGCGATTGAGCATTGCGCACAATGCGGCTGTTCAAGCTGCTAAGGCAGCACTGGCAGCTGTTGGCTACCGCGCCCGGAAAGAGGGGCAGCATTATCTTATTCTACAATCACTGGCATTCACCATAAAAACAGACGCCGCTGCGATTAAGCAATTAGACAAGTTCCGTGAAAAACGTAATATTAGCGACTATGAAAGAGCTGGGCTGGTCACTGAACAGGAAGCCGAAGAAATGATAGCACTGGCGAAACAACTCCGCGATGATGTTGAGCAATGGCTCCGCGCTCATTATCCTGGTCTTGTTAGAGAGATTTAGATGCCGGCGCATGCGAATTCCAGGGACACCATCCTTCACAAGGTGAAGGACCAGGCCTGCTACAAATCAGGTATTATGTCCCCAGAATACTACTCGAAGTAATGCTTCATTCACTCATTTTGGGGTGCCCCTAGTCCCTCGAAGCGACATTTTCCCCTTGTTCGAATAAAGAATTCATGTTAATCTCTGCTTAGAACTCGTGTGTTACCCTGATAAATCAAATCCCGCGGGTGAGGTTTCTCAAAACCTGACTGCAAACCAAACACAGATTAAAAGGAAGCGCGGTGGCCAGAAAGGCAACCGGAATGCCTGCAAACATGGCTTCTATTCCGGTACCCTTAGCCCTGCCGAAACATCCCAACTGTGGAACATTACGAATCTGGAAGGCGTTGACCCTGAAATAGCGTTCATTCGCGTCAAGTTACAGTCTTCTCTTCAGTACGACCCTGGTAACCGCCGCGTAATCAGAGAAGCCTCCAGATTACTCGTAAAATGGTATTCCGCAAATTACCGGTTGGACCCGACCGACCGCAACTACCTGAAAACTGTTGTCGAGAATCTTTTGGAAATTGCCTCCATGCGTCAGTCCGCCAGCCCTCACGGCTCGCAAATATAAAGGGCAAACCGACGAAACGAATCGTACGTACTTTAACAACTGAATCTTCCGGAGGTAGTCGCCTTACGTATGAAAAAGGCCTGCTGAACTCCCGAAAAAAATAGCCATTTTTGCAAAACGAATCATCCCGGAAAGGGAAACAACGGTGGTCTTGGCGGTCTCATGGAGGATCTTATTAGCATCCAAATAACAACTTTTTTTGCATATATCCCCAGAATGACAGGAGTGGCCGGGGACCTGGCAATGACACGCCGATAGGTCGCGAGTTCCGGGGACACCATACCAATCAGGCCTACCACAAATCAGATATTATGTCCCAGAACACCCCAAGTCCTTCAAATTCTCTGCAGCTTATAGAATCCCTTTTCCTGCTCAACAAAGGAGAACAAACCACGCTCGCTAGCCTGTTTTAAGGTCTTGGTAACAGCCTTCTTCTCATGTTCTTCCCATATGGCCAAGATGCCGCCGGGTTTCAGAACGCGGTGTAACTCGTCTAGAGTACGTTCCTTGGGAAACTCATGAAAGGCGTCAGAGATATAGACGACGTCAACACTGTCATCGGGTAGGCGAGTAGAATCGGCGCTTGACAGGAAGACCTTCAAGTTTTTCAAGAGCCTCATTTTTGCTCTCAGCCAGAGGATTACCACATGGAGCGGTTCATTATCCAGAGCGTAGACTTTACCCCTTGGTCTCACCAGGCGGGCGGCGGCAATTGAAGAAGTCCCCATACCAAATCCTTCATCCAAGACCACATCTCCTTCCTTAACACCAGCCCGCTGCAGCCACTTTCTCCGCCACCTGGGGTTTCGGAATATCTCAGTGAATGGCCAGAAAATGAGGATAAAGCCACTATAGCCAATAAACAACCACCATGGAGCTACTCTTCTTCCCCAGACGATTTTAAAGATGATCCAGAGGATAGTGATGACTAAGTGGTATGCTACTATCCCAACACCTACCCACTCTAATGGACTTAATTCCTGCCACTGTGGCATTGATTAACCTTAACTTTCTTTCTACTTATTTTAGCACTATTCGTCAACCTCTCCCTCTGTACCCCCTTTTTCTTTGAATTCCAGGGACACCATCCTTCACAAGGTGAAGGATTAGACCTGCTACAAATCAGGTATTATGCCCCCGGAATAATTGGACTGCACCCACTAGTTGGCTTATGGTATATTGAAAGGGAAGGAAAAGCCATGTCAGGAGGGTCCAGAAGGATGTCACGAAAAGATACCGGCCAGCACTCGATTCGAGGCAAAAAACCGAAAGCAAAACAAACGGGGATGGGGTCGGCAAAGAAGAAGTTGCTAATCGAGTTAGCTGTGGCTATTGCCGTCATCATCATCGTAGTTGTAATAACTACAATGCCTGAAAAACAATACACTGCCACCATTGAAACGGAAAAGGGAAATCTGGTGCTGGAGCTGTTTGCCAGTGATGTACCGATGACAGTCAACAACTTTGTGTCCCTCGCACGCGAAGGCTTCTATGATGGCCTTACCTTCCACCGCGTTGTACCCGGATTCGTGGTTCAGGGCGGATGCCCTATTGGTGACGGGACCGGTGGCCCTGGTTACCAATTTGATGATGAAATCACCGAGCATACCCATGTTGCCGGTGCACTATCAATGGCTAATTCCGGCCCCAATACCAATGGCTCCCAGTTTTTCATTACCTATACCCCTCAGCACCACCTCGATGGGCACCACTCGGTATTCGGTCAGCTAGTAGAGGGAATGGATGTGCTGGAAAGAATTGAGCAGGGTGATGTCATGATACGAATAACCATAGAGGAGAAATAGCTGACCATTCCGAATTCCAGGGACACCATGCCAATCAGGCCCATCACAAATCAGGTATTATGTCCGCAGAGTACAAACTACCCGCTAATATCCAAAATGGCAGCTGCTCTCTCAATGAACTTCTCTGCTGAAGCAATAACCGCTTTCGCCCCGGATTGAGAAAATTCAGTCTCATAATCGGCAGCTTCACGGAGGTTCATTGTATTGAGGAAGTCCCGAACTAACTGAGCGTCCATTTTATTTTCGTCCACAAATAGCGCCCTCAAGGCTACAGCCAGGCAATAGTGGCTCTTTTCACGGTAGCCCCGGGAGTATATAAGCGCTCTGGCAGCATGAAACATCGCGTAATAGCCCTGAATAGTCGACCATTTGTAACGCTCGTTTTCATAACCGGCTTTTGCATCTGATAAGTCACTTCTGGCGACCGAGAGCTCCTTCTTAACCAGTTTTTTGCCTCTGGCAAAGGAAACAATCTTCTTGGTTTCGAGACACTGTTTAAATTCTTGATTCACTGACAACCTTTTCCCAGAGTACTATGCCACGTTCAACTTCTTCCATGAAGGTCCGCTCTGATCCCCCCTTCTCCAATAGCTCGACAGGCGTTTTAATCAGTGACTGAATACGGATATTCTCGAATCCTCTCGGGAATGTAAAATCACTGCTAACATTTGACACTTCTTCCTTGTTGTTAGAAACGATGAATAAATCCAAATCGCTATCCGAATTATCTGTCCCAAGAGCACAACTGCCGTACAGTACTACGCGGCTTGATATCCTCTTTAGTTCCTCTACTAACGGTTCAATTAGCATGAGATTTACAATTTTCTTGAACTCTGCTAGAGCGGCATTAGAGGAATCAATAGAATAGAAATACATTTTCCCCTTTCTTCGGCGTGTGACAGCTCCGGTCGAATATAGCCCGTTCAATGCCCGGTTTGCTGAGCCGGTAGCTATTCCAAGCCTACGAGCTACCTCTCGTTCATAGAATTCCTGGTCGGAGAATTTCGCCAGCAGGCTCAGTACTTTTTGGTTGACTGTAACGATTAAATGAGACTGTAGCATATATTATTTGCTCTAAATAATGAGTATATACTCATTATAATGAGCGATGAGAGAGAAGTCAAGACTTACAGCGAATTCCAGGGACACCATCCTTCACAAGGTGAAGGATTAGGCCTACTACAAATCAGGTATTATGCCCCCCGAATACCACGAAACCAAATGCGTAGATGGTGAACTTTGGTTAAGAGTCAAACTTGAATAGGCTGATACTCATGCAAGTATCAAGCCTATTTATCGGGTCACTTCAAACTGCGACAAGGACGCTTAGCTGGCAAAAAATAAGACGCCCCGAGTAACCTCACTTCCTTCACCCGCATCGTCCGGCTCAGCCCTCAGCTTATCCTGTGCCGACCACCGCCAACACCTTTCAGCCTCCGCCAAGCTCAACTCCTATGCCGGGCCCCTGCTCGGCTACTCGGGACAATATTAATATTAGCACATATACAACGCAGTTGTCAAGTCTTTGTACGTACTAGGAGGTTAGTACCAGGTTTTCGGAATTAGCAATCCCAGGGACACCATACCAATCAGGCCTGCTACAAATCAGGCATTATGTTCCCAGAATACCGGCCTATTGTTAAGGACTTAATATCCTCATTACCACCAAATTGATAACAAGAGCCACCGATGATAACATGGCATCATGGTCGTTAGAAAAACAGGACCCCTGAGAATCGAGTTGCGCAACTATTAACGTAAGGAAAGAATAGAAGTGATTCCGCTATTTGAACAATACCCGCTATTGCGGGAGAGGCTTGCCTATGTACCGCTAGGCGAATTCCCTACCCCTGTGCAGAAGCTCGAACGATTAGGAGCTGAGTTAGGCGTCAGCCAACTCTATATAAAACGCGATGACTTGAGTGGCAAAGTCTATGGTGGTAACAAACCCCGAAAGTTAGAGTTCACTCTGGGGAACGCTCTGCGCTCTAAGGCGAAGGAGGTCATAACCTTTGGTGGTGCCGGGTCGAACCATGCCCTGGCCACTGCCATATACGCACGACAGGTCGGTCTGAAGAGCATCTCGATGTTAATGCCTCAGCCGAATGCCCAGTATGTTCGCCGCAATTTACTCATGAGCCACTACTGTGGTGCGGAACTACACTTGTGCGGGGCCGGGTTGGAATCTGTAAGAAATATGCCATTGGTTTACACTGCAACCACCTATCAGCTTTTGCGGCACAGGCTGAAAAAAGGCCACCTTCCCTACTTCATCCCTCCCGGTGGTTCTTCCCTCCTTGGCGTTACTGGTTTTGTTAATGCAGCGCTTGAACTAAGAAGACAAATCACGAGTGGGGAAACGCCGGAGCCAGAGTATATTTACGTCACTTGCGGCACGATGGGCACAGCGGCCGGATTGACGCTCGGACTTAAGGCAGCGAAGCTCGGTGGCCGAGTAGTCTCGGTAGGGGTATGCAGCGAAAAATTTGCCAATACCAGAGCAATGATTAAACTCATCAACAAGACTAACTCTTTACTTTGTTCTCTGGATGCTTCTTTCCCCAGATTCGAGTTCTCTGAAACAGATGTTGATATTAGACACGATTATTTTGGCAAACGATACGCGCTCTTTACAGATGAGGGGATGGAGGCAGTATCCCTGATGAGAGAGTGTGAAGGAATCGAACTAGATGGCACCTATACAGGCAAGGCCTTAGCAGCGCTTAAACATGACGCACAAAGTGGGAGCTTGCGAGGTAAAGCGGTTCTATTTTGGAACACTCTAAACTCAAAGGATTTCTCAGATACTATATCTGACCTTGATTACCACGACCTACCTCGTTGCTTTCACCGTTATTTTGAGGAAGAAGTGCAGCCTCTTGACCGTGATTACTGACCACATAATTCCGGGGCACCATACTAATCAGGCCTGCTACAAATCGGGTACTGCGCCCCCAGAATACTCTACTCGAGTCCCAGGATATCTCGCAGGTTGCCTTCAATTCTTTTCATATCTGGCAGGGGCATTATTCCAAGCTTCTTGGCTATCATGCCCTGCTTTATCGTCCTGATAATGCCCGTCGCCACCGACGGAAAAAGAAGTCCAGCACCTTGCCAACCATTAATGAGGTGGTCGCCCACCAATATCCGGTCAGTCCTGCTGGTGATTGCCGCGATTATAGCCTCCTGGCGGCTTTGATGGTAAGCGTCTGAGCTTAATATGACTGCCGGACGCTGCCTCTCTCCGGTTTCATCGGAGAAGATAAACCTGACAAGGACTACATCCCCGCGTTTATACCCGGTCATAAGCTGCATCCTTGTCATTATCCCAGACTTCGGCAAGAACCGGGTCAGCTTTCGCAGATAACTTCAGAAGCGCCTCTACATTTGCAATTTCCTCGCCCGGGCGGGGCACCTTATCCAGGTCTTCTTTGCGAAACCGGCGATGACGTTCCTTACCAATGCGAAAGGCAGGCAGCCTCCCTTCCTTGGTCAGTTTGTAGATGGTTCTTCTCGATACACATAGGTATTCAGCGGCTTCCTCAACTGTAAACCATTCCTTAGTGATTACCATAAGCATACCTCCACATAGCCTTGCGTTCGTGCCTGATACCATTCTAGCACATGTACGCAAATAAAGGCAATAGAGAATTCCAGGGACACCATACCAATCAGGCCTACTACAAATCAGGTATTGTATCCCCGGAATACCGATAGTATATGATATCATCCAGTAGTTCCTCCTTTAAGACGCTGGCTGTCGACCGGGTTTGTACTACCTTAAGGAGAAAGGTAATCGTTAATGTGTAACAGAAACAGCCTGTTCAGGGCAAACAAAGGGTTGTTTTGTATTCTGACAACCATCCTGGTAGTCGCCTCATTCCTGGGCATTCCGGGAAATTTGCAAAGTTACTCAGGTGAAACCGAAGAGTTGTACTTCTTTATACTCCATACCAACGATATGCATTCCGAGCTCTTACCCCATTCGCCGGCAGTAGACTACCACCCCGAAAAAGAAGATCCTGCTATAGGAGGGTTCGCTCGTCTGGCTACCGCCGTGGACGAAATCCGAGAGAACAAAATGAGGGAAGGTGAACCGGTCCTTCTCTTCGACGCCGGTGATTTCCTGGGAGGCGGTCCTTTCGCATGGCTGGCCCTCAATGGTTCTGCTGCAGAGCTTACCATAATGCAGGAGATGGGATATGATGCTGTGACCATCGGCAACCATGAGTACGACTATGGCCCCGAGGTCCTGGCCCAATATCTCTTACAAGCAGGATACCCCGAAGCCCACCAGAAAACGCTGGTACTGGCTTCCAACACAAAGGCGCCATCAGACCATCCGCTGGCTGTCCGGAGTCTCTACAGGAATGCCGGGATGTTTGAGCTGGAAAACAGCCTGAAAGTAGGAGTTTTCGCTCTCATAGGTAAAGATGCCATCCTGGTAATCGGTGAAGCTGGGGACGTGCAGTTTCTGGACCAGCATGAGACAGCCCGCCAGGCGGTAGATGAGCTGGAGGAACAGGGTGCCGATGTCATCGTGGCCATAAGTCACTCCGGCGTGGATGAGGACCGGGAACTGGCGCGAGAGGTCCCGGGTATCGACGTAATAGTAGGCGGCCACTGTCATACTGCCCTGTACAAGCCGGTCTTACAGGGCGCCACCATCATTGTTCAGGCTGGTTCCCTGGGAGAGTACCTGGGGCGACTGGAACTGGCGTACAACCCCAACACCGGCAAGTTAAGGGTGCACAACGAAGAAAATGACCACCCCTTCCTTATTCCCATTGACAGCAGCTTTGCCTGCCATCCGGAAATCGATGCCCTAGTCCAAGAATATACCCTCATCTTGAATGCGTACATCGATGAAATGACCGGCGGCAAATTCGACGATATCATGAGTACGGTAGCCAGTTCTGACTTTGTCCTGTCCAATCTTCCGCCCTTCGATGAAACCGCGCTGGGCAACTTCGTCACCGATGCCATGCGCTTCGTCGCCCAGGAATTTATCGGCGAGAGAGTCGACATAGCAGGTCAGGCTAATGGCAACATCCGGAATAGCATCTTTCCGGGCACCATGGAATACTCTACAGGAAACATTTCTTTCTACGAGATTATCGAAGCCACAGGTGTGGGACGCGGACTCGATGGCCGCCCGGGTTGTCCCATTGCATCTGTCTATCTTACCGGCGAAGAGGTGCGCCGCGTGCTGGAGATAACCATATTGTTGCAGGAATTCATGGGAGACTCTTATTTTCTACACTTCTCCGGCCTGCGGTACAGCTACAACCCCACCAACGCAGTGCTCTTGACCATGCCTTTCGTAAACCTGCCCATTCCCACGACCCGTGCGGTTACCAGTGCCGAGCTTTATACAGGGGATGAGATTCAGCCTGTGAATAGTGAAAAGTACATCCCCTTAAAGCATGGGGACGAAGAGTTGTACCACCTGGTCACTAACGCCTACCTCCTGCTGTTCCTTCCCTTGGTAACAGACATGCTGCCCCAGCTGGAGATAGTCCCTAAAAACGCCGATGGAGAACCGGTACCGCTGGACAGAATAGACGAACTGATAATACGTCATGCCGATGGAAGAGAGCTCAAAGTGTGGGAAGCGGTGGTGATTTATGCCGCGGCTCAGCTGCCGGGAGTGGACGGTATACCCCGGATACCCGATTATTATGCAGGTGTTGCCGGGCGCATCACTAGAGTCTGGACCTTCCCTCTGTTAGGGTGGCTTATCTTAATACTGGCAGCTATTGTGGCAGGAATAATATTCCTGGTCTTCCGCAGGAGAAAGCACAAAGAATTACAGGAACACCATACTAATTAGGTTTACTACAAATCAGGTATCATGCCCCAGAATACCAGCTACGATATTTTCCCCAATTAGAGAAGTAAACATGCCATAGCGGTTAGGCCACACAGTTACTCATTTTGTTACCCCAAGAGCCCCCTATTCTTCCCCTTTCGGAGCACTTACTGAACCCAGCCTTTTCTGTTCTAATCCCTTTTTCCCCTTCAGCTTAAAAGTTCGGTAATCCCGGTAAGAAATCTTCTCGTTAGGGCGACCCCAACCTATTTCTTTCAGTGCCTCGACTACCTTCTGGAGCTTCGGCTCCATATCTTGCCTCCCTAGGCCCTTTAGATGTGGCGGAAGCTCATGCCGCTCTTCAGGTTCCATCTCTAATAGATCGCAAATTGCCTCCGCTGCCCAACGCGCACCTCTCACAGGCGGCGTCTGGTCACGCCCACCCTCGAAATCAGGCGCGGTCATTCCACACTTATCCTTCTCATACAGAGCAAAAGTCATCTCCAGTATTCTGGCATCGGGGTCCGTAAGGTCTAAAGCCCGCTGAACTCGATTATAGCGTACTCTAAGACAATCTATGGCGCCGTAATCCTCCTCAAATCTATCAATTACGTATTCCAAGGCAGGGACGGATGCAGCGTAATTAAGATTATCATCCTTCGATAACTCCTCGGTAGTAACACCAACCACATAACTTATAAGAAAGGTGGAGGCGGTAACAGCTCCACAGGTGCCGACCCCTGTCATGGCTACACCACCATGGAGTCCTATCATTCCCTGGGTTATCGCTTCTTGTATTTCGGGTGGAAATAACTCTATGCCATCAGACCTAAACGCATCGCATATTGCTCCAAAAGTAGCTGGGGCGCAGGACATGTATTTTGCCCCAATTTCATCGGCAAGGTGACCTGCTTTATCTATTATTCTCTTCCTCTTTCCCTCGTCGATCTTGATTCTGCCAACCATTTTTACCTCCTTTTTTGATTGTGTACTAGCGTCTAATAATCAAGTAACCTCCACAATTATAGAACGCGACCAGAGATTGTGCAATTACTAACAAAATCCCAACGACACCATACCAATCAGGCCTATTACAAATGATTGAAGTTTCTTTAATACGGGTGTACACTGGGTAATAGAGTATAGTGTGGAGGTGTCGCTATGAAGGCTTTGATAGTATATGACTCAGTTTATGGAAATACGGAGAAAATCGCCAGGGCTGTTGCTGAAGCTATTACCCCGTCCGCTGAGGTCAAGGTACTGCAGGCGGGGGAGGCGAATCCCTCGGAACTGGAATCTACCGACCTTCTCATTGTAGGTTCTCCGACCCATGCGGGTAGGCCAACGCCCCCGATACAAGAGTTCCTTAACAAAGTCCCTAAACTTTCTCAAGGTATCAACGTAGCTGCGTTCGACACCAGAAGCCAGACGAAACTCGTCAGGGTGTTTGGATATGCCGCCGGACGCATCGCCAACAATCTGAAAAAGAAGGGCGGCAATCTCATAGCGTCCCCGGAGGGTTTCTTCGTTACAAGCACTAAGGGTCCGCTGAAAGAAGGAGAACTGGAGCGGGCTGCGGGTTGGGCTAAGGGAATGCTAGAGAGCAAGAAGTAATTCTGTAAATTCAATTAGCATATGCATACGCTTAAAGAAACAGTAATTTCGCACCTGGTTAAGCCCGAGGACCTCCAGCACCACGGCACTCTATTTGCCGGACGGATGGCTGAGTGGCTGGTCGAGACTTGTTTTATCACCGCATCCCGGTTCGTCGGTAAACCCGAGGACATAGTCTGCGTTAAGGTCCACGGGATAACTTTTGAAAGACCGGTTAAAAACGGTGACATCACTGAAATCAAGGCCAGAGTCGCCTGCCTCGGTAATACGAGTATTACTGTTCAAGGTCAGGCATTCACGGCTGATAGTGAGGTTCCCTGCGTTTCAGGCATGGTTACTTTTGTTACCGTCGATAAGCATGGGAGTCCGTACGCACACGGCTTAAGCTTGCCACAAGAGTATATCTCACAAAACCGTGAAATTTACGAAGAGGCGCTCGAGGTCAGAGGAAAAAGATAATTTCTCAAACCTGTGCCTGAAGCCTGAGGCGGCAAATTTGACTACACCCTCGGGTATAATGACACGAAAGATATCATGATTAAGCGCTACGAGCATACTCAGGTTGGATACTTCATCATTGTGGCCATTGTAGCAGCAATGGTGGCAATCGGGATTATCCTGGCGACTACCGGCGTTAACTGGATTGCTATCGCAGTCCTGGTTGTCCTCGCGGTAGCTCTAGTGTTATTTCCCAGTTTAACCGTGGTCATCAGTGAAGAAGAGCTATTAGTGCAATTTGGGCCTGGAGTAATCCGCAAACGGTTTAAGCTGAATGAGATAGGATCGTGTCAAGCCGTTAAAAATCCATGGTATTACGGGTGGGGTATTCGGTTAACTCCTCAAGGGGTGCTGTTCAGAGTTTCCGGCTTTCATGCTGTCCAGATCAAGTTAATAACGGGTAAGGAATATTTAATCGGCACCGATGTTCCACAGGAGCTTGAAGAAGCTATTAGACAGGCCATAAGTTACCGTTAAGGATTATTATAAGGCACCATCTGAAAGCGACTCGAATTCTAGGGGGATACCATACCAATTAGGCCTACCACAAATTAGGCATTATTTCCCAGAATACCACGAAATCAAAGGCGTAGATGGTGAACTTTGGTTAAGAGTCAAACTTGAATAGGCTGATATCCACGCAAGTATCAAGCCTATTTATTGGGTCATTTCAAACTGCGACAAGAACGCTTAGCCAGCAAAAAATCAGACGTCCCGAGTAACCTCACATTCTTCACCTGTTATCGTCCGGCCTGGCCTTCAGCTTATCTTGTGCTGGCCACTACCTGCACCTTTCAGCTTTCACCAAACCCAACGCTTATGCCAGGTTCCTGCTCGGCTACTCAGGACAACGTCCATGCTAGCACATATGTAACGCAGTTGTCAAGCCCCCATACGTACTAGGAGGTTGGTACCATGTTCTCGGGATTAGCAATTCCGGGGACACCATGCCAATCAGGCCTGCTACAAATCAGGTACTATGTCCCCAGAATATTATTCGCTGCGGGATTATGACAGGCGGTATATCTAATAGTTGCATATTCGAAACGGTTTCCATTCCGGGATAGTTAGAGATATAATTGAATCAAGAGAGGATAAGAATAAACGGACAGTGACAGAAGGAGCACCTGAGACGCTGAGAAGAACACGATTGAGCAACCCTCAAAGGAGTGAATAGATAATACGTTTTCTTAGAGTCGTCTACGCCTTGGCTATAGCGGTTGTGCTTGTCCTGGTTGTAATCTTCGGCGTCGAGGCCTTCTATCTTTCTCCCCAATACCCGGACTATCCCGAGCCCCAACCAGCTTACAACAGCTCTGAATACGAAGAGTGGGAGCAAGAATGGATGGAGGCTTACGCAGCATATCAGCAGGAAGCAGCGATACATGACAAGAACGTGTTCTTCATTGTCTTACCTCTGGGAGCGGTGTTTGCCGTCGTGGGCACCTTCATTCGTCGCAGACTGGATATCTTCGGGGCCGGCTTGATTTTAGGCGGCATAGGAACAATGATAGCCGCAATTACACCTTATGATCTGGACAATATACTGAGATTTGCCGGCATTGCTGCTACCCTGGCTGTGCTTGTCTTCGTGGGATATAAAGTCTTCTTCTCCTTAAGAAGAAGCTAACTTGTTTCTTTAAGCATTTGTCATAATCTGCTTCATAAAGCCCCAAGAAACAACGTCAGGCCTTCGGGAGAAGAGAGAAACCATACAGAAGGTTTAATGGCCTTTCGCGGGCCTCTCAGGTGCATTCTAGCGGGAATTCCATGGGGATACACCCTGCCAATCAAGCCTGCTGCAAATCAGGTATTATGCCAGGATACCCCCGGTGATAAGACGTCCTAGCCGAACTTATCAGCTCCATCTCAAGAACATTGACAAAGGTGTTACAATATTCTTAATGGCTGGCTATACATTGAGAGAGGCTGCCGAGGCATTAGGAGTCTCAATGATCACCGTCCGCCGGTATATCAAGTCCGGCAAGATCAAGGCCAGGCTAGTCCCTTCCAAGTTCGGAGATTCATACATTATCGATGACCTACCCCTATTCACCAAGCCATTATCTGATAATAGTATGCCGGCTCAGCCCCTTATCAATAGAATAGAGCAACTATCCCAGGAAGTCGGATACTGGAAAGCTAAAGCAGAATTACTTCAGGAACGATTGCTACTCTTGGAAGCCCCTAAACATACCCCTAAGCAAAGATGGTGGCAAAGGCTATTCAGACCCTGGCAGTGAATAGACAGGGACGCCCCAATCACCAGCGCGAACTGAGAAAGGCTAATCCATAGCGGTTATACTATGAGCTCGGACCAGAGACCAGGTCCACACTGAACTGGGAGGTTAAACAGGATTTCCGGTGGCTTTACCAATTTAGCCGTATAGAAGGTTCCATAACCTTTCTCGGGCCTCTCAGGTGCATTCTAGCGGGAATTTCAAGTATATCTTCAATCATACTTATATCCCCGAATTTACCCGGGGGGCTTATTTATCGCCCAGCAGGAAAGCCCTTATCTCTTCACCGAACTGGCGGCTTCGCGCGAACACGGCGTTATGCCCTAGGTTCGGATACAGGACCAGCCTGGCATTGGGTATTTTCCCCGCTGTCTCACGAACAGGATAAAAGAAGTCGTCTTCACCGCCAATCACCAGGGTATCCGCCTTAATTTTGTCCAGGCGGTCGCTCAGGTCATGGCAGTCCTCTGCTTCAATTTCCACAATCCCGTCCGAAGGGTCGGCAGGGATACTGAGAGGGCCCAGCAGCCCCATAAACCATTTGAAAAAGTGTTTCGCAATCCCCCTCCGTATGACGGCTGTACCCAGTAATGCGTAAGCTGCCCGCCGCTTGCCTTTTCGCGCAAGGTCTGCAACCTTCATCTGTAGTTCTTTGGCTTCCTCAGTCAGACGGAAACCGGTCATGGCAAGGACGAGACGCCTCACTAAATCCGGATGGTCAATGGCAAAGTGCTGGGCTATCGCCCCTCCCGTGGAGACGCCGATTATGTCGGCCACACCGCCCAGTTCATTCTTAATCATGACAGCATAATCATCCGACATGTCGCTCAGTGAATATCCCGGGGGAAGACCGGGCTTCCTGTTCACAACATATATCTTGTAGCTATCCTCGAGTCCCCTTAAATAACCGGTGCTCATCCGCAGCATAATTCCGGACGGCGGCTTATGCCGAAATTCCAACCCCTCAAACACAACGAGGTTACGCGTGCCGTTCCCGATACAGGCATAGGGAAGGCCGTTACCGGAATAACTGGTTATCGTTTTTTGTCTGGCCACCTCAATTCCACATTATACAGAATCCCAGAGACAACATCCTTCACGAGGTGAAGGACCAGGCCTACCACAAATCAGATATCATGTCTCGGAATACCATCAATTTCTATAATAGCCTGCAATATGCTAGGATGTAGGCATTTATGAAAGAGGATTCCCTGAGCCGGCTGGCCGAGATTGTCGGCCAGGATTATGTTTCAAATCGCCCCGAAGACCTTTATCTCTATTCCCGCGACCCGGGGGCACAGAAGCCGCGCCAAGCCGACTATGTGGTTATGCCCCGAACAGTGGACGAGGTGCAGCAGATAGTCAGGCTGGCAAACCAGGAGAAGGTCCCCCTCACCCCAATGGGGGCAGGGCTGACCCTGTCGGCACTGACTGTTCCTATCAAGGGTGGCATTGTGCTGGACATGAAAAGAATGGACAGCATAATAGAGGTAAACGAAGCCAGTCGTTACGCCCTGATTGAGGCCGGCGTCACCCAGGCAGCCCTCAGGGCCTATCTTGAGAAGCACCATCCCCACCTCCAGCACTCCACCCCGGAGGCACCCCCCACTGCTACCATAGTCGGCAATATATTGATTCAGGGGCACGGACACCTGACACCGAGGTACGGCGTTAACTCACAGATGGTCAACGGCATGGAGGTGGTCTTGCCCACCGGCGAGGTATGCAAGCTGGGCTCAAGCTCAATAAGTCCCAGTTGGTTCAGCAGGGACCCCCTCCCCGACCTCATGGGTCTGTTCCTGGGCTGGCTGGGAACAACCGGCATCGTCACCAAGCTATCAATGCAGCTCTTTCCCAAACCCGGTTATAGAGACCTTTCGTTGTTCGTTTCCGATAGCACCGAACTGATTCCTGAGATTATAGACGAGCTCAGCCAGATTAACCTCCTAGAGAACTGCTTCATTATCACCCAGGAGAAGCCGAGGTGGGCGCAGCGCATATACTATATTATCGTCATCTCCGGGCAGTCGCAGGCGGAGTTTGAGACCAAGAAGGGACTGCATAACCAGATTTTCCAGAAATACCAGGACAGGGTATCGCCGGTAAACGAGGAACCGGCGCTGACACCGCTGCGGGAAAGGTTTCTCGGTGTGCCTCCGTTTGCCGCCACCGCTGCCGATTTCAGGAAGGGCGGCGGCTTTGAATACACCGGGGCCATACTGCCTATAGAGGTAATACCCCGGGCCTGGCAGAGCGGGATTGAGATTGCCCACAAGTACGACCTGCTTTACCAGCTGGGAATACAGCTCCTGCCCAACGGCCACAGCGTTATGCTCGCCTACTCTTACCCCTTCAACCGGGCTGTCGCGGAGGAGGCCAATAGGGCCAGAGGCGCCCTGGATGATACAAACCTCCTGACCCTGGAGCTGGGTGGGGTGGTCTGGAAGCCGGAACTGCCGGCGCAGAAGCTGATCTTAGAGAGAATGGACACCGGCACGCGCCAATTGATAGACAAAATAAAGAAGGTGCTGGACCCCAACGGCATCATGAATCCGGGAAACTGGGAGGTGAGCTAAATTTCCCTGGAAGATTATAAAAACGTAATCCATAGATGCTTTGGCTGCGGGTACTGCCAGCTAACCCTGGACTATTCGGAGTTTAACTGCCCAATTTACAACAGGTTCCGCCTGAAGAGCTACTCGCCGGGCGGCCTGCTCTGGCTCATACGGGCCTGGGAGGAAAAAGAAATAGAATGGTCCGAGTCGCTGGGCAAAATACTCTACTCCTGCACCACCTGTAATAACTGCGTCCAGAGCTGCAAATTCTCCTTTAATAAAGACATTGTCAATATAATAATAGCGGCCCGAGAAGAGGTGGTGGAAAATGGGCTGGTTACTCCCAAGGTGGCCCGCTTTTTCCGCAATATTGAAGACTATGGCAATCCCTACCGGGAACTGAGAAGGAACCGGGGCCGGTGGGCTGAAGGTATGGGGATAGAGCCTTATAACGGCCAGGAGTTCCTCTTCTATGTCGGCTGTGTCGGCTCTTTCGACGAAAAGGGACAGAGGGCTGCCCGAGCAGTCGGCGAACTATTGCTTAAGGCTGGCGTTTCCTTCGGCATATTAGGCCCTGCCGAAGAGTGTGATGGCAATGAAATTCGCATACTGGGCGAGAATCGTATTTTCGAGATGCTGAAAGACAGGAACACCGCCCTTTTCCAGAAGGCCGGCGTCAAGAAGATTATAACGCTTTCCCCTCATTCCTATAATGTTTTCCGAAATGAATACCCCGATAGCCTTGAAGTATTTCACTACACACAGGTGCTCCGTGACCTTATTAAGGAGGGGAGACTGAAGCCAGCCTCAAAGCTGAACATGAAAGTTACCTACCACGACCCCTGTTTTCTGGGGAGACACGCCGAAGAGTATGAAGCGCCCCGTGAGATACTGAGGGCAATCCCGGGTGTTGAGCTGGTCGAGATGGAAAGGAACCGCCAGAATTCCTTCTGCTGCGGCGGGGGCAGCGGTAATTTCTACACCGATTCCTTCGGCGGCGGTGAAAATAGCCCGTCAAGAATCAGGGTCAGAGAAGCCGATAAGACCGGGGCCGGCATCTTAGCGGTAGCCTGCCCGACTTGTGCCGTAATGCTCGGTGAAGCGATAAAGGACGAGGGAATAGAAGAGAGGCTGATTGTTAAAGATACCGCAGAACTTTTAGAATCCCGGGGACATCTTACCAACTAGGCTTGCTTCAAATCAGGTATTATGTCCCGGAATACCGATCACTGAGGATGAACACACGGGGGGTTAGCTCAACGTCTTCGCCTCCGTCGGAACAGGGACATACACCAAAATAAACCAATCACGATGAAAAAAAGATACGGTCGCTGGGTGGTTCCCTCGCCGGTTCCGGCGACCGCTATCGTCGGGGCGGGAGGCGGTGTTATTGGAGCTACTCCCCCAGCAGGTATTTCGTAAGCAGGTATCTCGGCAGAAATTTCGTAGGCAGCTATTTCGGTACCAAGATACTGATCAGGCGCCCAACCCAGCGGGTTATTTCTACCGGTAGCCTCCGCCCAGACCCATCCTGGCTCACCTCCCAGCTCAAAGAAAGCCGTTGCCTTTTTATATTCAGGTAGATAAACCAACACCGCAGTATGCCCTGAGACAAGTACTATGGCAGAGCGAAACCCGGCAGCTCTATACATAACCGCCAACAACACCGCCACGTCTTCGCAATCACCCTCCCCAACTCCATCCTCCACAATAGCTGTCGCCAGCTCGTCGGCATTCCGGGCAAACTCCTCACTTCCAGTTTGCTCCACGTCAGATGTATATTCCACCCTATCACGAACAAAATAAAATATCGCTTCTGCCTTTAGTAGCGGGTC
>Ga0307429_1000139_pt1 | contig 52558 bp, 45 predicted proteins | sample SalMarWE160230MG_FD_202151 | JGI IMG/M metagenome (GOLD analysis project Ga0307429, IMG submission 202151) | Salt marsh sediment microbial communities from the Plum Island Ecosystem LTER, Massachusetts, United States - WE1603-230 | ecosystem: Environmental > Aquatic > Marine > Intertidal zone >... | reverse complement strand
AGCTCTTGTGCACGTCCATTCCCACAAACATACTATTGCATACGTCACCGTCTGCTTTGGGTTTACGGAATTTGTTCACATATAGTTAGCTATAATGTCACCTATGTTAGGACGTACAACACCTACTCATCACGTTTACCAAAAAATCGTAGATTACATATGCGCCTACAGCCTCGTCAGCGCTAGTAGGATCCTAAGCGGGGGCAGATACAAGAACGTATTTTCCGTCATCTCGCCTTATTCGAAATGTACTAGTATAATTTCACCTGCATCCGAAACTGCTACAGGTGTATTATCTATAGTATAAGCGGAAACGTCTATAGTGTCGGATGATAACGTTCTGCCCCTGTTATCGCGGATTGAACACATGAATCCTCAAATTGACAGATGCGAGATTAGATATGTTACTATAATGTACTATCATTATTCCTTGATCCTTTCACAAGTGGTCGACTCGCGCCGGTTAGATCCTTGACCGTATTGGGTGCTGTTTGAATACTACTGTAATATGAGGTTGAACATCAGCTGATAATGCGTCACATTATATTACGATCTAGTAGATAGTTTATCTAGTAGATAGTTCGTTGGATATCTAAGGACGATCAGGAGCGTGATAGACCTGAATATGCAACAAGATCTAAACAAGCACAGTGAGTAGCGATTTGATCCCAAAATATCGTGTAATGGTTGTAGATGACAATAAGGACATACTCCGAACGCTAAAGATAGGATTGGAGGATGGTGGATTTTCAATAGAAGCATATTCTGAGCCCTTTACTGTTCTTTCAATCTTTAAGGCCATTTATGGTAACAAGGGTGAATCACCTGTTCATATGCCATATGACCTGTTACTGATCGACGTAAAGATGCCCGAACTCAACGGCGTGGAATTGACAAAAGAAATCAAGAAGCTGGCAACGGATGCAAATGCGATCCCTCCACCAATTTGTTTCATTACAGCCTTCGATGAGTATTACGAGATCCTTGCGAATTTGTTTCCGAATAATGAACATGACTCTGATATCTGTCTGATCCATAAACCTATTCTTGAAATTGAGAATCTCACGACAAGACTAAAACACGAGATCGCGCTCCACAAGTAACTAGATGTGGCCTGACTGATGTTTTTCTGTGAAATTCAGAGCAATTTCGTCCTCACAGTCTTCATCATAAATTTGTGAAAAACGTGCATTGTACATGACTAATATGCTAAGTATGTCACCTTCTTCCTAGCATCAAATACAAAAGGACAAACGCGGATCGGCAGATGCACTCGAACGCAATTCGGGCTGCAAATAAAATCCTCAAGAGATAAATGACCCGATTTGTTCAGTATTGTTACTTTACCCTATATATGACAGCATCAGATGTGCCTTGTACTGTGTCGCTTCTCTTAGCTCATTTGCTGATGATGCCTGCGCCATAGTACTACCAATTGGTTAGTTGATTTCAAATTCTTGTTGAACCTCCTAAGAGATACGATTCATAACGGGCCAGGCCCGGTGGGTACGATGAGTCCGACTATTCCAGAAACAATCCAAATAATCACAGCTATTATGAATGCCCTTATCCAACCAAATCTATATAGAGCCTTCAGGGCAAGGAGCCATACAATACCCCCGGATACGGCAGCCAAGAAGCCGTGGCCAAAAATGAAGTAGACTGCCCCATAAACCGCCGAGCCTATAAGAGCAGCAGCAAAGGCATGCTTTATTCCCTCTTTTTCTCCAAAGAGTTTAGTTACAATATAAATTATGACTGTCGAAATTACTAGTCCTATGACAAAGGGAATAATGCTCCATAAGGTATCTGTCATGTTTAATAGGTCATATCAGGGTGTTTTTAAATCAATCAAATGTATACCTATTTGCTGAACTTCAAATAGATGGCCAAAAAATTGAGCAAAGACAATGAATATTAACAAATAGAGTCCAATACATTCGATAAGCTATGCCAAACATTAACAAATCGAGACGCTATGCCAAGGAAAAGATTTCTTTATAAGCAGGTTACTTTTAGCAACAATAAATTAAAACACTGAACGATTATATGCCTGAAAATCGATGGAGCCTTGCGAATTCAGGGAACATCGGTATCGAGGATGTTCCGTCATATGCCCAATCTCTCTTGGCTTGCAAGCAGATTTGTTGGTAAAGATCAAATTAGTTAGTACCTGGATTACATGACGTTGCGGTTTAATGTCCACGGCACAATGACCAGGTACGAGCTCAGATCTTAATGCTTAATTTAAAGCTCGTAGATAGATAGATTGTCATATCACTTGACACAAAAAAAGTGTGCTAGGTGCAACACGGAATGCTTTGTTACGTATTCTTGCGAGCACACGGACCAAAGAGATATGTGTACCGAATGCTATCAGTACGTTCATTGGATTGACACTATCTATGCGGTGAAGGAAGAAGCGTTGAGAGAATAACTTGAATTCGAGCCAGAGCCTACTAAAAACCACTTAAAATGTCGTGCATAACAAAGACGAGATCTTGGTCCTTTCCTGAATTTGAGCAATCGATAGGCATTACAACATCTGTTTATCCCTTACCGATAATTCGAGTCCTTTCTCCCTTAATTCCAGCATAAATTATCTCTGCTCCTTGGATAACCAATGCCACAACCAAGACTACCACCACTACAAAAATCCCGAATTGTTCGTTAGTGAGTACGAATCCAGCCAATACGATACATATCGCTCCTGTTGCTATCCGAAACATTCGCTGGGAGTTTCGCGGAAAGGACTTTCGAATCCCATCTATTACGCGTATGGCACCATTAAAGAGCAATGCTAATCCCACAATTAGGATAAGGAAATTCACACTGTTTTGAGGGAAGGCAATAGTGATAATTGCAAAGAACAGTACTACCGCACCGATCCCGATATTTATCATCCTTGACCTTCTGGAAAGGAATTCTGTTCCAACGCCGCTTGCTATTCTCTCTACTCCAACAGTGAACAGAACTATTGCAAAAATAATCATTGCCGTTATGGGAGCAAGCTCAGGTACTACAATAACTGATATTGACAGAATAATGGCTGCTGATCCTATGGCAATCTGAAGAATTCTAAGCCATTGGGACCGGGCTAATACCTCTTTCATCGATTTTATAAAGGCGTTGCGTGGCCATTAATAATTGTATTCCCATTCATAATTGGCAATTCACATCTTCTCTACTACTACTACTACTACTACTACTATTTGTATTATCATTATTGAAAGAATATAAGCAGTAAGTTCAAGAACATTATAAACGAACGGTTAGGGAAGATACTTGAACGTGAAATTGAGAAATTATTATCGTGTTTGATGTGATGTTAGAAATAAAGGAATGGCGAACTGCGTTCTTGTAACCTGATTGTATCTCCTGTTACTTGGAATTAGTTAGCCCCTTTGTACTTCGCCTTCATCTAGCCAGCCAACTGAATTGATCTTATTGAAGGGTTCTATTAATAAGTCATCTTTTGAAGCCAGTAGGAGGTATTAGGCTTGTTTCCCTGCCAGAGAAACCTGCGACGATCATCTGGATACCAATTATGATCAACGCTATTCCTATGAGGAATCCAGCAAGTACCACCCCGAAGAATGGAGACGCTAATATCATTACAGATATGACCACAGCGAAAATGCCTACACCAATACTAAATCCTCTAGACCATCCCCTAAGCTGTTTGTCCGTGAATCCGTGAATAATACGTGCAAAACCGTCAAACATCAATGCAAAAGCCATAAGGAATATCAGGAATAACGTAGCGCCGACAGGGAAAGCTAAGGCGATCGAAGCAAGAATTATTACGATAACTCCTAGACCAACTGTTGCCCATCTTGATTTGTGCTGGATAAAAATGCCGCTTATGATTTTTTCAATTCCAACGAAAATTAGCACCACGGCAAGTAAGATAACAAGTGAAATCACAGTTAAACCTGGGAAAAATAACGCTGCTCCTGAAACAATTATTGCAAGAATACCTAATCCAATTTGTGCTGCTCTTTTCCAACCTGGTTCCTTTGCTGAACTCATCTTTTACTTTACGTTGCTTATGCATTCAGGACCTATTTAAGCAAATAGACAAAACAATATGATGGAATTGTCTAGATCATTTTTGTGATTTGGTAGCAACTCTAACTATTGGAGCTTAAGCCCTTTAACTATGTTTCAGAATCCTGAATCAAACATCAAACCGCTGACTTCAACAACGGTCATATGGATCTGGTAGCAAAAGTCAGGTGACAAAGAGTATGAAATAATCCTCATTGTCGTAACCAATGTCCCCCATGAATTATTTTTCAGTTTTCGTATCATTCACGAGCGAAAACGAATTTTTACGACACTTGGTGAGATTGAAAATTAGTAGTTGCTAACTTGATCATGGAGTAGAGCACGAGCTTGGACTATGCTATTTAACAAGATCACGCTAATAATAGAGAAGATACCCTTAAAGGAATTTTGAGAGTGAAACAATAGTAATTATTCCAATCTACCAGATGATGAATAGCTAATTAACATTGTGTTCAATTTATCAAAAGCAATTTATACACCTATGGGCTCTGATGTAAGTAATGAGTGATTTAAAGACTCCAGGATGGGTTCGAGCAGCTCAAATAGGATTGGGAGTGCTGGCCATAATTATATCGATAACAATTCTTGCTTTTCCAGGGGCCGTACTGGTTTCAATTATCTTTTTTGTAGGTATCCTTTTGCTAATAGTAGGTATTGAGAGCGTTATCAGCGGGATCTTTGTAAAGAGCAGATCTCGGATGGCAAGTATCGGTTTAGGAATCTTGGTTATCATACTCTCCCTAATAGTAATTGCATTTCCAGCAGCAGTAGGCGTGTTTCTGTTAATACTTATCGGAATTGTGCTCCTTATAGATGGTGTCGCAAGACTTGTGCATGGATTTGGAGACAAAGAACATCGAGGCTGGTCAAGGGGATTCCGTATTGGTGTCGGAGCATTGGAAATTGTCCTAGGTATCTTAGTAATGGTTTCACCTGGATTTGGAGCTGCATTCGTAGGCCTAATAATCGCAATAGCTGTGCTGATAGTTGGAATACAAATGGTTGTAGGTGGAATAACTGGAAGAAGGATGAGGATGCTTCCTGGACGGTCCAAAGAATAGATTATTGGCACTAGGGGATCGTTGTGCGTACCTTATTACTGCGGTGAATCCTATCCCTAATATTTGACCTTGGCAGGCCGCTGCTGATAAATCTATAATTTAACATACACTGTAAAGTACGGATTCTCATCTGTTGTAAAGTTTGGTGCGTTCCATGCATTCCAACTCATTCGGTTCTCTCCTGAATGTCCAATAAATTGAACTCTTTCAAGAAATCTGTCATGACATCCTTCGAAATATCTTCAACCCTAACCTCTCCAGCCATAACTTTTTTCAAGCTATTTACTATTCGAAAGAATCGTTCTACTGTCATGACCAAACCATAATAATCACGAACTCTCTCCAGTGTTGTTTCATAGTGTTTGCTAATACCTGACGCTGTTGCATCTGAGATAAGAATTACATCATATCCGATATTAAATGCATCTCGCAATGATGTTTCTACGCATATTGAAGTATCAACTCCGCAAATAACCAGAGTATTTATTCCCTCGCTCTGTAACCAGACTCTTAATTCGGTATCTTGAAAGGCAGAGTCTCTTCGTTTAATAACGACGTGATCAGAATCTGCTGGTTTGATTTCATCAATAGTTTTCGCGTCCCATGTTCCCCTTACGCATATGGGTACTTTCAGTCGTTCTTCTCGAGTCACTGGAAGCAGTCTGTGAACTCGAGTCAAGAGATCTATTCCACTTGGTTCTCTAATAGCTTCGGTAAAAAAAATAGGAATTAGATTTGCTCTACAAAAATCTATCAGCTTCTTGGTTTTGGGTATTATTTTTCTATACTCTTCGGTATTCAACCCCAGCAGATCGTAGGATCCACCTTTACTGACAAATCCGTTTTGCATATCGACTACTAATAATCCAAAATTGAATGCAAATTTGCTAGGTTGAACTTCAAACATTTGAAGAAAATTCCCTTGGGATGTTTATAAGGATACTGTCGCGCAGGCAGAAAGATCCAAGTTTGCATAGATAGCACTATACAGTTTAATTTATTACATCTAATCAGGTTCACAGCACAATTAGCTATAGCCCACTCAGGGGAGTGGTGATCTTCGTGTGATACGTTCATTATTCAAATTCGACGTCTGAACTGCGTTCTACAAGCTCACAGCAGGCCCAGATGTTTACATTTGTCTCACTTCAGCAGTATTCAATGCCTTCACGGCAGGCCCTCTCATAAGCATCACAAGCATAGTAGCTACAATTGCCAAGGCAAGGCCCACAATGAAAACAACATCAAAAGCAGTAGGACTTGGGTACTGGCTAGTAGTACCGTCTACTTCAATGGGTATCAGCATAGAAGTTAAGATTACCGTCGCTATTACCGGGCCTATAGCTCCACCAATTATTCTCATGTCACTGGTCGCAGCCGAGGATATGCCTGTTAAATCTCTTGGAGTTAGTGCTATGATAATATTGATAAGTGTGACAGGTAAAAGCGCAGCACCTATTCCAAAGAGGAAGAGTGATGATGTGGTACCTGACGAAGTATCATGGAATAATGTAGCAAGCAAAAAGGATACTGCCATGATCACCATACCCGGAATGAGCAACTTCGTATTGAGTTTACGATTCTTTGCTAACAACAATCCGAAGACCGGACCAAATATTAACACGGCCAACGATAAAGGGAGCTGTAATAACCCTACCATGTCTGCATCCAGTCCAAGACCAGACCCCTGAGGAGCAGCACCCAATTGTGGTATCGCCGTTATAATGATATACTGTACGATACCGAACATTAGCATTGCTATATTTCCAGCAAATATAGGTGGTTGGAGTAACAACTTCAGAGGCACTAGGGGAGATTTGGCCTTTTTCTCTACTATAATGAATAATACAAGTGCGATAGCACCGATTATTAGGGGAACTACAAAACCTAATGGATTTTCTACGAGAGAGCCACTATTAGTTATCGCCACTAAGAAAGATACAAGGGAGACAGTCATCGTTACTATTCCTTTAATATCCAAAGCTATCTTCTTTTTATCTAATCCACTCTTGTCTACGCCTTTCTTTCTGACATTATTGGTATGGTTCGCATTGGGTGCAACATCCTCCGATATCTTGGCAGATTCATCAACTGGAAGAGCTCGCCAGCACATAAAGAGAATAATTGCTGCAATGGGAGCACACATGAAGAATATCGATTGCCAACCAATAGACGCTACTATGATTGGTCCCAATACCACACCTAAGGCCATTCCTCCTGAATATGCAGAGGTTATTATACTCTGACCAATTGAGAACTTTCCTTTTGGAAACTGATCTCTTATTATTTTTAGAGCTATTGGCGTATTAGCAATAGCTATGCCCTGAATCGCCCTTATAGTAAGTAAAGTGTAAATATCTTGGGAGAACCCCGCAGACACAGTAGCAGCGGTATAAATCACCATCATTAGTAACAACATTTTTTTTGCTCCAAAAATGTCGCTGAATCTTCCAATGAGTATAGTCATAACAGCTCCTGAGATCATGTAAATTGACATGACCCATGAAGCGAGGGCTTGATCTATACCAAAATCCTCGGCAATAACAGGAATAGCAGGTGACAAAGAAGTATGCAAGAAGAGGATCAGTAATGTAGTTCCGGTCAGTATTATGACCGACTTCCACGCTGCAAAAGAAATTTCCTCAGATTTAATCGAAGTACTGCTATCGTGTGCCGCTGATATGCCGCCGATTAAGGACGTATAATATATTAACCTTATGTCAAGGTTGCTGATTCGTCTCCTTTCCCGAAATTATTAACGCAAAGTTTGTGGTCAAACTCACAAACAGTAAGATTAGGTGGATAGTCAAAGAGAAGTTAAGGAATGTCCCTGGCACTGCAAAGGGTTGGCGAGATACTTATATAGGACCTCCTGATGCTGTGGTACGAGAAGAACAAAAATAATGCAAATTTTGAGGACCCCTCCTTGGTTACGAATGCTCCAGATCGTACTGGGTTCGATTTCTGTTTTGTTAGCTGCGATTATCTTGTTTGTTCCAGGCTCCTCTATTTCGACGACTGTTCTCATTTTATCCATTACTTTACTAGTTATAGGAATTGAAAGAATCTGCTTCGGAGTGGTTAGAACAAAAGCAACATCTACGACACCAGCAACAACCTTAACCAAGCCAAAGTACGAATCTTCAAGAATCGTGAATATTGCGCTAGGACTTTTAATTATCGCCCTATCAATCGTGCTTATGGAGTTCCCAGTATTTAGTGCAGCTTTACTGATAGTTTTAGCCGCAATAGCCCTTTTAGTTATTGGAATTGCTCGCGTTATACATGCATTTAGGGAAGAAGATATTCATAAGGCCACTAGAAAATACCTCAGTGTAGGCGTCGGAATTCTTTGTATGGTGGTAGCCATCTTGATAATTGCAAATCCAACCACCTTCGGCTTGTTGCTTCTTGTTTTCATGCTTTCTATCACGCTCATAATAGTAGGGATCAGCATGATTGCGAGAGGAATTAAGGGTGAAGGTCACCTTGCTAAGAAAATTTTCTGAGAATTTGCAGATTCTATTCATGCTGGCAATGCAGTAGAATTATGAACTATGTTCCTATGGACGAAGTATCTTATCTAAGCCACGCATGGTTACAAGGAATAACTTGCCTTCGTTGCATTCATTCATAATGCACTTCCCATAAAGTTCGTTACCTCTCCCTTCATTCAAATCCTCCCAAAGGAGTCAGTTGAGAAGATCCCGCCGTTGAATTTTCACAGATTTTCGGGGATCATGCCAAAGGATGACATAATAGCCATAATATCGGCCAATCACTGTTCCCAGGAAGATATGTATTTATCTCCTTGGGAGGATCCATGAGTCCTTCTAGAAGCGAGCGAACCATTTCCATATCACCAATTCGCAGAAATCTTCTTAGATCGAATTTCTTAGCCTTATCCCACCCGCTTACTTTCTTGTTCATCTGAAGAAAATGCGGTCCAATCAACCCATGGCTCAACGAACACAAAAAACCTTGTCATCATATTTCATTATTTCGTGGAAAGCATATAGATAATACTCATTCAGTAGCTTTGATTCAAATTCAAGTTTATCAACCCCCCCATGCGATCATGCAGGTACTGAGGTAGTTGATTGCAGGGGTTGGATATAAATTTCGATCAGCGCGATGGTGTCAGGCCGACTTTCATTCATTCCAACATGTTACGTTACAAGAGACAAGCTAAATCTGAGAAGTACAAACAATAGGTTTTTTTATCTAGCATTAGTAAATGAATGAAATATAGGTAAGAAACCTGGAGCGTCGCATGATAGTTCACGATACGAATGAAAGAAGTGCTTTGTATTGTAAAGGTGGCAGTGAAAGCCGCCATTGTAAACATCGATTCCATGTACCTTGTCATCTGTATTTATCATTGAACAGGAACACAAACTACCAGACAAGAGGAAAAGGCTTTGCGTGTGTGCTTAATACATGAAAAATGATAGATTTTACTCAAATCAACACCAGTCAGGTAGATTCATGGAATGACAAGAGGGTTGTAGTCCATGTTGATCTAAATTCATTTTATCCTTCATGTGAAGAATTACGTTTGCCATTATTAGTGGGTAAGCCGCATGCGGTAATTATGACACATGAAGAGCAAGGCCGAATCACAAAAGGAGTGGTAGCCTCATGCTCGTACGAAGCAAAGAAACTGGGAGTAAAATCTGCTATGCCATTAACCGCAGCGTTAAAAACCTGTCCTGACCTTGTCCTTAATCGGGCAGACATTCCGTACTACGCAACGATCTCTGAGAGAGTGATGAAAGTTTTGCACGATTGCTCTAATATTTTGGAACAGACCAGCATTGATGAAGCGTTTCTAGATTGTTCTGAAATGATTCATGGACTAGGATTTAGATCGTCGAAGGAGGAATGTGATTCACATCTAATCGAGGACTTTGCGCTTTCGATCAAAAATAAGATAAAGATAGAATGTGGTCTTCTAACTTCAGTTGGGGTAGCTCCTACTAAATCAATTGCTAAGATTGCTTCAGACTTCAGAAAACCAGACGGACTCACGATAGTTCCTCCAACAGCGGTCCCTAATTTCCTTGAAAACCTTGGGGTAGAGAGAATTTCAGGAATCGGGACTGTAACTAAGAAATCATTGAAACAGATGGGTATCGACACGATCGGACAACTTGCAAGAACGGACGTCCAAATCCTTGTGCACAGATTTGGTAACAAGTATGGGATACGTATGTGGAAGATTGCGAAAGGCCTAGACAAGGATCCAGTTATACCTAGAGGTGAACATGTTTCCTTGAGTACCGAATTCACTTTACCTGATTTTACGAAAGATCAACAAAGATTACTTGTTCATTTTAACGCATTAACAGATGTGCTATTTGGGAGGATACAAAGAAGAGGGTATCAATTTCGGACCGTGGGTATTAAACTGGTTCATGCAGATTTTGCAGTTGAAACAAGAGAGAGATCATATTTACGTTATCAGGATACGAGGCAAAGCATTAGTAGCGCTATACCAGACCTTCTACAAAAGTTCTATTCCATAGTACCAGAAAGACAAGAAGGTCAAGTTGCTAATAATATGATGAAGAGCAACCCATCGAAGAGTGGAACTGAGCTTTTAATAAACGTTCCTATTAGGAAGATAGGCGTAAAGCTATCAAATCTAATTCTAAATAGAGGTTCTGGCCGGGAGGAAGGCCAATCAAGTATTCTTGATTATCTTTAAATTCTGCCAACGTGGTCTAGATACCAAAGCCAGTAATAATTTATAGAAGAACTCTCGAAGTCATATGCCTGTTACCTCAGGCTTCTTCAGCTCGATCAAAACTTTATCACCTACCTTTAGACCCAGATCTTCATATTCTCTTATACTCAGCTTGAATGTTGGTGCATCAGCCACCCCCATACCACTGCCCAGAACGTTTGACATAGCTTTAGGCAAGTTTTTCATTAAATCTTCTGGAGAGGAAAAGGTCATTGCCTTAACTCCAAAAGGGTTCATTGACTGTTGTCTGTCCCCCGACGTCTTGTCCATGAAGCTAACGTGTACGTACGGAGTCCCATCATGAGACGCTTCTATTCTTGATACAATAAATTCTTTAATCATTTAACTACAGTACAAGACGAGAAAATAACTTATAAGCCTTGACTATTGCGGAAAAAGTATTTAATTGCTATCTAGAAATTTACATTTCAGATCGATTTGCCCATGGAAAATGAATTGGTTGGTTGATCTTCATTTTTTGGATAGTACCATCACTACTTAGAACGAATTGCAATGTCTTTTCATTCCTTTAGTTTCGAAACTGATAGCATTCCTCAATTGTTACAATAATAGGCAATGGTGTTTCCTATTCCGTTGGACTTTGACCATTTTTTGTTATCTGACTCTTACTAGGCCAAACCAGATTTTCAGCAATTATGAGGTATGAACATTTGAACCAATATTTGGATGGCCGAGGTTTTAATAATTTTCCAAAAGGTCAAATTTCCTCATTATTATCACGGAAAAATATAATAGCTTGACTTCACGCTTTAAGCATAAGGTAGCTATACTTACCATATTAGCTGCTGGTAGTTACGTCCTCAATTTATCGCCTGCCTTCGAAATATCCATAGTATATTTCCATAGTATATTTTGCCGATATCCATAATGCAAATAGAGATGCGACTTGTAAAGCTCATCAATGCGACTAGATCAGTCATAATCAATGCGACTAGATTGTACAAGCAACTGCATTGGGAGATTCAGGTTGGGCTTCATAGCCAGGCAGTGGCATTTCATATGGTGAGTACAAATTAAGTGCCGACAATCTATAAGGTTCGCTGGTAGACAAGTAAATTTCAGATCTACTCGAACTACGGCGAAGCATGTATCCACGTTCACACAGCTGCTAATCCTGAAGGGAAAATAGAGGTCCAATTCAGCAAGGCTAGTTAGCCTGCAACATATCTACTATCTACGTCGCTCTTGATTAACATTAGATAATTCGATAAGTAGTATCGTAGTATGCACAACAGGTTAGAAGAATTATACTTGAATCACACCGAATAAACTCGTCATCGAAATAAACACTTTTAAGTTGATTACTTGAGCAGCAGACGTGTCATATTATGATAGAAGCACGATTTGAATTAAATTATCCCAAGTCTTCATTGCCTGATTCCAAATTCCCCACCCTGATTTGCGGCTTCCCAGGAAGTGGTTATGTAGGAAAACTTGCAGTAGATCATCTAATACATGAATTGAGGGCAAAACATTTAGTAGATATTTACTCTAATACATTTCCGCCCCAAGTTCTGATTAAGCCCGATGGGACTGTAGATCTTACTAGAAACACAATATTCTATCATGAATCCCCAATCTCATCTTCTTTGAACATGATGTTCTTGACCGGAGACTCACAACCTTCTAATCCTGATGCAGAGTACCTTTTAGCCGAAACAATTCTCGGAATTGCATCTAAATATTCTGTTTTACATGTATATGCGTTGGCGGCTTATATCACAGGTGTCTTTGTTCAGAAGCCCCGAGTATTTTGTGCGGCTTCCGATATGGAGACCCTTAGGGATATCAATACTTCTGATGTTGCTGTTATGGATGGTGGAGCAATAACGGGAATGAACGGACTGATAGTAGGATTGGCCAAATTGAAAGGGATGAGAGGTACTTGTTTATTAGGTGAGACCTCCGGCTATGTTGTTGATGCAAAAGCATCAAGGTCATTGTTAGAAGTCTTGACTATGAGACTGAGTGTAGAGATTAGTATGGACGCGCTGGATGCGAGAGCGAAAGACACAGAAATGTTGATAAAAACAATTGAACAGCAGATGGTACAGCCTTCCGGTGAAAGGCTTGAAGGAGGAGAGCAAACCTCAGGGTATATTAGCTAAAGGCGATTAGTTGCGGCTAAAAATGGCAACTTTGAGTGCCATTTTATGGCGTCGACGAGTGCAAATTGCTATACCTTCCTAAGCTTACCATAACGACCTATGTTTAGGCTGTTATCTCCCCTAAAAGCTTGAGTATAACCATTCTCAATAACGACCGTATCACCCTCTTGAACCGTATCTATTTGCTCATCCCAAAGTGACAACTTTATACTTCCACTATCATCTGTTATAACAGCATCTGCGACTCGTGCAGTGCCTCCCGCTCTTAGGTTTACGGTCCTTGGCTCTGCTATGCTTTCTATTTTACCTTCTACACTTACACCCCTTATCCCAGGCGTTAGTTCGGTTATCTTCATTTCTTTAGTTAGCTGTTGGTCATCCAAAATAAATATTACGTCCTGAATCAATGTCATTTGTGCCAAATCTGAATTCGATTAAATTTTTATCGAGGTACCTTCCCAGTATAATGGAAACAAAATCTGATGCTTCAGTTCACGCATTGAGGAGGGGTAGCGAAGCTTGGCCAACCGCGCAGGACTCAAGATTACATGGTTCAGATGGGTAATCCCGTCCCTAAGGGGTTCGTGGGTTCGAATCCCACCCCCTCCAATCTACACACGGTTAGAATCCCCGTTTGTATGAAGGACGATGCAAACGCAATACTTTGAATTATTCGCCCAGAGTAAGGCAATCATCTCATGAATGTATGAGACTGGCACGTGACTGGAAGAATTCCTTAATCTTCAAAACACTGATAGCGACATTCCAAGGGTGCAGTTTTCATTTTGCGTGGAAATAGCGTCGAAAGGCGAGTCCTGATACTCTCATTTGTGAAGTACCTAGAACAGTAGTTGGAGACGCATTCATTAAGGTCACAAAATATTTACCCATTATGGGTGTCCGAGGCGACTAACTGCCTAACTCCTCCTCCTCTTAGTTTAGGTGGACGTGAAGGATGCGTTTATGTATTCTGGAATAAAAAATAAACACGCGCGGAACATGCGCAGTTGTATAAGATATTTGGATGGTCACCGAATAGATTAGAATAAGATTCCCAGTCTCAGTTCCGCCTTAGACGGCATTAGATCAATTGTAGATCAAGTTCTATCTCCCGAGTTCTTTCTCTTACAAGCAGCCTTAATTGTCGGATGGTAGCGGTCCCAGTGCTCCTCCAAGAGAGTAGATTTATCAAATTCAAGGAATGATACTAGATCTTTTGCAGATTCGAAAACATACCATCTCTGTCGACATACACTTTCGATAGATCTCTTTCTTTGGCAGGTATAGGCAGGCAGCACTCACTTCTCTATGACATAGAAATCATAAACTGGTGTTCCCTCATTTCGGTTGTTTCTAAATGTATATTCTATAATTGAATAAAAAGCTGGAAATGTTTCTACGAGACCTATAATTGGGCATAAAAATAAAGTTTGAAAGTGGAAGAGAATTTTTTTTGATAATGATATCTGACTAAATCGAAGATTCTGGAATAATCCGAGTTGATATGAGAACAACCAAATAAGTGATGAAAACAGAAGGAGTAATCCCGTAGCGAACTCGATTGGTCCTGCAGTAGTCCAATTATGTAATGCAGAATTGGAATAGAATTGCTGGAATGCTAGGTTAAGATTATCTAGAAAGGCGTCACTCGCAACGCCATTGCCCGTGTTAGTAAAAAATGATAGTATAATGGGCAGATTTACGTAAATGGAGAGAATTGTTGATAGGAGCCCAGCAGCAAAACCTAGGAAATATGTCATGAGCTTATATGACAGCTTAACTCTATGAACAATTGAAAATTTATCAACATTTTGAAGACTTCCTAGAACCCATCTTCTACGTTGCATAAAATGATCCTTGATGTTAAGAGGAGGTTGTTCGAGCAAGATCCCACCATGCCACCCCATAGAATCTGAACCATATTTCTCATATACTAGGTAGCCAAACAACTGATCTTCAGCTAGAGTGGGACCAAAATTCCATCCAATGTTGTCCTCCACATCAGATCGTACAAGAAGGTTGCTACCATGCATATGCAATGGTGGAGTCTTGATAAAAACTTTATTTGTCATTTGAGAAACACAGTCATAGCATGTGAACGGTCGAATCGATTCGGCCAATGCAGTTAAAACATTGGCGTTTTCAAACTTAAGAGGGTAAAAGATAGGTCCCTCAGATGCTACTCCCTTTCCATCTCGTATGAACTTTAAGAGGGACAAAATTGTTTGAGATGTAGCAAAGCTTTCATCGTCCATATGGTAAATCCAGATCTGTTTCTTATTTTCATCCCTAGATTTTCTATAAAGTAGCGCATATTGGAGCGCTCTTCCTTTCTTAATAGCAGATGTTTTGAACGATTTCGGTACAACCACCACCTCACAACCGAATTCATCAAGTTCTGAATTATCGCCAGGGTCATCAGTTATAACTGAAATCTTAAATTTATCGTACTCTATCCTCCTGCATGATTCAATTATCGATCGTATTCCTCTTTTGACTACCGGGGTTTTTGTGGCTGACCTCGTGGTAATCTGAAATATAATCATTGGATCGTTTCTGATCCTCCTAAGATCAGAAGTTATAAACATACTTCTGTTTGTGATAAATCTCAAGACGGCAAGAACGGCAATTGGGATATTGACTAACCATAGAAAGGTTAACAATCCAGCTAAAAGAGCTTCTTGCAAGTCTGCATCTCATATATTCCATAAGCAATAAGAGTACATCTTTTCTAGAATTGACTTGCGTAAATTTCTTAAAGTGCAAATCAAACAAGAATTAGTTTGAATATCTAATTAATAGCTGTTTTAAATAAGAAAACAATAATAAGATATTGATTTCATTATGCATTTCTGATTTCTAGAAAAAGTATGGATAAAAAGCGTTGGAGCTTTTTTCCGTGTGGAGCCCTGTGATACTTTGGTGCCGTCTGATGGTAAGCTAAATGGCAATATGGATGCGGTATTTTGCAATCAGTGCCAAAGTTACACGGTCATCTTTGATATGGTGTCAAATGAGTTCGTTTGTAGCTCTTGTGGATGTGTTGTTGCAGACGAGCTATTGAGTTCTGAGCACGCAGGAACTTTCCCGCCAAGATCGGGCTACAGCGATAGGGCAAGGACGGGCATGCCTGAATCTCTGGCAGTACATCATAAGGGTTTATCCACCTTGATAGGGATAGGTGATACTGATGCACGGGGCAAAGCACTAGAGCCTGCACAAAAGGTGAAAATGCAAAGGCTAAGGACGTGGAACAATAGATCTCAGCTAAATGACTCCATTTCAAGAAACCTCGAAAAAGCTCTGAAATTCTTGAATAACTTTGGTGATAAGCTGTATTTAAGCCAGGCCGTTATTGAAAGTGCGGCATACATATATAGAAAAGCGGCTGTGAAGAAGCTCGCAAAGGGAAGATCTACGCTTGGGCTCGTAGGGGCAGCCCTATATGCAGCATGCCGAGAAACAGCTACACCCAAAACTATATCGGACATTGCAACAGTTTGTAATCTTCCTACGAGAGATGTTATGACGCATTACAAACTCATTTTAAAGGAATTATCACTGCAAGTGCCAGTTTTACATGGTCCTGATTATGTCACCCTTATCGCTAATAGACTAAGCCTCTCCGAAAGAACAAAGAGGGAAGCCTTGCGAATCTACTCAGACGTTCAAGAGAATCGGATATCGATTGGCAAGAATCCTAGAGCCCTAGCAGGGGCAGTTATTTATCTTGCTTCGCAGAACTGCAATGAATTTCTGCGTCAGGTTGAAATATGTCAAGTTGCCGATATATCGACAGTGTCGCTTAGGAAGCGCTGTAAGGAAATTAAAGTCACACTCCGTATTTAGCGATTTAACTTATAAGTAATTCACATGTTGCCGGAGATCATATCCGTTTTTTAGATGAATCATTTGGTCAGAAATAATGTCCAAATAGGCTGCCTTTGACATCGGATATGACTCTCTGCAGGTGAAAATTGTAAAAACTAGTCCTTGATGATCGATTTTGTATCCTTCACAAGGTTCATGTCCCCGCAAGATCACTTTGGCATCAAGTCTTCTCAACCATGTCTGGCTTACCAACCGGCCAAAATGCTTACCAATACCTCTCCGCGATCGTTCAAAATCCCCATTTTTCATGATGGAATCTCGTGGATCATTCCAGAGTATTTCTTCCATTGTTTTGCTAGTCATATGGTTGGCCTGAGCCTTAGACAAGGTCTCTATAGCTTCCGTTCCATCATGGGGAAGCTGGGTTGGTACACCACCGTGCACAATAATAAAACAATCTTCGATTACCACAGATAGGTAAAGTGCATGAAAGAATGGCAAAATCTTTTGATAATACAAAGCCATCGATTGACCTTGCCCAAATAAATCCATTATTCTAGAAGGGAAATCATGCGAAGGAAATGGGAATTCGTCTGGGGCTTCATGATTTCCACGCATTAGGATTACCGACTGGGGAAATCTGGCTTTAAGAAGACATACGGTATACAAGACTTCCGGAGACCTTCGACCTCTATCAATGTAATCGCCCAAGAAAACGAGCTTATTATGATCGTCTGATAAGTAACGTTCGTAGTCTAACTTGGACAAGATAGTGTGTAGAGCACCATAATCACCATGAATGTCGCCGATCACTACCAACCTATGAGGGATCTCCAATTTGACCAACGATCCAAGTACTATGCCTCCTGAAATGTGACCACTTTCATTTTGATTTTTCAGAACCCTGGTGCTGGTATCCAGTACGTTACAGAAATCTGTTAGAGGGAGACCCTCATTTAGTTCGTCTAGACCTCTTACCAATTAGCGAATAGCAAATGCATTAAACACTAGAAATATGTTTTGCTTGTCCAGTTTCCAAATGCTACTTCATCCCTAATAGTCCTGTAGCTCTGCTACTTCGCCATCACCCATCCGTGAGCTATGAACTAGGTTGGTAAGATTCACATCTTGGTGAGATTGAAGTAATTTCGTCAAGACCGGACTTATTGGCTATGGCTTTGATTGTATTTGGAGAGACCCCTGCTTTCCTTGCAATATCTCTGTAAGTCTCTCTCTTTTCTAATAACGCCAGGACAAGCGCCTCCTTCTGTTTTCTGTCCATTATACATCTACCTTTGTATCTACAACGATTTAGCTCTTGCTATCTTGTGTTATCCTGTGCTATTATCAGTGTTATTTCACTAGTTGTAAACGCAATAGGAGTATCTGAGCGATTAGACCTGATGAAAGAACGCTTTGGTCTCTCTCTTCGGAAAGTTACAAGAACAAATCTACAATGGCCGAAGCTGGTTTGGTCAAAATCGTGATCAAGGAATCAGCTTCGCAGAGTCAATATACCTATTTCAATATCTCTTAGTCGAATGTAGGTTCAGTCACATGCCTCTATATGCCTTGTCCTTTTCAGCTGATGCTGTAATGAGAGCTTCTTTTTTGCTTCTTATTGTAACTATCTTATTTAATAGTGGAGTAAGCATTTAGCTTTTGTTATCTTCTGTCATTCTGTGCTATCGGCATGCTATTTATTGTAATTATCTGTATCAGACTGGTATTGAAATGAGCTCAGTTCAGGCCGGCTTGTTATAGTAGCTAAAAGCATCTGTTGTTAGTTAAATGCACATCTTCAAACTTCTACTCAGATTTTAGACCATTATCATAACCATATCATCCCAATCTTTCCATGGCCTCAAAAATCTCATGGATAGTTTCTATGAATGAGATTTGACCATGACTAACTGAAGAAAGAGTAAGATAGATCGCAAGGGAAGGCAAAAATAACAATTGAGAGAATTAGACTGGAAGAGAAAATAAGAGATAAGATTAACGAGATTGGATATAAGACATGGTCTAGATTTAGTGAACCTACTAAGAAGTAGATTATATCTAATCTAGCAGATGAGATAAGGGACTAATTAATCAGAGTCTAGATGATGTCTGATTGGTGGAGATATTTTCTATTAGGAGTAGTCATAGGTATTGCATGTCCATACCTTCATGATCCCCTCCTTTCTACGAGATATAATGAAGCAACAGACTTAGCGGCATAAAATCCAGTCAGGCTAAAGTTTAACCGTCGATTTTCAAACTTTTATCTTATGCTCATAATCCATTTATGCCCATAATCCACAATTATTTGCAGTGACTTGATTATGACAAGAATAAATATAATTCGTACAAAATGACTCCCATCAATATCACAGAGGCACCATCACAACCTCCCCCCCTGGACCCCGCATATCCCCCTCAATTTCTTTCCGGTTCAATGTCATTAAGCTTCCTAGTCTTTATATAACTTGGATTATACGTATGGAAGGATTGATGAGCACGATAACAAAGTAATTGATGTAACATTGTGAGAGTTGCTCAAAATAGATGTTAGCAGCACGCTACATTAATACGGCGAGTAGCTGCGTTGATCGAAATGACATCTACACCAAAACTTCAACATTTACACGTGGAATTCCATCCATCTTGTATGGAGTCAGTCCGAAAATAGGTCCTACCGGTGAAACTGGCCTTAAGAACAAGGTACCGTTAATTAGATTGACCTCAAGTTTCAGATCTGCATGAGCTTCTACAGGAGGATAGACTGCTTCTCCAGTAGTCCCCACAAAAATCGAAAGATCTGTCTTTTCACTAAGAAACGAGGGCACGCTTGTTTGACGTTGCCTGAGTTCGTCTTCAAGAGATTTCAAATGTTCACAATTGAAGATACTTAACATCAAGGACTCCGGACACCTCTTTCGAGCCATTTCTATACTTCTCTCAATCAAGCCAAATTGAGAGTTCTTCAGGAGAGAATACTGAGTAGGATCGATGTGCTCTGAGTTTTTGATATCAGACCACAATATTCTGAAAATATTGTTGTTAGGGAAATATCCCAAATAAGATCTCATAATCGCCATGATCGCCTGTGGATTGGTTTGGCTCATTGGTTGGAGAAGGACTGGATTATTTCTTTTTATGAAATTGGATATTATCTTTGCAAGAAAAGTTGCTATTGCAACTACATGGATACTGGGATCAAATTTGAGGATCACAATTCCCTTTCTGGGGAACCCACCTTCCAATACTGCGTCCAACTCATGATATCCTGTCCGAATCCGTCCAAACCCTCTAACAGAGTAAGGCTCCAGTGAATAATCGTTTCGCTTAGGTAAGTCATTTTGTGGACCTAGCCTACTAAGAACATATTCAGAAGGTTTGTAAGTTAGAAAGCTGGTAAAGATACTATTATTGAGTGAAAAATAATAAATCTGGTTTAGCATTTTCACTCCTCTTAACTTAATCAATTTTATTTGTCGCAACCTAGATGAATCGCACACAGATTGATCTAATTCCGCGATCCCATCAACTAAAAAATCAAGCGTACTATGCGAAGTATCCTCACTTATGAAAATTAATTTGGCGCCTGCCCTTTCACGCCATGTTTGCAGGACTCTTTCATTATTTAGCCTAGCCTCCTTATCCATAAATGAAGCAATAGCATCCCAACTATCGATAATTATAATGGGAGCCTTGACATCCATCAATTCGTTGGTTATGCGCTCAAACAACGATTCAGGTTCGTCAAGGCGTGCGTCTTCGAACATGGACATCTTGTACACCTGTTCTTCATTATCCGAGGTGGGCTGAGGTTTTATTGTTTGAACAAAATGCTCCAACCATGGATAGTGCGTGAAGAGTTGTCTAGGAGATACTCTAGTAGAAATATAGAAAAAATTGCTTGCCTGACCTAAGGTTTTGAGAATGGTCAAGGAAAGAGTCGTTTTGCCTGTGCCAGCCTTTCCCTTGATAAGAAGAGAGTAAGTATCGCGCCTAACAAAGCGCTCTAATTCATCAGGTATTCGGTTTAGTTTGGTGGCAGAACTATGCCTTCGAGGTTCATTCATCGGATATTAGGGGATAAGTAAGTCGTGCTACTACTAAAACCATTTCAGCTGAAATGGCGCCACTATTTGTAGAAGGGTAAGCACCTTGAAAATTTTCCTTTTTGGATAAGGTTTGTTTTGAGTTACTGTCAGCTACCAAAGATCCAATCCCATTTGGAAGGAAATTGCATCAATTAGACCTTCCGCATAGCCTACACTCAACACGGCTAATTCATTTTTTCCCTGATTTAGAAATTTCTCAGCATCTTGAACATAATATTCCGCATTGTCAAGTACTACGATAATCCCTTTGTATTGTATTGAATCTGTAGGCAAGCGTTTTCTTAGCTCATTTACTGTCTTCTTAACAGAGGGAACATACTTTTCAACCATTCTAGTAGAAATTCTCATAACATGCGAAGAGTTTTCATTTGGTTCATTTAATACCGAAGTTATACAGGAGATTGCTTCCTTTTCTACGAAATGAAGCCGTCCAGGCACTATAAGGGAGTGAGGGCCAATCCCATAATTTGTTTCCATAAGTGATCGAACTTGACCTGAAATGATCTTTTTATCAGTTCTTCCTATCCTTGACGCAACAAGGACAAAGGTGTCTTCAGTGAATGCTCGACTTCTCTGGTCCTTTTCGACGTCCATTAACATCTTCAAAGCAATAGTAGGATCCAGAAAGAAAGGTGAGATGGATTCCTTCGTCTCACTATATTCAGTCAAGATTAGGGTGTGATTCCCCAGCAATAAGTTGTCCAGCAATGTGTTGTAAACACTTATAGCTGACTGAGGTTCAGACATTATAGTTGAAGTCCTACCGAACTTGTAAATTTGTAATCCGCTCTCGCCGATTAGAGAGGTGATGCCGGACGCAGAATGGATCACCTCCACCTTAATGCCTCTCTTTGTAGCTCGTATAAATAATTCCATGTAAGTAGTAGCGATTAGAGCTTCGCCGTACACTATCAGAGCTACCTCATTGTTAACAGCTTTTTCAAGTATTTCACGGCCATCCTCTACAAATAATCTTCCTACAACGTTTACATCATTATCATCATGCTCACAGTAGAGTCTCAATTCATTTAGTTCGACTTCTGACAAATAACCTGTAAATCTCTCAATGTAGACGAGGTTGCATGTTTTTAGGATTTCTCGGCCTTTCATATTCATTCCACCAAGGCCTTCTATTCCGAGTCCGATTAACCATAGCATTCTAGTCTATCCTTTTTCATTACAAATTATCTTGTTCACTAATGCAAGTCCTTCTTTAGGTGATGTATCCTTGATATGTGGAATAGCGCCCTCGTATAAATTTCGATACTTGATATGTATTCCTGAATATTTATTCTTTCGTTGGTAGTATGGGATGAATGAGGGTCGCCCGGCCCATATGTCACTGCTGGCATTTTAAGGGCATTTCCTAAAATGTTCATATCTCCAGTACCGGTCTTGCGAATTAGTAAAGGTCTTACCTTGCATATGTCCGTGATTGATAGGGAAAGTGCCCGAACCAGTACCGATCTAAATTCAGCTTCAAAAGGCTCCGTCCTATCTTCTGTCCTATATTTTATAACATTCCCATTAGATTTGGATATCTTGTTTACTACAGAATCTACTCTTGCCAAAATTTCATCACAAGTAGTTTTCACAGGTATTCTGATATCAATTGTTGCTTTGCATCGCTGGGGAGTGACATTGTGACTAGATCCCCCTTCTATCTGTGTGATAGCGCAGGTCACAGAATCGGATCCACCTGATAGAGATTCCCCTCCACATAACTCAGCCCTTAATTCATTCCACAAAGCTGACATCTCTTCAATAGAGTTCCTTGCCAGCCAAGGTGCACTAGCATGAGCGCTGTTCTTTACGTCGTATACAAGTCTTATTGCTAGCCTTCCTTTATATGCTATGGTGATCTTGTCAATACCGCTAGGCTCGCCGAATATTGCATAATTCACATCCAAGTGTTTTGAAACTAAGTGCTTTATCCCAGTTGCATTTCCTTCTTCATCAACAACTGCAGCAAAGATTATAGTTCCACGCTGTTTAGGAAATTCCGAAGCCGCGAGTAACATTGAAATTAGTGGAGCCTTCGCATCAGAGGCTCCTCTACCGTAAATATATCCATCTTGCATCCTAACTGGAATACTTCCAGGGACAGTATCCATGTGACCACAAAGAAGGATCCTCGGTTCTCCATTGCCCTTGGTTGCGATCATATTTCCGACACTGTCTATGTAGGCCTCCTCAAATCCTAGCTCATCAATACATTTTTCTTTGAGAGAAATCGCAAGTGACGACTCTGACCTAGATGGCGTATACTTTTCAAGCGAACCCTTTAGAAATTCTACTGCATAGCCGTATGACACCAATTCTATCTATTTCTTGCTCCTGTTGAGTATTCAACAGCGAGCCTGGGTATATCAACGCCAGTTACTCGTACTGTATTTTTAAATTCTGTGGTGCTATTAACTTCATGTACCATTAATCCAACCTCGTCAGACTCCATCAGATCCACTCCAACAATTTCTCCTTGAACTGCATCTGATGCCTTTAAGCATAGGTCTTCTAATTCATTGGTAACTGCGCATGGTTCAGCCTTGCCTCCAAGAGCCATGTTTGTTTTCCATTCTTCGTGTCCTGAGTATCGATATATAGCTGCTGCTACTCGATTGCCAATTACTATCGCTCGGATATCTCTAGGTGGCCGTTTTACAAACTCTTCAAAAAAATAAATTCGGTATAGTGGAAACATATACTCTCTGCTTTCAATAACAGCTTCTGCAGCGTCCCTGTCGCGCAGTAATCCTATCAATCTTCCCCAACTTCCGACAGTAGGTTTTATGACTACAGGGTAACCTATTTCCTCTATAGCTGACAAAGCAGACTCAGAGGAGAAAGCTGTAATAGCCTTAGGTGTTTTCACACCGTTCTTCCTCAAAGTGACGTGTGCGAAAAGTTTGTTGCCACAAATGTTTGATGTTTCAAACGAATTTATGACTCTATATCCTAGACCTTCTAGCATTGATGTAGAGTGGATACTCCTGAAATAGCTAACGCAGCGCTGGATAACAGTACTGTTCGATAAGATGCTATCATCTCCTCTGCCTTCTAGTTTCAGAGATAAAGCTTTACAATCTAACATCGCGACATTTGTACCTTTTTTCTTTGCTGCTTCGAATAGAGCCTTTTCTTCCCATCTAATGTTATCGTAAAGAATTGTGAGAGAAGGTGCAGGCGTAGTATTAATTTTCTCTTTGTTCACTGACCCCAGTCCTCACCGACAACTTGGGCCGGTTTGATGTCAAACCCTTTCTCACGCTTTACCAGTTCGTAACTTGCACCACAGTCTGCACAAGTCACTATCTCTCCTTCCATCGAATCTTCTGGAATCTTTACTTCAGCGTCACACTCTGGACATTTTACCAATTTTCTTTTTTTTCCTCAGTCTTAACTTTTGCAACAGCATCATTAAGTATCTTTCTCTCCAGTCTGTCGTCTAAGTACAACTCGAGTACATCTCCCATCCTAAGTTCCTTTAGACCTCGAGCTAGTGTTTCAGCTTCTTCCCTACCGGTGTTCAATCCCAAGAGTGACAACAAGTAACCGGCACCATTCTTCCCTGCCAATTCCCCGAAAACTATCTTACGTCTATTCCCAACTAATTTGGGCTCAAGTATCTCATAGGCAGAAGGGTTTCTTAGGATCGCGGCAAGATGTGTTCCAGCTTTATGTTTGTATGCGCTGTCACCGACAATAGGTTTCGATTCAGGTGTTTCCAGATGCGTATACTGGGATATCGTTCTGGAAAGGTCTTTTAGCATATGAAGCCTTAAGTCAGTCCTGCAATCATATATGAAAGTTAAAGCTACTGCAGTTTCAGCCAACGATGGGATACCAGTTCTCTCCCCAAATCCGTCAATAGTAGTATGAATTTGATCAGCCCCCGCATCACAACCAGCCAATGCATTAGCCAAAGCTAGTCCTACATCGTTGTGGCAGTGAACGTCAAGAGAAGTCTTGGCTGCATCTATATGAGCAAGAATCAACGTTACCATTTTGTGCATCCCTATTGGCCTCATTATGCCTACGGTGTCAGGCAGGCTTATCCTTTCAATTCCTCTCTTATTCATCTCGACACACATTTCTACCAAAAAGTCTGGGTCAGTTCTACTTGCATCCTCCATTGTGAACCGAGATTTCAGACCGTGCGATTTAATATAATCTGCCACTTCTAAAGCTCGAATTTTGGCTTCTTCTCTAGAAATTTTTAATTTGGAAGCAAGGTGAATATCTGATATACCTAAATAAGTGGCTACCCATGTCGCACCACAATCTATTGCCCGATCTACATCAGATTTAATCGCGCGAACATGGGCTAGTATGTCGGCCTTCAATCCTTGCCTAATAATGGTTCTGGTAGCCTCGAAGTGATCGTTGGAAACAACTGGGCTTATCTCTATCTGATCAACGCCAAAAGAATCAAGCATCCATGCTATCTGTATTCTCTGTTTTATCGTGAAGGATACACCGGGATGCTGTTCACCTTCTCTGAGCGTTGAATCTAGAATTCGAATTCTTCGGACTCTGAGCTCTTTAGATTCATTGTAAAGATTCGCGAAGTGATTTGGATCCTCTGATTTTAGCGACAACTACTAACAATAAGTCCATCTTTCGCACACGTTATAAATCTTTTCGCAACTGAATCGACTAATTACGTTAGCAACAATGACAATTCTCGATAACCTATTCCGAAATGTTGACTATAACCGCGAAGGAAATAATACCTGATATCGATTTCAGGTTCATCTAATTGTCTTTAAAATAATCACGGTATTTGTATCTGATACTCCTTCAGTTTTCCTAACTTCGTCGATACACTTGTTAATCTCAGATATAGATGGTGCGGAAATAACAGCGGCTATGTCATATTGTCCCGTTATTTCATAAATTACTTCTACACCTACTAGCCCCATTAGTTTCCCAGAAACAAATGAGGTATCCGAAGTTGAACTGACAGAAATCAATGTGATGGCGCTCGTTTTATCGCCACTATTTATTTCAACGGTAAATTTCTTAATGATTTCACGTCTGGTCAAGTTCTTGACCCGTCTCCTAATCGCGGACTCTGATAGACCTATTTCATTTGCTATTTCGACAAAGGCCCTTCTAGAATCCGACTGAAGAATCTTGATTATCTTGACATCCGTAGGATCCATGGACTCAAACAGATCTTTTTTCTTCCTCCACTGACAACAGCCTATCTAAGGTTGTAACGAATTTCAAGACCAATTCTCTATCAATTAACAAAGGCGGTAACAATCTGATAATATTTCGGCCCGAATACAACATTAAGATACCATTTGAAATGCCGTCCATAAGTATATTTCTCACATCAAATCTGAGCTCTAATGCGAGCATCAGTCCCAACCCCCTTACCTCTCTCACTATTTTGTGTTTTTCTTTAAGCTGAATCAATAAATCCTTGAAATAGCGTCCAGTTTCCGCCGAGTTCTCGATCAATCCGTCAAGAACCAGGGCGTCTATAGACGCACTTGCAGCAGCACAAGCTAGTGGATTACCTGCAAAAGTAGATGAATGTTCACCAATTTTCATACTCTCAATAATTTCAGTTTTTGTTAGGGTTAATCCCATAGGAAACCCTCCTGCTACGCCTTTCGCGACGCAGATGACATCAGGAATGGTATTCCAATTCTCAGCCGCCCACATTTTGCCGGTCCTACCAAATCCAGATTGTATCTCGTCGAAAATCAAAACAAGAGAATGCTTCGAACAAATTTCCCTAACCTCTTGAATAAACCCAGGTGGAGGCATTATAATTCCGCTTTCGCCTTGAACTGGTTCCAAAATAACAGTTCCAGTCTTGTCATCTATGGAGTCTATCAGTCTGCTAGCATTACCGTAAGGGACAAATTTAACATGGTCCAATAATGGCTCAAATGGCCTCCTATATTTTTCACTGGATGTTATGGATAGAGCACCTAAAGTCTTTCCATGGTAACCTCCATTCATTGAAATTACGCCAGGTTTGCCACTAAACTTTCGAGAAAACTTGAGTGCTGTTTCCACCGCCTCAGCGCCAGAATTTGAGAAAAAAACCTTGTCTAGCCCAGCCGGGACTACTTTAGAAAGTTTCTTGAGCATAATTGATCTGGCAGTATTATAAGTTGACATATGACAGACCATCAGCTTTTCAATCTGATCTTTGATAGCGGCGACAACTCTGTCATTACAATGCCCCACCAAAGCTACCCCATACCCAGCCATACAATCAATATACTCCCTTCCCGCATCATCCCATACTTTGGCACCCTTTCCACGGTCGATGACTATAGGAAATCGTTGGTACAGGTGGCCCAGAAAGTCATCCTCACTATTCATGCGCTGTGATCACCGTACAATTTTCATGAGCCAACAATTTGGATATGGGATTTTCCCTTGAACCATTGCCGACTATGGCCTCTCCGACGCCTAGCTCCAATGCCTCTGTGCACGCTAAAATTTTCTTTTCCATTCCAAAACCGATCCTGGGGAGCATCATTTTCGCCTCACCTAGAGTCAGATTTTCCATTAGCCTCCCATCAATTAATAGGCCTGCTACATCAGTGAGAAATATAACTCTGTCTGCTCGCAGATTCCCTGCTATATGAGCGGCTGCTCTGTCCCCGTCAACATTAAGATATTCAAATTCTTCTCCTAACGCAATTGGTGAAATTACAGGTACAAAGTCCTTGTCAAGCAGGACATCAATAAGAGAACTGTTTACGTAGTTGATTTTCCCAGTGTAACCTCCATCTATAGACATTTTTCTACCTTTGTCGTTTATGATCAAGAGTTTCTTCTTACGCTCAGCCCTAAGGAGGCCACCATCTACCCCTGCAATGCCAACTGCATTTATTCCCTGTTTAAGCAACTTTGTTACGATTGATTTGTTCACTTGGCCCGACATGACCATTGTATATGCTTCCACGGTGTCACGATCTGTGTATCTACTCTTGATGCCTCCAGGAGACACTATGAATTGTTGCTTTACGCCTAGCCTGTTAGCAACACTAGTAACCTGTTTCCCTCCCCCGTGAACAATAACTATCTTTTCATTGTGCAATAATGTTGCTAGGTCATCAAAAATAGAAGCATGTAAACTATCTGACACGATACTACCGCCAATTTTAACTACTATCATACCGGAGTAATTGGCGTGAATCTCAATCCATCTACTTCATTGAACCCGAACATCACATTCATATTTTGAATTGCGGACCCAGCAGCGCCCTTCATCAAATTATCTGATGCGGATAATGCAACGATTCTCTTGTTATCCTCGTCGATGTCAAAACCGATATCACAAAAGTTTGAGCCAATAAGAAACTTGGGATCCGGGAATTTGTACAGTCCCTTCTTATCTCTTATTAGACGTACGAACGGTTCGGCGCCATACGATGCACGATAAATTTTCCATAGCTCCAATTCCGTAACCTCTTGCTTCATAAAAATGTGGTTAGTTGTTAGTATTCCCCGTACGATGTTGACCGCATGAGGGCTCATGCTGACTTTTATAGGGCTCTTTGTGACCGTTTCCAATTCTTGTTGTATCTCTGCCGTGTGTCTATGTTTGGCTGGTTTATATGGCCGTATTACTCCGTAACGCATAGCATGATGTGTTCCTGCGTTTTCAGTTGCACCGGCTCCCGATGAGCCGATCTTACTATCGACAATGATGTGGTCAGTATCAATTAGATCTTTTTCAATCAGGGGTCTTATCGAGATAAGTGACGTAACCGCCATGCATCCTGGGCAAGAAACTAATCGTGATCCCTTTATTTTTTCTCTATTGAACTCTGGAACTCCATATACAGATAGAGAGAGCATTTCGGGGAAAGGATGTTCCCATCCGTACCATTTGACGTAATCCTTAGGATCCTTTAGACGAAAATCAGCTGATAGGTCAATAATTCGCATACCTCGATCATAGAGATCCTTTACAATGCTACTTGATTTCCCGTGAGGAAGTGAGCTAAAAACTAGATCGCATTTATCAGATAGCTTTTCTGTATCTAGGTTTGAGAAAGTTAGATCGATGAACCCCTTAAGACTGGGATGAACGCGATGAACCAGCTCGCCAGCTCTCTGTCTAGAGGTTATCATATTCACTTCAACTTTTGGGTGGGTAGATAGCAACCGCAGAAGCTCACCACCTACATAACCTGATGCTCCGATAACACCTACCTTCATATGCTACTTTCATCAGTACAATCTTTTTGATCGGTTTATGAATTTTTATATCTTGATCCTGTGTTGAGGGGGATATAGTTGAGACCCACCTATCTCAATTATTCTTGAGCAAATCATGGACCGAAACATTGTCTACCTTTTTAGTCGAACTGACAATCAGTCGCAATGTAGAGACAATTGAACGTAACATATCTAATGTCTTAAGTTATTAACACTCTCACTCACTCTCTCTCAGTTACTCTAATTAATGCAATGAAACCATTAGAGTAAATCATGAAGAATATCTTCACTTTTTCTTGGCGTAACATTTAACTAGTTGTTGTACTTACCCAGATAGGTTACATTTCTGATTACCCACATGGGTTACACTCTGCTGCTTAGTCGTAGTATGTACGGTGGATGTAATTAACCTTTGCAGAAACATCTCTGAAGGAGTAAGACCATTGATTCCTCCATGCTCTCTGGTTTGATTGTATGCTTTAACAAATATATCATATCTTAGCTTACCATCGTCCATATTAGGTATGTCTTCAACTGCTAGAAATTCATTCTTCACTATCTTGTTGTAAGCTTCTATCTTTCCCTGTAGCTGTGGATAAGAATTTGGAATTCGTTTATCCTTGATATGATTGTGTACAAGGAAATGTCTGAATATTGTAGATGTAAACTGCTTTCCATTATCATGCATTACCTTATCAGGCCTACCATTAACCATTATCCAATCTTCCAATACATTGAGAACATCTACAGACCTCTTTCTTTCAGACCATCTGCTTGCTACTTTTCTTGAGCAGTCATCCAAACAGCTAATAATGTAATTCCTTTCACCGGAATTACTGATATAGAATGGTCCAAGGATATCCATCTGTAGCATATCATTGGGATGTTTCATTGCAAACCGTTTGTATGTCCTAGTTCTGGCTTGACACTTGAGGATGTTGAGACCATGTTTCTTTAGTATCTTGTATATAGTCCTGATGCTTAACGACAATCCAATGGCTCTTCTTAATCTAAACTTGATCCTATTACATCCAAATCTCTTGGTTAATCTAAGATCAAGTATAGTCTCCTGTATTTCAGATGTTGCCTTGCTGTACTTGATATTATGAGGTCTTCTAGAGGCATCTGATAGTCCATCTATCCCTTTCTGTTTATATCTATTCTTCCACTTATAGTAAGTCTTTCTGGATACACCATACCTTGAACAAATAATAGATACAGTATGGCCAGTCCATTCCTTTTCATGTATTAGATTATACCTTCTTTCGATTTCTATTTGGATACACTTCCTTACAGAAGTGTAACCCCTCATTGTAAGCTAAAATGTCACCCATGTTAGCAAGTACAACAAGTAGTCACTGAATTTCAGTGACAATGCACATCGCTGCAATTTCCGCTTAAGATTCGATGCTTGACACTATCTGGTTAGAAACGACTGATTGTTTTCCCCATAATTCTATGAATCCCTTTGCAAGCCTTTGGTCAAAAACTGATCTGCTTGAATAGGTAGCTGCCTCTGGGTCGTAAATGGCATTCTTTGAGCTCCTTCCTACGACTCGGCAAGAACCATTTTGAAGTTTCAAATTCACTTTTCCATTTACTCTTGATTGAACTGCATTTATGAATTCATCCAAATCTCTTCTCAGAGGTTCAAGCCATAGACCTGAATAAACTAACCAGCTCCATTTTTCTTCTATTATCCGTTTGAAATTGATTTCATGATCTGTAAGTACTAAATTTTCAAGATCTTTGTGACACTCAATGAGTGAAATAGCAGCAGGTGCTTCATAGACCTCTCGGGACTTGATACCAACAATTCGATTCTCAATTAAGTCCACTATACCTATCCCATGTGCGCCAGCTATCTTGTTCATCTCAACAATTAAATCTTGTAGCTTAAGCGGATTACCATCCAATGCTATTGGTATGCCTGATCTAAACTCAATCTCCATGTATCTTGCTTCACTTGAACGGTTTTTGACAAAGTGAAATATACTTTCAGGGGGTTCTATGCTTGCGTCCTCCAATTCTCCACCCTCAATGGCCCTCCCCCACAAGTTAACATCAATACTGTACTTTTTCGCCTCCAACGATATGGGTATGTTTTCTTCCATGGCAAATTTGAGCTCGTCATCACGAGTCAAATTCATGTCTCTTATGGGAGCTAGTATTTTGAGCTCTGGATTAAGCGATTTTATGGTTATATCGAATCTAACCTGATCGTTCCCTTTACCAGTACATCCGTGTGCGACTAGCTTTGCATCTTCGTTGGATGCCACTTCGACCAATTTTGAGGCTATAAGGGGACGTGCTAAAGCAGTGGCCAGTGGATACTTTCCTTGGTAGAGCGCATTCGCTCTAATAGATCTGCTAACATACTCGTTTGCAAATTCTTCAGTTGAATCAATATGAATATGTCTAGCAGCTCCAACAGCAAGAGCCCTATTCTCGATTTCATTAAAGTCTTCATCCTGGCCACAATCCACAGTTACGGTCGTAACTAGAGCATCATGAAACTTCTGCAAATACCTTATGCATACAGATGTATCTAGACCTCCTGAGTATGCTAGAACAACTTTTTTCTTGACCATTACCAACGCATGCGATTTATGACTAGATTTATGTTTTTTGATCTTAAATGATCTCCTGGCTTGTAGAAGCTATTCGGCCGACCATCAAGAAATCATGAGGTATTTCAGGTTATACTGATGGTATACTGATCATCGGCAAATTGCTGCTTACTATCAGTCCAGAATGGGAGGCTTTGAGAAACCAATAGGTTGAGGAAGACGACGAGGGATCGCAGAATATGTAAGACACTGCACTTCTTTGAGCTACGTTCAGTCATACTTGGTTGCTATGTCAATCCTATCAAATTCAGTCAGATGCACCCTTCTTGTATAGCAGTTAAGCTCAGAACAGATTTATCATCGGCAGGTCGTTAAGTTATCGTGTATAGAAGATATACATTTGAGGAGGTCAAAAGGAAAATCTTCAGTATCCTAGAGTATCAGATGACAGGAATGTCTGGCGTCGAACTGGCGAATAAGACTGGTATCAATCGAATGACGGTTACCAAGTATCTGACCCTATTGCATTCGATTGGATTGATTAGAAAGAAAAAAATCGGGACAGTCAATATATGGTTTCTTGAATCCGGAATGAATTATCCTGGATCTTCAATTAATTATAACGATTTGCAGCAGAGATTTATGAATGCAATTTTGGCCGGCAGTGATGAATTATCGTCGAAATTGATCATTAACGCAATGAACTCGGGCGCAGATAAACTGAAGCTTCTGACAGATGTCTTCCTGCCAACTGTCAATACTGTTGGCGAACTATACAGCAGAGGAAGACTTAACAGGGCAGAGCGAATTAACTTTCAAAGTGTCTTAATAGAAATATTGGATTTTGTCAAGTATAGTATTTACAATGGAGAGAAGAGACCTGATATTTCTGCGCTGATTGTCTGTGGCTCTGAAGATGCGATTATACATTCAAAAATTATCGATTTGTCACTTCGCTTCGAGAATTGTAATACTCGATATATTGGCAATGTAGAAGGTGCGCTTGATCCATTCTTCGATATCGATTTTCAGCGCTACGTAACTAGATTATGGGGAAGTAAAACCGGGGTCGTCATCCTATGCATTTGCTCATCTGTTGAGGGTTCCCTCCGCTTTTTATATTCAGCGGCCCATGTGCTTCGCAACAAGCTTGCAGCTCGTCTCATCTTATGTTTGATGACCAATAGTGAAATAGGGAATGCATATGATTTTGAAAACGCAGATCACGTTACTGCTAGTCCACTTGATCTACTTCTGTGGCTACGAGACTTAATTCAAGAACAGTAATACCTGCCCCGTCCGCATTTCCACTCCTTACAGACTTAATCCCGCCACCCAGACACATAAATATTTCGGCATATGAATCAATACTCGAAATAATTCTGCATCGCCCAGACACTAAGGACAGTTTAAAATCAAATTTGATTTGGTGACAATTACGATCTATTGTCAATTGAAATAATTGGAACAAGAATATATCATGCTTTAATTCAAAAGCCTAGCTTTACTAGTTGTTTAAGACCTCTCTTTTTAAAGCGTACAAACGTTACATCTATTGGATATCGCGAGATCAAAATATTCTGATTTGAATGAATTGGATATATCTCTTGTCCATCTATAATTACGTTCGTGTCATAGTTGCTTTTAATAACGATATTTTCAACAGGAACAACAATACTGGGCATTCGATTAATTGATCCTACTGGAACAATTACTAAGGATTCCAAATTTCCCTGCAATAAGGGACCACCGAAAGAATAACAATGACCTGTAGAACCGGTCGGAGTTGACACTGCAACACCGTCCATTCTTTGATTAATTTCATCGTCTAAAGTACTTATGGAGAAGTACGGGGTTCTCATAACGCTCGATCTTGCGCATAAAATCTCGTTCAATGCAGGAAAAGTCTGTTTTCCATTAGCGGTCGCAAAAATTCTGAGTCTTCGCTCCAAGAGGTAGTCTCCGCTGAGAGTATCGTATATCGATTTTTCTATCATGTCTGCGCCTATCTCAGACAGAATGCCTCTATTTCCGCCAATATTCATGGGTAGGATCGGCGTGTTGGGTGGCATTCCTCTACACGTTCTCAACGTAGTCCCGTCACCGCCGATTGCAACAGCAATATCTATACTATCATTTTCTAGGTCTGCATACGATATTGGAATTGATCCATCAAGAGTTAATGGCAGGATTGAATATGAGCTGATGTCGTGAGAGCCTAAGATCTTGACGATAACTTGAGCAGTCTCATGCGCTTCCTTGCATTTCAATTTTGTTACAATGGCCACTCTGTTTATGTCCTTAGACATTAGGTAATGGAAAATATCACTGAGCATACACTTAAATGCATTTACATCGGTGTCTGAAAAAATTGTTTCAAATTGTTTTCTGATGGAACCCACACGAATAAATAACGCAGGATTTGAACATCAATAGCAAATAATGGGCCGATAGCTCAGCTTGGTGGAGCGTTCGACTGATAATCGAAAGGTCGAGGGTTCAACTCCCTTTCGGCCCATATTTTTTATTTCTCTTCTTTCATATCATAGCAAGACAATCGAGATTAGAGAGCCAATATAGTAATTATTATTCTGATATAAATGATTAGGGAGTAGCAGAGCTATCCACCATGTCCAATATCTCGGAATAACCAGAAAATGATGCATTAAGAAAAAATGAAACTCCTGATGCACACACCTCATTTCATTCATATATTGATGTGCGAGAAAGTCCATATAAGAATATCGAATAGAATATCAGTAAACACTACGATACGACCGCATATGAAGTGTTATAGTTAGTTTAGCATAATCTGAGACAATGTGATCACAAGATAGAATCGGTTCTTTTAGTAAGCTGGCTTAATTTGCTACAATAATCATGGTAATAATATTATATCTTTCAAATCGTACGACTCATCTTCTCTTGTTATTCTGTGTCAAATGAGCAATTAGGGCGCTCTTCGGTTGGCGCACTTATTGCAAGCAGCAAGAGATATCCAACCGATCTGTCTTGGTGTAATCTTGACAACATGCTCCGACCGATTCCTAAATTTTGCGGTGTAAGTCTTCATGGTATTGGCTTGAACCTCATTCCTCAAGAGCTGAGGATAAGGCAACATTTATCCTCTATCGATCCTATGCATCAATGGAAACAGCACAAATGCAAACATAGACCGGCACACATTAGATATCAAAACTCTGGGAACTGGGATCAGGTTCAATTAATTTAGTTTATTGCACAATATCAATTTACACCCGAATAATTCAAAGTGACACACTAATTCCAAACGATTATAGTTATTATGAGCCTTGCTCCCCAGGAACTGGAAAACACAGCTAGCAAATTCGCTGCTGAAGCTATTAGCTTTGACTCGCAGGGTTCGAGAGGAATGGCTATTCAATCCTATCAGAGAGCTATAGACGCATTGGTGAAATTAGTTCAAATATATCCGGAGTATAGGTTAAATAGAGTATACAGAGAACGAGCAAATGCATACCAGAATCGAATACGTACGCTCCAGCTTTCGTCAGAACTGAATTCGAAGCTCACAGGCAGAACCATTTCCCCGCTAACAAAGGATTCTACTGGTCATGATTCTAACGAATTGCGAGATGATAGAAAATCAAAGAATTCGTCTACGAACTTCACACGTCAAGGCACCGGATCAGACTCATCAGCGTCTTCGGATCCGAATTTCGACGATCTTGTGCTGAAAGAAAAGCCGCATGTAAAGTGGGGTGAGGTGATTGGTCTGGATGATGCAAAACGCGCGATACGTGAATCAATTGTCTATCCTACTAAACGTTCTGACCTGTTTCCGCTAGGATGGCCTCGTGGGATACTCTTGTTTGGTCCACCTGGTTGCGGCAAAACTTTACTGGCTGCCGCTGCTGCTGCTGAAATTGAAGGGTATTTCCTGAATGTCGATGCAGCGAGTATGATGAGCAAATGGTTGGGAGAAGCAGAGAAAAACGTATCTAAACTATTCATGTTGGCAAGGCGGCTCCAGGAGAGTGAAGGGGTTCCCGTTCTTTTGTTTATTGATGAAATTGATTCATTACTTGGAACCAGAACTAGCGAAATCGGCGGAGAAGTACGGGTGAAGAATCAATTCCTTACTGAAATGGATGGTATAAATGTCAAGGCGAGAGATTCTCAGTTATACGTAATCGGAGCAACAAACAAGCCTTGGACATTGGAGTCTGGGTTTCTCCGAAGGTTCCAGAAACGTATCAATGTTTCACTTCCTTCTCTCCTTTCTAGAGTAGACTTATTTCGTCAATATACTCGTCCTCTCAATCGTGAAAAATCGTTAAAACCAGATGAATTGGCCAAACTGTGTGAGGGATATAGTGCCAGCGACATTAAGGACATTTGTCAAGCTGCTCAGCTTAGGGTTGTTAACGAGCTATTTGAAAGTGGCATGGCTATGGATACCAGTTCAAACCCGAGGTCTATAAGTGTAGCCGATTTTAAGGAAATCTTTAAGGTTCGAAAACCTAGTGTTAGTGCAGAAATGCTCAAGGCTTACCTTAAATGGAGTGACCAATTCAAAGCGCTTTAACTATTCCCGGCTGAATATCTGTCAGCAGCCTCCTTTATTTTATCCCTTGCAACCTGATTATTGGCATAGCCAACCACTTTTACAAACTTTCCTGGTTCTAGTTCCTTGTAATGTTCAAAAAAGTGTTTAACCTTATCCAATATGCTGGCTGGAATATCGGATATTTGTTTTATGTTGAGATAGGCTGGATCCACCTTTGGGCTAGGCACAGCAATTATCTTGGAATCATTTCCTTCCTCGTCTTCAGTTAACAACACTCCTAAAGGAGTAGCACGTACAACTGAGAAAGGAAATAGGCTATCCTCGCCTAACAACAATACATCTACTGGGTCCCCATCTTCTTCCAATGTTCCAGGCAAAAACCCATAGTTGAATGGGTATACCATGGAAGTGTACAGTTTTCTATCTACAAACAAAACTCCTGTTTCGTGATCTAACTCGTACTTGATCCTGCTATCCTTAGGAATTTCTACAACTACGTTAATATCTCCTAGAGGTTCAGTCATTGCTGATATTTTATTTACAATAGACAATTTTGGTAACAAATCATTGTGAGACATTATTATGTTTCTATTGAAGTCATGCCAAAAATATAAAGAGGGTTAAAGAAAGATTGCTGCCATAGAATTGGATTTGCTTCCTACTTACGACGCCAAAGCTATAGAAAAATTTGTAAAAGAGCATTGGGAAAAAGTAAATTTACTGCAACTTATCCGAAAAGAATCAGAAGTCCAAAACTATCCTCTATTGGGCTTTATTGAAGGTCCACCTACCATGAACGGGGACCCACATCTAGGCCATTTACGGGGACGTGTTATAAAGGATGCATGGTTCAGGACTAAGACTCTTCAGAAGAACAGGGTAGTATTCCGCGCCGGATGGGATACTCAAGGATTGCCAGTGGAGCTACAAGCAGAGAAGGAACTGGGTCTAACCGGTAGCAAGATTGAGAACATACAAAAAGTGGGGGCAGAGAGGTTAGTGCAGGCATGTATAGATCTAATTCACAGATATAATGTCAAGTGGATCCAATCCGATGAGTTACTTGGAATGTCATTTGACTATTCACAAGCATACTGGACCTACAAGGATGAATATATAGAAAGAGAGTGGAGATATCTCCAAAGGGCGTGGGAACAAGGTATATTGAAGGAAGGTTTTCGCGTAGTACCATATTGTCCATCGTGTCAAACTTCACTTAGTAACGCAGAAGTTAACCAGGGGTATGAAATTGTGGAAGATCCATCTTTATATTACAAGGTCAGGTTGATAGACCAGAATGTATTTTTAGTAGTGTGGACAACAATGCCCTTCACGCTTGTTACCGACGAACTAGTTGCTGTGAACCCTGAAGCAAAATATGCCTACGTCAAAACAGGTCAGGAGATATGGGTCTTGGCGAGGGAAAGACTAGAAGAGCTATTTGATTATTTGAATATTCGGGAATTTGAAATAGTGAAAATTGTCTTGGGAAAGGAGCTTGAAGGGCAAAGGTACACACATCCTTTCCTTGCAATGATACCTAAGTTGGAAACGTTAGGAAAGACGGGAAAAATCCATCTAGTTGTCGCTGAAAGCTTTGTTGATACCAATACTGGGAGCGGAATAGTCCATTTGTCTCCGGCCAATGGAGAGATGGACTTTCAAATTGCTACCAAGCGGGGCATTCCTCTATTTGCTCCAATTGACGATAGAGTGATATTTACAAAGGACGCAGGTATATTCAATCAGTTATTTGTTAGAGATGCTGATGCTCTTGTCATTCAGAAATTAAAATCTACCAGTCATTATGTTAAAGCAGGACGAATTAAGCATCAATACCCTACATGTTGGCGTTCTCATCATAAATTGGTGTGGTTGTCCAGGCGTGAATATTTCTATATGACTGATACCATGGGGTCGAACCCCTTGGATGCGGCTCAAAGTGTTAGGTATTTTTTCAACTCTTCTAAGAATAGGTTTATTGAGATTATTAAGGAAAAAGTACCGTGGTGCATCACAAGAGAACGATTGTGGGGAACTCCTCTTCCTATATGGTCATGTGTAAGCTGTGAAAAGAAGGATCTGTTGTGCTCAAGGAAGCAAGTCATTGAAAGGGCAATTAGTCTGCCAGACGGAGATCAATTTCCATTGCACAGGCCCCAGTTGGATAGAATTAATCTTAAATGTGACTTATGTGGGTCGATAATGCAGAGGGAGCAATTTGTTCTGGATACCTGGCACAATAGTGGAGCTGCTCCGTATGCTTCACTGACTGATTCTGAATATAACGAACTTATTCCAGCCCAGTTCCTTACTGAAGGAATTGATCAGACTAGAGGATGGGCCTATACGATGCTGCTAGAGAATATTATTCTATCTGGGTCGCCTATTTCCCCCTATCAATCATTCCTTTTTCAAGGTCATGTGTTAGATGAAAAGGGTAACAAGATGAGCAAGAGTTTGGGGAACGTGATCGACTCTGTACAGTTCCTAACCAATTATCCGGTGGACATAATTAGATACTACTTCTTGTGGAAGTCTTCCCCCGCCGAATCCTTGAACTTCGATGTCAGAGAAATGTTGAGCAGACCCCATCAGATCATTAGCACACTTTACTATCTACACATATATTTTTATCAAAATAGTACATATGACAAATACGATCCAAAAAATCATAGTATTGATTGGACAAAAAGTAGAAATCTTTTATCAATTTCTGAAATATGGATACTATCAAAGTTTCAAAACCTAATTTCCGATTTTACAGCAGCTTTTGATGAATGTAGATTTCATGAAGCAGCAAAGTTACTTGATGAATTCATAATCAACTTTCTTAGTCAAACCTATATTCCTATTGTCCGAAATGATTTATGGGATGACAATCAAGATTCATGGGCAAGGCGAATATCGGTATATTCGGTACTAAATCATATACTAAAGAGCATTGATATCATGCTTCATCCAATTTCTCCCTTTGCGACGGAGTACCTATACTTGGCGTGCTTTAAGGATAATGAAAGTGTAATGTTAGAGAAGTGGCCAATCCCCAATAATGACTATGTGGATCGTGATGTGGAATCAGGATTCGATCTCTTGAAGAACATTATTTCCCTTTCGAATGCAGCCAGAATGAAAGCTAAACTCAAACGAAGGTGGCCCATCAACGAAGTTTTAATATTTTCCACCGATATACGTTTCCTTAATAGCCCTGGCCTAATGGATATTTTGAGAAACCAAATAAATGCCCAGAGCTGTCGACTCATTGAAATTCCATCTTCCAAGTCTCAAACCTCAAAACTGAATTCATTATTAGCAAATGGTGCTCCAATCAATGTGGAGATGCATGTTTCCACAAAAAGCGTAGCACCAAGAGTCAAGAGCAGGATAACTCCTCTAATACGAGAGTTTGAGGAGGTTGATAAAATCAAGGTCCTTCGTTCCTTGGATGCTGAAGGCAGGATAACTCTTAACGTCCTTGGTGAAAAAATCAAACTAGAGGAAAATGATCTTGTTATGGAGTATTTCCCGTTAGACGGCTATTCAAGTGTAGAACTTGATGATCTAGTAGTCTTTATTTCGACCTCTCGATCGAATCATCTCATCAAGATGGGTTTTCTAAGAGATTTGGCTAGGAATTTGCAACAACTGAGAAAGGAACATGGGCGCAACCCAACTGACATTTTGCCCATTGCTCATGTGGCAAGACTTAACGAGTCAGAAATGGAAGATCTTTCTCAGCTAAAAGATGAACTGAAATTTCTGGTAAGAGTCAAGGAAATCATCTTCTCATTGGATGCCTTAGAGGGTGTTAACTATAAAACGATTGATTTGGATGGGCGGCAAATCCTGATCTCAATATGATAATTCAGTAATGGTAGGCGTGATGATCAGGAACAATTTTAGCTTTCGGTCAAGTATTGTAACCGTGGTAAATTAAATACAAAAAGTTGGTTGATAACCAATGATATACCATTGATTGATAATAAGCAGATTGCTCTTGATAGCGGGCAGGTCACTTTAGATCAATGGCTCGTAGAGAGACTGCAAGATAAACTTACTATGACCTCGCTACTCGCCGGGAGATTACGGCATCCGATTCTGTTGTACAGAAAAATTATGGAAGAGTCTGAGCACTCAGCTGAGGAAGAAATCGCCACGGTCTGTAAAGATTTTGTTATCGTACAAGTAATTGTATATGGTGGATTTATTCCGCCAAGTTTTCAACAGCAGTACATTTTCACTCCAAACAAATTTGCATCATGGGTTATGCATCGTAGCCGTGAACTCGTGATGCAATGCCTAGAAAATATTGAAGATCTTTCTCAAAAATCCTAGGTTATGTAATCATTGGGAAATTAGGACTGCCTACTATTAGAGGGATCTTTAGTTTCTGTGAGATTCGGGCCTATTGCAACGAATCATTTCCAAGTATGCCCATTGGGGTATTCAATACAAATGTTAAGCTCCGCAATTCGATAATTGCTGGCATCATAAGGATACATACAAAGCCATATGTTGTAGGCTGGTTTAGATCCCCTAACAATTCCATCGCACGATGGATGCTGCTCGTGATCTACTCTCCAATACTTTCAATTATGTTGAAAATTCCTTTAATTAAAGTATTATGACCTTACGAGTTAACAATTTTTAAAGATGACCTCCCTTTTCATCATTATGAAGATATATTCAGAAGATAGACCATGGGGCAGGTTCGAAAAATTTCATGAAAATAAGAAGAGCACGGTTAAATTAATTTACATCACTTCTAACCATCGGCTGAGTCTCCAATACCATACCCACAGAAACGAATTCTGGAGGATATTAAGCGGAACTGCAGAAGTTGAGATTGACGGCCAGACCGTTCGTGTAAAGGAAGGAGATGATATTTCTATTGCTTCAAAAAGTCATCACCGAATCAAAGCATTGTCAAATGGTTGTACAGTGCTGGAGATTTCTTATGGCCACTTTGATGAAGACGACATCGTTCGAATTGAAGACGACTTTAACAGAATCGATCCTAGCACCCCACGATCATCATAACTTTACTAACGATCAACGAAATACAAATAAAGCCCTCTTAATGTTCTACCGTTATGAGCGCAAGCAAGAAACCCCACATGAACCTAGTTGTTGTAGGTCATGTTGATAATGGTAAATCGACTACTGTTGGTCATTTAATGGTGGACTTAAAGGTTATTGATCAACGAACTATAGACGCATACGCGAAGGAATCTGAAGCGACGGGAAAGGGTGACACCTTCAAGTATGCTTGGGTCTTGGATAGCATTAAGGAAGAAAGGGATAGAGGCGTAACCATAGACCTTGCTTTCCAGAAATTCGAGACTCAAAAGTTCTTTTATACGCTTATTGATGCACCAGGCCATAGAGATTTTATCAAGAATATGATTACCGGTGCATCTGAAGCCGATGCTGCTGTTCTTGTGGTCTCTGTGAAACCAGGTGAGACCGAAGCTGCCACCGATCCTGGCGGTCAGGCACGGGAACATGCTTTTTTGTCCCGTACCTTAGGTGTGAGCCAAATAGCTGTAGCTTTAAACAAGATGGATGACGTTGCGTATTCCGAACAGAGATATAAGGAGGTGAAAGAGCTGGTAGAAAAAATGCTGAAGTTAGTAGGATATAATACGAGCAAAGTTCAATTTATCCCAGTTTCTGCCTGGAAAGGTGATAATTTGATTAAACTTTCTGAAAATATGCCATGGTACAAAGGTCCCACGCTCGCAGAATCTCTCGATATGTTTGAGGCTCCAGAAAAACCAATCGGGAAACCTCTCAGAATACCAATTCAAGACGTGTATACCATTACTGGAGTTGGAACGGTACCTGTAGGTCGAGTTGAAACAGGAGTTGTTCGGGCTAATGACAAGGTGATAGTGATGCCCTCTGGAGTGACTGGCGAAGTAAAATCAATAGAGACTCATCATACTCAAATGGAATCAGCCGAAGCGGGCGATAACATAGGCTTTAACCTTCGAGGAGTTGATAGGAAATCAATACATCGCGGAGATGTATTGGGATCAACTGACAAGCCGCCCTCTGTCGCTCGAGAATTTGAGGCACAAATAATTGTGATTCATCACCCTACCGCGATGGCTCCAGGATACACACCTGTTCTACATGCCCACACAGCTCAAGTAGCAGCTACTCTTTCAGAGTTTGTAGCAAAGATAGACGCGAAGACGGGGGGAATAGTAGAAGAAAAGCCAAAATTCTTAAAAACTGGCGACGCTGCTATAGTAAGAGTGAAACCTACCAGACCACTTGCAATTGAGACCTTCAAAGAGTTTCCCGAAATTGGAAGATTTGCTCTCAGGGATATGGGAACTACAATTGCAGCAGGTGTGGTAAAAGGGATTATAGAAAAATATGATCCTAGCAAGAAATGAGTGATTTAGTTGCCTCAAGAAGCAAGAATAAAACTAACAAGTACCAATCTTTCTACCTTGGAGACTGTTTGCTCTGAAATTAAGGGACTTGGAGAGAAGAACGGAATCCGACTGAAAGGACCCCATCCGTTACCTACAAAGAAGATGAAGGTAGTAACAAGAAAATCACCTTGTGGGCAAGGAACAAATACATATGATAAGTACGAATTAAGAATCCATAGACGTGTTATTGATTTGGGAGCAGACGATAGAGCAATTCGGCAGTTAATGCGCCTAAAAATACCTGATGATGTGTATATTGAGGTCTCATTAACTCAATAGACCGTTTGATTTCAGAGTGCCGAATTAGAACCTGAACTACTCTTCTGCCACCGCATATTAGGTTATCTATTAATATCACTACTTCATTGAAAACCAATTTTTAATGAAGATTCACTAGCTTCTGTGCGCTGCTAAACAATATTTTTAGTTCTGAGACAGGTCCGTGGATTTCTAGTTTCTCTGTTCCTTGTATACAGATCTTGGCTCTTCTAAACAAAAATCCTTTCTCTGAGTATTCCAAGCCGTGCAGTCGGTCTAGCCTCTCGCTAACTATATCATTTGACTTGTGGATATGGCCTCGTTTAGCAAATAGAATAATCCTGCGGTCGGTCATTAATAACTTATACTTCTTTCCAGAATATTCGACAGGACACTTGCCATAAAATTTTACATTCTCGACAGGTAAGAGAAAATCGTTCAAGGTCATGATTTTATTTGTGCATACACTATAATTCCAGAATATATATCAAAACAAGTCTCAATTAATTGCTGACATGATGGACAAAAATTGATAACGTATTTATTGCTTTATGATGGCGTGCTATCTTCATTTTCTCATATACTGAATATTTTATATCCGTCATCAAAGATTGAGATATATTGGAAAACACGCCGCCCACGATATCTTTTGAAAAAAGGAAAAGATTCCATGATTTGGCAGAGCTTCCGGATGGTCGGATTGGGCTCCTCCTTTCATCAGTCTATGTAGGTGATGAACAGACGGTTTATCTCTTATTTTATGACTTTGAGGAGAATAGACTTGTTGCATGGAGAGATAGAACCAATCATAGACCTTATTGCTATACGAAGTTGGAGTACAAGGACAGGGCAGAAGCGATATGTAATGAAGATAAGAAGTTATCACTTCAGCTAACAAAGAAACGGGACTTGATCAATGATCAGATTATTGAGGTTTTAAAAATCGTCGCTCCAGACCCGCTATCAATTGGTGGAACTGACAATAGCGTAAGGGAAAGGGTGCGATCTTGGGAAGCAGACATCAAGTACCATGAAAACTATCTTTACGATTCTGGCCTTATCCCAGGTTCATACTATAGACGAAAAGGTGATTGCATTGTCAAAGAGGATTACGGTATTTCTCAGACAGTTAAAGAAGCATTAGAGCGTCTCATTTTGAATAATAATGATAAAGATGACTGGTATATTCCAAATAATGGGTATCAGAGTCATGTTACCAGTTGGGCCAATCTCTTAAACCAACCTGTACCGGAACTCAAAAGAGTTGCACTTGATATCGAGGTAGAATCGGAAGAAGGCCAAATGCCTACGCCTAGAGAACATGAAAGAAGAATAATCGCCGTGGGGCTGGTTGGTACTGATGGTTTCAAGAAGATTCTTGTATTGGGGAAGAGAAATTCAGATACAGTTGAGGAGGTGAATATGCCTGAAGCTGAACTGTGTCTCACTGAAAAGGAGTTGATAGAAAAGACGTTTAAGGTAATAAACTCCTATCCAATAGTTATCACTTATAATGGTGATGATTTTGATCTTCCCTATCTATACTCCCGATCACAGGATTCTAAGATCGATCCGACTTCGCATTCTACTATCCCAAAGGAACATGTACCAATTTTAGTAAAGAGAGATAGCTTTGTGAAACGAGGAACATTAGCGGAGCCAGTTCGCCTAAAGAACGCAATACATCTTGATCTATTTAGGACATTTCAGAATAGATCAATACAAATCTATGCATTTGGTAATAAATATTCTGAATATACGCTTAATGCTATATCTCTAGCCCTGCTAGGTGAAGGTAAGCTCGATTTAGATTTGGACATTAGTGAGCTACCATTACAGAAGCTGGCAGAATACTGTCTTAGAGACGCCGATCTTACATTCAGGCTTACTAGCTTTGGTAACGATCTACTTATGAAACTTCTGTTAGTAATAGCCCGAATTGCCCGTTCATCTCTTGACGATGTTTCTAGATTTGGTGTCAACCAATGGATCCGAGGAATGCTATACTATGAACATAGGAAAAATAATCTTCTTATTCCGAGACGTGAGGAACTCGCTGCGAAAGGATCTTCATCGACCGTTGCTATCATTAAGGAAAAGAAGTATCGTGGAGGACTTGTGGTAGAACCTAAGTTAGGAATTCATTTTAACGTAATAGTGGTTGACTTTGCTAGTCTCTATCCAAGTATCATTAAAGTGTATAATTTATCCTATGAGACAGTTAACTGTCCACATCAAGAATGCAAAAATGATGCGGATCAGCTGATAGATGGCACAACGCATTGGATTTGTAAGAAGAATAAGGGACTTACGTCACAGCTTATCGGATCTCTCAGAGATCTGCGTGTTAGGTATTACAAACAATTATCTAAGGAAAAATCAATTGGTTTAGAAGAACGTCTGCTTTACAGCGTGGTAAGTCAGGCAATTAAGGTGATCCTCAATGCGAGCTATGGCGTGATGGGGGCCGAGATATTTCCGCTTTATTGCCTGCCTGTTGCTGACGCTACCGCTGCACTCGGGAGAATGACCACCTATTCCACCATCGAAAAATGTAGAGAAATCGGTATTGATGTAATATACGGAGATACGGATTCTCTGTTTCTGAAGGGCCCTTCGCCTGCTAAGGTAGATGAAATTACGAGATGGGCGAGATCTAAATATGGAGTTGATTTAGAGATTGATAAAACATATAGGTATGTCGTATTTAGTGAATTGAAAAAAAATTACCTTGGAGTTCTGTCGGACGGAACGGTAGATGTTAAGGGCCTAACTGGAAAAAAGTCTCATACTCCTCCGTTTATTAGAAATGCTTTTTCGCATATGTTAGATATCTTGGGTAAAGTAGATTCTGAGAATGATTTCGAATCTGCAAGAGAGAAGATAAAAAGTATTCTTCAGGAGAACGCAAAGAATCTAGTAAGCCGCAGGATCCCAGTGCAGGATTTAAGCTTTAATGTTATGATAAACAAGTCACCTGATAAATATGGAAAGAAAATTACCCATTCGAATGTAAAATCAGGCTCAATCGATGGTTCCGATTTCATTGGCAAGGACTCTCACAAGGGTCTTCCGCAGCATATCAAGGCAGCAAGATTCCTTGTTGAAAAAGGACGAGAAATAAAGGCAGGGGGCATAATTTCCTACGTGAAAACCAGAACAGTGGAAGGCGTGAAGCCAGTCGAACTTGCAAAGCCGGAAGAAATAGATACAGACAAATACCTTGAAACTATGGAAGTTACATTCGATCAGATACTTTCATCGTTAAACTTTAATTTCAAATCATTGGTAGGGCAACCTCGCCAATCCAATTTGGATGAACTCTTTTGGGGAGGGTCAGTCTAGGTTCGTAGTCATACACGATATTTCTTAAGTTTAACCAAGCATGAACAAATCTTTTCGCCGTAAAAATTATCAAAACATTTCTTTAACTAATTATAAGTAATGGTCTCGAGAAAAAATAGGATGTTGGATCTATTTCTATCTGAAGTTACCTTAATTCTCCTCAATCTGTGCATCTACGAACTGCGACTTCACTGCTGTCCTATCGATTATGGTAGAATCCTTGCCAGATTTCTGAGTATACACATAGACTTGGATATCATTTCCGTCAGGTCCAGGTATCATATAAGTATCTTCCACATGATATCCCAAAGTGCTGAAGTGCTGGTCAAAATATGGCTTGTCTTCTGCTTGTACTACAAACAAACCTGCAGTAGCCTGAGTTGAATTTGTAGATAAATTATCTGGTGCATTGCTAGGAGCGATGACATTGATTTTACCCCTAGGAGCTGCTGGATCTGTATTCATGGGATCTGAAAACGTATATGTTCCTACACTATCAAATGTAAATTGAGTTGCATTTTTAAATGGTATACTCCCATTCGAAAGAAGAACCTGATTATCGCTGTCTTGCACGAGGGAAATACCATGAGGATTCATCTTGTCAGCATTGGACCAGATAACTTTTGTTCCCTCGACGATGGTCGCATCGAGAGGAAGGAATTCCTGTGTTATCAATCTTTTATCAGGGATCAAAATGACAAGATTTTTTATGTCAGAGTCTAACTTCATGGAATTTGTCTGTGCAATGTCGGCAGCATTTAAGCGTGGACCAGCAGCTGGAACTGCACTCCCACTCGAAGTCGTATTTGCATCAGTTCCTGGCAATACGTCTACCTGCGCGTGAACTGGCTCAATTGAGCTATTGGTACTAGCGCCTAACAAGATCATAATAGCAGCGGCAGAAACTGTAAGCGCTATGATACTCAAACTTATATTCATTTGGAGGCTGTAGGGAAACTCCCATTTATAATGCATTGTGTTTGAAAATATTGACCTTCATATCATACTACTTGTGCAAATTAGTGCCAATAAAAAATAGTCAACAATACATCAACATTTATACCATAATTTGGTGCGAGCATATCCAATGTCTCTTCTGGAGGAGGTGCAATCATTATTTATCTCACCCGAATTAGGAGATGTTGGAGTATCATTCGCTGATTTTCCCAGGAAAGTATCACTTATCGACTCAAACGTGATAGTCTATGGAGTTCCATTGGACCTCACAACTTCTTTTGGGAAGGGAACGAAGGAAGGACCCAATTCAATCAGATTAACTTCTGCAAAACAGATAGAAACGTACTTATTTGAAGAAAGTACCGATTTGGCTGACAAGGTAAATATTTATGATTTGGGGGATATGAAGATGCCTCAACTTGGTTCAAACTGCAATCTGAGCTCCATCATTTCATCTATTGGGTCAAAAATTAGTATGACTGCAGGTCGAATAAAATCGAGTGGTAAAATCCCAATTTTATTAGGGGGTGAACACACAATCTCATACTACCAACTTAAGGCGCTAGCTGATACAAAACCTTTGATTCTTCATTTCGATGCACATAGAGATATGAAGCCTGAGTACGGTGGTATGATCATGTGTCACACAACTCCTTTTTACCACTTAATTAACGACAGACATATTCCTGGTCACGATCTGGTTCAAATTGGAATAAGACAATGTGATAGAGAGGAGAATCAAATCGCACGAAATAAAGGGGTCATTACATTCGATGCTTGGACCATTCATGACAATATTGATAAATTGTTGTTATATCTAAAAGAAATTACCTGCAATAGAACGATTTATATTTCATTTGACATCGATGTTTACGATTTACCGTATGTTCCCTGTACCGGATGTCCTGAACCTTATGGTTTGGACCCTTTCCAGGTGACTAAAATAATCAAAAGTGTAAGCTCCTCTGCCTTGCTAATAGGTATGGATATGGTGGAAGTAGCGGTCAGAAACGGTGATTATAGGGAGGGTGCGCTAGCTGTCCAAACCCTCTATAGAATATTGGTTAATTTGCAAAAGGCCTCTTCATAATTACAAGACTTAGCCATGAAAGGGAATTTATATGATGGTGGGCTAGCTGACGAATTGAGGTCTCTTCGATAATAACACAGGGAGGTTCAACGGTAGATACGGTTTATCTGCAGTTTTGTTTGTTATCTCATTGACCAAGCTGTCCATCGTCATGATCCTTCTTTCACTTGGATTCAGACGGTCGCGGATTTGAAATCTTGCTTCTTCTACTTCAGTATCCCCTATAACAACTATGTAATTAACCCATTCCATTTCTGCATCCCGAATTTTTTTTCCTACTGATTCATCCCGGTCATCCAGATCCACCCTAATACGTTTGTTAGAAAGTCTGTCTGCTATCTCCTTACAATAACCGGTATGGTTTGAGGTTACGGGAATCAAACGGATTTGAGTTGGTGAAAGCCATAGTGGCAGGATAGGCTTATCGCCCGTTTTTGAGCTCTTTGCAGCCTTTTCTAATAGTGCATAGATAATGCGTTCAATTGCTCCACTTGGTGAATTGTGCAAGATTACTGGATATTTTCTGGATCCATCTTCATCTACAAATGTTATGTTGTACCGTTTACTATTTTCAATATCGATCTGATCTGTGGAAAGAGCAGAAGCCTTTCCTTGATTATCTATGAAGTTAAACTCCCATTTTAAGATAAAATAGAAGAACCGCTCTTTCCAAACTTCTACCAAAACAGGACGATCAAATTTCCTAGCCAATTCGATAATCATATCCCTATTATCCTGTAGACAAGCCTCTGTAAACCGTATTGCCATCTCGATATCGGTAGAGGTTGAAATCCCCAAATCGTTTAACACGGTGGTAGATAAGTCAAATCTTTTCAGAAGCTCAGACTTAGCCTCCTCCATATCTCTGCAAAAGGCATGACAATCAGGCATGCTGAAGGCTCTCAATCTTTTCAACCCTACAATCTCACCGGTCTTCTCTCTTCGGAAACTATATCTAGTAAGTTCATAAAGTCGAAGAGGTAGATTCTTGTAAGAAATCAATAAATCTTTTGCCATCAGAAATTGGCCGAAACAGGCTGCAAATCTAAGGAAGTAATGTTTCCCATGATCAGTAGCGATATTGTATTGTCTAGCAGGAAATCGGTTAAAGTAACTCTTCAGTGATGGATGTTTCGAATCATACATTATGGGAGTTTCTATCTCTATTCCACCGTAGACACTAACCATTTTGGTAACGTACTGTTCTATAAGTGACTTGATCAGGCGACCCTTGGGATAAAACCGCATATTTCCAGAATCGGAGGCTGGTTCATAATCAGCTATACCTAATTTCCGCATCAATTTAACGTGAGGTGGAATTTCATCGACAGCTCTTCTCTTCTCGATCTCATACGTTACCAGACTCTTAAGATTGATTTGCTTGTTCGAATATTTGTATTCATTTAAAGGTATCATGTTCCCGTCTGGTTTCATCACAAACCATTGTGATTGCAGTGAATCCTCAGCGCTAAGAGCACTGGACACGCCAGTACCATGATTAATGAGTGATGTGTTTGAAAGTGAACTAATTTCTTTATCCGAATATTTAGTAATAGAGCTCTTATCATAGATCCTAAAATTTTCAGCTAAAGGATGAGCCTTAACCTTCAATGAAAATGACTTCGTCCACCCGAAAGGTGCCCTCCTGACTACTATGTCTTCTTTCATGGTTTCTTTTTTCATCGAGTTCATAATCTCAAAGGCTTGCTGCGGTGATGCAAGATTCGAGCTCAAATGAGAATAGGGGTAAATAAGTAGCTTATTGTTCTTGATCCTTCGCATATACTGCTTGATATCCTGCGCAGCGAATTTGACAGTGGTTAATCCATCGCCTTCTTCTACTGCTACAAGTATAACAACAAGATCTTGAAGTCTAACCTTCTCTCGCGATACGTCTCGATCAGCGTATTTTTCTTGTATTTCTATTGCAACAGGCTCATACTCGAAGAATTCGGCATGAAGTTGTAGTACACGCATTCTATGGAAGTTAGTAGGAATGCTTGGATGATTAAAGGGTTTTGAACCATGGAGCAGCTACGAATGGACTAGGAGAGTCAAGAAATGAGCTGCTTAAGAGATGGTTTACTGCAATTTTAGATTTAAAACACACACTAGGCCCATCTCGCTCGTTCATTTTCTCGATCTTCTTTGGTAGCTTTTTTCCAATCTTTATAATGTTGTCTACAAAGGTAAATTCGTTTGCTAGAAGAATCGACCATTAGATCAATGGCCATTGCAGCTTTGCTTCCACTCATGGACCTAAGGCCGATCTGATCACATCCTTGTACACTACACGCAATTCCTTTATCCACTCTGCCCATACTAATGTAAAATGAAGAGTGGTGGTATAAAACTTTGATCAAGCACTAATATCCTCATTAGCCATTGAGCAATAATTTCGGGATAATACCAGCCTAAATAGTATCGTAGTACACGATGAATATCTGTCCTTTAGATATGTGACTTAATTTCAATTAGAAATTTCTAGAAGAATACTCATTTATTATTCCGGACAGTTATATTAGATAAAATAATTGCATACTTATCTTCGATTCACCCTAACTTAAGGTTTGGTATATATTTCAGTTCTTTATAAATACTTAATGTTCCAGCGGTTTGTGGATGAGATCTATTAACGGGTTGTTATCATTATTAGAAATCAAACTATTAAATCTAAAGAACAGCAACAATACTAGAGTAGCAACTTTTACCTTTACAATGTCTCTGATATTGCTATCATTGATTTCAGCGTCCGATCTCGCCGGTGCTCAATTAATGTCTTCTCAAGCTATTGTATTGAGCGATACCCCAATAACACATGACAAAACATTTGAACCTAAAACGAAATGCAATGAACCGATCGATATCAAGAACGTATCGAGCAGCACCATCGACAATAACAACAATAATAACAATGATGAAACGAATGCTCAGTCAGCTTTTGATAATGATGAGGGTACGGAATGGTCTGAGGATAGAGTAGGCGCATACTTAGAGTTCGACATTGGAGCAATTAGATCGATTTGTGATATCGAGATCCTTTGGGACGAAGGCAATGAAAAATCGTACAATTTCGTAATTTCAGTATCCGATAATGGTACTGAATTTAAGGACAGAATTAGAGCTACAAGTAGTGGAAATTCAGACCTTCCAGAATCATACCCAATTCCAGATACCCTGGCTAAGCAGATTAGACTTACAGTTTATGGGAACAGTGAAGATGAAACTGCAGCCATTAAGGAAATAAGTGTAAATGGAAGAGACGTAAGGAAAGTAGGACAAGAGTACGAAATCTGTGAAGAGCTTCCGATAGCCAAGTTCGTGGCCACTCCTAGCCAATCAGGAGATCCTCCAGAAAATGTGGCTGATGGAGATTTTACGACAACTTGGTCAAATTTGGCGGTAGGTTCGTTCATACAAGCAGATCTAGGTACAATGAAATCACTCTGTGGTGTAAGTATCACTTGGTACAATGGAGAGAGTAGGGAGTACGTGTTTGAAATATCAGTCTCTAAAGATGGGATAAACTATGACCAGGTTTATGAAGGTATAAGTAGCGATAAATCCATTCGACCTCAAAATTATGCATTTTCAGATGTAGATGCTAAATATCTAAGAATTACTGTATTCGGTAACGACAAGAATAACTGGGCCGGTATTACTGAATTGTCTATAAAAGGGTTCACTCCACCCATACCACCCAATAAGCCTCCAGTTGCCGACCCAAAAAGTGTTTCAACTGACATGAATGTTCCCATTCCAATCAAGTTATCTGGATCAGATCCAGAAGGCTCTATATTGACCTTCAGCATAGCCGATCTTCCTAAACATGGTCAATTATCGTCCGTGTCAGGTGACACTGTGAGGTATACCCCAGATAAGGAATATTCAGGCTCTGATAGCTTCACATACACTGTCAAAGACAATAAAGGTATGACTAGTAGCAAGACATTAGTTAGTACAAGTGTTATTAATAAGCCTCCAGTTGCCGACCCAAAAAGTGTTTCAACTGACATGAATGTTCCCATTCCAATCAAGTTATCTGGATCAGATCCAGAAGACTCTATATTGACCTTCAGCATAGCCGATCTTCCTAAACATGGTCAATTATCGTCCGTGTCAGGTGACACTGTGAGGTATACCCCAGATAAGGAATATTCAGGCTCTGATAGCTTCACATACACTGTC
>Ga0307429_1000138_pt1 | contig 52807 bp, 56 predicted proteins | sample SalMarWE160230MG_FD_202151 | JGI IMG/M metagenome (GOLD analysis project Ga0307429, IMG submission 202151) | Salt marsh sediment microbial communities from the Plum Island Ecosystem LTER, Massachusetts, United States - WE1603-230 | ecosystem: Environmental > Aquatic > Marine > Intertidal zone >... | reverse complement strand
TGCCCGACAACGCGCTGGTGTTCTGCGACGAGAGCCACGTCACCGTGCCGCAGCTCGGCGGCATGTTCCGCGGCGACTTCCGCCGCAAGGCGACGCTGGCCGAATACGGCTTCCGCCTGCCCTCCTGTATGGACAACCGTCCCCTGCGCTTCGAGGAATGGGACGCCATGCGCCCGCAAACCACGGCCGTCTCGGCCACGCCCGGCCCGTGGGAGCTCAACGAGTCGGGCGGCGTGTTCGTCGAGCAGGTGATCCGCCCCACCGGCCTGATCGACCCGCCGGTGGAGGTGCGGCCCGCGCGCACCCAGGTGGACGATCTGGTCGGCGAGGTGCGGCAGGTGGCGGCCAAGGGCTACCGTTCGCTGGTCACCGTGCTGACCAAGCGCATGGCCGAGGACCTCACCGAATATCTGCACGAGCAGGGCATCCGCGTGCGCTACATGCATTCCGACATCGATACGCTGGAGCGCATCGAGATCATTCGTGACTTAAGACTTGGCGCCTTCGACGCGCTGGTCGGCATCAACCTGCTGCGCGAGGGGCTCGACATTCCGGAATGCGCGCTGGTCGCTATTCTCGACGCCGACAAGGAAGGCTTCCTCCGGAGTGAAACTTCATTGATCCAAACGATCGGCCGCGCCGCCCGCAACGTGGACGGCCGCGTCGTGCTCTATGCCGACGCCATGACCGGCTCGATGCAGCGCGCCATCGAGGAGACCAGCCGCCGGCGCGAGAAGCAGGTCGAGTACAACGCCGCCAACGGCATCACGCCGGAGAGCATCAAGCGCTCGATCCACGACATCATGAACAGCGTCTATGAGCGCGATCACGTGCTGATTTCCACCGGCGGCGCCGGCGCCGAAGGCGAGTTCGCCGAAGCCGCAACCATCGGCCACAATCTGGAAGCGGTGATCGCCGACCTGGAGACGCGCATGCGCGAGGCAGCGAGCGATCTCGACTTCGAGCAGGCCGCCCGCCTGCGCGACGAGATCAAGCGGCTGCGGCAGACCGAGCTGGCGGTGCTCGACAACCCGACCGCGCGCGACGTGGTGCTGGCGCAGACGAAAGGCTTAGGCTCGCCGCGCCGGAGCGGCGCGAGCCGCGTAGGCGGGCCGCACAAGCCCGAGCTGGACGAAATGGGCATCGGGCTCTCGCACGAGGTGAAGCCGGCGCGCGGGGATTCGCCGCGCAGCAAGATGGGCCGGCCGGGGCAACGAGGCGGGTTCAAGGGCAACCGGCGGCGGTGAAGCGCCCCATAATGTATGCTACGCGCCTGACATCGCTTTCGAGGGGTTCAAGGCTTCCAATGCGACTCTTGTGTGCCGGGGCCTTCCTGCTTTGCCTGTGCGCGGCGGCCTTCGCGCAATCGGCCAAGGATTTCACGCCGGCCGGGGCGTTCATCACGGCGCCCGTGGCCAAGGAACTGGGCCAGGCGCGCGCGAGCGAGTTTACCAAGGCCGCCAGCTCGGCGGGCTTCACGTCCAAAGAGACGCGCCTGATCGCGCGCGCATTGCGTGAAGCCACCATCGCGCTCGTTGACCCATCGGCAATCGCCTGGCGGCAGACATTCAAGACACCGCAAGGGTCCGTGACGGTGAGCACGATCGAGCAGGCCGGATTGATCCGGCGCGCGATGGGCTATCTTCCCTACTCGGATTTTTTCGAACACTACGCGACCATCCGCGTGACCGTCAGCCCGGCCGCGCCGCGCGACTACAAGGTGGTGATCAACGGCCAAGCGTGCCCAACGACTGACAAGGCCACCTATCTGGTCCCGCCCGGCAAGGCCCGTGTCGCGGTCACCCGTAGCGGCAAGCCGCCCTGCGCCTGGGCTGGCACCGTGTCTGGGGCGAAAGAACACGCTGTCGAATGCAGGCTTTAGGACGCTCCTCTCACGCCCGCACAAGCCGGAGCTTGACGAGAAGGGCATCGCGGCGACCACATATATCCCCTTGGGACAAGTACTACAAATTATGGTACGGTTCCCCATGTCTAATTTACGGACATATCTGGCTGAATGTTGCGCTCAAGCCCCCCACTCATGGCGGGCGGGTTCCGTCGTGATGGCGGTTCTGATCAACGGGGCGCTTTTAGTCGGCTTGTATGTAGGATGGCATTTAGAGGCATACCCGATTGCCTATTTTCTCGCGGGCGCGGCCTTAGTCGCGGCTTTAGATATCGTTCTTATTCTTCCATTTAAGTTGTGGAAAGCAGAGCGCGCAAAGCTCAATGAACTAGAAAACAAGCTTCAACCTAAATTGATTTGTTCGTTCAATGATGCCGATCCTGGTTGCAAGCGAAGCAACACTGTCATCACTCAGACTGGCCGGCAATCGCCGTCAGGCGAACTGATAACGGTTCAAGCCAAGTGTGACTGGTACAGAATGAAAGTCGAAACTATCCCCGGCGGATTGCCCCAAACTGGGTGCTGTGCCCGCCTCACAACAATTAAACGCGGGGATAATGTTTTAATGAGCGGAGAATCGCCGCTCCTAAGCTTTGCTCCCGGAGAGCAACCCGACGCCACAAATAAAACTATTCATCCTGACGTACCTGAATTTGTGGATGTGGTGGCGGTTACTTATGGCGAGCAGCCACAAGTTTTTTTACCGCTGCATGGGAATCGGGCATCCAGTTCGGTGGATTGGGCTAATATATTTTCTTTGCCCGGAGACTATTATTTCGAAGTCTCAGTCGTCTCCGAAAAAGCACCAACCGTCAACGCTCGTTTGCTTTTTCATTGGACCTTAAATCCCGCTACATCAAAGGCATCATGGGTAAAAAAGTGAAACCGGCATCAAAGTTTGATCGGCTTTTGCAGATAATGGCTACTCGACCCGAACCTTCGGGAACGCCGCCAGCAAAAGATCAAACATCAGGTAAGGCGTCCGGCGCAGGTTATGGCGATACTCGAACTCGCGAAGGTAAGATTGAAGGTGCTTCTTCGAAACGTGGACGTAAGTCCCCTTGATGCCGCGCTTTACGTTCGCCCAAAACGCTTCAATCGTATTGGTGTGAATGTCGCCGCGTACCCATTCCTCTCTTGAATGATCGACCGTCTCGTGTTCGTAGCCATGCCGCTCGGTCAGTGAGCGATAGCCCGACCATTCATCGGTTCTGATTTTCGAACCGCGCTTCACAAATTTCTTAATGTGAGGAATGAGCGTCCGCGCGGTGCGGTCTTGCACATGGCGCGTCACCACGTCGCCGCCGCGTTCGACAATGCCGAACACGATGGCCTTATCGTCGGTCGATTTGCCGTCAATCTCAGGATCAATGCCGCCGATGAAAGTCTCGTCGGCTTCGACCGTCTTGCCGGGACCGCCGATGGGAAAGTCGCCGTCCACGTAGCCCATGTACTTGCGGATCAGGTTGCACATGCGCCAAGCGGTCTTGTAGGTCACCCCGAGCTGGCGCTGGACCTCCTTGGCTGCCACGCCATTCCGCGAAGCGCAGAATAGGAACATGACGTAGAACCAATCCCGCAGGGGCGTGCGGGTGCTCTCAAAGGGCGTCCCGGCGGTCGGATAGACCTGATATCCACAGTGTTCGCACGTGAATGAGCGACGCCCCTTGGTGCGGTAATAGGTGGCTTCCTTGTGGCACTTGAAGCAGGTCAACCGCTCGCCAAAGCGGGTCCGCATGAGGTGATTTAGGCAGCTATCCTCGTCCGGGAACCGACGCTGAAACTCTCGAATATTGGGGCCTTTGTGAGCCATCTGATTACCCCCTCCTTTCAAGGGGATAACCATTCTATAGCACGTTCTGTTCTACTTGTCTAGAGGGGATATATGCGGCGGCGACGCACGAGGTGAAGGCGGCAAGCGACCGCTTGCCGCGCCGAAGCCCGCAGGGCGAAGGCGGGCGCTCGAAGCTCGGCAAGCCCGGGATGCGGGGTGGGTTTAAGAGCAATCGAAGGCCGTAATGCTGCGCAAGCCCTGGCGTCACTGTATCATTAAATGATACATAGGCTTGACGCCTGTATCAATATATGATACATTAATTTGTGATTAAAGGCTTCAAGGATCGGGACACTGAAGCCGTCTTCAAAGGCGAGAGCCCGAAAGGTTTCCCAAGCGACCTCATCAAAGTCGCGCGCCGCAAGTTGGCTTATCTCGATGCCGCTGTTGATCTGCGCGACCTGCGGGTGCCCCCGGGCAACAAACTTGAAGCGCTCAGCGGCGGCCGCAAAGGACAACATTCGATCAGGGTCAACGACCAGTTCCGGATTTGCTTTTGCTGGACGCCAGAAGGACCGACTGACGTCGAAATGACCGATTATCACTGAGGAGTGCCATCGATGGCCAAGAATCTTCCTCCCCTCCATCCCGGCGAAATCCTGCGCGAGGAATTTCTCGTGCCGCTCGGCCTGTCACCCGGCGCGCTGGCGAAAGCGATGGGCGTGCCACGCACACGGGTTGAGCGCATTGCAGCGGAGTCGATCGGTGTTACCGCCGACACCGCGCTGCGCCTGAGCAAGGCGCTCGGCACCTCGGCGCAGCTCTGGCTCAATCTGCAGAACCGCTTCGACATCGAGACAGCGGAGCGGGCAATCGGCAAGCAGTTGGCTAAGATTGCGCGCGTGAAAAGCCGTGCCGCGGCCTGACTCGGCTCCGGCGCATCTCGCCGCATGGTGAAACCTTCAATCGGCCTCATGCCGAGGAGCGCCCGCCAGGGCGGCCGGGTGAAGGGAAAGAAATACGCTGACGCCCGAGCTCGACGAGATGGGCATCGCGGTGACGCACGAGGTGAAGCCGGCAAGCGACCGCTTGCCGAGCCGAAGCCCGCAGGGCGAAGGCGGGCGGAAGCCCGCCGGATAAGGGAAGCCTCTGGGCTTCCCCTCTTGTCCCGCCCGGAAGCTACGGCGCCGGGGACTGAAATCGCCGCGATGGAGCGCCGCGGGGCGCGCACCCACCGCAGTCAAGCTTGCGCAGACTGCGCGCTTGATTGCCAAGGGTGCCCGCGCTTCGCCAAGCGCGGATCGGTTGGATGCGCCACGCGGCGCTCCGTCCCCTCGGACATTTGTTCGGGGGTCGACTCCCCCGGGCCCCCTGGCTCGAGGGAATCGAGGAAGGCCCCGCCACGGCGGGGAGGAAATACGGCGCACCCGGCGCCGGTAAAGAATACGGGCGATGGCGCTTGCCCGGGCGCACCTCCCCTTGCCGGGCCGCCTGCGCCGTATCACCATCCCGCCTCCCCGGGAATCAAGGAGGTCGTCATGGCCAAGGGTCAGATGAGGGTTCCGAAGGAAAAGAAGAAACCGAAGGCCGACAAGAGCAAGCCCAAGCAGTTGTCGCCCTACAAGCTGGCGCAGATGCAGGGCACGCACGCCGCCAGCCCCTTCACCACCCCGCCCGTCAAGAAGCCCTGATCCGGCTTGTTCTCGCCGCAATCTGGCCAGCGCCGGCAACAGCGGCGCAGCGCGCGCAACGCGCCGACACCTTAGCTTTGCCAAAGTTCCCCCGCATACGCGCAACCAATGCTTAACCGGTTGGCGCCGAAACTGGCGCGAGCAAAAAAATACGTCGGCGCAAACTTGACGGGGGAGATTTTCAGCATGCGGCCAGGCGCTACTCCGCGCGCTGTGCGGGCGATGGTCGCGCTGGCCTGCGCGCTCGCCGCGCTGCCGGCCGCGCAGGCGCAGGATGTGCGCATAACCGCGCCCTCTGCGGCCGAAGATGCGCAGGCGAGCCCGCCGCTGACGCCCGACGAAAGCGCCGTGCTCGGCCAGACGCTGCTGTTCGATCCCGCCGATCTCGCGGCCACGACGCCGGCGCGCCCGCTGCGCGTGCCGAGCCTGTCGAAGCCGCGCGACCTCTCCGTCAACGGCACGGAAAATCCGGACGGCACCCGCAAGGTGGTGGTGAAGCAGCCGCTGGCGGCGACCGATTGGGAGGCCAATGTCGGCGCCGATCTCAAGACCGCGCCGCCGCCGACCGGCTTCGCGCCCGGCAACCCGTATCCGGGAACGGTCGCCGAGCACGGTTCCGGCGCCGCCTGGGCTTCCGTCGGCGTGCCCAACCTCGCCTCGCTCGATGCCCGCCTCGATCCGGCCAACGACCAGGGCAAGCTCGGCGCCACCTTCAAGCATGCGATTCCGATCGGGAAGAAACTCTCGGTGACGGTCCAGGACCGCTATTCGGTGACCGGAACTTTCAGCGCGCCGCTCACCGGACCGCCATCGCCGTCCGCGCTGCCGCTGGCGGCGGCGCCCGCGCCCGCCGATCCAGCCGCGCCGGGGCCGGGGCCGGCGCCGGTCTGGGGCAACGAGAAGTCGGTCAAGCTCGCCATCCAGCCGACCGGCACGACGCTCGGCGCCGGCTTCACCTCGGCCAGCAACGATCCGGTCACCCACAACACGCTGAGCGCCGACCAGAAGCTGTTCGGCCCATTGCATGTGACCACGGCGGTCAGCGATATCGGCCAGCCGGTCACCAACAAGAGCATCACCGCCGGCTTCAAGCTGAACTGGTAACCGCCGCGCGCGCCCCGAAGCCGCCCACAGCCCGCCCAACCTCCGCCTAACTCCCGTGCGGCAATCGGCCCGACGGGGGCGTCAGCGCAAACGTTTTGCGCCTGCGATGGAGTTGACTATGACGGCCATCAGATCCGAGCGGCTTGCGGCGAGCAATAGCGTTGCGAGAAACCCCGGCCCGGAGACAGCCGCCCGCGAGCGGCGCGCGCCGGAAAAACTGGGCGACGTCGACCAGGCGGCGGCTGCCGCCTTCGAGGGTGAGATCCGCGAATTCGTCCGGCGCGACGTCGCCTTCCTGCGCCAGCAACGCACCGACGTTGAACCGGCGGGCGAGCCGGTTTCCAACAATCTCAATGCGCTGATCCGGCGCGTCTCCGGCGCCTCGATGGAGGAAATCGACCGCGTCATCCTCGACCTGCAAGGCGTGCGCGACATGCTGCGCAACGAAGGCGATCGCGTGAGCCGCGAGATCGTCGGCTACGCCAGCCTCAGCCATTCCGCCATGACCGCGATGAAAGTGATCGGCGACAGCCTCAAGCAATGGAAGGACGGCTCCAACGCGCCGCCCCACCCGGAGCGGCGTTCGGCCAATTGAGGCCTTCTGTGACGGCGCGATGTCGTCCGCCGGGTGCCGCGTATGAATTCGGTGGGTAACCGGAGCCTTGCGTCGCAATGAGCTGTGGATAGGTGGGACAACGGAGCGGGGCACCGCTGCCGCCGGGCGCATCGACCTAGTGTGGCGCCGCTCGGAAGCGGCCAATGTCGCATGCGGCCGCTGACCGCGAGTTCGTTTCGACTCGACAACTACGAACGCGCGTCGGGCAATCCTCCCACAAACTTGACCCCGCTTCGGCGGGGTTCTTTGCCGCCCGACGGCAAAAGCGGGGCGTGGCCGCGCGCAATCGCATGCCCCCGCCAGGAGCGGCGATCGGCGACGGTGGCTGCGTTCAGATCAGTTGGCGGCGACGGCTTTGGCGGATTTGCGCGGCAGCGGGTAATCGGCGCTTTCGTAGAGCCGGCGGATGCCGTTGCCGTCGAAGCGCTGCTCCTCGACTTCGAGATAGGCGCCGAGCAGCAATTCAGGCGGCAATTCCTCGATGGCGAAGCGGATGGCTTCCGCCGCAGTGGGAAACCGCTTGTAGCCGATCGGGCGGCGCGACTTGCGGCTGCGGCTGGGGAAAAGCTCGGACGGCGCCCCATAGTTGATCATCGACATTATTCATAGCTCCTCACCGCCTAATATGGCCCGAGAAGAGCGGAAAATCCAGCGCCGCCGCGCAGCGCATAACGGCCCTGCAACCGGAAAAGTAAACGCTATGCCGGAACAGAAAGCGAAACGTCCCGGCATTGTAGCGCCGGATCGCTCGCCGGCAGCGTCTTGCCTATAGAAGCGCCGCAACCGCCCGGATCGACCCGGACGACGCGGCTATTCACCATCATGGATCTCGAGGGCCTGACTGTCGGCGGTTTCGACTTCATCGCGTGTCTAGGACGGTGTCGACCGGCCGTTGCTTCCATTTTTTCTGAGTCATCTGAGTCGCTTAGCGGAAAATGGGCTGCATTCGCGCGCACGGTGTCGCTGTGACTCGAACTCCACACCGCCGGCGTTCCCGCGCGTTCGATTCAAGTTTTGCGTGACGCCATGACTCAGGCTGCGTTACGCACGATGCAAAACTGATTCGCCGAGGCCTCAAGGGATGATTCTCGAAACACTGTTCGGAATGTCGCTTGTGTTGAATGTCTCGCTCGATACGCCGGCCCCCGTTGTCGATTCCGCCGCCTGGCTAATGATGTCGGTGCGCCAGAAGGACGCCGCGCTGTTGCCGCTGGTGCAGCGCGCAACCGAATGCATCCTGCGCAAGGCGTCGGTCGACCCCCGCTACAAGGCAGAGATGCGCGTGGCCGAAATCAATGACTTGATCGTCGACTCGATCGCGGCCTGCCGGCGCCCGGTGCGCGCGATGATCGATGCCCACGACCGCATGTACGGCTATGGCTCGGGCGAGGCGTTCCTGCTCGGCCCCTATCTCGACGTGCTACCGGCCGCAGTCGTCAGGCAGGTGAAAGTCAAGATGCCGGCGCGCTAGCGAGGGCCGCTACGATCATTGGCGCCGACCGCGTGCGCAGAAGACGCAATGCTCAGTTTGCAAATCTGAAATGCATCACGTCGCCGTCGGCGACTACATAGTCCTTGCCCTCCAGCCGCATCTTGCCGGCTTCTTTGGCGCCCGTCTCGCCGCCGCAGGCGATGTAGTCGTCGTAGCTGATGGTCTCGGCGCGGATGAAGCCCTTCTCGAAATCGGTATGGATGGTGCCGGCGGCCTGCGCCGCGCGCTGCCCCCGCGTCACCGTCCAGGCGCGCGCCGCCTTGGGGCCGGCGGTGAAGAAGGTGACGAGGTCGAGCAGCGCATAGCCGGCGCGGATCAGCCGGTTCAAGCCCGGTTCCTTGAGGCCGACCGCCGCCAGATAGTCGGCGCGCTCAGCCGGCGGCAGCACCGCGATTTCAGACTCGATCTTAGCGGAGATAACGACGCTGCCGGCACCTTCCTCTTTCGCGCGCGCTTCCACCCGACGCGAGAAATCGTTGCCGGTGGCGGCAGAACTCTCGTCGACATTGCAGACATAGAGCACCGGCAGCGCGGTGAGCAGGCCGAGCGCGTGGAAGGCCTGCTCCTCCTCCGGTTTGCGCGCGAGCAGGCGCGCCGGCTTGCCCTCGCGCAGCAGCGCCAGCGAGCGCTGCATCAGGCCGAGCGTTTCCTTGGCCTCCTTGTCGCCGCCTTTCGCCTTCTTCTCCAGCGCGTCCACGCGCTTTTCCAGGCTGTCGAGATCGGCCAGCATCAGTTCCGTCTCGATGGTCTCGATGTCGGCGACCGGGTCGATCTTGCTCTCGACATGGGTGACGTCGCTGTCCTCGAAGCAACGCACCACATGGGCGATGGCATCGACCTCGCGGATGGCGGCGAGGAACTGGTTGCCCAGCCCCTCCCCCTTGGAGGCGCCGCGCACCAGCCCGGCGATATCGACGAAGGTCAAGCGCGTCGGCACGATCTCCGCCGACTTGGCGAGCTGGGCGAGCCGGTCGAGCCGCGAATCGGGCACCGCCACCTCGCCCACATTGGGCTCGATGGTGCAGAACGGATAGTTCGCAGCCTGCGCCGCCGCCGTCTCGGTCAGCGCATTGAAAAGCGTCGACTTGCCGACATTCGGCAAGCCGACGATGCCGCATTTGAATCCCATGGAGTGTTCCGCGTCTCGTCTCTTTTGTCGTCAGTCGGAGTCGGGCGGCTCCTCGTCGTCCTCGTCGAAGCCCTTGGCGGCCATAGCGAGATGCACCCGGTTCTGGAAGCTCGAATCCCTGCCCTCGACCAGGAGCGCGGCATTGTTGGCGATGACGTCGCACAGCGCCTGCACCCAGGGCCATTCGCTCTTGGCGAAATTGCCGAGCACGTGCATCGGAACCAATTCTTTGACGTCCGGCTTGCCGATGCCAATTCGAACGCGTTTGTAGTCGTTGCCGATATGGGCGGTGATCGAGCGCAATCCGTTGTGGCCGGCGACGCTGCCGCCAACTTTCACCCGCACTTTTGGCGGCGGTAGATCGACCTCGTCGTGGAATACGACGATGGCGCCGGCATCGAGCTTGTAGAAACGTGCCGCCTCCTGCACCGCGCGCCCCGACTCGTTCATGAAGGTGCCCGGCAACAGCAGCAAGATGCGCTCGCCCGCCAGCACGCCTTCCACCGCAACGCCTTGGAATTTGCGTCGCCACGGCGAAATGTTGTGGCGGCGCGCAGTGGCCTGCACCGCCATGAAGCCGATATTGTGACGGTTTTTGGCGTGGCGTGTGCCGGGATTGCCGAGGCCGACGAAGAGCAGCATGGCTTCAACGGCCGCGAGGCCGCCCCATCGCAATCTGCGAAATGCCGACAGGACGGCTTAAGCGCCGCCTCACTTCTTCTCGGGCTTCGCCGGCGCGGCGGCGGCAGGAGCGGCGGGTGCAGCGCCGGGAGCCGCCGCAGGCGCAGCACCGGGAGCAGCCCCTGGCGCGGCAGCGGGAGCCGCACCGGGCACGGCGCCTTCGACCACGGGGCCAGCGGCAGCCGCGGCAGCAGCCGCAGCGGCGGCGGCTTCGGCGGCGGCTTTCATTTCTTCCGCGTAGCCGGACGGCGGCACCACCGTGACCAGCGTCATGTCGGCGCGGCCGAGCACCCGGATATTCGGCGGCAGGGTCACTTCGCTGAGATGCTTGGAATGGCTGATATCCAGCCCGGTGATATCGACGTCAATCGATTCCGGGATGTTATCAGCCGGGCACATCACCTCGACGGTATGGGTGACGATATTGACCGCGCCGCCGCGTTTCACGCCGGGCGACTGATCGGTGTTGAGCACGTGCACCGGAATATGCACGCGGATGGTGGCGCCTTCCGACACGCGCAGGAAATCCACGTGCATCGGCAGGTCCTTGATGGCGTCGAGCTGGAAGTCGCGCGGGATGACGCGGTGCTTGGTGCCGTCCACATCGAGCTCATAGAGCGTGGTGAGGAAGCGCCCGGCATAAATGCGCTTTTTCAGGTCGTCGTGCTCCAGGAGCACCATCACCGGGGGCTTGTTTTCTCCGTAGATCACTCCCGGCACGCGGCCGGAATAACGTGCTGCCCGTGCGGCCCCCTTGCCGGCTTTCGGGCGTGCCGTCGCTTTCATTTGCTGGACGGTAGCCATTTCGAAGTCCTCGTCTAAATCAATGGAAAAGGCGGCCTTTCCGCCGCCCGCGAACGCGGCAAGCATCCAGGGGTGCCGGGGGCCGCGTGTCGCGCGGCGTTATAGCGGCGGCGAGCGCAAAGGGCAAGAAAGCCGCATACGCCGCAAAAATTAGTCGCTTTCGGTCGCGTTCTTGCTCTTTTTGGACGCCTTGCCGGCGGGCTTGCTTGCCGGCTTGGTCTCCAGCGCCTTGATGCGGCTCTTCAGCGCCTCGTTTTCCTCGCGCGCCAGCCGCGCCATTTCCTTGACCGCCTCGAATTCCTCGCGCTGGACCACGTTGAACTCGCGCAGGATGCGCTCGATCTGGGTGCGGACCAGAGTGTCAAATTCCCGCCGTACCCCTTGCGCGACCCCGGCGGCGTCGTTCATCAAGCGCGCCATCTCGTCGAAAAAGCGGTTGCTGGTCTGGGTCATCTTTCGTCTCCGGCGTCATTCGCCCCAACAATGGCGAACCGGTCTTCGGCCCGCAAGACCCGGCATGCTACATAGCGCCGCACGGGCGCGAGTCTTCGGCGCCGAGCCGCCCGCCATAGTAACCGGATGCCGCAATGCCCCTGTTCGTCATTCCCTATCCCCAATTCGATCCGGTGCTGGTGCAGATCGGCCCGTTCGCGATCCGCTGGTATGCGCTGGCCTATATCTTCGGCATCCTTATCGGCTGGCTTTACGCCCGCGCCATGATCCGCGCGCAGCGGCTGTGGGACGGCAAGGCGCCGCTCACCGTCGTTGATTTTGACGATTTTATTCTCTGGGTGACGCTCGGCATCATCGTCGGCGGCCGCACCGGCTACGTACTGTTCTACAACCTTTCCTTTTTCAGCGAACATCCGCTGGAGACCGTGCAGCTCTGGCACGGCGGCATGTCGTTCCACGGCGGCTTCATCGGCTGCGTGCTGGCGGTGTTTCTGTTCGCGCGCCACCGAGGCATTCCGACGCTCTCGCTCGGCGACATCACCTGCGCGGTCGGGCCGATCGGGCTGTTTCTCGGCCGCATCGCTAATTTCATCAACGGAGAATTGTGGGGCCGCCCAAGCGACGTACCGTGGGCGATGATTTTTTCGGCCGGCGGTCCACTGCCGCGCCATCCGAGCCAGCTCTACGAGGCGGCGCTGGAGGGCCTGGCGCTGTTCATCGTACTGGCGCTGCTGACGCGCGCGGGCGCGCTCAGGCGGCCGGGCCTAATTATCGGCTGCTTCGCGGTCGGCTACGCGATCGCGCGAACGATTTGCGAGTTCTTCCGCGAGCCGGATGTTCAGCTCGGCTTCCTGTGGGGCGGTCTAACGATGGGCATGCTGCTGTCGATCCCGCTGTTCCTCGCCGGCGTCGGCTTCATCGTCTTTGCGCTGAAGCATCCGCCGCAACGGAACTGAGCATGGCCGAGGTCACGCCGCTCGAAGCCGAAATCCGCCGGCGCATCGCGGCAGCAGGCCCGATGCCGGTCAGCGAATACATGGTGCTGTGCCTGACCGACCGCGCGCACGGCTACTACATGATCCGCGATCCGCTCGGCGCCCGCGGCGATTTCATCACCGCGCCGGAAGTCAGCCAGATGTTCGGCGAGTTGATCGGATTGTGGATGGCCGCGGTCTGGAAACAGATGGGCGAGCCGGCAAACGTGCGCATCATCGAGCTTGGCCCCGGCCGCGGCACCATGATAAGCGACGCGCTGCGCGCCACCAAGGTGATGCCGGCCTTCCGCGCGGCGGTCGTGCTGCATCTGGTCGAGATCAGCCCGGCGCAGCAGACACATCAGGAGCGCACGCTCGAGCAATTGCCGGTCCCGATGTTCTGGCATCCCACACTCAGGGACGTGCCGGCGGGGCCCGCCATCATCGTCGCCAACGAATTCTTCGACGCCTTGCCGGTGAACCAGGCGGTGAAGACCGACCGCGGCTGGCACGAGCGCTGCATCGAGATCGATTCCGAGGGCAAGCTCGCCTTCACGCTCGCGCCCGATCCGATCCCGCAATTCGACCGCTTGCTGCCGCCGGCCGTGCGCGACGCGGCGAATTCGTCGATCTACGAGTGGCGTTCCGACACCGTGGCGATGGAAATGGGGCGGCGGATCACCCGCGACGGCGGCGCGGCGCTGGTGATCGACTACGGCCACACCAACAGCGCGGTCGGCGAAACGCTGCAGGCGGTGGGCCAGCACGCCTATGCCGATCCGTTGACCGCGCCCGGCACGATCGATCTCACCGCACATGTGGATTTCCAGGCGCTGGCGCGGTCGGTGGAGCCGATGGGCGCCAATAGCTTCGGCCCGATCGAGCAGTCGGAATTCCTGCGCCGGCTCGGCATCGAGACGCGGGCGGCGGCGCTCAAAGTCAAGGGCGCGCGCGCGGGCGCCGCCGCGGTAGATGCGGCGCTCGCGCGCCTGACCGGCGGCGGCCGCACCGGCATGGGCACGCTGTTCAAGGCCGCCGCCTACGCGCATCCGTTGCTCGGCGTGCCGCCAGCCTTCGGAATGTAGTGCCTCGGCCAAGGGATCGGTGGCCGCGCCGGTTTTGACGCATTATGTATTGGGCGCGGCGGACTGATCGATTTGAGCGCCCGGGATTAAGACAAATGCTGCAGGCCCCTTCGCTCGCCAGCCTCGCGGGTATCCGTCATGGCTTCTTCACGCGCGGCGGCGGCGTTTCCCAGGGCGTCTATGCCACGCTCAACGGCGGCACCGGCTCGGACGATGCCCCCGACAATGTCGCCGAAAACCGTGCCCGCATGGCGGCGGCGCTCGGGATCGCGCCCGACCGTCTGCTGACCGCCTATCAGGTCCACTCGCCCGACGCGGTGGTGGCCGAGCGGCCTTGGACGCGCGAGAACCGCCCGCGCGCCGATGCCATCGTCACCCGCACGCCCGGCCTTGCGGTCGGCATATCGACCGCCGATTGCGGGCCGCTGTTGTTTGCAGACAGCCAAGCGGGCGTGGTCGGCGCGGCCCATGCCGGCTGGCGCGGCGCGCTGACCGGCATTGTGGAGGCGACGATCGCGGCGATGGAGACGCTGGGAGCCGACCGCAGGCGCATCGCCGTGGCGCTCGGCCCCACCATCAGCCAGCCGAATTATGAGGTGGGGCCTGAATTCGTCGAGCGCTTCCTGGCCGCCGATGCCGCCAACGCACGCTTTTTCACAGGAGCGAACCGACCCGGCCATGCCATGTTCGACCTCACCGGCTATATCGCCGACCGTGTTGCGCGCGCCGGTGTCGAACGTTTCGACGACCTCGGCCTGTGCACTTATGCCGAGCCAGAGCGCTTCTTCAGTTATCGCCGCATGACGCGCCTGGGCGAGCCGGATTACGGCCGCCACATCAACGCCATCGCGCTCGCCGGCTGACTGATTTTCCTGGCGACCGGGCGCCTGCCGGTTTCGTTGCTGGACTCAAGCCCCCCGCAGCCGCTACCGTCAGGGCCATCCTGGGGACCAATAACAAAAGCACGGCCGACAGGGGCGTCCATGGTGTGGAGTCTATGCCGTTGCGTCGCGGGCGCGGCGGCAGATCGCGTGTTTCGGCTGCTGTTGGCCGCCGTCGGCGTCCCGTTGTTGGCCGCTTGCGTGCCCGACGGTCAGCTGAGCGTGAACGCGGCGCAGCCGCGCGGCGCCAGCGTCGCGTTTGAATCCATCGACGGGCCACCGTCCGCGCAATTCCACAAGTTGGTGCAGGACTTGAACGACGAGGCGCAGGCCCGCCGGCTCGCGGTGATATCGCGCGACAAGCCGTCGGCCTATCGCGTGCGCGGTTATCTTGCCGCCAAGGTCGTGAAAAACCGCACCACGGTTTCCTGGGTGTGGGACGTGTTCGATCAAAATGAACATCGCGCCTTTCGCATCGCCGGCGAGGAAACCGCCAAGGGCCGACATCGCGGCGGCTGGACTGCCGCCGATGATGCCATGCTGAAACGGATCGCCACCAGCACCATGGAGCAGCTCGCCACCTTCCTGACATCGCCCGAGGTCGCGCCCAATACGCAGGTTGCCGCCGCTCCGCCGCAGGTCGCCTTGATCGGGCGGCACGACAACTCGCCCGAGGCCGCCGGCATCTTCCGTATCTTCAAGGCCCATGCCGATCCGGTGCCGGCCGAGACCGCGCAGGCCTCTGAGCCTCCCGACGAATAGGCCCGGCCGGCGATTGCCGGTCCGGTGCCGCTGCCGCGCGGCCGGCCCCCTGTCGCCGCGGCGGTATCGGCCCGCGAAACGGTGACGCTGGCGGCCTCCAGCGCATCCAAACGCTGACGCAAGCCCTCGTTCAGCGCGCCGAAGGGCTTCCGGACAAGACGACGCCTGCGTATTGCCGGGCCCTGCCCGCCTTGTTATGACCACGCCGCGCGGGAGCCGGCGGTTAAAAGGGTAGCGGGGATGTCTGGCAAGAACGGAGCGATCAAGCTCGTCGCCGGCAATTCCAATCCCGCGCTGGCGCAAGGCATCGGCGACTATCTCAAGACCCCGCTAACCCAAGCGGTGGTGCGGCGCTTCGCCGACATGGAGATCTTCGTCGAGATCCAGGAAAACGTGCGCGGCGCCGACGTCTTCGTCGTCCAGTCAACGTCGTTTCCGGCCAACGACCATCTGATGGAGCTGCTGATCATTATCGATGCGTTGCGCCGCGCCTCGGCGCGCCGCATCACCGCGGTGATCCCCTATTTCGGTTATGCCCGGCAGGACCGCAAACCCGGACCGCGCGCGCCGATCTCGGCAAAGCTCGTCGCCAACCTGATCACGCGCGCTGGCGCCGACCGCGTGATGACGCTCGACCTGCATGCCGGGCAGATCCAGGGTTTCTTCGACATCCCGACCGACAATCTCTACGCCTCGCCGCTGATGGTGCGGGACATCCGCGAAAACTTCAAACTCGACAACGTGATGGTGGTGTCGCCCGACGTCGGGGGGGTGGCGCGCGCGCGCGGGCTCGCCAAGCGCATCAACGCGCCGCTCGCCATCGTCGACAAGCGCCGCGAACGCGCCGGCGAATCCGAAGTGATGAACGTGATCGGCGAGGTCGAGGGCTTCACCTGCGTGCTGGTGGACGACATCGTCGACTCCGGCGGCACCCTGGTGAACGCCGCCGACGCCCTGCTCGAGCAGAAGGCCAAGACAGTCCACGCCTATATCAGTCACGGCGTGCTCTCGAGCGGCGCGGTCGCGCGCGTCGCCAAATCGCGGCTGAAGGAACTGGTGATCACCGACTCGATTCAGCCGACTAAAGAGGTGATGGCCGCCGGCAATATTCGCATTCTGCCGGTCGCGCCGTTGATCGGCGAGGCTATCGCGCGCACCGCCTCGGAAGAGTCGGTATCGAGCCTGTTCGATTGAAACCGTCACAAAACTGACCGGGTCGAATTATCCACTGCTGATTCAACTTGACGCAGCTTTGGCTGTGGAGAGTCGAGTCGGCACGGTTGCCACGGACTCGCAAATCACTGCGTATTGGTGGGGCGACGACGCCTTTGGTGGGCGGAATCGAGCAGGTTATAGTCGATTGGCCTAGTGATTCGTTCCCGACGTCAAGGCGTCCCCGTATCCCCTGCGTTCAACTGAGGTCCGGGCCTTCCGGCCCAACGGTGCCGTGCGCGTGCGGTGGCGTGCGTTTCCTCGCGCTCCCTTTGGCAAAGCGGAGACGTCATGTCCCTTGGCAATTATACCGACAAACCCCGATTGAATCCTCTCGACGTGGTCGAGCGTCTAGCGGCCGGCAATGACTGGTCGTTCGAGCGCGCCAGTGACGATGAGATCACCATATTGGTGACCGGGCGCTGGACCGACTACCAACTCTCCTATACCTGGATGGGCGACATCGAGGCGCTGCATCTGGCCTGCGCCTTCGACCTCAGGATTCCCGAACGCCGCCGCGGCGAGGTGCAGGCGCTGATCTCGCTGATCAACGAGCGGATGTGGGTCGGTCACTTCGACCTCTGGGTCAAGGAAGGCATCGTCATGTTCCGCCACGCGCTAGTGCTGGCGGGCGGCACGGAAGCCTCCGGCAAGCAATGCGAGGCGCTGCTCGGCACCGCGCTGGAGTCCTGCGAGCGCTATTTCACTGCATTCCAATTCGTGGTCTGGGCCGGCAAGGGCGCGCGCGAGGCACTCGAGGCCGCCATGTTCGAGACTTCGGGCGAGGCGTGACGCCCAAAAAGGCGGTATCATCGCCGCCATGAAGCGACCCGGCCAAAGCGACAAATCGCTGCGTAATTTGCCCGGCCCCCTCGTCTTGCTCGGGGCTGGCAAGATGGGAAGCGCCATGCTCGACGGCTGGCTAAAGCGCGGGCTCAGCCCTCGAAAGATGGTGGTACTTGAGCCGCAGCCGGGCAGATTAGTGAAGGCATTGGCGCGGCGCGGGCTAAAGCTCAATCCCAAAGGCAAACCCGCCGCGGCCGCGGCCATTGTGATCGCGGTCAAGCCGCAAACCGCGCCGGAGGCGTTGCCGCCGCTGCGCGCTCATATCGACAAGATGACGCTGGTGCTTTCGATCATGGCCGGCCGCACCCTTGGTTTCCTGGCAAACGCGTTGCCGGGGGGAACTGCGATCGTGCGCGCGATGCCGAACACGCCCGCCGCCATCGGCCGCGGCATCACGGTTGCCGTCGGCAATGCCAAGGTCTCGGCGCGCCAGCGCAAGCTCGCGTCCGATCTGCTGGACGCCATCGGCGCCGTCGAATGGGTGGGCGACGAGGCGCTGATGGACGCAGTCACCGCGCTGTCCGGCTCCGGCCCGGCCTATGTCTTCCTGCTGGCCGAGGCGATGACCAAGGCCGGCGTCGCCGCCGGCCTGCCGGCGGAACTGGCGGCGCGGCTCGCGCGCGAAACCGTCGCCGGCTCGGGCGAATTGTTGCAGTCCTTGGACCTCGACGCAGCCACCCTGCGCCAGAACGTCACTTCGCCTGGCGGCACCACCGCTGCCGCGCTCGAAGTGCTGATGGGGCCCGGCGGGTTCGATGAATTGCTTAATAAGGCCATTGCCGCCGCCACCAGGCGCGGGCGCGAGCTGGCGGGCTGACCGCCCTAGAACGGGCGCCTTTACGGCCCTACATTAAGGCACTCCAACCGATGGGAGACCAGCATGGCCCGCAAGCCGAAACGTGAACGCAAAGCGCGCGCGGCCCCGCCGCCGCCGCGCGGAACCTCCGACCGCGACAAGGCGATCGACGCGCTGATGGCGCTGCTGGCCGAACATTCCTTCGCAAATATTGGGCTGGCCGAGGTCGCCGGCCGCGCCGGCCTTAAGTTGTCGCAATTGCGCACCGAGTTCGGCTCGACGCTCGCCATCTTCGCTGCCCACATCAAGGACATCGACCGCGCGGTGCTGGCCGGCGGCGACGCCGACATGAGCGAAGAGCCGGCGCGCGAGCGGCTGTTCGACGTGCTGATGCGCCGGCTGGAAGCGATGGCGCCTTACAAGGAATCGGTGCGCTCGATGCTGCGCTCGGCGCGGCGCGATCCCCCCCTTACTTTGGCGCTCAATGCGCTGGCCGTGCGCTCGCAGCGTTGGATGCTGGAAGCCGCCGGCATCAACGCCGCCGGCCCGAAGGGTGCGCTGCGCGCGCAAGGCGCCGCGCTGATGTTCGCGCGCGTGATCGGCGTATGGCTGCACGACGACGATCCGGCGCTCGACCGCACCATGGCGGCCCTCGACCGCGGGCTCGCCAGCGCCGAACGCTGGGCCGGTTTCCTCGACGACCTGTGCTGCATCCCGGCCGCGATATGCCGCGGCCCACGCCGGCGCCGCCGCTATCGGGACGAGGAAGAAGTCGAAGCCGCGTAAGCAAACGACGCTGCTCCACTCTCCGCTCATTCCCGGGCAAGCGGGAATCCAGCTACAATATTGTCAATTGATTGGTCTGGGTCCCCGCTTTCGCGGGGACGAACGGTTTCACAGTCCACTCTAGACTGGCACCCTGACCGTCGCGCGCAGGCCGCCGAGCGGGCTGTCGCCCAGCATGATTTCGCCGCCATGCGAGCGCGCGATGTCGCGCGCGATCGCCAGGCCGAGACCGGTGCCGCCCTCGTCCTGATTGCGCGCGTCGTCGAGGCGCAGGAACGGCTTGAACACCTCCTCACGCATCGCCGGCGGGATGCCGGGCCCATCGTCGTCGATGGTGACGGTGAGCCAGCGATGGTCACGATGCCCGGTGATCGCGATCGAAGGCGCGAAACGCGCCGCGTTCGACACCAGGTTGCCGAGGCAGCGCTTGAACGCGGCGGGGCGTACGGTCACGACCGGCGGCCCGTGGAACACCACGCTGGCCTTGTGGCCATTGCGTTCGGCGTCGAGCTTGAGCTGCTCGAGGAAGCCCGCCATGTCGGTCGGCGCCGACTGCTCGCCGAGATCGCCGCGCGCGAAGGCGAGATACGCCTCCAGCATGCGCGCCATCTCGTCGATATCCTTCTTCATCGCCTCGACTTCGGGCGAATCGCCGATCAGGGCGAGCTCCAGCTTGAAACGCGTGAGCACGGTGCGCAGGTCGTGCGAGACGCCGGCCAGCATCGCGGTACGCTGTTCAAGCGAACGTTCGACTCGGGTCTTCATCTCGATAAAGGCGTTGGCCGCGCGCCGCACTTCGCGCGCGCCGCGCGGGCGAAAGTTCGGCACTTCACGGCCCTTGCCGAAGCTTTCGGCGGCGTCGGCCAGCCGCAGGATCGGCTTGATCTGGTTACGCAGGAAGATGATGGCAACGAAAAGTAGGACGCCCGAGGTGCCGACCATCCAGAACAGGAAAATTTGCGCGTTCGAGGCATAAGCCGCGGTGCGGCGCGCGAACACCCGCATCACCGTATTGTCGAGTTGGATGCGGATTTCGACCAGCGCCGACTTGCCGACGGTGTCGATCCAGAACGGCTTGCCGATCTGCTTACGCAATTCGTTGGACAGCGCGGAATCGAGCAGTGAGAAGAATGGCTTCGGTCCCGGCGGCGGCAAGTCGCCGAGCGGAAGGAAATCGACCACCAGGCCGAGCCGCTCCTGCGCGATGCGCTTGACCTGGGCGCGGTCGGCGTCCTGCGGGTAACCGCGATAGACGTCGATCAGCGCGGCGATATCCTGCACCACGCCGGCGGACAGGCGCTGGGTAACCTCGTTCCATTGCCGCTCCACGAATATGAAGGCAAGCACGGATTGCAAGATCACCATCGGCGCGATGATGATGAGCAGCGCGCGCGCGTAAAGCCCCTTCGGCATCACGCTGTTGAGCCAGCGGCTCATCCGCCGCCAGCCGTCGTGCACCTGACCGAGCCCGTTACGCAGCAGGCGCACCGCGGCGATGTCGCCGAGGCGCGTGAGCGCCGTGCGGACTGCGGCGATGCCGGTGTCGAGGCTGGTCATATCACCAGCCGGTAGCCGATGCCGCGTACGGTCTGTACGTAGAGTGGATTGGCGGGATTGCGCTCGATCTTGCGCCGCAGCCGGTTGACCAGCACGTCAACGGCGCGCTCGCTCACCGAGCCACCGTTGCCGGCGAGGTCCATGCGCGAAACCGTTTCTCCCGGCGTGCCGGCGAGGATTCGCAGCATTTCACGCTCGCGGTCGGTGAGTTTGATGGCCTTCTCGCCCTTGCGCAATTCGCCGCGCGCCAGATGATAGACGAACGGGCCGAAGCGCACCGATTCCGCCGGGCTTGCCGCCGCCGGTTGTGCGCGTTTGAGGATGCTGGCGATGCGCAGCGACAATTCGCGCGGCTCAAACGGCTTGGACAGGTAATCGTCGGCACCCATCTCGAGACCCTTGATGCGGCTCTCGGCGGCATCGCGCGCGGTCAGCATCAGGATCGGCACAGGGGAGCTACCGCGCAGCGCCTTGGCAAAATCGAAGCCGGACTCACCCGGCATCATCACGTCGAGAATGAGCAGGTCGAAGCTCAGGCTTTTCAGCTTGGCACGCGCGTCCGCCGCAGTTTCGGCAGTCGTCACGCGGTATCCCTCGCCGGTGAGGAAGCGCGACAGCAGGTCGCGAATACGTCGGTCATCGTCGACGATCAAGAGATGCGGCGCATCATCCGCGAGCGTGTTTGTTAGTGCCATCGCGTGTTAACCTCGCGGCTTGGCGGCGCGATCGGCGCGCGCGATCAACCGCAGCACGCCCTCGCGATTGTCGGCGTCGATCATGGCGGTGAGGAAGCGGCGCGCCGCCTCGTGCGCGCCGGGACCGAGCTCGCCGAAGGCGCGGTTGATGCGCGTGGTTTGCAAGCCGGCGAGCTTGAGCGCCAGCGCCTCGCCTTTCGGCGTCACATAGAGCAGGCGTTGGCGGCGGTCCTGCGCGCCCTCCTTCTGCACCACGTAGCCGTGGTCGACCAGCTGCTTGAGCACGCGGCCGAGCGACTGCTTAGTGATGTTGAGGATGTCGAGCAGGTCGGCGACCTTCATGCCGGGATTGCGGTTGACGAAATGCAGCACCCGGTGATGAGCGCGGCCGAAGCCGAGCTTGGCCAGCACCTCGTCAGGGTCGCCGACGAAATCGCGGTAGGCGAAGAACAGCAGCTCGATGATATCCCAGACCGGCTCGGCAGGTGTGGGCGCCGACGCGCCGGCGCCGGCCGGGCGCTCAGCCAGGCCACTGCCGGTGTCGGCGGTCTTGGCGCTCATATTTATGTCAGCCATGTTGACATATTTTGGTTTTATGTTACAAAAACGATAGTGAAGACGAAAGGATCGTGCCGAAACGGCCCTTTCCTTCCAGAATGCGCCTTGCGGGGCGTCGATAGGGCCGGTCCGGACCCATTCATACCGGGTGTTGCCCCGTGACGCAAAGTGTTGGAATAGGCACGGAAAATACGCCATCAAGGCGGCAAACCGGCTGCCAAGGCTGAGGGGCAAAAAAAGGAGGCAAGGAGGACGCCATGGCTGCGCAGTCCTATGACCGGCTCGAAGGGGTCATCTGGTACGACGGCCAGCTGGTGCCGTGGCAGGACGCCAACCTCCACGTGCTCAGCCACGGCCTGCACTACGCCAGTTGCGTGTTCGAGGGCGAGCGCGCCTACGGCGGCCATATCTTCAAGTGCACCGAGCATTCGGAGCGGCTCAAGCGTTCGGCCGGCATCCTCGACTTCGAGATCCCCTATTCGGTCGCCGAGATTGACGCCGCCAAGAAGCTGGTGCTGGAGAAGAACGGCAAGAAGGAAGCCTATGTCCGCCCGGTGGCCTGGCGCGGCTCGGAGATGATGGGCGTCTCGGCGCAGAACAACGCCATCCATCTGGCAATCGCAAGTTGGGAATGGCCGAGCTATTTCGATCCGGAGCAGCGGCTGAAAGGCATCCGGCTCGACCTCGCCGACTATCGCCGGCCCGACCCGAAGACCGCGCCCGTGCGCGCCAAGGCGGCCGGCCTCTACATGATCTGCACGATCTCCAAGCACGCCGCCGAGAAAAAAGGCTACGCCGACGCCATGATGCTGGATTGGCAGGGGCGCGTGGCCGAATGCACCGGCGCCAATATCTTCTTCGTCAAGGACGGCAAGATCCACACCCCGACCGCCGACTGCTTCCTCGACGGGCTGACGCGGCAGACGGCGATTGCGCTCGCGCGCAAGCGTGGCATCGAGGTGATCGAGCGCCGCATCCTGCCCGACGAGCTCAACGATTTCTCCGAGTGCTTCATCACCGGCTCGGCCGCGGAAGTGACCGCGGTTTCGGAGATCGCCCAGTGGCATTTCACCCCGGGCGGCATCACCAAGACGCTGATGGACGATTACACCGCGGAAGTGAAGCCGAAGGCGCACGCGGCCTGACGTTCACGCCGCTAGTTTCGGCTCCTGCGGCCGCAGCAGCGTCACGTAGCGCACGGAATAGCGCGCAAGGAAGCGGTCCATGCGCTCATCGACCACGCGGCGGTGGCTTTCGGACGCGTGCCGCAGCAACAGCGCGCCATCGCGCGCGAAGGCGATAAAGCCGGCGTGGAAAAAATCCAAATCCGGCCGGTGGCTCACGAAGCCGATGATGTCGCCACATTCCAGCATCGGCTTGTTGGCTGCGAAGACGGCGCGCGGGATGACGCCCATGGCAAATCGCCGCTTGCTCAGACCCTTTTGCGAATCGACGGTCTTGTTGATCTCGACCGCGCCGTCCATGCCGATCCAGCGGCATATCCCGTTATCGACGTTGTGCTGGCACCACTCGAAGAAATAGTGATTGCGCTCGCGCCATTCGACCACGCCATTGTGGTAGCGGATTTTCTTGAGCGTGGCCTCGAATTCGCCGAGGTTGCGGGCGATGGCCGCGGCCAGCACGGTTTCGCAATAGGTGACGCAATCGAAGCCGTCGTCGCGCACCACGAATTTCTCCGGCCGGCGCGGGCCGCCGATCAGCGTGTAGCCGCGATAACGCGTGCCGCGCAGCGCGGCGGAGATAAAATCGATTCGTTGCGAAATCTGCGGGCGGGCGCGCGCTTCATCGATCAGCCGCTCGATTTGCGTTTCGCCGGCTGACGCGGCTCGCGCGCCGGCCGCCACGGCCGCGCCGGCAGCGAGCAGGCGCAACATATCTCGGCGGCTGGCATTTGAATCGCGCGTCATGCAGGCGTCCCCGCGGCCGGCCATGCGGTCAATCCCGCACCACCACCAGGCGATCGGTGCCGGATTCGGCGCCCCACAATTCGCCCGGGCGGCCGAGTATCTGGCGCACATCGGCGCGGCGGCGGTTGCTCGGGAAGCTCTCGAACTTCTCGGTGGCCGGGTCGAAACGAACGAGCGCATTGTTGGTCCAGTCGCTGAGCCAGACCTTGTCCTTGTCGTCGACAAAGACCGCGTAGCAGCCGTGACGGCTCTTCGGCAGCGCCCACACCTTCCAGGCCTTGGCGATGGGATCGTAGCGGCCGACTTCACCGGTGTTCCAGAAGCTCACCCAGAGTTGGCCCTTGGAGTCGGACCAGATGCGGCGCGGGCCGACGCCGGGCTTCGGCGGCGCCACCATCAGCGCGTCGCCGCTGACGGTGTCGATCTTGGCGATGTGATCGCCGGCGAGCGAGGCGTACCAAACCTCGCCGTTCGGCGTGGTGGCGATGCCATACGGGCCGACGCCTTTGGGCGCATTCCAGGCGTCGACCTTGCCGGTCGCCGGATCGACGCGGCCATAGACGCCGTTCTGGCCGGTGAACCAGAGCACGCCTTTGCGGTCGAAAGTCGCGGTGTTGAGATTGGCGCCGGGGAAATCTTTCGGCAGCGGATAAAGCTTCACGGCCTTGGTCGCCGGATCGACGCGCGCGATCGCATTCTGCCCGCCGTCGGTGACCCAGGCGGCGCGGTCGGGGCCGATGATCACGCCATGCGGCGCGGAGTTGGGCCCGAGCGCGAACTGGGCCGTCTTGCCGGTCTTGGGATCGAGCACGCCGATCGCGCCCTGATGCTGCGCGGTGTACCAGACACTGCCGTCCGGTGCCGGGGCGACGTCGTGCGGATGCGCACCGCGCGGCACGGCGTAGTAGAAGGCCTGCGCCGCCCACGCCGGTTGGGGCGCGAGCGTCAGCAGCACGGCCGCCGCGACAACGATCGGAACCATGGTGGCCCTCCCTGGCATGTTTATTCCGCCGCTTGCTTGCGGCGCGGTGCGCGCCAACGCTCGGCCGCCACGTCATCGGTGGCCTTGGCGTCAACCCAGGTCTTGATGATTGTTTGTCCGCTCGCCTTTTCGATCTGCTTCCAAAACGGCGCGCGGGTCTTCAGATAGTCCATCAGGAACTCGGCCGCGGCGAAGGCCGCCTGGCGGTGGGCGGATGCGGTGACCACCATCACGATGTCCTCGCCGGGCTCGATGCGGCCGTAGCGGTGGATGACGGTGACACCGGTCAGCGGCCAGCGCTGCGTCGCCTCGGCGACGTGGCGCTCGATCTCGGCTTCCGCCATGCCGGGATAGTGCTCCAGCGTGAGCGCGCCAATCGGCTCGCCCGTTTCGTCACCGCGGCAGATGCCGGTGAAGGTGACGATGGCGCCGACGTCGGCACGGCCGCGCGACAGCTTCGCCGCTTCCGCAGCGACGTCGAACGGCTCGCGCTGTAGGCGCACGGTCGATTTGGCGTTCATAGCCACTAATCTAGTGCAGTTTTTGGCCGGTTGGAATTGTGGCCGTTTTAACCCTACCCACCCGTCATCGGCGGAAAAAAGGCGATTTCGGAGGCGGTCCGGACCGGGGCACCCGGCTGCACATGGGCGCGGTCGATGGCGGCGCGGATCACCTTGGGGTTTTCGAAGGCGTGGGCATATTCCTCGCCGCGCCCGGAGAGCCAGGTCATCAACTCGCCGACGGTGGCAACATCGGCCGGAACCTCGACGTCTTCCTCCGGCTTGCCGACCCGCTCGCGCACCCAGGCGAAGTAACGCAGTTTCATAAGACTACTCTTCGATCATATAGCGCAAACCGGCGCGCATATAGTCATAGCCGGTGTAAAGCGTGAGCAGCGCCGACAGCCACAGCAGCAAAATACCGGCCTGGGTGATGCCCGGCACCAGGCGGTCGCCGGCCTCGCCCGCGATCAGGAAGCCGATGGCCACCATCTGGCCGGTGGTCTTCCACTTGGCGAGTCGCGTCACCGGCACGCTGACGTGCAGTTCGGCGAGATATTCGCGCAGACCCGACACCAGAATCTCGCGGCAGAGGATGACGACGGCGGCAAGCAGCGTCCAGCCGCGGATGGTGTCCTCGGCCGCCAGCATCAACAGGCACGAGGCCACCAATAGCTTGTCAGCGATCGGATCGAGCATGCGGCCGAGCGAGGAATGCTGCTCCCACATGCGGGCGAAATAGCCGTCCAGGACGTCGGTGACGGCGGCGGCGATGAAGATCACCAGCGCCACCCAGCGCAGCCAGAGGGCGCCGCCGATGATGCTCTGCCAATACAACAGCGCCACCACCACCGGCACGGCCGCGATGCGGCCATAGGTCAAAATGTTTGGCAGCGCCAGCGGGCGCGCCGGCAGCCGCGTGGAACTGAGGGCATTCATGAGGAGACAAGGAACACCCCGGGCGCGGCAAGGTCAACCGCCGGCCGTTCCCAACGCCCTGTTGATTACTGGATCGGCGGCTTGGGCAGGCGGCTTTTGCCCGGCTCCATGACGAAGGTCTGATCGAGCGAATACCATTCCCCTTGAACGTCCGGCGCCGGCGCCGCCCCGTCGTGGCGGACATAGTTCCCGACCAGCGCGCGGGTGACGCCGAACTGCACGTCGCTGTCGAGCCGCGCGTCGTCGTTGACGTAGACCTGCGAGATCAATGTCTTGAAGCCGTCCTTGAAGATCAGGAAGTGCAGATGGGCGGGACGGTAGTGGTGGCGGCCGGTGGCGCGCACCAGGTCGCCGACCGGGCCGTCGATCGGGATCGAATAGCCGGCCGGCTTCACGCTGCGAAAGCTGAAATGCCCTCGCGCGTCCGTCGTGAACTTTCCGCGCAGGTTCATCTCCGCCTGGTTGGGATCCTGCTGCTCGTAAAAGCCTTCCGGCGAGGAATGCCAGACGTCGATCTCGGCGCCTTCGATCGGCTTGCCGTTGGTGTCCTTGATCCAGCAATCGACGAACAGCGCAGGACCCGGCGTAGGCGGGCGCACGATCGAGGCGCCGCTTTCGGTGCGCGGCGAGTTCATGCGCCAGAACGGACCGAGCAGATTGGCGGTGGTCTCGGTCTGGCCCTTGTTGCCGTTGTTGAGCAGGCAAATCAGCGTCGAAAAACCGAGCGAACCGGACATCAGCACCGCCTCGTTGTGGGTATCAGTGGTCTTTTGCCCGAGGCGGACGACATATTGCACAGCCTGCTCGAACTCATCCTCGGTGAGATGCACATCGCGCGCAAATGCATGCAGATGCTTGACCAACGCGGTGAGGATTTCGCGCAGGCGCGGGTCCGCTGTGTTCTTGACGGCGTCCAGCACCGCATCGGTGACGTCTTCCTGCCGCTGAATAATCATTCGTTTCGTCTCCGACCTCTCAGCCGTGGCGCTATTGCACCGCCTGTTCATGGAAGAACTCATATATCTTTCGCGCGGTCTCCGCGTTAATTCCAGGCACCTGGGCGAGGTCGGGCAGGCTGGCGCGCTCGATCGCTTTCAGGGTGCCGAAATGCCGCAACAGCGCGCGCTTGCGGGTCGGACCGATGCCGGGGATTTCCTGTAAGCCGGCCTCGCGGATGTCCTTCTTGCGCCGCGTGCGGTGCGAGCCCACGGCGAAGCGGTGGGCCTCGTCGCGCAATCGCTCGATAAAATAGAGCAAGGGATCGCGCGGCGGCAGCTTGAACGGCGCGCGGCCCGCCATGAAAAAGGTCTCGCGGCCGGCGTCACGGTCCGGCCCCTTGGCCACCGCGATGAGCGGCACGTCTGTTACGCCCAATGCGGTCATTGTTTCCTGCGCGGCGCCGAGCTGGCCTTGGCCGCCGTCGATTAGCACCAGGTCGGGCCACGGGGATTCTGTTTCGTCTTCATCACTCTCGGCTTGCTCACTTTCCCTCTCCCCTTGTGGGAGAGGGTGCCCGAGCGGAAGCGAAGCCAAGCGAGGGCGGGTGAGGGGTTCGGACTCAATTTGAAGCGCTGACTCCTCACCCGGCTCGCCGCTACGCGGCTCGCCACCCTCTTCCACAAGGGGAGAGGGTTGCTCAGCATTCGCTGCCCGCGGGTTCTCCGCCAGCAGCCGCTTGAACCTGCGCCGAAGCATCTCTCGCATCATGCCGTAGTCATCGCCGGGGATGAGATCATCGGAGCGGATGTTGAACTTGCGGTACTGGTTCTTGCGGAAGCCTTCCGGCCCGGCGACGATCATGGCGCCGACCGGATTGCTACCGGCGATGTGGCTGTTGTCATAGACCTCGATACGGCGTGGCGCCCGTGGCAATCCAAAAGTCTCGGTCAGCCCGCCCAGCAATTTCTGCTGCGAGGAGGTGTCGGCGAGCTTGCGTGCCAGCGCTTCGCGGGCATTGGCGAGCGCGTGCGCGACCAGCTCCTTGCGTTCCCCGCGCTGCGGCACGCTGACCTCGACCTTGCGTTCGCTCTTGGCACTGAGCGCCGCGGCCAGGAGCGCGCGCTCATCGAAATCGTGCGACGCCAGGATCAGCCGCGGCGACGGCTTGTCGTCATAGAACTGCGCCAGGAACGCAGCTAACACCTCGCCGGGGCCAAGCGCACGGTCGGCCCTCGGAAAGTACGCGCGGTTACCCCAGTTCTGCCCGGTGCGGAAGAAGAACACTTCGACGCACGAATAGCCGCCGGCCTGATGCGCGGCGAACACGTCGGCTTCCTCGAGGGTGCGCGGATTGATGCCCTGGTGCGACTGGATCGCCGACAGCGCCGACAGCCGGTCGCGATAGACCGCGGCATGCTCGAAATCCATCGCCGCGGAAGCCTTGTCCATTTCGCGGCCCAGGTCCTTCTGCACGATACGGCTGCGGCCGGAAAGGAATTCATTGGCCTCGCGCACCAGCTCGGAATAGCCGACAAAGTCGACCTCGCCGGTGCAGGGCGCCGAGCAGCGCTTGATCTGGTAGAGCAGGCACGGCCGCGTGCGCGCCTCGAAAAAACTGTCCGAGCAGGAGCGCAGCAGAAACGCGCGCTGCAATGCGTTGATGGTGCGGTTGACCGCGCCGGCCGAAGCGAACGGCCCGTAATAGTGACCGGGGCGCGTGCGCGCACCGCGATGCTTGAGAATCTGCGGCGCCCAGTGGTCCGACGTGATGAGAATATAGGGAAACGACTTGTCGTCGCGCAGCAGCACGTTGAAGCGCGGGCGCAGGCGCTTGATCAGGTTGGCTTCCAAGAGCAGCGCCTCGGTCTCGGTCTTGGTGGTGACGAATTCCATCGTCACCGTGCCCGCGATCATGCGCGCGATGCGGGCGTCATAGGCGGCCGGCCGCGCGTAATTGGTGACGCGCTTCTTGATGTTCTTGGCCTTGCCGACATAGAGCACCTCGCCCTTACCGTCGATCATGCGATAGACGCCGGGCGAAGACGGCGCATGCTTGATCGCGCGCGCAATCGCCGCGCGGCCGGCCTTGAGCGTGCCGGCAGGCTGCTCGTCCAGCTCGAGCTCGGGCAGCGCGGAGTCATCTTCCTCCTCGCGCAGCTCGCTTTCCGGATCGATGTCTTTCTTGGCGCCGTTCATGGAGCAAACATAATCAGTATGCGCGCCCGCGCTACTCGGACACGTCGCTGTCCGGCGTGCGCCAGGCCAGATGCTGGCCGCCGTCGACCGCAATGGTGACGCCGGTGACGCTTCTTGCCCCGGCCAGATAGACGACCGCGGCGGCGATATCCTGCGGGCTCGGCCCCTTTTGCAGCGGCAGGCTGGCCGCCTGTTCGGCGAATTGCGCTTGCGTCTGGCGCGGGCTTGGCAGCGTCGGGCCCGGCGCCACCGCGTTGACGCGCAATTTCGGCGCCAACGCCTGCGCCAACGTTACGGTCGCGGTCATCAGCGCGCTCTTGCTCAACGTGTAGGAGAAGAACCGCGGTGTCGGCTTGAACACGCGCTGGTCGACCAGGTTGACGATCGAGGCGTCGGCACCGTCGGGCGCCTGGGCGGCGAAGGCCTGTGCCAGGAACAAGGGCGCCGCCAGGTTGACGGCGAAGGTGCGCTCGAAGGCCGCCCGTTCGAGCGTGTCGATTTCGTCCGGTTCGAAAGCGCCGGCATTGTTGACCAGCAGCGTCAGCGGCCCGAAGGCGGCGGCGGCCGGAATAAGCCCGCGCACCGCCGCGTCCTCGGCAAGATCCGCCAGCACCACCGCCGCGCGGCCACCCGCGACCTGGATCTCGCCTGCCAGTCGTTCGGCGTCGGCGCGCGAGCGATGGGCGTGCAGGACGACGGCGTAGCCGGCGCGCGACAGCGCAAGCGCAATCGCTGCGCCGATCCGCCGGCCGCCGCCGGTGATCAGGGCGGCGCCTGGCGTTGATTGATTGCTTTCGTCGGGCATCCCGAGTTCCCCGGCGGCTTGTCATACGCCGCGGCTGTGGCGACCGCCACTCGGTCGGTGCTCAGCATCGGGCGCTATTGCGGTGGGCAGAGAGCGGCCCGCAGCCGGTTATGGTCAATAAAGGATGAAGCGGGACCGCAACCGAAACCACGGAGCAGCGCGTTGATAAGACTCCCTTAGGGATAACGCCCGCTGATAGTTACCGATTCACAACCGCTTAACTTAAAATGCCCGATAAATCTTCCACGAAAATGTCGAACTTCCGCCGGTTCGCCGGCCCGGCCGCACCTTTTTCGCGCATTCAAGTCGCGCAAACAAAAGCGGCAGCCTGCCACGACGGAGCGCGACAGCGGGTTCCGTGAGGCGCGCCGGCGGCGTGCGGCGCGGGAGCCATTGGAGGGTGTGATGAAGAATACCATGCGGGTGGTGACCCTGGCGGCCATGGCGGCCGTCTCCGGCGCGGCCGTAGCAGCCGACATCCCACGCGGTCCGAGTCCCTATTATTCTCCGCCGCCGCCGGCTGCCTATAGTTGGCGCGGTTTCTATGCCGGTCTCAATGCCGGCTATGAGTGGGGCGACATCACCAACAACGGCGCGGAACCTTCCGGCATCATGGGTGGCGTGCAGGCCGGCTATAATTGGCAGGCCGGCCCAGTCGTCTTCGGCGCCGAAACCGACATTCAGGCTTCCGGCGCGGATGATACCTTCGCGCCCTGGAAGTTCTCCAATCCCTGGTTCGGCACCTTGCGCGGGCGCGCCGGCTTCGCGCTCAACAACATCCTGGTCTTTGCCACCGCCGGCCTCGCCTATGGCGGCATCACCGGCGAGATCGGCGGGCTCGACGAGAGCAAGACTCATATCGGTTGGGCCGGCGGCCTCGGCGCGGAGGTCGGCTTCACCCCGAACTGGTCGGCCAAGGCCGAATACCTTTACATGGACCTGAGCGACCGCGCCTATTCGATCACCGGCGCGAACAATGGCTTCGAGGCCAACATGCTGCGCTTCGGCATCAACTACCACTTCTGAGCGGCGCACTCGCGCGTGGCGGAAAATCCCGGGCCTCGCGGCCCGGGGTTTTCTTTTTTAGCGGCCGCCTCGTAGAAGTTCCATCCTCGACTTAAGTTCAAGTATTCATTTTGAAGGTTCCAAGTCTTTGTCACGGCAAAAGCATGGCAATTCATCGTCTGAATTAAGATATACATTACAACAACTTGATCGACAGTGTGGCTTCTGTGCACTAGACACGGCGTTATTTCAGAATACTTTCCCGCCAGCAATCGGGACTGGGGCCTTGGTTTACGGAGGTTTGACGATGAAGCGCGTGGTTCTCGCGGGCATGGGTGCGCTCGCCATGGTGACGATGATGGGCGCGGCGAACGCGGCCGACCTGCCGCGCCGGCATGCCATGCCGACGAAGGCGCCGGTCTATATGGAGCCCGGCTACAACTGGACCGGCTTCTACGCCGGAATCAACGGCGGCTACGGCTTCGGCCATTCCGACTGGAGCGCGCCGGCCGGCACCAGCGGCTTCGACATTGACGGCGGCGTGGTCGGCGGCACCATCGGCTACAATTATCAAGTCAACCAGATCGTGTTCGGCTTCGAAGGCGACGTCGATTGGAGCGGCATTAAGGGCCAAACCAGCACCGGTATCTGCGCCGGCGGCACCTGTGAGACCAGTAATAGCTGGCTCGCCACCGCGCGCGGCCGCATCGGCTACGCCTTCGACCGCATCATGCCCTACGTCACCGCCGGCGCGGCCTTCGGCGACGTCGAGATGAACCTGCCCGGGATCGGCAGCGAGACCGATACCCGCACCGGCTGGACCGCCGGCGGCGGCGTCGAGTTCGCACTCACCGGTCCGTGGACGGCCAAGGTCGAATACCTCTACGTCGATCTCGGCAAGGCCACATGCAGCGCGGCCACTTGCGGTGTTTCGACCAACGTGGATTTCAACACCAGCGTGGTGCGCGCGGGGTTGAATTACCGCTTCTGATCGACGCGCAAACGATGACAAAAAGCCCCGGAGCGAAAGTTCCGGGGTTTTCATTTGGCGACGTCAGGCTTCGACCTTGGTCTTGGCGAATGCCGGCACCTGCGCGGCGAAGCGGTCGAGCCAGGCGACCAGCTTTGGGTGACTTTTCCGCCAGGTGCCGCCGAAACGAAGATCTCGGTAGCCGAGCAAGCAGGCGAGCGCGATCTGCCCGACACTGGGCAGCGCATCGAGCGGCGGGGGCGCTGCTTCCAGCGCATCGAGCGTGCGCTTGATCTTGTCGGCCTGGCGGTCGACCCAGGCCTGCACGCGCTGGGCCTCCGTGCGGTAGCGACTTTCGTAGACGATCAGGACGCTGGCATCGAGCGCGCCGTCGCACAGCGCCTGAAGACGCAAGGCATCGTAGCGTGCCGGCGCATCGCGCGGAATGATGCGGCCGCCGCCGGCAAGATGATCCAGATAGTCCAGGATGACGCGCGAGTCATACAGCGCGGTGCCGTCGTCGAGCACCAGAGCCGGGATCTTGCCCAGCGGATTTTGCGTACGGATCGAGTCGGCGGGATCGTTGAGATCGGTTTCCTGCACCGCAATCTTGTCCGCCATGCCGAGCAGCGCAATCGTGATGCGGACCTTGCGCACGAACGGCGAGGCGGGTGTGGAGCGCAGGATCATGCGAAAATGTTGTGCCGCCGCAGGTGCGAGGTTTCAAGACCCGCGTCAATCGAATGGCGAAGTTTGCTTACGCGCGCCGCCCGCCGGCTGCGCCCTCGATCAACCGCTGACCACCAGGTTCACGGCTTTCGGGCCCTTGCCCTTCTTGTCGGGCTCGACGTCGAAGCTGATCTGTTGCCCTTCGTTTAGGCTTTTGAGGCCGGCCTGCTCCACCGCCGTGATGTGGACGAACACGTCGCGTCCGCCATCGTCCGGCTTGATAAAGCCGTAGCCCCGCTCGCCATTGAAAAATTTCACGACTCCGGTTTGTGCCATCGGGAACACTCCCCCTCCCCGCACTGCTCCGCCGCCAGCCCCCACGGCGGCGGCTCGGCCGGACATCCACGTTCGGGGAAAGCGTCGGCCGCCAGCCGCGGCTTCAGTCACTCCGCCGACCCCCCAAAAGACGGAGGCGGAACGTCACTGCCAGTGATGGAACTAGACACCAACTGGGTTCCGCTGGAAAGGCCCCGGTATCACCGGTTGGCGGCGGCTTCGTCGGCCGGCCAATCCAGCCGGGAGCCCGGCTGGTGGCCGCGGCCGATGATTTTTCGCCAACGCCGGCAATAGGATGGCGAGCTCGCCCGCCGGGATCCAAGTCGGGTCGACCAGGATTAGCGGGCTCGCTTAAAGGCTCCGGTTGCGCTGCCATCAGCCGTCGCCGCGGCCGGCTCATGCCACGCCTGCGGGTTCAGCGCGGCGTGCCGCGCAGGCCGAAGCGGCTGCGCGGCTTGACCTGACGCAGCGGGGAAATCGGCTTGCGCTGCGACGGGCGCAGCAGCGCGGCCGGAATGCGCGCGTTGAGCGCGGAAGCCGCGCCGGCGCGGTGAACCCACGCGCGCCGCAAGCGCACGATCGCGCGCGTTGCCAGCCGCAAACAGACCCAGCCGGCCGACAATAACTCGATCAGCTGCAGGCCCGGCGATAGCGTCAGCGGATGCGGCAAATGGCATAGCAAAGCCAGCGGCGGGAACAAGCAGATCAGCGAAGCGGCGAACGGCCCGCCATTATCGCTTGATGTGAACGGCCAAGATACGATGTAGCCGATGCCCAACAGCCAGATCGCAAGGCCGATATAGTCCTTTATACGATTCATCGCCGCCTTCCCCGACCGCGTGTCATCGCGCGCGGAAGTTTGCGGATTTTCCTTACGAGAGTCTTGCGCGAACTCTTGACGCGCCGCGGTTATCCCGACACGTCAGCGCCCATCGTTAGTGGCGGATTAACGTGATCGCGGAAATAAAGTCCGCGCGCAATCCTTGTTTATTTCATTCGCCGCGCACGGCCGGCATCGTAATCTTGTCGCGCTTGCAGTTCTCGCGGGCGATCGCAGGGCAATCGTGGAACGACAGATCCTTGCCTAGACACACGCGCACTTCCGTCAGCCGCGTCTTGTTGCAAGCGATCGCCATGGCGGCCGCCGACAGTCCGGGGTTGGCCTTGATGAATGCGGCGGCGACGACGGCGGGCGACACGGTAAGCGGTTCGGCCGGTTCGCGATAAGCGGCCGGAACCGTCACCGCCGCCCGCGCCTTGCGCAGAGTGTCGAAATAGCCTTGCGCGCTGAGCCCGCTGCAGGTGCCGTGGCGGTTCCATTCGTAGTAGATCAGCCGCCGGCTCGGCATCAAATCGAGCATGGTGCTCACCAGCTTGACGTCGACCCGCGGCGCCGGCACTTGGCAGTAGGACGGGAAGCCTTGCGTGAATTGCGGCCACAAGCCGTGCACGACGAAGGCGAATGGCCGTCCGCTGCATTGCCGAGCGGGCGTGCGGTCGGGGGCGCGTTGCCTAACGCTCTCGCAATAGGATGGCGACCAGGACAGCGCCAGGACATAGAAGTCGAACTGGCTGGGCTGTTTTGGTTTGGCCTCCTCAGCGAGCGCGACAACCGCAAAAACGAAAATGAAGCTGAAGACAATGGCGGCGGTCTGTGCCGCCCGGCGAACGCGATGATGTACCATGGACGCCCCCAACAACGCTGATGCCTAAGCGAGGCGAACCGCGGCCAGAACAAACCGGAAATTGACCCAACTCAACGGTTCCGAAAACTCATACCACAACGTCACGAACAAATCAAGAACAAAATGCGAATGGACCAGGATCGTCGCCCGGAGGCCACCGCAGCGGCGTTGAGACCGGCCTCAGGGCAGCGCCATCTTGCAGCGCGGGTTGTAGGCCCAGTTGCGATCGAGCCCGACCACGCACCAGCGCACGCCCCAGCCTATGCTGGCAAAGGCAGTGTCCTCGCCGATCCAGAAATTGACCGCATGCTTACGGCCGTCGCTGACCAGCGCCACCGCCCGGCAGAAGCGGCGCGGAATGGTGCCGGGCGCCCACGGGCTATAGGCGATTTCCCGCACCCGTCCGAAATTGAGGATTTGCAGGTCCGAGTTCCAGAACCGGGCTTCCTTGTAGGCAAATTCCGCGGCGATAGTGCTGAGTCCGGCTTCGCAGTCCGGTAGCAGGCCGGTGTAATTCTGCCCGGTCATATAGATCGGTTTCTCCAGCCAGCCGGCCGCCTTCGCCGGCGCCCAGGCGCCGAGGCCGAACGTAACGGCTGCTACGAAGGCCCAAATTCTGAGAGATGTGCGCTTCATTGCCGAACCCCTGTCACCGCGGCCGACTTTATCACAGGTTTTTCGGAACGGGAGCCGATTCGTACACAGTTTTGCGCCGCCTGGGACTCGTGATTCCGCCCGCGGCACTGCATCATTTTCCTCGCGAATTGGGTCGGCGCCCGGCGTTGCGTGTGACGTTGCGCGCGCCCGCCATGACCGCCCGGCGTCGGGGGGATTATGACCGCAGCACTATGGCGGCCTGAGCTGGCCGACCCAGTGTTTAGTCTGGAATCAGCGGCGCGGTTGCTGGCCGAAGTTTTGGCCCCGTGGGCGCAGGACCTCGGACTGGTGATCGAGAAGGTGGAAGCCACACGGCCGGCGGCAGCGCCGGAGGACTGGCAGCCGGGGGCGGTATTGCGTTTGCCCTTTGCCGCACGGAACTGCCGGGACGGTGGCGTGGTGTGTGCGTGTGCTCCGGCGCTGATGGCTCTGGCCGACAGCGCGATGAGGTTTGCCTACGCGGCGGCGTGGAACGGTTACCGGCCGATGACGCCGATCGATCAGACCACGCATTTCCTGCGGCCGGCCAGTTTCGACGTTCTGGCGGACGCGCGAATCGTCCGCATCGGTCGCACCACCACCTTCGGTCGCGTTGCGTTGTCGAGTGCGACCGACCGGCGTCCGGTCGCAATGGTATCGACCGCGTGCGCCATGTTGTGAGTGGCGTTTAAGTCGTGTCCGCCCGTTAGTTGGCGTCAACGGCATGGTTGCCGGCGGTTCGCCGGCAACCATGCCGAAATTCCTGGTTATTCGGACGCACCTTTCCAGTCGCCCAATACCGCCTGCACCAATGCCAGCGCCGCGACGCCCGCGGTATCGGCGCGCAGAATGCGCGGCCCGAGCGCGATACGCGTCACGTGCGGGCGCCTGAGCAGCGCCGCGCGCTCCTCTTCGGCAAAGCCGCCTTCCGGACCGATCAGCACGGCGAGCGGCCGCCCGCCGCGCACGGCTGCAAGCGCCGCCACCGGATCCTGCACCTCGGCGCGCTCGTCGCAGAACACCAGCAGGCGGCCGGCATCGATATTTTCCAGCACCCCGTCGAACGCCGCCGACGCGGCCACCGCCGGTAAGGCCAGGATGCCGCACTGCTGGGCGGCCTCGATCACATTGGCGCGCATGCGCGCGAGATTGACCCGCGTCACCTGGGTATGCCGCGTTATCATCGGCTGTAGGCGAGAGACCCCCATCTCCACCGCCGTCTGCACCAGATAGTCGAGCCGGGCATGCTTGATCGGGGCGAACAGGAAATGCAGGTCGGGCACGCGCGGCTGCTCGCGCATGCGCGCGCCGAGCTCGGCGATCAGCGCTTTTTTTCCCGTGCCGGCGAGGCGGGCTTGCCATTCCCCGTCGCGACCGTTGAACAACAACAGCCCATCCCCGCGCTTGAGCCGCAGCACGTTGAGCATGTAGTTCGCCTGGTCGCGATTGAGCGCAACCTCGCGGGCGCCGGCCAGCGGGGCATCGACGTAGAGGCGCGGGGTGCGGAAATCGTGAGCCGGCATGGGCAAAATCGTCGCTATTGTGGGTCGGCCACCGCCGGTTTACTTGAGCCGACGGGGCCTGGCGAGGGCTGACGATTTTGTGCGAATTGCCGCGTTCCCGACGCATTCCGCGGCTTGGTAGGAGTGCCCGGTCGGCCAGCAGCTTGTATATAATACGCCCGGGACCTGGAGGGATTCGCCATGAACTTGCGGCGGGCAGCGTTCGTTGCGGCGTTCGCGTCGATGTTGCCAGCCGCCGCGGTACCGGCTGCAGCGCAGTTCCAGCCGGCACCACAGGGCCAGCAGGAGCCGCCCTGCATAAAGGAATTCCTCAGGTTGCGTGGCGACGTCGAGAAGAAAGCGGCGGCCATCAGGACCGCCAGCGAGAAAAAGGTGCCGCCGCAGGTCGCCTGCAAGCTGTTCAATACATTCTCGGCCGCCGAAGCCAAAATGTTGAAATATGCAAGCGACAACAACGTGTGGTGCGGCATCCCAGCCCAGATCATTAGTGGCATGAAGCAGGCGCACGCCAAGACCTCGGAGATGCGCACCAAAATTTGCCGCGTCGCCGCGGCCGGGCCACCGCGGCCGCCGGGACCGAGCCTGAGCGACGCGCTTAGCGGCACTGTTCCCGACTCCAGCAACATCAAGACCGGCCACGGCACCTTCGACACCCTGACTGGCACCCCACTCGGCCCAAAATGAGCGAGAGCACCGGACGCGTCGCCGATGCGACCGGAAACTGGGTCGACGGTCTCGCGCCCTCGTTCGCCCGCCCCTATCTGCGGCTCGCGCGCCTCGACCGGCCGATCGGATCCTGGCTGTTGCTGATGCCGTGCTGGTGGTCAGTCGGGCTCGCCGGCATACGCACCGGTCATTTTCCCAGTCTTTGGCACATCGCGCTGTTCTTTATCGGCGCGTTTGCAATGCGCGGCGCTGGGTGTACCTGGAACGACCTGGTCGACCGCAATCTCGACGCCCTGGTGGAGCGCACGCGCTCGCGTCCAATCCCGTCGAAGCAGGTGTCGGTGGCGCAGGCTACCGCCTTCATGGTGGCGCAGTCGCTGATCGGTTTCCTGGTGCTGATCCAGTTCAACCGCTTCACGATCGTGACCGGCCTGGTCTCGCTCTGCGTGGTTGTCGTCTATCCGTTCATGAAGCGCGTCACCTATTGGCCGCAGATCGTGCTCGGCCTCGCTTTCTCCTGGGGCGCGCTGATGGGCTGGCCGGCCGCCTTCGGGCGGCTCGACGCGCCGGCGCTGGTGCTCTATGCCGGCTCGATCGCCTGGGTGATCGGCTACGACACGATCTACGCCCACCAGGACCGCGAGGACGATCTGCTGATCGGCATCAAGTCGACCGCGCTCCTGTTCCAGCACAATACGCGGCCGATGCTGGCAAGCTTCTACGCCGCCGCGACGGTGCTGATCGCCGTCGCCGGCTTCATGGCCGGCGGCCATCTGATTTTCGCGATTGGGATTATCGGTTTCGCCGCCCATCTGGCCTGGCAGGTCAACCGCCTCGACATTGACGATGCCGCGCATTGCCTCAAGCTGTTCAAATCGAACCGCGACGCCGGTTTAATCCTGTTCGCCGCCATGCTGCTCCAAGTGGTGGTTTGAACCACCGCCACGGCCGGGCATGAACGCCAAACGCATCCTCATTTCCGGCGGCGGCATCGCGGGGCTCACGCTCACCATCGCGCTCAAGCGCCACGGCTTCGATCCGCTGGTGATCGAGTGCGAGCCGGCCTTGCGCCGCGAAGGCTACATGATGGACTTATTCGGCACCGGCTGGGACGTGGCCGAGCGCATGGGTCTCCTGCCTGCCCTGCGTGAAATCCGCTATCCGATCGATAACCTCGAATTCGTCGACAGTACGGGCAAGCCTTACGTCCACATGCCGATCGAGCGCATGCGCCGCGCGCTTGACGACAAATATGTCTATCTGCGCCGGCAGGACCTCGAGCGTATCCTGGCCGAACGCGCGGGCGACGTCGGCATTGCCCCGCGCTACGGCTGCTCCTTGGCGGCGCTCGATGACACGGGTGACGCCGTTAAGGCGCGCTTCGCGGACGGCAGTACGGAGACGTTCGCGCTGGTGGTCGGCGCCGACGGCGTGCATTCAAAAGTGCGCGAACTTGTGTTCGGGCCGGAAGCGCAATTCGCCCGCTTCCTCGGGCTCTACGTCGCCGGCTTCCATGCGCCGAGCGAGGGCGTTTCGATCGGCCGCACCGTCAAGCTCTATGAGGAGACCAACCGTGTGGCGTTCCTCTATCCGCTCGACGCGCGGCGCCTGGACGCGACTTATGTCTTCCGCCAAGCCGCGGTACACGTGCCGCATGCCGAGCGGCTCGCCTTTTTACGCGCGCGCTATCGCGGCGCCGGCTGGATCGCACAGGAAGTGCTGGACGCCTACGCCGGAGACGATCCGATTTTTTTTGACAGCGTGACGCAGATCGTCATGCCGCAATGGCACAAGGGGCGCGTGGCGCTGATCGGCGACGCCTGCGGCTGTCTCACGCTGCTGGCCGGCCAAGACTCGCACATGGCGATTGCGGGGGGCTACGTGCTGGCGCAGGAATTGGCGCGGCAAAGCGACCATGAGACGGCCTTCGCGGCTTATCAGATTTTCCTCCGGCCGCATGTGGAAAGACGGCGGAAGGACGCCGCCCGCTTTGCCGACTTGTTTGTGCCGGGCGCGCGCTCGCGTCCCTGGCTGCGGCGTCTGATCATCAAACTGCTGTTCAGCAAAGCGGTGCTGAAATACGGCCTGCGCTTCTTCGGCTCGAAAAGCGTGCTGGCCGGCGGCAGCTGACGGCGCCGCGTTTACTGCACCGCGAAGCGGTCTTCATTCTGCATTTTAACGCGGCGGCCGAGATGAGCCGGCGTCTCGACCGAAGCGGCCGGCTGTTTATTGTCATCATCGGCAACATAGCCGTCGGCGCCCGGGACGGCGGTCAGGATGTGACCGTCCGCCTTGCCGATCGAACCGGTATAGTCCGGCCCACGGTGATGGGTCGCATAGTGTGCGCGTGCGCGCGCCGCGACGATCTCGCCCTTGATTGCCTCCGGCCGGCAGGGACGGTAGCCGGGCTCGCGCCGCATCAGATCGACGTGGATGTGGTCGTAGTGCGCGGCGTTGTAGCCGGGCGCCAGCACCGTGACGAAAGTCTCGCAGGCATAGAGCTGTACGTCGTGCAGGAAGCCCTGTTCTTCCGGCGAGCCGTGCCAGCCTTGCTTGACCGTGATCTTGCGGCCGTCGGCGAGCGTGAAACCCGCGATGTCGAGCGCATTGCCGAAGGCATGCTCGGAAATGCCGTGACCGCCGGCGCCGTTCATGCTGCGACAGGAATAGGAACCGATCTGATGGATTTCGGCGACCGGCGAGCTGAACCATCGCAGCGCCGCCGGCTGCACGCCTTCGCTGACCCAGCGGTCGAGCGCGGACACGATCGGACAGGCAAGCGTCGCCGCCGGCGTCAATTGGGCGGCTGGAACGGCGGCAGGACTATAAGGCGCGCGTTGCGGCCCGAGCCGCGGCGGCGCGCGCCGCTGCGGCGGCGGCTGATAGACCGGGGCGTTGTAGCTCTGCGGACGCTGTGCCGGATAACGCTGCGGAGGCGACGCCGGCACCGCGGCGCTGCCGCCCTGCGGAATGACGGCGTCGGCGGGAATATCGTCGGGCCGCGCGGCGGCGCGCGGATAATTGTTTTGGTAAGTGCCCGGCGACGGCAATGGCGCCGCGCGCATCGGCGCGGTGCGGGGCGACATGGTCGTGGTCGGCGCGGCGGCGGGCGGGCTGATCGCCATCGGCTGGCCGGCCGGCGCACCGGATTGCGAGCGGATGACGCCCTGCGGACCGGGCACCCAGCGCATGGTCTCGCCTCGCACCGGCGCCGTGTAAACCGGGGCGGATCGTGCCGGCACCGCATCGACCGGCGCGATCCGCTGCGGCGGGACGTAGCGCGGCTCGCTTGGCGGCCAACGCGGCATGTCGGGAGACACATTGGGGATCGACGCCGGCGGACGCAGTTCGTCGGCGTAGCTCATGAGCTGCGCTTCGCCCAACGCCGTCACCTTGAACGGGAAATCGGCGCCGCACATGCCCGGCCCTTCGATCGGGTCGATGCGTTCGACGCCAATCTTGACCGCGCCCGACTTGATGCAGGCCACCTCGGCCTCGTGCCGCCAGGCCGCGCGCTCGCCGTCCATGAAAAAACTACGCCCGCACCCCGCGAGCGCCAGCAAAACTACGCCTCCGGCAATGGTGAAACCCCATCCGCGCGTCATACCCGCGAAAATGCGAGCAGTTTCTTTAATGAGGCTTCAACGCTGCGGGGCCGCGAATTCGTTAAGGATAAGGAACTCTTGCCGCCCCATCCGGCCCCGACGCGTGCCGCTTCGGTTCGGAGTTGGGCGCGCGCCGGAACGCCGGCGCTGGGGAATCTGGCCGGCGGACGCCCATGCAATCTTGTGGAGTCTGGCCATGCTCCATACCAGGATACCGCCGGTTTGGCCCCCGATTGCGGCGAGTTCCGAGGCTAACTACAGCGGGCGGGCGGGTTTTACACTGCCGCTTTTTTTCGCACGGCGATTTTTGTATCGGCGGATCAAGCGCTTGATGTCGCCATTCCCGCCGCGCATGACTTTTTGCACAAATTTCTCTCGGTCGCCATGCAACCGTTTAGGGGCCTTTGCGTTCTATGCTAGCTTGAAACCACATCAACAAGGGAGGCACCGACCGTGGACCTTGCCTTGAAGCTGAATGTACTCGCGGTGTGCGCCGTATTCGTTTTCGTTGGCGCGATTTTGCTGGGAGCATTCTGAGTTCAAGCGGCCGACGACGACGCCAAACCAACAAGGCCGAAGGGCAAAGCAATACGACACCGGAGAGCGATTAGCTCTCCGGTGTTTCGTTTTTCTCTTCATCATTCCAGGACCGGCGCACTCGGATCTGCGCTTTCGCAGAGTGGTGCATTGTCCGGCGGCAATGGCCTAGAATGGAACCCGGCTGGCTTTGCATAGGCGGCCACGAAAGACATATTGGGATCATGGACGCAGCGAACCCCTCAGCCATCCCCACTTTCGCCAACCGCACGCCCTTGCGCATCGGCACCACCGCGCTCGCCGTGCGCGACCTCGAGCTGGTCGCCGGCTATTACCGCGGCCTGCTCGGTCTCGTCGAGATCGAGCGTACGGCGGACACGGTGCGGCTCGGCGCTGGCGGCGTGCCGTTCCTCATGCTCGAGCACCGGCCCGGCTTCAAGCCGGACGACCCGCGCGCGACCGGCCTCTACCACAACGCCTTCCTGATGCCGACGCGCTTCGATCTGGCGCGTTGGATCGTGCACATCATCAAGCTCCGCTTCCCGGTGTCAGGCGCCTCCGATCACGAAGTGAGCGAGGCAATCTATCTCGACGATCCCGAAGGCAACGGCGTCGAAGTCTATTGCGACCGGCCGGCGTCATCCTGGCGCTGGCAGGACAACATGGTAGCCATGGTCACCGAGGCGCTTGATGTCGACGCGATCATGCAGGAGCTCGATGAGGCGACGCCGCCCTATGAGACCGCGCCCGAGGGCCTGCGGGTCGGCCACATCCATCTGCATGTCGGCGATGTCGAGAAAGCAGAAGAATTTTATAGCAGCATCCTGGGGCTCGATGTAGTGCGGCGGCGCGGCGGCGCCACTTTCATGTCGTCGGGCGGCTACCATCATCATGTCGGCGCCAACACCTGGCGCTCGCCCGGCGCTGGGATGCGCGATCCCGAACGCGCGGGGTTATCTTGGTTCGCGTTCGAAGCCGCGGATGAGGCGACCTATGATGGGTTTGTTGCACGGCTCAAGGCCGCCGGCATTGCCACCAGCGAGGGCGAGAACGGGTTGGAATTCGCCGATCCGTGGGGCACGCGGGTGAGGGTGGTGAAGGGGTGACTTCACCGAGCGTCCTGGCGCGCACACCAACGTCGCGCCATCGCTTTTCACGAACGAACGGCCCGTCGCGACCACCACAGCGCAACCGGGCCAAGCAGGATCGCCGCCGCGAGCAATAGGAACACGGCGAACCATCCGGACGTGCTCGCCGGGCCGCCGGCCACGTCGAGCACGATGCCCGCGGACCACGCTCCCACCGCCGACAATCCAAAGCCGACGGTCGAATGCATCGCCATGGTGGCGCCCCGGTGCGAAGGCTCCGCGCTCATCGCCATGCCCGATGTCAGCGCCCCGGAGTCGGCCGGTACGGTCAGGCCGTAGAGCATCAACAATGCAAGCAGCAGGAGCGGCGAGGCCTGCACCGACAGGCCGATCGCCACCGCCACCGCCGCGGACGCGACCATCAGCACATTGAGTGCGCGGTGGCGCCCGAAGCGCCGCGCCGCCTCGTTGCCGAGGATGCTGGCCGGCATGGCGAGAATTGCAAACGCCACGCTGACCGCGACCGGCCCGAATGGCAGCGCGTCGGGATTGCGTGCCACGACGAAGGTCCAGAACGCCACCACCCAGGTGCGGATGCCGTAGAGCTCGAAGCAGTGCGCGCCGTAACCGAGCACGTAGCCCATGGCCGGGCGGTTCTTCAGCACCGGGCCGAAATCCAGAAGCTTGCGCGCGGAAGGCGTCGGCTTCACCGCCGGCATGAGCAGACAGGTGACGACCATGATCAGCGGGCTGAGCCCGGTGACCAGGAAGGCGGCGCGCCAGCCGAACCGGTCCGCCACCAACTGGCAGACCAGAAACGAAAGGCTGACGCCAAACGAGAAGCTGGACGTGTAAAGGGTCACGCTGCGCGAGACGTCGCCGGGCGGCAGGCGATCGGTCAGTGCCTTGAGACCGGGCATGTAAGCACCGGCAAAGCCGATGCCGGCCAGGCCCCAGATCGCGGTTGCCGACCACAGGCCGTGCGCGAGCCACCCAAATGCAAGTGTCGCCAGCGCCGTCACCGCGGAACCCACCAGCAGGATGCCGCGCGCGTCGATGCGGTCGGTCAGCGCCGTCAGCACCGGCACCGCCAGCATGTATCCGAACGCGAAGGCGCTCGCCATCACACCGGCCTGCGATCCGCTCAGGCTCCACAGCGGCATCAGATGTTGCGGCATCACCGCCGGCACGGCGACGTGCGGCAACAGGTTGCCGACCTGACCAAGGCACATCGCGAACACGAGAGAGCGATTGGTCAGGCGCATCGGAGGAGCAAGTCTCGTCCGTTCGGTGGAACCACGAGACTATAGCGCAGGTTTAATACGCAACTCGGTAGAATTTACGTCCGTCCTCGTCCGCAAGCGGACAAGGGCGGCGGCGGCTCGGTATTCTTGAGTCCCGAGGCCGCCTGCCCAGCCCCTCACGCCGCCGCAATACTCGGCGCGTGGCGCAGATCGTAGTTGAGGATCGGCGCCAGCCAGCGCTCGGCTTCGGCCACGGTCCAGCCCTTGCGCTTGGCGTAGTCCTCGACCTGATCGCGCTCGATCTTGCCGACGCCAAAATAGGCGCTCTGCGGATGGCTGATATAGAGCCCGCACACTGCCGCGCCCGGCCACATGGCGAAGCTCTCGGTCAGCTTGACGCCGGTGCGCTCGGCCTCGAGCAGGCGGAACAGCGTGCCCTTCTCGGTGTGGTCGGGCTGCGCCGGATAGCCGGGCGCCGGCCGGATGCCGCGATACTGCTCGGCGATCAGCGCGGCATTGTCGAGCGCCTCGTCGGCGGCATAGCCCCAGAACTCCTTGCGCACGCGCTGGTGCAGCCGCTCGGCGAAGGCTTCCGCCAGCCGGTCGGCCAGCGCTTTGACCAGGATGGCGGAATAATCGTCGTTGGCGCGCTTGAAGCGGTCGGCGATCTCGTCCTCGCCGATGCAGGCGGTGACCGTGAAGGCGCCGATATAATCGGGCAGGCCGCTGTCGCGCGGCGCCACGAAGTCGGATAGCGCCACATTGTTGCGACCCTCGCGCTTGGAAAGCTGCTGACGCAGCGCGTGCAGGGTCGCTATCGGCTTGTCGCGCGCCTCGTCGGCAAAAACGAGAATATCGTCGTCCTCGGCCTGCGCCGGCCAGAAGCCGAAGGCAGCATTGGCCTTGAACCAGTGCTCGGCCACGATTCTGTCCAGCATGGCGCGCGCGTCCGCAAACAGCGAGCGTGCGATCTGTCCCAATTTCGCATCGTCGAGAATGCCGGGATACTTGCCTTTCAATTCCCAGGTCTGAAAGAACGGCGTCCAGTCGATGAAGTCGATCAGTTCATGCACCGGGTAGTCGCTCAGCACCTTGCTGCCGAGGAAGGTCGGCATCGGCGGCTGATATTGGCCCGACCAGTCGAGCTTGAGCGCATTGCCGCGCGCAGCCGGAAGCGGCAGCCGTGCCTTGTCCTCCTGCGCGCGCGCGTGCGCGGCGGCGATCTTGGCGTATTCGCCGCGCAGTTCGGCGACGTAGCCGGGCCTGGCCTCGCCCGACATCAGCGCCTGCGCCACGCCGACCGCGCGGCTGGCGTCGTTGACATAGATCACCTGGCCGCGCCGGTAGTTGGGATGGATCTTCACCGCCGTGTGCACGCGGCTGGTGGTGGCACCGCCGATCAGCAGCGGCAGTTCGAAACCCTGCCGCTCCATCTCCGCCGCCACGTGGCACATCTCGTCGAGCGAAGGCGTGATGAGGCCGGACAGTCCGATGATGTCGGCGCTCTCGGCCTTGGCGGCCTCCAGGATCTTGGCCGCCGGCACCATGACGCCGAGATCGACCACCTCGTAATTATTGCACTGGAGCACGACGCCGACGATGTTCTTGCCGATGTCGTGCACGTCGCCCTTCACCGTCGCCATCACGATCTTGCCGTTGGCGCCGCCATGCGAACGGCCGTCCTTGTTCTGCTCCATGTAGGGCATGAGGTACGCGACCGCCTGCTTCATGACGCGGGCCGACTTAACCACCTGCGGCAGGAACATTTTGCCGGAGCCGAACAGGTCGCCGACGATATTCATGCCGTCCATTAGCGGCCCTTCGATCACATCGAGCGGGCGTTTCGCCTGCTTCCGCGCCTCCTCGACATCGGTCTCGATGTATTCGGTGATGCCGTGCACCAGCGCGTGCGCCAGTCGCTTGTCGACCGGCTGCTCGCGCCAGGACAGATCGGCCGCCTTGGCCTCATGGCCGTCGCCGTGGAACCGCTTGGCCAGCGCCAGCAACTGCTCGGCGGCGTCGGACCGGCGGTTGAGCACCACGTCCTCGCAAGATCCGCGTAGTTCCGGGTCGATGTCGTCATAGACCGCCATCTGCCCGGCATTGACGATGCCCATGTCCATGCCGGCATGAATCGCGTGATACAGGAACACCGAATGCATGGCCTCGCGCACCTGCTCGTTGCCGCGGAAGGAGAATGACAGATTGGAGACGCCGCCCGACACGTGCACGTGCGGCAGGTTCGCCCTGATCCAGCGCGCGGCCTCGATGAAATCGACGCCGTAATTGTTGTGCTCCTCCATGCCGGTGGCGATGGCGAAGATGTTCGGATCAAAAATAATGTCCTCAGGGGGAAACCCGATCTTGTCGACCAGGATATCGTAGGCGCGCTGGCAGATCGCGGTCTTGCGCTCGAACGTATCGGCCTGGCCCTTCTCGTCGAAGGCCATCACCACCACCGCGGCGCCGTGCCGGCGCACGAAGCGGGCGTGTTCGAGGAAAGCCTCCTCACCCTCTTTCAGCGAGATCGAGTTCACCACCGGCTTGCCCTGCAGACATTTCAGCCCGGCCTCGATCACCGAGAATTTCGACGAATCGACCATCACCGGCACGCGCGCGATATCGGGCTCGGCGGCGATCAGATTGAGGAAGATCACAATCGCCGCTTCCGAATCGAGCAGGCCCTCGTCCATGTTGACGTCGATCACCTGCGCGCCGTTCTCCACCTGTGCGCGGGCGACGTCGAGCGCGCCGGCAAAGTCGCCGGCGGTAATCAGCTTGCGGAACTTGGCCGAGCCGGTGACGTTGGTGCGCTCGCCCACATTAACGAAGGGAATTTCCGGCGTGAGCGCGAAAGCCTCCAGCCCCGACAGCCGCAACTGCCGCGGCAGATCGGGGATGGCGCGCGGCGCCTTGCCGTCGACCGCTTTGGCAATGGCTTGAATGTGCTCGGGCGTGGTGCCGCAGCAGCCGCCGACCACATTGACCAGGCCGGCGTCAGCGAATTCGCCCAGCAGCTCGGCCATGTAGTCCGGGCTCTCGTCGTAATAGCCGAACTCGTTGGGTAGCCCGGCATTGGGATAAGCGCAGACGAAGGTGTCGGCGATGCGCGCGAGCTCCGCGATATGCGCGCGCATTTCCCGCGCGCCGAGGGCGCAGTTCAGCCCGATGGTCATGGGGTCGGCGTGGCGCACCGAATTCCAGAACGCGCCCGGCGTCTGACCCGACAGCAAACGGCCGGAACGGTCGGTGATGGTGCCGGAGATCATGATCGGAATATCCAGCCCGCGCTCGTCGCAGACTTCTCGGATGGCGTAGATCGCCGCCTTGGCGTTGAGCGTGTCAAAGATGGTCTCAATCAGCAGCAAATCGGCGCCACCGTCGATCAGCCCACATACCTGCCCGCCATAGGCGTTACGCAATTCGTCGAAAGTGATGGCGCGGAAACCGGGATTTGACACGTCCGGCGAGATCGAGGCGGTGCGGTTGGTCGGGCCCAAGGCGCCGGCCACGAAGCGGCGGTGGCCATCGTCTTTCTCGGCCAGGCAGGCTGCCTCGTGTGCCAGCGTGGCGCCGGCATGATTGAGCTCGTAGGCGATGTCCTCCATGCCGTAATCGGCCTGGGCGATGGCGGTGGAGGAGAAGGTGTTGGTGGAGACGACATCGGCGCCGGCACGGAAATACGCCAGATGAATGTCGCGCACGGCGTCGGGCCGGCTCAGGTTGAGCAGATCGTTGTTGCCGCGCACCTCGCGGTTCCAGGCGTCGAAGCGGGCGCCGCGATAGCCCTCCTCGTCCAGCTTCAGAGCCTGGATCATGGTGCCCATGGCGCCGTCGAGCACCAGGATGCGGGCCTTGAGCGCCTCGGTGAATGCCTGGCGCGCGCTCACTGCACCGCCTCCTGCGTGACCGGGCGCAGGCCCAGCAGGTGGCAGATCGCGTAGACGAGGTCGGCGCGGTTCATGGTGTAGAAGTGAAAATTGGTGACGCCGCGGTCGAAAAGATCGATCACCTGCTCGGCGGCGACGGCGGCGGCGATCAGCTTGCGGGTGGTTGGGTCGTTGTCGAGACCGTGGAATCGTTCCGCCAGCCATACCGGCACCGATGCGCCGGCGCGCGCAGCGAAATTCTTCGCCGCCTTGAAGTTCTGCACCGGCAGGATGCCCGGCACGATCGGAATATCGATGCCGCGCGCGCGCACGCGCTCGAGGTAGCGGAAGTAGAGGTCGTTCTCGAAAAAGAATTGCGTGATCGCGCGGCTCGCGCCTGCGTCCACCTTGGCCTTCAGCATGTCGATGTCGGCTTCCAAGGTCGGCGAGTCGGGATGTTTCTCCGGATAGGCCGATACCGAGATCTCGAAATCGCCGGCGCGCTTGATGCCGGCGACCAGATCGGCGGCGTTCTGGTAGCCGCCCGGATGCGGCGCGTATTTGTCGCCGGCGCCGCCCACCGGATCGCCGCGCAGCGCCACGATGTGGCGCACGCCGGCGTCGTGGTAATTGCGCACGATGGCGTCGACCTCGCCGCGGGTGGCGGCGACGCAGGTCAGATGCGCGGCCGGCGTCAGCGGCGTCTCGGAGAGAATGCGCTTGACGGTGGCATGGGTGCGCTCGCGCGTGGAGCCGCCGGCGCCATAGGTGACCGAGACGAAATCGGGCGCCAGCGGCTTGAGCCGCTCGACCGAGTCCCACAGGATCTTCTCCATGCCCTCGTCCTTGGGCGGGAAGAACTCGAACGAGACGCCGATGCGGCGGTGGCGGGCCGGCATGAAGCGGCTGAGGCGGGGACCTGCGTCCATCACGCCACCTCCCGCTGGGCGGGCTGCGCCATCAGCGCGCGCATGTCGCGCGCCAGCCACAGCGACACCGCGATCTTGACGCCGGAGCCCGGCTCCGGCGCCAGCCGCTTGTGCATGACCGGCTCGAGACGGCTCGCCGTCATCCATTGCGTCACCGTCTCGGGCGCAAAGCCAAGCCGGCGATGGGCGTATTTCTGGCGCAAAAATTCCTCTTCGTGCGGCGCGAAGTCCACGACCAAGAGCCGCCCGCCCGGCCGCAGCACGCGTGCCGCCTCGTGGATGGCGCGGGCGCCGTCGTCGAGGAAGTGCAGCACCTGATGCAGGATCTCCACGTCGAAGGAATCGTTCGGCAGCGGCAGATCGTAGATGTCGCCTTGCCGCACGCTGCAATTCTTGAGACCCGCACGCTCCAGGCGGTCGCGCGCAAGCTGCAGCATGTCGAGCGACAGATCGAGGCCGAGCCCGCGCTCGATCTGCGCGCTGAACAGCTCCAGCATGCGGCCGGTGCCGGTGCCGAGATCGAGCAGCGAGCGGAACGGCTTGTCGGCAAGCGCTGAACGGATCGCCGCCTCGACCGCTTCGTCCGCCACGTGAAGCTTGCGGATGCGGTCCCATTCGGCGGCATGGGCGCGAAAGTAGGCTTGCGCGGCGGCGGCGCGGGCCTGCCGCACCGAGGCGAGCCGGGCGCGATCGCGCGCGATTGTTTGATCCGCGGCATCGAGGCGATCGAGCAGCGCGCGCGCTACCGCCGCGCCGCCGCCGCTCTCGGCCAGGCGGAAGAAGGCCCAGGTGCCCTCGCGGAAACGCTCGACCAGCCCCGCCTCCGCCAACAGCTTGAGATGGCGCGAGATGCGCGGCTGCGACTGGCGCAGGATGTCGGTCAGGTCGGAAACGGTCAGCTCGGCCTCACCCAGCAGCGCCAGCACGCGCAGGCGCGTCTCCTCGCCCGCCGCCTTCAGCACCGCGTTGAGGGCGTCGAAACCGAGTCGATCGCCGGGGCTCTTGCCGGACCGTATTGCCACGTCTACCGCCTGACCGGCGCCGCATGGTCGCTGTTTAGGCGCCATCCCACTATATAAAGATATCTTTATACGTTGAAACCCCTGCCGGCAACCCCTCGGCAGGGCCTTTCGGGCGGATTGGTTTACGAAACTCTCGACGGCCTGCCGTCGCTATGTGAGGACATGGCCGCCAACCAGGGGACCTGTATGGCCAGCAAGGACTTTGGCATCCGCCCCGGCGAGAAGGCGGTCGAATTACCGGGCAAGACCGACGCCGGCGTCTATTTCATCGGCCGTATCCATACGCCTTGGAAGGAGCGCAAGGACTGCCCCAAGAACGCGCGGGAGTCCGACGCGATCTGTACGGTCGAACTCGACGCGCGATTTGCCGACGGCCTCAAGGACGTGGAGACCTGCAGCCATCTGGTGCTGCTCTATTGGATGGACCGCTCGCCGCGCAATCTGGTGCTGCAGGTGCCCGGCGATTACGGCGTGCAGCACGGCACCTTCGCCCTTCGCTCGCCGGCCCGCCCCAACCCGATCGCCATGAGCGTGGTCAGGCTCCAGCGCGTCGAGGCCAACAAGCTGATCGTCACCGGGCTCGATTGTCTCGACGGCACGCCGCTCATCGACATCAAGCCCTATTTCGCCACCACCGACAGCGTGCCGGAGGCGGTGGTGGGCTGGCACAAGCACAAAGACTAGGACGTGGACTCATAAGCGGCGAGTCAAATACTGCCGTGGATGCGCCGTTCAATGTCTGCTTTGGGAAACAGCGGACAATGTGGATTTTGGCCGGGAATGGTTTGTCCGCTAATAACCCGAAGCGGACATCGACCGGTTCGTAACCCACCTGTAACCGCACTGTAATTCTCGCTATTATCGCAGCCGCAATGACGCGCTCCACATGCGCTGGAGGGGATCACGATGCAAAAGCCAGGACTGATCGTCGCGCCTTTGACGCCGTTCACCTCCGACCTCAAGCTGGACGAACCCGCACTGCAACGTCAGATCGACTACGTAGTGAAGGACGGCGGTGCGACCATGGTCGTCGCCGCAGGTGTCGAGACCCAAGAATACACCTACCTCAGTTTCGAGCAGCGCAAGGCGCTGATCCGCCGAACCATCGAATTCGTCGACGGGCGCGTTCCGGTCATGGTTGGCATCTCCCATCCGTCGTTCAAGACCGCGATCGAGCTCGCACACGACGCGGAGAAGCTTGGCGCCGCCGCGGTGCAATTACTCGCGCCGCTGCGGCCTTTCGCCGGCCCACCGACGCAGGCCGACCTGATTGCCTACTTTGAGGCGATCGGCCGTGAGACCCGTCTTCCGATCACGCTTTATCTCAATCCCGGCCCCGGTGCCGACGTCTCGATCCCGGATACGATCGCGCTCGCAAAACTGCCCTGTGTTCAGCTCATCAAAGAAAGCTCACGCGATCTCGCGCGAGTGTCGCGGCTGATTGTGGAGATCGACCGCGCCGGTCACGCCCGCTACTTCACCACGATGCAGATGCTGCTCGCCACGCTGCAACTGGGCGGCTCCGGTGCAACCATGCCGCCACCCGGCTCGGAAATCGCGCGGCATGTCATCGACGCCGTCCTGGCCAAGGACTACGAGCACGCGGCGGAATTCAGCTTCAATTCGCGCTGTTTCCATCGAAATGGATGCACCGCGGGCTTGCGCCGGTCCTGAAGGCTGCGATGAATTTGATCGGTATACCGGTCGGCGAGCCTTACCCACCTTATGTGCCGCTCAGTCGCGACGAGATAGCGGCGCTGGCGGCGGTGCTGAACAATACCGTCCTGGCCGACCGACTCTCGGTGACGGCGGCGGCCTGAATATCGGAACGTAACGCGAGGATCTATGAGTCAGAAACAGGTCGCGCCGCCGAGCACGCCGTATGGCGCGCCGATTTTGCTCGAGGTGGCAAAGAAGGCAATGGCGGCAGCTGAGGCCGAGGCAACGAAGAACAATTGGGGCGTTGCGATCGCCATTGTCGATTCGGGCGGCAACTTGGTGATGCTACAACGGCTCGACAACGCGCAGCTTCCCGCCGTCCGCATCGCCGAAGCTAAGGCACGCACGGCGGTCGAATTCAGACGTCCTACCAAGGTTCTGGAAGACGCGGTGGCGGGAGGCGGCATCGGTCTTCGTGTGTTGACCTTCGGCGCCAGCGTTGCCGAAGGTGGTGTACCGATCGTCTCACGCGGCACCATTGTCGGTGGGATCGGTGTGTCCGGTGTCGCTTCGGATCAGGATGCGCAGGTGGCGCAGGCCGGAGCCGACGCGCTCGAATAATCGACGATGAGAGCATAACTGGAACAGATCGTTTGCGATTGTTAGGCCGGAGATGATCATTCGCCTTTCGGGGCGAGAGCAAACATCACAAGTAGTCGCCTACACACCGGCACGCTATCCGCTTGGATGTCGGCCATTGGCACGTCGCGTCATTCGCTGCGGCGCAATATTTTGGTCGCTATTGGGCAACAACGGACAACAGTTGATTCTGGCCCGGAATTGCTATGACGCGATTGACCCATCTTAGACATTGGGCCCGATCGGTATTTGAGGCCGGTTGCATGCTTTTCCCCACTCGCCGACTGGGCGTAAAGTGACAGGCTTTAGGGATTGAGCATGCAGTGGTCCTAGTGGGGCGAGCTGATGCGGCGGCGCGATTTCATCACGCTCCTCGGCGGCGCGGCGCTCGCCTGGCCGCGCGTTGCGCATGCGCAGGAGCGCATGCGGCGCGTCGGCGTGCTGATGGCGTTAGCCGAGAGCGACCCGCAGGCATAGGCCCACGTCGCGGCGTTCCGCGAGGAACTCCAGAAGCTCGGGTGGGTGGAGGGCCGCAATATCCGGATCGACATTCGCTGGGCGACACCCCGCGATGCGGGGTCGAGACAGCGATTCGCGAAAGAACTCGTTGCGCTGCGGCCCGACCTTATTCTTT
>Ga0307429_1000136_pt1 | contig 52968 bp, 44 predicted proteins | sample SalMarWE160230MG_FD_202151 | JGI IMG/M metagenome (GOLD analysis project Ga0307429, IMG submission 202151) | Salt marsh sediment microbial communities from the Plum Island Ecosystem LTER, Massachusetts, United States - WE1603-230 | ecosystem: Environmental > Aquatic > Marine > Intertidal zone >... | reverse complement strand
AGGCGAACTTGCCGTCGCCTTCGAACACATAGGCGAAGGCGTGACGCTCGACCTCGACGGCAAGCGTCTTGCGCTTCCCCGCCGGCACGAACACGTCGAGATAGCGCGGATCGGCGGCGACGCCGTCGACCGGGCCGCGCTTGCCCCAGAACTCGCCGCACACGACGCGCACGCCGGTGCCGTCGTCATCGACTACCTCGGGGATGGCGGCGGCCTCGACGTCCTGATAGCGTGGCGCCGTCATCTTGAGCGACGACGGCAGATTGGCCCAAAGCTGGAAGCCGTGCATGCGCCCCTGCGCGTCGCCCTGCGGCATTTCCTGATGCATGATGCCGCGCCCGGCGGTCATCCATTGCACGTCGCCTTTGTTGAGCCTGCCGCGATTGCCCAGACTGTCGCCATGCTCGACGGAACCTTCGAGCAGATATGTGACCGTCTCGATACCGCGGTGCGGATGCCAGGGAAAGCCGGCGAGATAATCCTGCGGGTTGTTGTTGCGAAAGTCGTCGAGCAACAGGAAGGGATCGGTCTCGGCGGTGTCGCCGAAGCCGAAGGCGCGGCGCAATTTGACGCCGGCGCCCTCGATGGTGGGCTTGGATTGCACGATGCGCTTGACGGGGCGGATGGACATGGGGGAGCGCCTTTCCTGCGCTGAATATAGGGCCCGCCATTGTCAAAGATAGGCCCGGCGCGCGCTCTGACACATCGCCGTTGCTCGGGGTGTAGACTCAAAAACGGGCAACCGAAAGCCCGCGTGGATGGCCTGCCCAATTTCCGCTTTCGGGGGTAAGGCGGACATCGCGCAGGGGTGCTGCAATTTCCGGTTTTGACCCAAACGGACATTTAGTCTTTTCGCCGTCAGAAGTCGGTTGTGCGCGTTGCGCGGTGCCGCCGTGATCGAACACAGTATGCTCGCACGAAATACCAGCGGCTTTCTCGATTTTCGACGGCATTGATCCAAGTCAATGCGCCACTGCAAATCCCCTCCAGCTTTAGTCAGACCGAGTGGCACGAGAGGGCAATCTTGTGGACGAGGCTCGCGTCGACCGCAGGCTTGCCGCCGTTCTGGCGGCCGACATTGCTGGCTACAGTCAGTTGATGGGTGCTGACGAAGAGGGAACCCTTCGACAGCTGAAAGCGCATCGCAAGGAATTGGTCGATCCCAAAATTACCGAGCACCGGGGCCGGATCGTCAAGACCACCGGCGACGGGGTGTTGGTAGAATTTGTCAGCGTCGTCGACGCCGTGCGTTGCGCCGTTGATGTTCAGCGGGCCATGGTCGAGCGCAATGCCGAGGTGCCGGCCGAAAGGCAAATTTGGTTCCGCATTGGGATCAATGTCGGCGATATCATCAGCGACGACGATGATATTTATGGGGACGGGGTCAACGTGGCGGCGCGGCTGGAGGCGCTCGCCGACCCAGGTGGAATTTGCGTTTCGCGCAACGTTCACGATCAGGTGCGCGACAAGCTCAGCTTCAGTTTCCAGGACTTGGGCGAGCAGACTGTCAAAAACATTGCGCGGCCGATTGGCGTTCACCGCATCGACCTCACCGAGAATATCGGGCCGGCTGCCGTAAAATCTACCGCGCCCATCCAAAAATATGACCTCGCGAGTTCTCGGCCGTCGATTGCCGTACTGCCCTTCACCAATATGAGTGGCGACCTGGAGCAGGAATATTTTGCCGACGGTATTTCCGAAGACGTCATCACGGGTCTGTCGAGGCTACACTGGTTTTTCGTCATCGCGCGCAATTCGTCGTTCGTCTACAAGGGAAAGGCGGTCGACGTGAAGCGCGTGGCCCGTGAATTGGGCGTGCGCTATGTGCTGGAGGGCAGCGTGCGCAAGGGCGGCAATCGTGTGCGCATCACCGCCCAGTTGATTGACGCCGCGACCGGCAATCACCTCTGGGCCGACCGATACGACGGCGAGCTGACCGATATTTTCGAGTTGCAGGACGAGATCACGAAAAGAGTTGTTGCCGCGATCGAGCCCAGGTTGCTGGAAGCCGAGGCAATCCGCTCGCAAAGCCGCACGTCGGAGAACCTGGACGCCTGGGACCTGGTCATGCAGGCAAATTCGTTGCTGTGGCGGCTGACCAAGGCTGAGGACGAAGCGGCCATTGCCATGCTGAACCGGGCCATTGAGCGCTACCCTGACTACGCACCGGCACGCAGCATGTTGGCATTTGCGTTGTTGTTTCGGGCCATACCGGCCGGCGTATCGAGAAACCGCGACGTGAAGGATGCCGCAACTCTCGCGACCCGGGCGGCCGAACTCGATGACAATGATCCGTGGGCGCATCTTGCTCTTGGTTACGCGGACTTCCTGATGCGGCGGACCGATCATGCGATTGAGGAATTTCAGCGGGCACTCGACATCAATCCAAACTTCGCCGCCGCGCACGGCTATCTCGGCTCCGCGCTCGCCTTCAACGGACAATCGGATGAAGCCATTCCTCATTCGGAGCAGGCGCTGCGCCTGAGCCCGCACGATACGCAAAATGCGATATTCAATGTGGGACTTGCGGCCGCTCATTATCTCGCTGGACACTACGCCGAGGCCATCGCGTGCGCCCGAAAGGCAGTGCAGCAGCGTTCCGAGTGGACTCCGGGTCATCGCATGTATTGCGCCAGCCTGGCGCAGGCGGGACAGCTTGACGAGGCGCACGCGGCGCTAGACCGATTGAAGGAATTGCAACCCGACATCTCGATTGCGTGGATCGAGCAGAACGTCCCGTATCAGCCGGGCCCCATGACCAAGTTCCTCGAAGGCATGCGCAAGGCGGGGCTGCAATAGAGAACCGAATTCGACACTGTATGTCCGCTTTCGGTCCATAGCGGACATGCCAATCGCACGGACGAATGTCAGCTTTCGGGGCAAAGCGGAGCTTGCCCAACCGCTGCTCGATCCGGTGAGCGAGTTGGGGTTGTGGGCGGGAAAAAATCGCGCCGCCATCGCGGATGCGCGCCGCCGCTTCGACGCGGGGCCGGCACATCGCCCTTAATCGATTGTCATGCGGGATTGCTATATGTTATGGTCTCATTTGTGGCGATTATGATCTGAGCATTCGTGCCGCGCTATTTTTTCCATTTCTCCGACGGCGAACGCCAGTTCACCGACGCCAAAGGCCATGAGCTACGCGGCGTGGGCGCCGCCCGTCTGCACGCGGTCCGGCATGTGCGCGAGCTGAAGGCGGCGATGTGCAATCCGCAAATCCCCGATTTGTCGGGCTGGACCATGACGGTGGCCGACGCCAAAGGCAGGACGGTGTTCGAGATCGGCTTCGACCTGCCGCCGCCGGCGCGCGAAAAAATCTGAACGAGAACCCGTCCGCCGGTTGCAGGAAACAGGCGGCCGGGCGAGCGCGGTAGCGCTGTCTCGCGTCCGGCGCGCCGCTGCGGTAAGCTTTCGTTGTGCAAAAACGCATTGCCGCGATTATTTGCCTTGCCGTTCTGGCCTTGACCCTGTCCGGCTGCAGCAGGTGCGGCTGGTTCTGGCAGGATGCCCCGCGCGCCTGCCACGGCGACGCGCCGCTAAGCCACTGAGCGCGCGTCCGGAATGCCGGCAAAAATTTTTTTACGTTTTCATAGGAAAATAGTCTTGACAGCGTGACGCTCGGTAGTGCCTCACTTTGAAGAGGAATATTTACACAGGGCACCATCGCGGCGGCAGTATCACCAACTTGCTGTTACTTATATCGCAGTAAGTTGGATGGCAATTATGCCTCTTTACGAAAAATATTGGTGGATTGCTGGCGCTGTCAGCTTTGTGTCTCTTGTCGCAATTCTATGGTTTCAATGGGGCCAGCAAATATTCCGCGCATTCCGGATGAGACGCCCCTTCCATGCCAACTTTACAACTGAGAAAGGGAAGGAAGTATTTTTTGAAATGCGATGGCCTAGAGACTCTGAGACGATTGTGAACCTTCGGATTCATCCACTGGTCCATTTTACACGATATGAATTAGTTTTTGGCTTTGAGGGCGATGAAAATTCAAGGCCGCCGCCAATTAAGGCAGTCAATACATTTATCAAAATAGGAAGGCGCAGAGAGCAATCACCGGCCGACACGGATAGCCACGCTATTGATTCCAATAATAATTATCACATCAAAGAGACCGTTGAATTGACGCGTGGAAACGTTTTTACCGTTGGATTTCAAGTGCAAACTAGACAACCGGGTCGCTATCCAGTGCGCTTGGAATTTATTACAGATAGCGGACAAAACGACCCAATAGAGAACTTAGTGTTCATTGTTGAAGATCGCTAATTAATTTGGGCCAATTTCTGGAGGCGGGCTTCTTCGGCTTGATACCGCGCATGGCGGAGGTGAACTTCGGCGGCGAGATGGTGCGTGAAATCATTCGCGAAGCGGATGCCTTGATCCCGGTCGTGACCGTGCGCGCCACGCGCGGCAAGTACCTGCGCGCCGAGCCGGTGGCGCAATTGTACGAGCAGGGCCGCGTGCGCCACGCCGGCGTGTTCGCCGCGCTGGAGGACGAGATGTGCGACTTCGGGCTGGACGGCCTGTCGTCGGGGAGATCGCCGGACCGGCTCGATACCCTGGTATGGGCGATCACGGCCTTTAAGCTTCGGGGCCAGGGGGGAGCCGCGGGTGAGGGGGCTTTAACGCGCCCCTGCCTACCGGCGCTTCTTGCGTTTGGCTTTCTTTGCCTTGCCGCGCTTCTTCTTCGCCGCCGGCTTGGTCGCCGGCACCTTCATCACCATTTCGCCGGAAACCGGGTCGGTGAGGCCGAGCCCGCCGCCGAGGTCCTCGAGATGCTGGCGCACCGTGTCGAGAATGCCGCCCATCAGCGGCCGCGCGGCGACGATATTCTGGAAGCTCGCCCATTCGCCGATGAAGCAGAAGGTGCTCTCGCCGGTCCTGACCAGCGCGCCGCCGCGGAAGCCTTTGAACCCGGGGTTGAGGCCGCGATGCGCGGCGATGAATTGCTGCTCGTGCCCCGGCCTGACGCGAAAACGCACAACATTAAACGCCGTCATGTCCCTCTCCCAAGACTGAAGGCGTGAAAACTGCGCCGTTTTTCAATCGTGTGCAAGACGGCACCCGTCAATCGCGATCGCCGGGCCACGCCGTCTAGCGCACATCCCCCGGCGGCGACAGGAAGACCATGCTCAATCGTTTCAGAAATTTTCTCAGCGCTCCCGAAGCGAAAGCCTCTCGCACCGCGCGCCAGATTGCGCTGGAACCGGGCGGGCGCGCGCGCTGGACGCCACGCGACTACGCGGCACTGGCGCGTGAGGGCTATACGAAAAACGCCATCGTGCATCGCGCAGTGCGGCTGGTCGCCGAGTCGATCGGCGGCTTGTCCTTCGTGCTCTACGAGGGCGCGAGTGAACGCGACGCCCACCCGCTGCTCGATCTGCTGGCGCGGCCGAATCCGCGCCAGGACGGCGCTTCGCTTATGGAGACCATCACCGCGCATTTGCTGCTCGCCGGCAACGCTTACGTTGAGGCGGTCGCCTTGCAAGGCGATTTAGCGGGCGAGGGCGCACAGTCAAATGTGAGCAGCCCACATTTGGTGGTCCGAGTCGGGTGTTAGTTTAGGGCTGGCGATTGTGCCAGCGTGGCCGGCGAAGCCGGTCGACGTGGCGAAGCTGGCCATGCGGTGAAGGTGGGCACGAAGGTCTCCGGTGCAGGTGGTTTGTAGCCGAGTGAAGCGTGGGGCCTGACAGCGGCGTGTTGTGCTGGCGCTTGGTAAAACGCGTGCTACCGCCTTGCCGCCTTGTGCCGCGCTAGCGGTGCTTTTCGGCCTCGGCCCGCACAAACAAACTGCCAAACCCAGCCGGTCGCGGCCGCCTGCTTGACCTCTGTGCGGCGGGCGCGGTGACGCGTTTGATGCGTCGACGGCGCTACGGTTGTCGGCGTTTTCACGTCGCCCAGCTCTTCGACATTGCCGCTGACGCTGAGCGGCGCCCAGCGCGTGAGATCACCGCAGGCCCGGCGCGGGGAGGGATGCGCGGCGCGGGTGATCACGCCAACCAGCACGCCGCCGCGCAGCACCGGGCCGCCGGAATCGCCGAAGCAGGCGCTGGCGCTGATCGCGCCGTCGCGGCCGGGATCGACCAGGGCGTAGGGGCTCGCGGCCACCAGATTGGCCTGGTGAAGTCTGCCGCTGCCGCCGTAGCCGGCGATGATGAAGTTGTCGCCGTCGCCGTCGCCGACCGGCACCGCGGCAATGGTCTCGGGCAGCGGCTTGGTGAGCCGCAGCAGCGAGGTGTCGCCGGAGGCGTACACCTGCCGGCCGTCGTCGAGCACGCCGTCGCGGGAAACCTTGGCGACCCGGTAATAATGATGGTCGGCCAGCACGGTCATGCCATAGGCGCAATGGCGGGCGGTGGCGACCAGGCGGCGCGCGATCACAACGGCGCTGCAATAGCCGTTGCCGACCAGGCGAACGGTGTAGCTGGTGAGCGAATGGGATCGCGTGCCCTTGAGCACGGCGCTGGCCGGCGGCGCGGCCGCGAGCAGGATAGCCGCTGAAATAAGTGTGAGCGCTGCCCGCCGGCCTCGCATGCGCAAGTCCCCCTTACCCGCGGCGAGCCTAGCCAAGGCCCGGTGGAGAAACAACCAAGAGCCGCTGCGGCATTGTGGCAGGTGTGGACGGCCGTGCGCGGTCTAGGGCGCGAGCGGTGAATTGAATTTGCGCGCGGTGTCGAGGATCCAGCCGCGGTAGTTGAGCAGCGGCGTCAGGCCGGTCAATCCGCCGCAGCCTTCCTCGTTCTCCGGCGCGGTCGACCAGCTCACCACGCCGATTACCAGTGGGCCCTCGCCATCGAAGGCGGGCGCGCCGGAATCGCCGGTGCAGGCGCCGAGGCCGGGCTTGCGGTTGCGCGTGGCACCGTCATAGAGGCGGATTTGCAGCGAGCCCGGCGTGCCGGTGACGGTCAGTTTGGCCATGCGCGGCACGCCGAGACCGTATGCTGTTCGGGCGGCGACGGTGCCGAAGCCGGCGATGGTCAGCGTCTCGCCGACCTGCACGCGGCGGGCGGCTGCCAGCGCGGCCGGCACGATCGCGGCCGGCAGCGGGCCGGTGAGCTTGATCAGCGCCAAGTCGGCTGTGGCGCGGCTGGCGAGATAGCTGGCGAAATTAAAACGCGGGTGGCGCGCGATGGCGCGCACCGAGATGGCCTCGCCGTTCTGGTAGGCCTTGACCTCGTAGCGTTGCGGCTGCGCGACGCAATGGGCGGCGGTGAGCACCAGGTCGCGCGCCAGCGCGGTGCCGGTGCACAGGTCGCCTTTGGCATCGACGATCATCACGATTGCGCGCGCGGCCCAGCCGATCGCCGGTGGGGCATGGCCGGTGACGGCGAAGGCCGGCGCGGCGAGCGTTAAGGCGGCGAGGGCTGAGAGCGCACGGTGCATGGCGCCGTTGAGCCTTGGCGCACCGTCGCTGTCAACCTTTCTCCTCTTCCTGAGGAGCGCCCGCAGGGCGCGCCTCGAAGGACAGAGGCCCGAGCGCCTCATGGTTCGAGACGCCGTGCTGCGCACGGCTCCTCACCGTGAGGTGTTCACATTCAGAGAAAAACACATGCCAGCCATTCTTCTCAGCGCGCCGGCGGTCGAGCCGGTGACGCTCGACGAGGCGCGCGCCTTCTTGCGTGTTGAGCACAATGACGACGACGAGGTGATCGCGGCGCTCGCCGCCGGCTCGCGCATCCACGTGGAGGCGCAGAGGAAGCGCGCGCTGATCACGCGAAGCTGGCGCATCACTGCCGGCTGACGATATTGCTGGCGCCGTTGCAGGCGCTCACCGCCGCGCGCGACTACGATCTTAACGGCAATGCGCAGACGATCGACGTGCAGGCTTTCGTGCCCGATCTCGGGGCGTCTGCTTTGGTCTTTGCGCCCTGGGCGCTGCTGGCGCTGGGGCGGCTGGCGGCCGGCATCGAGCTCGACGTCACGGTCGGCTATGGCGATGCCGCCATCGACGTGCCGGAACCCTTGCGCCAGGCGATCCGCCTGCTCACCGCGCATCGCCAACACCACCCAGTTCGGCGACCTCCTCAACATTGCGCTCGATTCCACCAATGTCGGCGTGATCGGCCCGGCCGGTTTCTATGCCAACACGCCGGAATTCGGCAATGGCTCGGGCCGCCGCGTCGCCGAGGTGAAATCGGTAGCTCTTGTCATGGCGGCAAAAGCGCGGCTTCCGGACGCGACCGCCGCGCCCACTTTCAGACGCGCGCTGGTGCCGGTTCCAAAGGCCGCGAAGCAAGGCTCGGCCGGCGCTGTGGTCGCCGCCGGCGCTGCCGCCGCGCAGCAGGCGCACCAGGCGGGCCAATCAATCTGGATCGTGGCGTGCGCGCCGGCGTCGCGCTCGGCACCGCCGCCGGCGTCTGGCTGTTCTGGCACGCGCGGCAGCAGAAGCAACAGGAGAAGCCGGCATGATGTGGTACAAAGTCAAAGCCTGGTTCAAGCACTCGGTGACGATCCTGTGGGCGCGCGTGGTCGCGCTCGCCGGGGTCATGCTGGTGGCGGGGCAATCTCTGCTCGGCGATCCGGACATCAACGCAGCGGTGCAGACGATCCTGCAACCAAAATTCTTTCCGCATTACGTGATTGCGATGGGCATCGTCACCGAACTGGCGCGCCGCCGCACGGCCAACAGGAGTTAAATCATGTTCGCGATGGTACTCGGCTGGCTCGGCAATCTGCTCGGCGGCCATTTCGCCAAGGCCGCGGTCGACGCATATCGCGCCAAGCTCACGGCGGAGAATACAGCTGAGAAGATCGCAACCGATCTCGCCGCGCGCGAGATCGCCCTCGAAGAGCGCGCGCGCGAGCGAGCTTTCGACTGAGGTGCTGATCGCCGAGCAGGGGCGCTGGTACACCGCGCTGCCGCGGCCGCTGTTCGCGCTCGCCTTCATTATCTATGTCTGGAAGGTCGTGGTCTTTGACAAGGTGTTGGGCTGGGGCACGACCGACGCGCTGTCCGGCGACGTGACGCAATGGGCGATGATCGTACTGACGGCCTATTTCGGCGGAAGGAGCCTGGAGAAGGTGGCAAGGATCTTGGCGAGGAAGTGAGCGAAGGGGCGCTTGGCATCCAAGCTTGCGCCCGCCACACTCTCCGCGATTCCCGCGGAGAGTATTCCAATGGACGTTTTGGAAGCGGTCGCCTCGCGCTATTCCTGCCGTGCCTTTCTGCCCACGCCGGTGCCGGAAAAAACCGTACGCGACATCGTCGCGCGTGCGGCGCGCGCGCCGTCGGGCGGCAATCTGCAGCCCTGGCGCGTGCACGTGCTGGCCGGCCGTAAGTTGGAAGAACTGCGCGGCATCGTGCGTTCGCGGCTTGACGAATTGCCGCGCTTCGAAGGCGCTGAATACGACATCTATCCGCGCGATCTGAAAGAGCCTTACGAAAGCCGCCGGCAGCGCTCCGGCGTGATGCTGTACCAGTCGGTCGGCGTAACGCGCGAGGACCGCGCCGGCCGCTATCGGCAATACGCGCGCAATTTCCTTTTCTACGACGCCCCGGTCGGCATGTTCTTTTCGATCGACCGCGGCATGGGTCCACCGCAATGGTCGGATCTTGGCGGTTTCATCCAGACCGTCATGCTGCTGGCGCGCGACCGCGGCCTGCACGCTTGCGCCCAGGAGGCCTGGACGCATCTGCACAAGACGCTTCCCGCCTTCCTCGGCCTTTCCCCCGAATACATCATCTTCTGCGGTATGGCGCTCGGCTATGCCGATGAAAGCGCCCCAATCAATTCCTGGCGCTCGCCGCGCGAGCCGCTCGAAGCATTTGCCTCGTTCGAGGGCTTCGAAAACTGACCTCGACTTTGCGTTCAACTGACGCTCACCGGCGCGTCGTAATGACCCCGCCTATGCCGGTTTCTTCCCGACTTAGTCTGTGTTTGCTGATCGGCCTCATGGCCGCGCCGGCCTTTGCCGCCGATGCGCCTCATAAAGCCCGCCTCAACAAGGCCGAAAGGCGTTCCCCGTTCGGCCGGACTTTCGCCCAATTCCTCCCCTCTCGATAGCGTGATTATTCTCGCATTCCATCCTGTCGAAATTCCGGGGGTCGCAATGTCCGCAGCCAGGTTTGCCGCCATCAGCACGATAGTGCTGACGCTCACCGCCTGCGCCGGCGATCCTGACAGCGGACGTGGGCCGCGGGAAAACACTGGCACATTGATCGGCGGCTTGGCCGGCGCGGCCATCGGCTCGCAATTTGGCGGCGGCGTCGGCGGCCATCTGGCGGGCGCGGCCATCGGCGCCGGGTTAGGCGCCCTGATCGGCGATCGCATCGGCGCCGCCATGGACGATGAGGACAGGCAACGCGCCTATGCCGCGCAGCTGAGCGCGCTCAACGACGGCGCGTCGGGCGCGCCGGTGTCGTGGCGCAATCCGGATTCCGGCCGCTATGGCACCGTGGTGCCCGGGCCCTATTACCAAACGGAAGGGCGGCGATGCCGCTCCTATACCCACACCATCTATATCGATGGTCGCCCGCAGACCGCGCGCGGCACCGCCTGCCGGAACCCGGACGGCACTTGGGCGGCACTCAGCTGATGCGTCGTGGGCGGCCGCGACATGCTTAATGAAATGTTAACGCCCGCGGCGGTATCCAAATGCGCGACGAACACGCGGACAACGCGGAGATGGCGGGCGCCGAAACTATCGAGCGGCTGGGGCAATACCTGCGCGAACTCTCGCCGCAGGCGCGTTCGCTGCTGATCGGGAATTTCGAACGCAGCCTGCTGGGCGGCGACGAGGCGGCGGGCAGTGACCTCGTCCTGCACCAACTGCGCGGCATCGTGCGCGAGCAGCGCGAAGGCGCCCCCCGCATTGGCCATTGCGCCCGTCTGTTCTTCAAGCCGCTCGAGCCGTTCCTGGTCGACGACCGCCCCTACCACAATCATCCCGGCCGTATCGCGCGCTCGTCGCTGGAAACGCTGTGGACCTGGATCCGCCGCGACCTGCTGCCCGAGGATGCCAAGCGCCTGGCCGACGAAGTGAATGATGCCCTGCTGGCCGGCGATGCGCCGATGGCCGAGCCCGCCGTGCGTGCGTTCCAGAATAAGGCCGCCGTCGCGATCGAAGCGAGCCTGGCCGCCGGCGCGCCCGACGATAAGATCCACCGCCGCATGCTGGCGCAGATCGGCACCATGCGCCCCAGCGATGACGCAACGACGCTGAAATGCGTGCTGGCCGGCCGCGACACCCTTGCGACGATGGCGGCCGATTTGCCGCTCCGCATCGTCGATCTGTCCGGCGGTGAGGTTGATAAATACAAGGCGCTGATCGAAAAAATATCCGCCCGCGAGCGCGAGCTTTTTCTTTATGCAGTGTTGATGGTGATGAGCCGAATGGCCGCGCCGTGGCAAATTGTCCGTTTCGCCATCAAAGCCGCCGGCAGCGACAAGGCCGCGCGCGTGGCTGAGATGCATTTCGGCGTAACGTTGACCATCGTGCTCGCGGAACTCGAGCGGCTGGTGGGCGAGCTGCGCAGCGATCTACGCAGTGGGCGCGGCGTGGCGGTGAGCGCGCTGCTCAAGACCATCCACGACACCGCGCGCGGACTGCGGACTGAGCTCGATCTGCCGGTCGATAGTAGCTGGGGCCGCGCGCTCGCGGGCATGCGCGCTCAGACCGCCGATCTGCTGCGCTCCGAAATCGAATCCGCGCCCGGCCGGATACGGCGGCTGTTGCGGCCGCGCCCGTCCACCGAAATCCGCGCCAATTCCGTGCTCGATGCCGACGAAGTGGCCGAGACCGAGGCGCTGGTGGATTTCGTCGGCAACTGCCGCTATTTCGCCGGGGAGCTCGCCCTCAACGAGATGACGCAGCGCACCTTTTCCGAGATCCGGCAATATCTCGACAGCGGAACAAGAGCGCTGCTCGATGGCCTGCGCCACGCCGGCGATGGCGACCGCAGCTTCCGGCAAAGCCAAGTCGATGCCGCGGCGTGCATCTGCGCCAAGGTATTTGGCGGGGAATATGCCGGGCTGCTCAGAAAGGCGGCGGAAGTGGCGAGCGCTGCCGAGCGCAACGCCGTACGAGCGGGGTAGCGCCCGCGTCAGGCCGCTACGCTGATGCTGCCGTCGCGATTGTCGACCATCACCGGGGAGTGGAGATATTCGACGGTCGGCGGCGAACCGTATTTGGCCTCGACCATCTTCTTCCATTCCGCGGTGTAGACCAGCTCGGCATCGGCGCGCGTTTCCCAGAGATAGATGCCGCCGGCGCGGGTGCCGTCCTCGCTCAACCAGTAGTTCTTGCGCACAAGGCCAGCCAGGCCCTGATATTTCGGCGCCGTGCTCTGGAAGGCCGCGGTCGCCTCGGCGAGCGTGAGGGGCTTGGGCAGGCGGAAGGTGACGAAGGTGATGATCATGGGGCAGCTCCGTGATGCGGTCAGAAAACGCTGAAAGTCTACCATAAAGCACCCCGGCTAGGTCATTGCGCCGCAGTTTTGATCTTGCTCATTGCCGCCACGATTGGGCGTGATGTATGACCCGGTCGCGCCGCCCCTGTGGCGGCTAGTCGCCGCTGGAATGGTTCCATGACCCTGTGGCGGGTAATCGTGCTGATGACGGCAGTTGAATAGGACTTAACGCGCCATGACCCGCAAGCAGCGACGCCTGATCCTGATCGGTGCCAGCCTCGGCGTGCTGGGCATCGCGCTGGCGCTGGTACTCAGCGCCATGCGCAGTTCCATCGTGTTCTTCCAGTCGCCGACCGACGTCGCGAATGAGCACCTGGCGCCCGACACCCGCATCCGCATCGGCGGGCTGGTCAAGCCGGGCAGCGTCGAACGCGGCGCCAATCTGCGCATCAGTTTCGCGGTCACCGACGGCAAAAACGACGTCTCGGTGCGCTACCAGGGCATAGTGCCCGACCTGTTCCGCGAAGGGCAGGGCGTGGTGGCGGAGGGCAAGCTCGAGCCCGGCGGCGTCTTCATCGCCGACACCGTGCTTGCTAAGCATGACGAGCGCTACATGCCGAAAGAAGTGGTCGACGCGCTGAAGAAATCCGGCCGCTGGCAGGAAGGCGCCGAGCAAGCCGCGAAAGGAACGGTGCGATGATCCCTGAACTCGGCCATTACGCGCTGGTGCTGGCGCTGGCGCTCGGCCTGATGCAATCGGTGGCTCCGGTCATCGGCGCGCTGCGGCACGATGCCGTACTGATGCGGCTCGCCAATGCCACGGCGCTCGCGCAGTTCGTGTTTGTCGCGCTCTCGTTCCTGGCGCTCACCACATGCTTCGTCACCTCCGACTTTTCGGTGCGCACCGTCGTCGAGAATTCAAACTCGATGATGCCGGTGATTTACAAGATCAGCAGCGTGTGGGGGAACCACGAGGGATCGATGCTGCTTTGGGTTCTCATCCTCTCGCTGTTCGGCGCGCTGGTGGCGCTTTTCGGCGGCAATCTGCCGGCGAGTTTGAAGGCGCATGCGCTGGCGGTGCAGTCGTGGATCGCCTGCGCCTTCTATCTTTTCATCCTGCTCACCTCGAATCCGTTCCTGCGGGTATTTCCGGCGCCTTTGCAGGGCCAGTCGCTCAACCCGATCCTGCAAGACCCGGGCCTCGCCGTTCATCCGCCGCTGCTCTATCTCGGCTATGTCGGGTTCTCGATGGCGTTCTCCTTCGCCATCGCCGCGCTGATCGAGGGCCGCATCGACGCGGCCTGGGCGCGCTGGGTGAGGCCGTGGACGCTGGCCGCCTGGATGTGCCTGACGCTCGGCATCGCGGGTGGTTCGTACTGGGCTTATTACACGCTCGGCTGGGGCGGCTTCTGGTTCTGGGATCCGGTAGAGAACGCCTCGCTGATGCCGTGGCTTGCCGGCACCGCGTTGCTGCATTCGGCGGTGGTGATGGAAAAGCGCAACGCGCTGAAGATCTGGACCATTTTGCTTGCCATTCTCACCTTCTCGCTGTCGCTGATCGGCACCTTCCTGGTGCGCTCGGGCGTGCTCACCTCGGTGCATAGTTTTGCCAATGATCCGCAGCGCGGCATTTTCATCCTTGCCATCCTGGTGGTGTTTATCGGCGGTAGCCTGACCCTGTTTGCCTGGCGCGCGACCGTGCTCAAGCAAGGTGGACTGTTCGCGCCGATCTCGCGCGAAGGCGCGCTGGTGTTTAATAATCTTTTCCTGACCACCTGCTGCCTGACCGTGCTGGTCGGCACGCTTTATCCCTTAGCGCTGGAGTCGCTTACCGGCACCAAGATCACGGTGGGCGGGCCGTTCTTTAATTTGACCTTCGGGCCGCTGTTTCTGGCGTTGATGTTCGCCATGCCGTTCGGGCCGCTCTTGGCCTGGAAGCGGGGCGACCTCTTGGGCGCGGCGCAGCGGCTGATGGCGGCGTTTGGCGCCGGCCTCGTCGCGATCGGTATCGCGTTCGCCATTGAAGGCAACACTTCGGTGCTGGCGCCGTTCGGCGTGGGCTTAGCGTTCTACGTGATGGTCGGCGCGCTGGTCGATCTCGCCGAACGCACCGGCCTGGTGCGCATGCCGCTGGCGACCGTGCGGGCGCGCGCGGCCGGCATGCCGCGCTCGGCTTGGGGCACGGCGGTCGCTCATTTCGGCATCGCGGTATCATTGCTCGGCATTATCGGCGCCGCTGCATGGGGCACCGAGCGCATCGTCGAGATCAAGCCGTCGCAAACCGTGTCGCTGTCGGGCTACGATCTGAGCTTCGAAGGCTTAAAGCAGATGCCCGGCCCCAACTACGCGCAGGAGGTTGGAACCTTCACGGTGCGTAAAGGCGGTGTGCCGATCGGCGTGATGCAACCGTCGAAGCGGACCTTTGCCTCGCGCGGCATGACGACCAACGAGGCGGCGCTAATGGCGCGCGGCCCCGGACAGCTTTACCTTTCTTTGGGCGACAGCAAGCCTGACGGTAGTATCGCGATCCGGCTCTATTACAAGCCGATGGTGCTGCTGATCTGGATCGGCGGCATCGTCATGATGCTGGGCGGCGCGCTCTCGCTCTCGGACCGGCGGCTGCGCGTCGGCGCGCCTACGCCGGGCAGAAAACAGGCGGCAAAACCGGCGCTGCAGCCGGCGGAGTAGGGCATCATGCGCCGGTTCGCATTCATCGCATCGTTGTTCGTGCTGCTGGCGCCGACCTTCGCGCTCGCGGTGACGCCGGATGAAATGCTGAAAGACCCGGCGCTGGAAGCACGCGCGCGGAATTTATCGCAAGAGCTGCGCTGCATGGTCTGCCAGAACCAGGATATCGACGATTCAGCAGCGGAATTGGCGCATGACCTGCGCGTACTGGTGCGCGACCGCCTGAAGGCCGGCGACAGCGACCAACAGGTGCTGGATTTCCTGGTGGCGCGCTATGGCGAGTTCGTGCTGCTCAGGCCGCGCTTCGAATTGCACACGCTGCTGCTGTGGGGCCTGCCGCCGCTGGCGCTCATCGCCGGCATGGCCGGGCTGTTCGTGGCTATGCGCCGGCGCAAGGCGCAAGTTTTGGAATCGCCGGCGCTCAGCGCCGCCGAACAGCGCCGGCTTACGACTTTGGTCGAGCCCGGCACCGACTAAACATTGCATAAGCTATTGAATTAGAAGACAAATCTATTACCCCCACCTTACAAAAATTTAATCCCGCAGACAGGGCGCTGTAAGGCTCGTCCCCCCATCTTCAGGTTCGAAACGGCGCGCACATGCGCGTGCCACGAATCGAGATGGAGATTGCCCGATGAACCCGAGCGTCACCCCCGCTCCCGATACCTCCAAAAAGCGGCGCGTGCTTTCGGCCCGCCGTGCCATCCTCCTCGCCACCACCATCGCCGGTCTCGGCGCCGCCGCGTTCGTGGTCGCTCCCAATCTCGACCTGACCGCTGCTTACCCGTCCGCGCAGGCGCAGAACCTGACCGAGCAAGCGAAGAAGATGCCCGCACCGGTCGGCTTTGCCGACATCGTCGCCAAGGTCAAACCGGCGGTGATCTCGGTTCGCGTCAAGGTCAATGGCGGCGTGCAAACCACGCGTCTCGACAACAATGAAATTCCGCCGGGGTTGCGGGAATTCTTCCGCCGCTTCGGCATGCCTGACATGCCGAATAGTCCGCACGGCCTACCGCATGGCTTGCCGCGCGGCCACGGCCGCATGGTCATGGGCCAAGGCTCCGGCTTCTTCATTTCAGCTGATGGCTACGCGGTAACCAACAACCACGTGGTCGATAAAGCCGAGAGCGTCGAGGTTAAGACCGACGACGGCAAGACGCACGAGGCCAAGGTCATCGGCACCGATCCGCGCACCGATCTCGCGCTGATCAAAGTCGAGGGCGGCTCATTTCCCTATGTGAAGCTGTCCGATAAGACCCCGCGCATCGGCGACTGGGTGCTCGCGGTCGGCAATCCGTTCGGCCTCGGCGGCACGGTGACCGCCGGCATTGTCTCGGCGCGTGGCCGCGATATTGGCGCCAGCGCCTATGACGACTTCATTCAGATCGACGCGCCGGTCAACAAAGGTAATTCCGGCGGTCCGACCTTCGACACCGAAGGCAACGTGATCGGCGTCAACACGGCGATCTTCTCACCTTCCGGTGGCTCGGTTGGTATCGCCTTCGCGATTCCCGCCGACACGGTCAAGAGCGTGGTCGACCAGCTCAAGGACCACGGTTCGGTCACGCGCGGCTGGATCGGCGTGCAGATTCAGCCGGTGACCAAGGACATTGCCGACAGTCTCGGCCTCAAGAAGGCGGAAGGCGCGCTGGTTGCCGAGCCGCAGGCCAATAGCCCGGCATTGAAGGCCGGCATCGTGGCCGGCGACGTCATCACCGCGGTCAACGGCCAACCGGTCAAGGACGCCCGTGATCTCGCCAAGAAAATCGGCGCGCTGGCGCCCAAGACCGACGTCAAGCTCTCGCTGCTGCACAAGGGCTCGGAGAAGACGATCACCCTCGCGCTCGGCGAAATGCCGAAGTCCATGGAGGCCAAGGCGAGTTCCAAAGAAAAAAAGAGCGACACCGCCGATCTCGCCAAGCTCGGCCTGACGCTCGCCCCGGCCGCGAATGTAGCGGGCGCGGGTAGCGAGGGCGTGGTGGTTACCGGCGTCGATTCGTCCGGCGTCGCGGCCGGCCACGGTTTCGCGACCGGCGACATCATCCTTGAAGTCGCCGGCAAGACCGTTGCCACCCCGGCCGAGGTTCGCAAGCAGATCAACCAGGCCCGTTCGGGCGGCAAGCGCACCATCCTGATGCGGATAAAGAAGGGTGACAACACCCGCTTCGTCGCCCTGCCGGTTGGCCGCGGTTGACGCAATGAGTTAGGGGCGTTCCACCGGCATCCGTCGCCCCCGCCGGTGGTACGACCTCACGGGACGGGTCTTCGGGCCCGTCCCGGCTCTCTCTGGAAAACGGGCGGCTCGTTTCTGCCGCGGTTTTCCGAACCGAGCTCCAGCCCCGGCATCCGTCGCCCCCGCTGGGGTGGAGTCGTTGAGGGGGTGGCGGGCCAAATCCGCCACCCCCTCGCGTTCGAAATGGGGGCAAGAGCTCCCCCCGCCGCCGATTTGGCCGGCCAATCGCGGGGAAACGACCCGGCAGGGAATTGACCCGCCACCGAAACAACTGGAATTGGTGTGACCGATGCCCACTTATGCGGATATTCAAAGAGCTCGCGCCTCTGGCCGGATGGCCGATGCGCAACCGGATCGGACCAGCATGCGCATTCTGGTGATCGAGGACGACCGCGACGCCGCCGATTACCTGGTCAAGGCGTTCCGCGAGGTCGGCCATGTGGCCGATGCCGCCACCGACGGCGAAGACGGCTTGGCGATGGCGCTCGACGGCCAGTACGACATCCTGATCGTCGACCGCATGCTGCCCAAGCGCGACGGGCTGTCGGTGATCGGCACCTTGCGCGACAAGGGCATCGAGACGCCGGCGCTGATCCTGTCCGCGCTGGGCCAGGTTGACGACCGGGTCAAGGGCCTGCGCGCCGGCGGCGACGACTACCTGCCCAAGCCCTATTCATTCAGCGAACTCCTGGCCCGCGTCGAGGTCCTGGCGCGCCGGCGCGGCACCCGAGCTGACGAAACCGTGCTGCGCGTCGGCAATCTCGAGCTCAATCGGCTGTCGCACCAGGTCCGCCGCGGCGAGGAGGAGATTACCCTGCAACCGCGCGAATTCCGCTTGCTTGAGTACCTGATGCAGCATGCCGGCCAGGTGGTCACCCGCACCATGTTGCTGGAGAACGTGTGGGACTATCATTTCGACCCGCAAACCAACGTGATTGACGTCCACATCTCGCGTTTGCGCTCGAAAATCGATAAAGGTTTCTCCCAGCCGCTTCTGCATACGGTCCGCGGCGCGGGATACATGATCCGTGACGGCGCTCGGTAAGCTTTTTCGCACCACAACGTTCAAGCTGACGCTGGTCTATTTGACTGTGTTCGCGCTGTTCGCGGCCTTTTTACTTGGCTATTTCGCCCTCAATACCCGTCGCCTGATTACCGAACAGATCACCGATACCGTCAATGCCGAGATCACAGGCCTGTCGGAGCAATACCGGCTTGGCGGCATCCGGCGGCTGGTGATCGTGATCGACGCGCGCGCGCGCCGGCCGGGCTCCAGTCTCTATCTCGTCACCACCTATAACGGTGACGCGCTGGCCGGCAACGTCACCGCGCTCTCGCCCGGCATTCTCAACAATCCCGGCTGGAACGAAACCGTCTATCGCCGGCTCGACGAGGCGGAGAACCAAACCCGTCCCGCTCGACCCGAGCATGAGGCGCTGGTGCGGGTCTTCCAATTGCCCGGCGGCTTCCGCTTGCTGGTCGGGCGCGACCTGGAGGAGCGCGAACGGCTCTATCGCATCGTGCTTGCCGCCGGGCGCTGGTCGGTCGCCATCGTGATCGTGCTCGGGCTTGCCGGCGGCCTGTTCGTTTCGCGTCGCGTGCTGCGGCGCGTCGACGCCATGACGGAAACCACCAAGACCATCATGGCGGGCGATCTCAGCGGGCGGCTGCCGGTCGCCGGCGCCGGCGATGAGCTCGACCGGCTGGCGCAGAACCTCAACGCCATGCTGGAGCGTATCGAGGCGCTGATGCAGGGATTGAAGGAAGTCTCCGACAACATCGCCCACGATCTCAAGACGCCGCTCACGCGGCTACGCAATCGCGCCGAGCAGGCGCTGCGCGTCCCCGGTAACGACGCCGAATACCGCACCGCGCTGGAGGCGACCATCGAGGAGTCGGACGGCTTGATCCGCACCTTTAACGCGCTGCTGATGATCGCGCGCGCGGAATCGGGACAAGCGCGCGACGACATGAACGAATTCGATGCCGCCGAGATCGCGCACGATATCGGCGAGCTTTACGAGCCGTTGGCGGAGGAGAAAGGCATCGCGTTTAAGGTGGAGGTCGATGCGCCGGCGCGCCTCAAGGGCAACCGCGAGCTGATCAGCCAGGCGCTCGCCAATCTGGTCGACAATGCCATCAAATATGTCGAGCCGCAGGCGGCAGCGGCCAATGGCGCCACGCCGAAGATTGTGGTGCGGGCGCTCAATTCCGGCGATCGCATCCTGCTGACCGTCACCGACACCGGACCGGGCATTCCTGTCGCCGATCGCGCCCATGTGGTCGAGCGATTCGTGCGCCTGGAGCAGAGCCGATCGCAGCCCGGCTCCGGACTGGGCCTGAGCCTCGCCTCGGCGGTTGCGCGCCTGCATGGCGGCGAATTGACGCTGGAGGACAATCATCCCGGGCTGAAAAGCGTCATTGCCTTGCCGCGCGGAGGGCCGCTACAGAGTGCGGGATGAGCTCATCCCCGAGAAGCCGTGCCACGCGCAAGAAGGCCACGCGCAAAAAGCCGGCGCACAGGACGCCGCCTGAGACCAGCCGCGCCGGCGCCGCGCAGCCGCGCAGCGGCGCGACGCTGGCCGAGCGTATAGCGACCGCGCCGCATCTCACCGATCCGAAGGCCACCCGCGCGCGCGTTGCCGAATGGCTCGCCGAGCTGCCACCGGACGCGGCCAAGCCGCTCAAAAGCCTGCTGGCCGCCCATCCGATCGTCAACACGCTGCTCGAAAGCCTCAGCGAGAGCTCGCCTTATCTGTGGGAGCTGGTGAGCCGCGGGCCGGAACGGCTGCTGCGGCTGATGAATGCCGAACCCGCCGCGCATTTCGCTGGCCTGCTGCGCGGCCACGGCCACGCCGTCGCTACGACCGAGGACGCCGACGAGGCCATGCGGCTTTTGCGCCACATGAAAGCGGAAGCGGTGCTGCTGATCGCGCTCGCCGATATCGGCGGCGTGTGGCCGATAATGCGAGCGGCACACGCACTCACCGATCTCGCCGATACCGCGGTCGATGCCGCCAGCCGTTTCCTGCTGGCCGAAGCTGACCGAGCGGGGCGCCTCAACCTGAAGAACAAAGCCGAGCCGCAAGCCGGCAGCGGCTACATCGTGATCGCGATGGGCAAGATGGGGGCGTTCGAACTCAACTATTCGAGCGATATCGATCTGATCGTATTCTTCGATCCGGCAACGCCGGCCATGCCGAAGGATGCCGAGCCGTCGCCACTTTTCGTGCGGCTGACCCAGCGGCTGGTGAAGCTGTTGCAGGAGCGCACCGCGGACGGCTACGTGTTCCGCACCGATCTGCGCCTGCGGCCGGATCCGGCCTCGACCGCAATCGCGATCTCGACTGCGGCGGCGATGTCCTACTACGAAAGCGTCGGCCAGAACTGGGAGCGCGCCGCCATGATCAAGGCGCGCGCTTGCGCCGGCGATGTCGAAGCGGGTGAGGTTCTGCTCAATGAACTGGCGCCGTTCGTCTGGCGCAAATATCTCGACTTCGCCGCCGTCGCCGACGTGCACGCCATGAAGCGGCAGATCAACGCCTATCGCGGCCACGGCGAGATCGCGGTCGAGGGCCACAATATCAAGCTCGGGCGCGGCGGCATCCGCGAGATTGAGTTCTTTGCGCAGACCCAGCAGCTGATCGCCGGCGGTCGCAGTTCGCATTTGCGCGACCGCGACACGCTGACAACGCTCGACAAGCTCAGCGAGGATCGCTGGATCGACAAAGCCGCGTGCGAGGACATGAAGGCCGCCTATTGTTTCCTGCGCGAGGTCGAGCACCGGCTGCAAATGGTCAACGACGAGCAGACGCAGGTGCTGCCGGCGGAGCGCGAAGCCCTCGAGCGCTTCGCACGCTTCCTCGGCTACGCGAACCGCGATGCCTTCGCCAATGTTCTCCTCGGCCATCTCGACAAGGTACAGCGCCATTACGTGCGGCTGTTCGAGAAAATGCCGGGCGGGCCGGAGCGTCCGGCCTTGCTGTTTCCGCCCGACGCCGACGACCACAAGACCCTCGATCGGCTGGCCGAGCTCGGTTATCGCAAGCCGCTCGAAGCCTCGGCCAGGGTGCGCGATTGGCTTGCCGGCGACTATCGCTCGCTCAAGGGGGAGGCGGCGCGTGGGACTCTCCAGGAATTGCTGCCGGTGCTGCTCGAACAATTGGCGCGCACCGATAACCCCGACGCCGCGCTGATATCGTTCGATCACTTCCTCGCCAATCTGCACGCCGCCGCGCGGCTGCTGTCGCTGCTGCGGCAAAATCCAGATTTGATTGCGCTCATCGCGCTGGTGCTCGGGATCGCGCCGCGGCTCGCCGATACGCTGGCGCGCTATCCGCAAGTGATGGATGCGCTGGTCGATCCGAGCTTCTTCGGCGCACTGCCGGATGACGCGGAGCTCGGCCGGCGGCTCGAGGCGGCGCTGGCGCAGTCGCGCCACGACGAGGATATGCTCGAAGGCATCCGCATGTTCGGGCTGGAATACATGTTCCTGATCGGCGTGCGCATTCTCTCCGGCACGGTGACGGCGCGGCAGGCAGGCGAGGCCTTTGCGCGGCTGGCGGATGCCGTGATCCGCGCCGTGCATCGTTCGGTCACCAGCACTTTCACCGCGGCGCACGGCCATGTCAGCGGCGAGGAGACCGCCGTGCTCGCCATGGGCAAGCTCGGCGGCTACGAGATGACCGCGAGTTCAGATCTCGATCTGATGTTGATTTACGATTTCGATGCGGCGCATCCGGAATCGGACGGCGGGCGGCCGCTCTACGGCGCGCAATATTTCGCGCGCCTGACTCAGCGGCTGATCAATGCGCTGACCGCGCAGACCAATTACGGCGCGCTCTACCAGGTCGACATGCGGCTGCGCCCGTCCGGTCGCGCCGGCCCGCTGGCAACCCAGATCGAGGGCTTCAAAAGCTATCAGGAGAGCGAGGCCTGGACTTGGGAGCACCTGGCGCTCACCCGCGCCCGGATCGTATCGGCCTCGCCCGCGTTCCGCGCGCACGTCGAGAAAGTCATCCGCGACATCCTGCGGCGCCCGCGCGATGCTGCCCTGATCGCCGGCGACGTGGTGGAGATGCGCGGAGCAATCGCCAAGGAGAAGGGCGACGAGGATCGCTGGGACCTCAAATACGTCGCCGGCGGGCTGGTCGATATCGAGTTCATCGTGCAATATCTCCAGCTGGTGCACGCGCATGAGCGGCCGGAGATCCTCGACACCTCGACGGCGCGCGTCCTCGACAAGGCGTGGGCCTTGCGCGTGCTGCCGGTGGAGGATGCCGAAGTCTTGCGCCCGGCGGTGCAGTTCTATCACGACCTCACGCAGATCCTGCGACTGTGCCTGCCGGCGACTTTCGATCCGAAGACCGCGGGGGCGGGGCTATTACGGCTCTTGGCGCGCGCCGCCGACGTGCCGGATTTCGCCGCGCTCGATGCCACGCTGATCGAGACGCAGACGAAAGTGCGCGCGAGCTTCGTACGGATTTTGGGCAAGGCGCCCTGAACCAAGGCGATGTCAGGCCGCCTGCTCCTTCGGCAGCGGGCATTGCGGCTCGAGCGGCAGCCGTACGACCACCAGCGTGCCCTTGCCGAGCGTGGAGCGGATGCGCATGCGTCCGCCATGCAGATCGACCAGCGACTTGGCGATGGCGAGGCCGAGCCCCGAGCCCTGGTGGCTCTTGGTGAGCTGACTTTCGACCTGCTCGAAGGGGCGGCCGAGCTTGGTCAGCGCGTCCTTGCCGATGCCGATGCCAGTGTCGGCAATGCCGAGCACGATGCAATGATCGGTGGCGCGCCCGCGCACGGTGACGCGGCCGCCGGCGGGGGTGAACTTGACCGCGTTGGACAAAAGGTTGAGCGCGATCTGCTTGAGCGCGCGCCGGTCGGCGCGCAGCCGCAGTTCCGGCGCGATGCGGGCGACCAGCTTGAGCTGCTTGTCCTGCGCGCGTGTCGAGACCACGCGCATGGCCTCGCCCAGCAGCGGGTCGAGCGCGAGGTCCTCGAAGTCGAGGCGGATGCGGCCGGCCTCGATCTTCGACATGTCGAGAATGTCGTTGATGACGTCGAGCAGGTATTGCCCGCTGGCGTGGATGTCGCTGCAATATTCGTGGTATTTCTCGGCGCCGAGCGGGCCGAACATGTTGGATTCCATGATCTCGGAAAAGCCGATGATGGCGTTGAGCGGCGTGCGTAGCTCGTGGCTCATACTGGCGAGGAATTTCGATTTGGCCTGATTGGCCTCCTCGGCGCGGGTCTTTTCGGCGGCGTATTTCTCGGCCAGTTCCGCCGAGTGCTGCTGCGAGACGCGCAGGTCGGAAACGGTCGCCATCAGCCGTTTCTCGCTGTCGATCAGTCGTTCTTCGTGGGTCTTGAGCGCGGTGATGTCGGTGCCGACCGACACGTAGCCGCCGTCCTTGGTGCGGCGCTCGCTGATGTGCAGCCAGCGGCCGTCTTCGAGCTGCGCCTCGAAAGTACGGGCGCCGGGAATGACGGGGCCGGAGGTGACAACCTTGTTGCGCACCACCGGCTTTTGGCCTGCCGCGACCACGGACTCGTAGGACGCGCCCACGGTAATGACCTCGTCGGGCAGGTCGTGCAGCTCCTGGAAATTGGAGTTGCACAGGACGAGACGATTGTCGGCGTCCCAAAGCACGAACGCTTCCGGAATGGTCTCGATGGCGTCGCGCAGGCGCAGGTCGGCGGCGACGGTCTTCGCCACCAGGCTTTTCTGCTCGGTGATGTCGACCGCGATGCCGATCAGATGCAGACCCGGCTCGCGCGGCTGGCTCGCCAGCTCGCAGCGCACGCGCAACCATATCCAGTGGCCATTGGCGTGGCGCATGCGGAAGGCGTGATCGATGACGGTCATCTTGGCGTCGGCGAGTTCGCCGGCGAGCTCGTAGAGCTGCACGTCTTCCGGGTGCACCAGCGCACTGACGTCGCCGAAGGGCAGCAGGTCGTCCTTGGCCTCGAGGCCGAGAATGTCGAACATCGACTGCGACCAGAAAATACGGCCGCGTGCGAGATCCCAATCCCATAGGCCGCAGCGGCCGCGGTTGAGCGCGGTATCGATGCGGGTGCGCACGGTCTCGTAGATCAGGTCGGCTTCACGCGCGCGCGTCGCCTGCCAGTGGAAGGCGAAGCCGAGGATGAGCACCACAAAGCCGGTGGTGGCCGACAAAGTGATGGTGAGCGTGTTGAGCGCACGCCAGGATGACAGCGCGGCTTGACGCGATTGCACCACCGCGATCTGGCCAAACGGGGGTTTCAGCATGCGCACGGTCGCGAGCGCGCGCGTCTCATCGGGCAGGGTGATGTCCATGACGCCGGCGCCGAAGGTGGTGAGCGGTTGCGTCGGACCGAGCAGGTCGATCAGGCGGCGGCCGATGGTGGCGTCGGGTCCGGGCGTGGCGGCCGCCACCACGCCCTCGGCATTGGTCAGGATGAAGCGCCGTCCGGCGCCGGTGGCCCAAGGCGGCAGAACGCGCGCCAGCATCTCCTGCGGCCGCTCGCCCGCGTCTGCCGGATTTTTAAGCGGCTGTTGCAGGCGCTCAGCGGCGAGATCGGCGACCGCATCGAGTGCGATAACCATGTCGCCGAGGGTCTGGCGGCGGTGATCGAGCGCTTGCACCACGGCACCGACGCAGATGGTGGCGAGAAAAGCGATGATCAGCACCGGCACAGCGCGGCGCAGCAAAGGCTCGGCGGTCAGCAGCCTTCGATACGCCGGCTTGGCGATCGATTGCGCGAGGCCCTTGATCGAATCGGGATGTGCAGACGCACTCGCCAAGCTGGCGCGCGCCATCGACGGCCTCCATTCGGATTTCCCCTGTCACCCTGATCGGTAACGATGTGCCGCATCGCTTTCCGAATCAGTGTCGATTGGAATCGATGGCCGGCGATTTGTCGAGAGTCCTTGCCACAAATATTTAAAATTCCCTACCGACAAATTCTACAGGCCGGCCAAAGGGTAAGCGGCGGTGGCGGGATGGGTACGGCGCCGGAAGCAAAGGATCAGCGCGATATTTCAGGGGCGGCAAGCGCCCGCTCGACGATGTCGGCGAGGTCGCGGGACAGACCCGCCGCCGCCTTGATGCGCTGGAGCGCCGCTTCCGCCTTGCCGCGGCGGGTTTCTTCCAGCGTGCGCCAGCTGCGGAAGGCGGTTGAAAGCCGCGCCGCCAGCTGCGGGTTTTTGGAATCGAGTGCCAGCACATGATCGGCGACGAATTCGTAGCCGGCGCCGTCGGCGCGGTTGAATTGGGTAAGGTTGGCTTGCGCGAAGACGCCGATCAGCGCACGCACGCGGTTCGGATTGGCGAGCGAGAAGGCCGGGTGGCCGGTGAGCGCACGCACTTTGTCGAGCGTGTCGCCTTGCGGGACCATGGCTTGCAGCGAGAACCATTTGTCGACGATCAGCGAATCGGCGGAATAGCACGCATAAAAATCGGCCAGCGCATCTGCGCGTTCCGGCCTATTGTGAAGCGACAGAGTGGCGAGCGCCGCCATGCGGTCGGTCATGTTGTCGGCGGCCTGGTATTGCCGGGCGGCGCGCGCGATCGCTTGCGGCTCGACCGTCGCCGCCATGAGGTCGAGACTAATATTGCGCAAGCTACGCCGCCCGGCGCTTCTTGCGTCGGGCGTGTAGCCGCCGGGAACGGTCATGCGCTCATAGACGATAGACAAGGCGGCGCCGAGGCGTTTGCCGATCTCGGCGCGCAGCGTTTTGCGGGCAAGAAATATCGCATCGGGATCGATGTCGCGGCCGATCTCGCGCGCGATGTCGCCTTCGCCCGGGGGCGCCAGCGCGAGCGCGACGAAGGCGGGCTCCAGTGAAGCGTCCTCGAGAATGGCCGCCAGCGCCACCATCAGCTGGTCATCGTTGCGCAACGGCTTGCTCGCGCGCCAGCGCGCTACGTTATCGATCAGCAACCGCATCGAGATCGTCTGTAGCGCCTGCCAGCGGTTGAAGGGATCGCTGTCGTGGGCGGCGAGAAAGGTGAGATCGTCGCCGGTTAGATCATTGTCGAGCTTGATCGGCGCGGAGAAGCCGCGGTTGATCGAGAGCACGGGGCGCTCGGCAACGCTGGTGAATGAGATGCTTTGCGACGGCTCGCTCAACACGAATACGCCATGCTCGATTGCGCCGTTGGCCGGTGACAGCGGCAGATCGCGGCCGTCCTTACCGACCAGGCCGAGCACCAGCGGGATCACCATCGGCTCCTTCGCGGGCTGGCCGGGCGTCGGCGGCACACTCTGCTTGCATTCGAGCGTGTAGGTCTTGCCTGCGGCATCGAAGCGGCCGGCGACCGTCACTAGCGGCGTGCCGGCTTGGCTGTACCAGCGCATGAATTGCGTCATGTCGCTGCCGCTCGCATCGGCAAAGCACTGGATGAATTGGTCGACGGTGGCGGCCTCGCCGTCGTGGCGCGCGAAATAGAGATCCATGCCGGCACGGAATTGTTTCGCGCCGATCAGCGTCTGCATCATGCGCACAACTTCGGCGCCCTTCTCGTAAACGGTAGTCGTGTAGAAGTTATTGATTTCCTTATAGGTTTCTGGGCGGACCGGGTGCGCCAGGGGACCAGCGTCCTCGACGAATTGGGCAGCGCGCAAGCCGCGCACGGCGGCGATGCGTTTGACCGGGCGCGAGCGCATGTCGGACGAAAATTCCTGGTCGCGGAAAACGGTAAGGCCTTCCTTCAGGCAAAGCTGAAACCAGTCGCGGCAGGTGATGCGGTTGCCGGTCCAGTTGTGGAAATATTCATGCGCGATCACTGCCTCGATGCCGGCGAAATCGCCGTCGGTCGCGGTTTCCGCGCTTGCCAGCACGTATTTGTCGTTGAAGACGTTGAGCCCCTTGTTCTCCATGGCGCCCATGTTGAAGTCGGAGACGGCGACGATCATGAAAATATCGAGATCGTATTCGCGGCCGAATTTCTCCTCGTCCCAGCGCATAGCGCGCTTGAGCGAATCCATCGCGTAGCCGCAGCGCCCTTGTTTGCCGTGCTCGACATAGATGCGCAGCGTAACGTCGCGCCCCGATAACGTGCGGAATCTGTCCTCCACACACGCGAGGCCGCCGCCGACCAGCGCGAACAGATAGGACGGCTTGGGATGCGGATCATGCCAGACCGCGAAATGGCGGCCGGCTGGCAGTTCGCCGCTCTCGACAAGATTGCCGTTGGAAAGCAGCACCGATGCTTCCTTTTTGTCGGCTTCGATGCGTGTGGTGTAGACCGCCATCACGTCGGGCCGGTCGGGAAAGTAGATGATGCGGCGGAAGCCTTCCGCCTCGCACTGGGTACAATAGGTATCGCTCGAGCGGTAGAGACCTGAGAGTTGGGTATTGGCCGACGGATCGACCAGCGTTTCAATTTCCAGCGTGAACGGGCCGTTCGGCGGCTGCGGAATTGTGAGCTGATTGGGCGTCGCCACATAGCTTTCCGCCGGCAGCGCGTTTCCATCGAGCTTGAGCGCGATAAGGGTGAGACCGTCGCCGTCGAGCACTAGCGGCGCGGCGGCGCTTTGCGGATTCGGCTTGAGCCTGAGGGTCGCGCGCACCTTGCTCTGCGTTGGATGCAGCGAGACGTCGAGGTGCACGGTTTCCACCAGCCAGTCGGGCGGATGGTAGTCCTTCAGGCGGATGGGCTGGGCGATGTCGGTGCGCATGAGCCGTTGATCTAGGATATGCGGCGGGGAAATGGAAGTCGGCAGTGCTTGTTCCGTCACCGCATCGGCTCGGCGTGGCCGATCACCCGGTTGATCGAAGGCGCGCGCTCGCGCAAGGCGCGCTCGAGCGCGTCGACCTGCTCGTGCACGCTCTGCACGCTTAAGCCCGGATCGACATGGCAGTGGAAATTGACGATTTCGCCGCCGTCGGTTTCGCGCACCCGCACCTCGTGCACGTCGCGGATGGTTTGGCTCTCGGCGGTGAGTTCCGCGAGCGCCATTTCCACCGCCTTTACCCGCTCCGGCGGCGCCTCGCGGCCGAGCGCCTCCTGCGGCTGCAGCGGCTCGATATGGGTCTCCACCTCGACGCCGAGGCCAAGCTCGGCCGCGATGGCGCTTTCGAGACTGTCTGCCAGGTCGTGGGCAGCGCGCAGCGTGAGCTTGCCGTCCACTTCCAAATCGAGCGAGACCGCAAGCCGGTCGTTAAGCTCGTGCACAGTCACGTGATGAACCGCAAGCGCGCGGTTGCGCGCGATCACCATCACGCGGTCGAGCACGGTTTCGTTGTCGAGCGCGACCGGATTGATCGTGACGATCGCTTGCGCGCCCGACATCTGATCGCGGAGCGCGGCCTCGACCGCAGTCTTGATTGCCGTCACCCGATCGAGCGGCAGCGCCCGGCTGACCGCAACATTGAGATCGATGAAAGTCTTCTCGCCGACCGCGCGCGCGCGCACCTGCTCGACCGCGACGACCCCCGGAACTTTCCCGGCAATGGCGGTGATATTGGCGGCGGCGCCCGGCGGCGCGACGTCGATCAACATGTCGATGGTGCGGCGGCCGAGCCGCCAGCCGGCAACGCAAACCAGCGCCGCCACAACGAGCGCGGCGACCGAATCCGCCCATTGCAGGCCAAAATGGACGCCGATCAGGCCCGCTAGAACCGCCAAAGATGACCATAGGTCAGACGAAAAATGCAGCGCGTCGGCTTCGAGCGCGTGGCTCGAGGTCTTTTGCGCCGTTTGCGACAATGCACGCGCGCGCACGAAATCCACGGCAATCGATATCAGGATCACACCGAATGCCCAGACATTGGCGATCACCGCATGCGGCTCGTGCTCGATCAGGCGCAGTACCGCCTCCCAGATCACCACGCCCGAAAGCAGGAACAGCAGCGCGGTTTCGGCGAGCGCGGAGACCGCTTCCACTTTGCCGTGGCCGTAATGGTGCTTTTCATCGGCCGGCTTGCCGGAGATGCGCACGGCGATATAGGTCATCACGGTGGCGCCGAGATCGATCAGCGAGTGGCCGGCTTCCGACAGGATCGCCAGCGAGCCGGTGGCAAGACCGACCAGCGCCTTGGCAATCGTCAGCCCCGCCGAGGCGGCGATTGAGGAAAGCGCGACCTGTTCCTTTTCACTCTGCATGCGGCGCCTTGCGTTTCACGGCGCGATCGGCTTGCCGTCGGTCGTAAGACGATTGGGTGCGCGGCGGTGCAAGGACTAAGGGCAATTGCGGTAACTGCTAGTTCACACCGAAGCGCACAATGGTATCTTTAACGTGCTCGCGAAAGTTCGTTCCGAACAGCGTAACGGAGGCACCTTCGCTATCCACTGTACACGATCAAACGCCACCGCCCTAAGAGGTCTTATGGCGATTTATTCTCGGCGGACGGAATTTATTCGTGATATTGCCGTTGTCTTAACGCTGCGCCACGCCGCCAGCGCGGTTGGTGTTCGAGGGACCTGATCTGGCCATTCATCCAATATACCAATCAATCTTGCACGAATGCCACAAACAACCGAATATTCACGTCACTGCGGAAATTAGCTAGGAAATCCCGCCTCAGGGCTCAAGAAGGCGCCGTATCCGAGACGGTCCGACGAAACGCAAAAGACCAATGGAAAAACGCGTGACCCATGACATTGCCGCGTTGCTCGCCGAGCGGCAGGCCGACCGCTATGACATGCACAGCCGTCATCTCAACGAACAGATGGTGCGGATGCTCCGGGCGATCGGCTACGACGTCGACTACCACCGCGGCGCCGGACAATACCTGTTCGATCGCAGCGGCACGCGCTATCTCGATTTGCTCAGCGGTTTCGGCGTATTCGCCATCGGACGCAATCACCCGGCACTGCGCGAAGCTTTAAAAACCATTCTCGACAGTGAGCTTCCGAATCTCGTGCAGCTGGACGTATCGACGCTTGCCGGCATCCTCGCCGAACGCCTGCTGGCGCATGTTCCCTATCTCGACAATGTATTTTTTGCCAATTCCGGCACCGAGGCGGTCGAGGCGGCCATCAAATTCGCGCGCGCGTCGACGGGGCGTCCCGGACTTGTGTACTGCGAACACGCCTTCCACGGTCTCACCACCGGCGCGCTGGCACTCAATGGCGACGCGATTTTCCGCGAAGGCATGGAACCACTGCTGCCTGATTGCGTCCGCATTCCGTTCAACGACCTGGCTGCGCTCGAACGGGCGCTTGCCTCACGCACAATGGCGGCTTTCTTCGTCGAGCCGATCCAGGGCAAGGGCGTGAACCTGCCCGCCGACGGCTATTTGCAAACAGCTGCGGACCTGTGTCGCCGTCACGGCACCTTATTCGTTGCCGACGAAATCCAGACCGGGTTGGGCCGGACCGGCCGCTTTCTGGCGGTTGAGCACTGGAACGTCGAGCCGGACATGGTCCTGCTGTCCAAGTCGCTGTCCGGCGGGCATGTGCCAAGCAGCGCCGTGCTGACCCGCAAACACATCTTTAAAAAGGTGTTTGATCGAATGGATCGGGCCGTGGTGCATGGCTCCACATTCTCCAAGAACGATCTGGCGATGGCGGCAGGCATCACCATGCTTGATGTGATCGAGTCGGAACGGTTGATGGAGAACGCGGCCCGTATGGGGGATCGCCTGCTGAACGGTCTGTCGGAGCTAATCCCCCGCTACGAGTTGCTTATGGACGTCCGCGGCAAGGGACTGATGATCGGGATCGAATTTGGCGCGCCGCAATCTTTCAAGCTGAAGGCCTCATGGAACATGCTTGAGGCCACAAACAAGGGCCTGTTCTGCCAGCTCATCACGATCCCACTATTCAAGGAGCACAAGATCCTTTGCCAGGTGGCGGGGCATGCAAGCCACACGATCAAGCTCTTGCCGGCCCTCGTCATCTCCGATGACGACTGCGAATGGATTCTGAAGGCATTCGACACCGTCATCGCCAATAGCCACCGCGTGCCGGGTGCGGTCTGGTCGCTCGGCAAGACACTGGTTGACCACACCATGCGCGCCCGCGCGGCGCGCTAAATTTGCAGCCGCATGGGATCCGGCCGCTTTCTCGCTGGTTGTTATGACCGCATTGACGGCAACAATGATGGGTGGAACAGAAGCGCCCCAGAGGTTGAAAAATCGGCGCGATCCGGACGTCTAGGGGGTCATGGCAACACCAGCAATGCAACTATAAATGACTGATATCGTTAGAATATTTTCCATTGCGCCGATGATGGAGTGTGTGAGCTGCGGCTGAAACGCTTTAATTTATAAAAGCTTGGCAAGCGCAGCGTTCACGCACATCGTACTGATCGTCGTACTTGCGTGCGAAAGAGAGTAGCTAGCTGACGTTGTTTGATAACTCAGCTTTCTTGCCCGCCTACCAACATCCCAGCGACGTCAAAAGCAATATTCCGCGAGGTCCGTGTCAGGTCCGCTATACCCCAATAGCAGAAATTCGGCGGCAGTTCTTCGATGTCCGCTTCGGGTCATTAGCGACATAGCTGGTCAAGACCAAAGCCCTTGTTTGTCCGCTTTGGTAAAGTGGACAAACCCGAGCGTGGTTGGATTGGCTGCTAATTGCCAAATGGCGACAACGCAACGTTGTCCTACTTGGATGGCAGCAGGACGGTCACGAAAAACCGGTAGCCAAGATCTTTTGGTCCGGCATTGGCGGGACTGGCTGCCCAATACCGAAGCCCGCCGCCGATTTGTACCGGCAGCTTCCCGACTCTAACCAGCTTGGCAATCGTGCCATTGATCGGCACCGACCATTTGTCGGTAACCCAATTGTAGGTGCTTTCAGTATTAAGCGAAAAGGTCCAGGCATCCTTGGTGGTGTAGGACACGAACGGCTGGAGGAACGTGCTGCTGACTTCCCTGCGATTGCTGTCGCCGGCATATGACCAGAGATGGTTTGCGAGCATGCCGTAGGTGAACCCGCCTGTCTGCCAGAGCACAACGCCGGTTGGACCCGCACTATATTTTCCCGTTCCCAGCTTCATGTCCGTCGCGGTGGGAAACTGCAATGCTGGGCCGACGCCCCAAATGATGCCGCCAGGGCCAGGAGCTACCGGGGAGAAAAACAGGCTCTGCAAGGTGTCGCCTAGCCCGAACTGGTGGCCGGAGCCGGGTGCAATGTCGTTCTGGTTCACGATTGGCAGGATCGTTCGTGAAATGACGTTCCAATCTGGATTAAGGTGAATCGGTATGACGGGCTGGATGTTCAGGTAAGATTGCTTCCCCTCGTGCAGCGGACCAATTTTGTCGTTGTAATTAAACTGGAACGGAATGCTGATTAAGTTTGCGATCGGGTTTGATAGTTTCTTGGCAAGATCGGCGTCTTGCGCATGCGCGATCGGCGTACACAGGAAGCAAAGACCGCAAGCAAGACAGACAAAGATCCGCTTCATCCGAAATAATTGACTCGTCATTTCTCTAGCTCCAAGAGGTCAAACGCGGACGTAAAAATGTGTCTCGGCCAAGATTTCATGACCGAGACACACGGTGCCGTCAATCCAAGATACTGTCATTAACGTCGACGCGGCAGATCAGAGACGAATTCAATTTCGCTAAGCCGCCATGTCTTGTCGAAAAACGACGGGAGCGGGCTGTAGAGGCGCAGGAGCGTGAACCAGCCTTTGCCGGGCACGGTCTGAATCCAGTTGCCGCGCTTGACCCCCTTGGGCTGGTTCGGACCGAAATAGACGGTCGTCGAGCCATCGGCTGCCGCCTCGGCGGCGGGCGATGGATAGGACTGGCTGCCGGCGCGCGGATATTTTTGCGGCGTCTGGAGCATCGAGCGGGTCTGGTTGTCGTAGAGTGTGAAAGACCAGAACGCCCGCGCCGGGATGCCCTTGGGCAGCGTCACCTTGTAGGTCCTGGCGCCATCGAACGGCTTGCCGTCCGCGTCCAGGAAGCCCATCAGATACTGCGATCCAACGCCGGGAATGCGCATGATCATGCCCGGCGAATCGAGTGTGTAGGCGTAGTAGAAAGCCGTGCGCGAATCGAGGGTGCGGGCGCCGGTCGGCGGTTGCGGCTTGAACATGCCGCCTTCGAAGAGCGGCGGCGGTGTCTCAAAAAAGGCGCCGCCCTCCCACAGCATGTTGGCCCAATGGGAGTTGGGGTAATAGAGCCATTCCGGATGAGCTTCGGCAATTTGCCAGTTGAGTACCCGCCCGGCTGCATTTCCCACTGCCGCCGCATCCGTCAGGATCTTCTTCATGCGGGCGTCGGGCTTGAACGGCTTGCCCTTGACGATCCCAATCGCGGCGAGCTGACCGGCAAGCTCGACGTCGTAGCTGGTCGCAGGCTCGTTCTGAACGTTCTCGTTGATCATCTCGAAGAAGCCGTAGTCGCCGGGCGGGATGGTATTGAATGACTTGCCGCTGGCCTCGATGAACTTCATCTCCGGGATTTTTGGCTCCCCGGCGAGCCTGACCTTGCCTGTCAGCGCCTGTGCGATACTGGTGCCCTGGCTGCCCGGCGCGTAGCGGTAAATTTTCGTATTGGCTTTGATGTTGTCAACGGCCGGTTTCGGATCGTTATTCACCAGGAACGCCCGCGCGGCATAAAGGACATGGTTTGTCTTCGAATGAGCGATGTAATAGCCGCCCTCGGGCAGCGGGCCGTCGTAGCCCGGAGGCACAATCAAGTACTTGCCGCCCAGACCGCGGTCGGGCCCCGGGCGGCCGATATCGATCACCCACGAGAACCACATGTCGTTGATGGTGCCGAGCCCCTTCGGCGGCTGCTCAATGACCATCGGGCCTTTGGTCAGGTCCACCACGGCCATGTAATAGACAGTGTCGGCGTTGGCCGTCAGGAACAGCGAGTTCGAGTCCATCAAGGCCGGGAAGATGACAACATCGTTATATGCAGCGCCGATGCTCAGGAGGCCCTTGAGAATCGCGTAGGCGGACGCGCCGCGGAAGCTGTTGTTGTAGACGTTCAAGGCGCGGGTGAAGACCAGGGTGTCATAGACCTTCTCGGCGGTCGCGACGGTTGGCGCGCCGTCCTTGAATTCGAGCGTGCCGATGCGCGATTGGACTTTGTCCGGCGTCACAAGGGACGGAGGAATTGCGGATGCCGCCTGAGCCGCAACCATGCAGGGCAGCGCCAGCGCAACGCACGCCACGACTGCTCCCACGTATTTGCAACGCCGTTTCATAATGTCATTTCCCTTGCGTGGTCACGCCGTGAATTCCTAGGTCACGGTGCAGTTTTAGTCTATGCGACCAATGACACGATAGCGTGAAGCACATTTCGCGCAATGTTCGCTTTGGGTCATTCGCTGCCGAACAATCCGACGCCAGCATCGATCAATGTCCGCTATTACTCTAAAAGCGGACAAGGGTGGTTTCTGACTGTCCCCTTGGCGCCATTCGCAGACTCATGCATTGCAACAATTCCAACACAATTTTCGATCGCTTGTTTGATGCGCCATAGCTGTAGGTGAAGGGGCGTCGGTGCGCCCTTTCCCATAGTCCGCCTTTGGTCAATGCGTCATTGCAAACATTTCCGCACGAATTTGATCCGCTCGATCGGACCAAGCTTCTGCGCATCAGCCTTTTTGCGGCAGTCCTCTCGGTCTTTGAACCGCTCTTCTATTCGTTGAACCAAAGTAAGATCTTCCGAGACCGGTCCGTCCGCGGCGGCCTTCATCCCGGCCTCAAACTTCTTGATGTCCGCGGCCGACAAATGCGGGCGATCCAGCTTGAGCGTGAGTTTGTTGAGCTTGGCCGTCAGCGGGAACGGCGGCTTGTAGTCGGCGTCGTTGACGCCGGTCAGGGTATCGGAGCCGATGTCGAAGCTCTCGTCCCACTGCAGGATCATCGGCAGGGTTTTTTCCATCTTCTCGGTGGCGACCGCCTTGCCGTCGACCTTGAGCGTGCCGGTGCCGGAGCGGCCGACGCCGCTGAAGTTGTTGAACGCCAGCGTGCCCGGGCCCAAGCCGTCGTATTTGAAGTCGAACTCGACTGTGTGCCTGCCGGGCGTAAGCGCGTCAGGGCCTTCCCACTTGATGCGCTTGAGGTCGACCAGGTTCCACAGGAACACCGGCTTGCCCTTGAGCATGTAGAAGCCGTAGCCGCCGAAACGCCCGCCCGAGGTCAGAATCATGCCCTCAGCGCCACCTTGCGGCACTTCGATGTCGGCGGTGATCGTGTAAGAGGTGTTCAGCAAGAGCGGCGAGTCACCCTGCGGCAGACCGACCATCGGCCGCGTGTAGACGAACTCCGTGCGCCCGGCGGTGATGTTCGGGCGCGGCGCAACAATGCGTGCCGCCACCGATGCGTCCATCGGGAAGACCTGGTACTTCTTTGCTTCCGCGACGAACTTCTTGCGCATCTCCGCCACCTTCTTCGGGTATTTTGCGGCGATGTCCTCGGCCTGGCTGAAGTCCTTATGCAGGTCGTAGAGCTGGAACACCTGGTTGTTGAGCGGATCCGGGTTGGCCGGACCGAAGGCCTCCCACGGTGCGCGGTTCACCTTGGTGCTCAGGAGCCAGCCGTCGTCATAGAGCGCCCACTGGCCCATCATCTCGAAGTACTGCGTCTTGTGGCGCGAGGCGACCTTCGCGTTCTTGGCATCGAAGGTGTAGAGGAAGCTTGTGCCTTCGATCGGCTTTTGCTTGAAGCCGTCCACAGTCTCGGGTGCATGGATGCCGGCGGCTTCCAGGATCGTGGGCACGACGTCGATGACGTGGATGAACTGTTCGCGCAGACCGCCCTTGTCCTTGATGCGCGCCGGCCACGACACCACCATGTTCTGGTTGATGCCGCCGAGCCGGGACGCGTTCTGCTTGAACCAGTCGAACGGCGTGTCGAAGGCCCACGACCAGCCGGCCGACATGTGGGGGTAGGTCTCCTCGGTGCCCCAGACGTCATAGAACTTCATCTGCACTTCGGCGGGAAGCTTGTTGAGGCCGTTGAAGAACGCGACCTCGTTGGGCGTGCCGAGCGGCCCGCCCTCGGCGCTGGTGCCATTGTCGCCATTGATGTAGATGATCAGCGTGTTGTCGAGCCTGCCCGCCTCCTCGAAGGCCTGGATCACGCGGCCGATCTCGTGGTCGTTGTACGCCGCATAGGCGGCGAAGATCTCCACTTGGCGGATGAAGAGCTTCTTCTCCACTGCGCTGAGCTGGTCCCACGGCTTCAGGACGTCATTGGGCCAAGGCGTCAGCTTCGAGTTTTTGTCGATCACGCCGAGCCGCTTCTGGTTCTCGAAGATGCGCTCGCGCAGCTTGTTGTAGCCATCGTCGAACAGGTGCATCGCGTGGATCTTGTCCACCCACTCCTTGGTCGGGTGATGCGGCGCGTGCGTGGCGCCGGGCGCGTACTTGATGAAGATCGGCTTGTCCGGCTGGGTCTGGTGAATGCGTGAAATGTAGTCGATGGCGTCGTCGGCCATCCCCGTGACGAGGTTCCAGCTCGGCTTGCCTTTGAAGGGATAAATTTGCGTGGTGTTGCGGAACAGGTTCGGCTGCCACTGGTTGGCGTCGCCGCCGACGAAGCCGTAGAAGTATTCGAATCCCATGCCGGTGGGCCACTGGTCGAAGGGCCCGACCTGGCTGGCCGCGAAGGCCGGCGTATTGTGGTCCTTGCCGAACCAAGCGGTAGCGTAGCCGTTGTCGAGCAAGATGCGCCCGATCGTCGCCTTGTCCTTGTCGATGATGCTGTTGTAGCCGGGGAAACCGGTCGACTGCTCCGAGATCACGCCGAAGCCTGCCGAGTGATGGTTGCGTCCGGTGATGAGCGCCGCCCGCGTCGGCGAGCACAGCGCGGTCGAGAAGACCCGGTTATAGCGCAGTCCCTCATTCGCAATGTTGTCCATCGTCGGCGTCGGGATCACGCCGCCAAAGGTGCTCGGCACCCCGAAGCCGGCATCGTCGGTAATGATGAGCAGGACGTTCGGCGCGCCCTTGGGCGGCACCACGCGAGGCGCCCACCACGGCTTCGACTGCAATGCGTCATCCTTGATCAGGCCGCCGAATTTCGGGTCGGGCGGCGGAAGTTGTTTTCCGTCGAGCGTGGTGGTGGCGCTGGGCGAACCCGGGACACCTGTGATCTGCTGAGCCAATGCCGACACGCAACTAAGAGCGAGAATACTGGCGACCGAAATAAGGAAGTGACTGGGTTTCATGACAACAACTCCAACTCGGTTATTGCGATTGCCTTAGTAACAAGGCGGATAAGGGTAGTAACCACAGGCAGGCCGGTAGTAGGGGGCATAGGGATAGGGGTGATAGTAGGCAGCGGCGGCTGCGGCGCCAGCGGCTCCCGCATATATGGCGCCGCGAAACGCCGTTCGACGCGCCACACCGGCGAATGATAGCGGCGTGCGCGGAAGCCCAATGATGTCGATGAACACAGCGGCAGGGCCGTCTGCGCCATTCAGGTTCCCTTCGAGCACTTGCACGTCGAAAGTCAGCTTGTCGCCGTCGAGCTTCGGCGACTTCAGAACAACGACCGCATCGCGGTCCGTCGAGGCATCCTTGCCCAGCGCAGATACCGTTGCGTTCGGCGGATCCTTGCCAAAGCTGTCGTCGGATTTCCATTCGTCGAGTAGGTTCTTAGTGAGCTGGTGGCCAGCCGAGCGCACTGGGCGATCGGCGAACACAATGGCGTTGGGTGACACGCCGGTCAGCGTCAACTTGTCGCCGTGTAGCGTCGCACCGCGCGAGTTCAAGACAATAAGCGACGGCACGATCTGCGACTTGGCCGACGTAGGCACGCCAATCGATTTTGGTGCCGGCTGCGGTCCGGAAGTCGGCGCCGACTGCGCGAAGCTTAGCTGTGGAATGCACATTAAGCTCGCGACAGCGAGCGACAAATAGATGCGAGTGCTTGTCATGTCGGGCTCCCCGTTTCACTCATGTGCCTTGCGAGCGTTGAACCTATTGCATGTCGTCGAAATGACGCCCGCCTATTCAGGTCTCAGCGGTAATAAAATGCGCGCCGGTAGCTGCGGCGGGCGACACCCGCGTACGAAAGCGGTGTAAGCGGTCGCCCAATGATATCGATGAACACAGATACCTCGGTACCCGTAGTCGGCATATCGCCGCCCAGAACTTTGACCGTATAGGTGAGGTTGTCGCCTATCAATTCGGGATTCTGCAATTCAACGACGACCTGCTTCAGATTGCTGCCTTCCAAAATGGAGACATCCGCATTGGGCGGATTCGACTTGAAGCTGTCCTTGCCCTCGCTCCAGAACGGAATGAACGCCGTTGTATTCATGTTGCCGGCGAGGCGTTCCGGACGATCCGTAAAAAAAACCGTAACAGGGCTCACGCCGGTCAATGTCAATTTGTTCGCGGACTTGTCGAACGTCAGACCTTTGGAGGTTTGCACGAACAAAAAGTCTGCGGTTTTTCCTTCAGCTGCCTGGGCAAGACCCGAGTTGGCTAATGCCGCTGATGACAACGCAAAAACCGTTGTGGTCGCGAATTTCCGTCGAGTAATCATCGGGAACTTCCTTTTCGCATTGGGATGACGATTCACGCAGTCAGACCAGAGGGCGGCTATGCGACCGGGCTCAGAACTCAGGCTACAACATTTTAGACGCCCCACTAGCAGGTCTGAACATCGTTTGCCATCCGTAGTACCTCAATACCACGCCGTCGTGTTGAGCAGAAGGCTGAACGCTATTGCGTGTGTTTAACGCGCGTCAAGAAATATAGGCATAGCCGGTATGAAATATTGGCGTAGCTGGTATACAGTATGCCGTTTCGTTTTGTGCAACCTCGCGGCGCGAAACGTCTTGGCCTCGAAAACTGGATGGTTCAGTGACAAATTTATTACATACGAAAGTACTATTCCTACGCAATGCAACTCGTAGGCCCGCATTATCTTTTTTTATTTGTGGGAGAACTAGCAATGCACACCCATCGCATATTCACCGGAAAGCCGCAACACTCACTCCGGTTCAGATTTAGGTATCGGAACTTTATCATCCGGGACTGACGATAACCGTCCGAACCTTGCATCGCTCTTGCCGGAAGGCCGGAAAAGACCGAGAATTCACGCCAATGCGGCAACCATCTGGGGCCGGGCAGAATTGAAAAGTGCATGACGTAATCCGATGAGCGTGGGCGGATCGTCTTTGGAAAATTGGGGCAATATGAATTCAGTTTAACTGGCTCGCCACAATTCGTTGCCCGACGAAAATCAACATCGGGCTAAAGGGAGCGACAATATGCGTAAAACATTCATCTTGGTGGCAACAGCTCTGGCCATTTCCGTCTCAAATGCGCAAGCTCAGGTGGACCTTAGCACCTATGCTGATGCGAACGGTTTTATCGACGTTCAAGCCCTGACCTGCGCTCAACTCGCCAACACTTGGCAAGGTGATGCCGATCGGCTCGCCGCATGGTACAGCGGTTGGTACAACGGGCTCGCAAAAAAGCACTACATGGATGTTAGAAAAGGAAAAGAAGCCGAGCACGAGGTGATTGTGTATTGCAAGGCCCATCCCGAACTGCGGATTATCCAAGCCATGGAAGTTGTTTTCAAGAATATGAGAGAAAGACTCGGCATCAAAGTGAAGTAGTGGCACGCCGCTTCGGCGGTAAAGCTGAGTTCACATTGCGACACCAGGTTCGAAAAAATTTGCGCCACATCAAGGAGGAAAAGATGGCTACATGCTCGCGGTCTCGGCGGGGTTTATTTATGGTGGGCCGCTATACGGCCGCGATCATTATAGCGGCCACGATGCTATTATCCGTGACGCCAGGCGCGCAGGCCCAGGACGCCGCGAAAGTCCTGAAGGCGATGACCGACTATGTGGCGAGCCAAAAGGTTATATCGGCAACATTTGATGCGGACATTGAAGTCATTACCAACGACCTGCAAAAGATCCAATTTGCGAGTTCCGGTCAAATGCTGCTGAGCCGTCCGGACAAGATTCATGCCAGTCGGATCGGCGGCTACGCTAATGTCGAGCTTATCTTTGACGGCAAGACACTCAGCGTGTTCGGCAAGAATGTAAATGCTTACGCCCAAGCAAACGCCGCAGGGTCGATCGATCAGGTTGTCGCCCGGTTGCGAAACCAGTTCGGTGTGGCAATCCCCGGCGCCGACTTGTTGCTGTCCCACGCATATGACGAGATGACGAAGGATGTTCTCGATGCCAAGCACATTGGTCGCGGCGTTGTTGACGGCGTTGAATGCGAACACCTTGCGTTCCGCGACAACGATGTCGACTGGCAGCTGTGGGTCGAAGTCGGCAGCCGTCCGATCCCGCGCAAATACGTCATCACCAGCAAAGCCGTGGCTGGCGCGCCCCAATACACGCTTCGTATCAAAGACTGGAAGACGAATGTGCCGGTGCCCTCGGACGCCTTTGCATTCAAGCCGCCGGCGAACGCCAAGAAGGTCGAATTCGGGGCCTTAGCCGGCATCGACGAAATTCCCCCAGGCGTAGCACCAGGAGGCAAGAAATGACCATCACGAAAGCCAGCGTTTTGCGCGCCATCTTGGCGGCCATCGTGGGTATTGGATGTATCTTCGTCAGTGAAAAGGTTTCGCTGACCAATCCGGGATCATTGGTCACAGAGGCGAATGCGCGAATTGGGCGCCCGCTCACGCCATTGAGCTATGCCGGTGTTGCGCGACGTACCACGCGCCGAGCCGTAGCATACGGGGCAGCGGCTGCGGCACCGGTCTACGCAGCTCCGGTGTACGGAGCTCCAGTCTACGCGGCGCCCGCGTGTTATCAGGTGGCAAATGCCTATGGGCAACTCACCACGGTATGTCCGTAGTAAAGATCAAAAAAGAACGGCTACTTGCCGAAACCACGACGTTTTGAAGCGACTGCAGAATATGGAGAAGCTTTCCCCATCCGCCTTGCCACTATTATCCTTGCTCGCCGCGCTGCTGGCGGGCGCAGAATAGGGCGGGCAATCCCAGTTGGAGGATTCAATGCTTAAGCATAGTTCGACTTTGGCGGCACTCGCAGTGATTGCGATACTGACCATGCCTGCAAACGCGCAAGCTCCGAAAAACTGGACTCAGGTGGGCATGTTAAGGTGCGTGGTCAACCCGAGCATCGGGTTTATCATTGGCGGCCACAAGTCGATGGAGTGCCGTTTTATCCAGAACGCGCCGAACCACCCGCCGGAGGCGTATGAGGGCGCGCTCAATACGGCGGGGCTCGACATCGGCATCTCCGCCGGTGGCGTGTTCGGCTGGGCCGTGTTCGCGCCGACGGTTGGCACACCCGCCGGCGCGCTTGCCGGCGAATATGTCGGCGCTTCGGGCGACGTCGGCATCGGTCTTGGCGTTGGCGCCAACGTCCTGATCGGCGGCTCAGCGCGCACGCTCGCACTGCAGCCGGTCTCGCTGGAGGGCTCGGTTGCCGTCGACGTCACGCTCGGTGTCTCTGCCCTCAAGCTTCGGCCGGCGCACTGAGGCTGCGCTTCACCGCCTTGGCGGATGTCCGCTTCGGGTCAAAAGCCGACAAACGATCCCCGGCCAAAATCGATTTTGTCCGTTGTTAGTCAAATAGCGGACAAACTCGGGCGCGGTAGGGATGTCTGCTAAGTGCTAATAGCGGACGTCGGCTAGGTTTTGCTTTTGGTCGTTGACAAAAGCAAAGATCCCCAAGCAGAAATGGTACTGAAAGCAGAACGTGTGTTTAGATTGGGCAGCGACGACTGCGTACACTTAGCGGCCAAATTTGACAACATTCAGTGGAAACAAATCGTCTAGCGCGCACTGTTCTGGATTGCGGTCGGCAGCGCGGCCGATTTGTGCTTCTTGCAATAGGCCAGAACCCTCGCGGAGTTCTTTTCCATGCGATTGAAGTCGATGGCAGCGATATTTTTCGATGCGCTGTAATAGCCGCTCATCCAATATTGAATGAACTCTTGTCTACTAAAATCGGAGTCGAGCAAGTTCTTGCACGTAACTTGGTTCATTTCCAATCTAACTTGAGCCGTTGCGGGCAACGAAGCCGCCCCGAGCAAGATCATAGCAGCGATAATGGCGATGCGAGGCATGGGGTGCTCCACCGTTCCAAAGGTTTTATTGGTTGGCTGCGGCTCTTTTTAAGCCGGACATGACGGTTTCACTGGGATGGTATTTACACCACGCCTTCACGTTAGCGATATTCTTTTGATACGCCACAAGATCGACCCATGTTTTGCCGACCTGATAGCTAAACCAACCACTCATCCACGCGGAGAATCTCCGCGTTTGATCGGGCGACAAAGCGAGATACTGCTCGCATCTAACACTGGCCATTTCGATGGTCAGCTGCGCATTTGCCGCTACCGGAATAACCAAGACCGCGAACGCCAGGTACATTTTTCGAAACCACGTCATGGTGCCTCCTTGTTGTGAGCTTTCCAAACTATGCAGGCGACCTCTCGTCCCCCGATGCTCAAGAAATAGCATAACAGAAAATGCCAGAACAGATGGGAGCAATAAATTATTCCTGCAATTCGGTTTGTCCGCTAAGTGCCAGAAGCGGGCTCGTGCACCAAAAAGGGAATATATTGAGGCTTGCTCGGAATCCGCTTTGGGATATTAGCGGACATGGCCACTATTTTTTAAACGCATGCGGTTGCCCTTAAAGTGCACACTCATTGACGCGTGTGTCGCGTCCTTGTCATGTCGATAGCCGACGCTTCACAACCGTGTGACATGCGTCTTTTTGTTGAATTGACTTTGGAGTGCAAAGCGCTCTAGTCGCATAGTCAGTCAACACGGCCAATCATAAAAATTTGCGCATGCCCTAACGGAATGTCACAATCCGCGCAGTTTCTGCCAATCAAATGGGATATTCAATATGCTGACGAAACGCGAGCTTCTCCACTCCGCCGCGCTGGCTACAATTACGCTCGCCGCGTCCAAGTCCACCGCGGTCTTGGCTCAGACAAATCGCCCCGGTTTCTTCAAGGCCAAGGACATCGCCGAGGCCGGTTTCATCTACAGCCTGCCGATCGTCATGAACTATGCCGTGATGTACGCCTACGCCGTGGATCGCAATTCCGGGCAGTTCAAGGCGCCCTTCAACCAGATCAAGAACGAAGCGCGCGTGTTTACCTATAAGGACACCGCGATCGTCACCCCGAATAGCGACACGCCCTATTCGTTCCTGTGGATGGACTTGCGGGCGGAACCGGTCATTATTTCAGTCCCGGCGGTTGAGAAGAGCCGCTATTACGCGGTGCAACTCGAAGACGGCAACACCTACAATTACGGCTATATTGGAAGCCGGGCCACCGGCAACGAGGCCGGCGACTTTATGGTGGTCGGCCCCGACTGGAACGGAAAGACTCCGTCCGGCATCAAGAAAGTGTTCCGTTCATCGACGCAGTTTTCGGTGGCCGGCTTTCGCACCCAGCTCTTCGGCGCCGCCGACATGCCCAATGTCGCGAAGATCCAGGCCGGCTACAAAGCGCGGACGCTCTCAGCCTACCTGAACCAGCCGGCGCCACCCGCCGCACCGGCCGTCGATTTTCCGAAGATCGACAAGGAGCTCGTGAAGAAGAACTTCTTCGAATATCTAGACTTCGCTCTGCAGTTTGCGCCCGCGCAAGAGAACGAGAAAGAGATTCGGGCCCAGCTTGCGGCCATCGGCGTTGGGGCCGGAAAGAAATTCAACTTCAAGGACCTTTCGGTGAAGGATAAGCTCGAGGTCGCCTTGGGGATGAAGGAAGGCGATCGCAAGATTGATGAGGCCGTCAACAAGGCCGGCGTCTCCGTCAACGGCTGGCGGGTCAGCTCGTTCTTTGGCGACAGTGCATTTTTCAACGGTGATTGGTTGAAACGCGCCGCCGGCGCCAAAGCTGGCATCTACGGCAATGACTCTGTCGAAGCAACCTATCCGCTTGGCAAATTCGACGCGGAGGGCAGGCCGCTCGACGGCAGCAAACACAAATACACTTTGACCTTCGCAGCCGGTCAATATCCGCCGGTGAACGCGTTCTGGTCGGTGACCATGTATGACGGCAAGACGCAGTTGCTGATCAAGAACCCGATCGACCGCTATCTGATCAACTCGCCGATGCTGCCCGAACTGAAGAAGAACGCCGACGGCTCGCTAACGATCTATATCCAGAAGGATTCGCCCGGCAAGGACAAGGAATCGAACTGGCTGCCGGCGCCGGACGGACCGATTTATATGGCCATGCGTCTGTACTGGCCGAAGACCGAAGCCCCGTCGATCCTGCCGGTCGGTCAAGGCACATGGAAGCCTCCCGGCATTCAGCGGGTTTAATTGAGGCGACAGGCGGATCGACCGCGGACCCTTGCAGGGTTTTGTCATGAAGGCCGTCCGCATCCCATGCGGACCGGCTTCGTAAACCGACGACCTAGGACTGGGAGAAAATACGATGACCAAAAATGCTGTGTGGCGTGGGGCGGCCCTTGTTGCCGCTTTTGCAATCGCCGCCACGACGGCGTCTGCGCAGACCGCACCGAGACCCAAAGAGACCAAGGCCATCGCGGAAGAGGCTTTCCTCTACGGCCTGCCGCTGTCGATGTACTACAAGATCATGAACCAGTACGCGATCAACAAGGACTCCGGCCAGTTCAAGGCGCCGTTCAACACGATCAAGAACGAACCCAAGGTCTACACACCGGCGGACACCGCGATCGTGACGCCCAACAGCGACACGCCCTATTCGTGGCTGTTCCTGGACTTGCGCGCCGAGCCGGTGGTGCTCTGCGTGCCGGAGATCGCGAAGGATCGCTACTACTCGGTCATGCTGACCTCGCAATACACTTTCAACTTCGGTTACATCGGCAGCCGTGCGACCGGCAACGGCGCCGGCTGCTACGCCGTCGCTGGGCCCGGCTGGAAAGGCGCCACCCCCGCCGGTGTCAAGAAGGTCTTCACCTCCGAAACGGAATTCGCGCTCGCGACCTACCGCACCCAATTGTTCAATGCGGCCGACATCGACAAGGTAAAGGCGATCCAGGCCAAGTATGAGGCCAAGCCTCTGTCGGCCTTTCTCGGCAAGCCGGCGCCGGCCGCGGCGCCTGCGATCGACTGGCCGAAGATCGACGCGGCGACGGAGAAGAAGGACGTCCTCAGCTATCTCCCGTTCCTGCTCCAGTTCGCCCCGCCGATCGGGCCCGCGGCCGTTGAAGTGCCGCTCCGGCAGAAATTCGCCCGCATCGGCATCGAAGCGGGCAAACAATTTCCCACCGTTAAGCTGACCGACGCCGACAAGGCAGCGGTGGCCGAAGCCGCTAAGGCCGCAGCTACGGCGATCAAGGCCAAGATCGAGACGATGGGCAAGCTGGTCAACGGCTGGACTGTCGTGAACTCGGGCATCGGCGACCGTGCGCTCTATGACGGCGACTGGACGCAGCGTGCCGCCGTGGCTGTCGCCGGCATCCTGGCCAACGATCCGGCCGAGGCGGTCTATCCGATCACCCGCAAGGACGGGAATGGCCAGCCGCTTGACGGCAGCAAGCACAACTACACGCTGACCTTCCCCGCGGATGCGCTCCCGCCGGTCAATGCCTTCTGGTCGGTGACCATGTACGACGGCAAGACGCAACTGCTGATCAAGAACTCGATCGACCGGTACCTGATCAACTCGCCGATGCTGCCGGACCTGAAGAAGAACGCGGACGGCTCGCTGACCGTCTACATCCAGAAGGACGAACCCACCGACCCAGTCCAGAAAGCCAACTGGCTGCCGGCGCCCGACGGGCCGATCTACATTGTCATGCGCCTCTACTGGCCCAAGGAAGCGGCATTGAACGGCAAATGGCAGCCGCCGGGAATCAAAGTGGCGAAGTAAAATATGACGAAGGTCTCATAGAGCCCCCAGGGAGACCATGGTTGGTACCAATGACGTCCGCTTCGGGTCATAAGCGGACAAACCGTCCTCGGCTAAAATCGATTTTTGTCCACTCATGGTCCAATAGCGGATAAATTTTGCGGCGCAGCGATTGTCCGCTAAGTGCCAGAGGCATCCGCTAAGTGCCAGAGGCAAATGTGACGTCGATTCAAATCCGCGATTGTTATGCCGCAAGTTCGTATTTCGATGGAGTATCAACAATATGCATTGTTTGATGCATAGTGTGCCTTCGGCTGTCAGGATCGACTGTCCTAAGGCCGAACTATGGGGCGCGGAGCCCTTTGTCTTATTTCTTCCTTGCGCCTACAATGCATTGGCGTCTGAAGGGAGACAGCATGATGAGAACGACAACCATCAGTCTTGCGGTCGCAATTGTTATTTTGCCAATTGCAGGAAATGCGCAGGTGACGGTCGAAATGGCTAGCATCAGATGCGAACAATATCTTGCTATGCCGATGGATAAGTCTCGTGATTTCTCGGCTTGGATGAGTGGCTGGTTCAGTTACAAGCTTGGCAAAACGTGGGTAGACCTCGTTGCCTATCGGAAAAATATCGTAAACGTAAAAGCCTGGTGTAAATATCATCCGAAGGAAACTGTCATGTCTGGCTTAGAGCGAGCCGCAAAATCACAGTAGTCAATGATCGGACAGCGGAGAAACGCCATGACTCGTAAAATCTTTGTGGTCGCCATAACTTTGTTAAGCGCATCTGTATTGCCCGCCATGGCTCAGGTGAGGCTCGAAATGTCTCGCATTACATGCAAGCAATGGCTGGATGCCGCTTGGGACCAGCAAAATTTTATGCAGTATTGGATGAGCGGCTATTTTAATGCGTCGAGGAGCAATAATGTGCTCGACTTCAGCCGCCTCAAGAACAATACGAAAAACGTGACTAACTATTGCAAAAGGCACGGGTCTGAAACGCTGATGAGCGCCATCCAGAAAAACGCGTCCTAAGTGACTTGAGCGTTCTACCTTATTGCGTTCGACCCGTGTAAGTCTAAGTGTCCATATTGGCATAGAAAGCCGCGGAGCGAGGGAAATCGCCGGCGGCTATTTGATTCGGCAGAAACCACCAGCTGGAATGCAGTGCTTGTGTACCAGATTCGTCAACGCCCGCACTGGCGCAAGCTGACTGCGCGGCTGGCAGGTTAGACGTCAATCTACTTTCTTCCGCAATGTTGGCGCGGCGCTAATTGAGAAAATGCGTAAGAATAAGTATTACCGGCGGCTGTCGAGCTCAAGTGTCACTAATCTTGCGAGCAGCGTCGCCGGGTAAAGCTGGCCGATGATTGACTCCAGATTGCACAGGCTGCGCGCCACTGGGTGGAGCGGCGCGATGTCGCCGTAACCGGTCGAAGTTAGTGTCACAAAGCTAAAATAGATCAGATTGCTCGCAAGCGTATCACTGTCTTCGACAGCAACTCCTGCAAACGCTTTTGGAATCAGTACGCCAACAAACACGAAGAGTGACACAAACAGCATCCCAATCAATAAATAGAGGAGAACCGCACCAACCACGCGGTGATAATTCACCCGCCCCGGCGCAAATACGGCGCGTGCAACGACCCAGCCAAGCGTCACCGCTAATATAAGCCACGCACCCGCAACCAGGTAGATATCAAGAGTCGAATGCACGCGAACGCGAAGAATTGCAGCCACGAGATTCATACAGAAGGCAACCAGCAGCACCAAGAAAGCAACGGGGCTAGCCGACAGGATCAGTGCGTCTCCAAACATAATGAGTGCAACAACGAATCCAAATGCCTGAAAAGACGTGATCCCTGCAGCTTCGAGGGGGGCAGCGACAAACAATAAAATAACCAGTAAGAGCGTGAGTATCGTCAGCAGCGGGTCGCGATACCGCTGCTGTATAAATTGGATGCGAGTTTTCAGACTCTGGTTCATGATATGCATTCCATACCCACCAGAATTATGGGCTACGGCCGTTTGCAATAATGCCCGGAAGGCAAAAACATTACCAGTGCATTCTGTCCTATCCGAGTTTGCGCCGGTCCGCCGACAGAGGCATAATTTCGAGGAGCAACTGGGGTACGGCGCATAAACGTTGTTCAGATGTAGCAACAAACTAGCTGCAGGCCAAAACTGAGGCGTTCGAGTTATAATGAACTGTAGCGAAACTATTCGCTGTTACATTTCGGGGCGAATCCTTCGAGATCCGTGAAACAGGTGACACTGTCTATTAATTGAGAGCAAATAATGGCCCAGGAAACGCCCAACATGCACTCAAAAGGCAGCGGGGCCGATGCTCAAACTTGTTCGCAGGCGCTTCCGGGCTTGGTCGCTGCCTTTCGCTTTCACGCGAATGGAATTGGTGAAGAACTATCCACCGACCAGCCGATGCCAGACCATCATGATGGCTGGTTGTGGCTGCAATTCGATTTGCAAGACCCGCGTACACCCAAGTCCGTGCAGTCCATTTCTGTTCTTCCGGCGGCCGCACAAACGTTACTAGTCGAAGCCAATAACCAGCAACAATTGTACGCTAATGAGACCTGTACCTATGGGGTCTTTGCGGATCTTGTCGACGACTCAAATGGAGATGCTAAGGATATTGGCTTTGTCCAATTCGCCATGACTGAAACATTGTTCATTAGCAGCTGCCGTTCTCGGTTGAGCGCTATGGATTCGGTTCGTGACTTAATTCGGAGCGGCAAAAAGTTCTCTGGGGTTGCGGCGCTTGTCGAGATAATCTTTGAACGTGTCGTCGACTCTGTCGACGACTATGCCAAGGCGCTTGCGGAAAATCTCGATGATATCGAGGAAAGGATCTTGATCGATGAGCCGGGTGATCAGCGGGCGACGCTTGGGCACATTCGGCGGGCCGCCATCAGGCTAAACCGGCAGATTGCAAATTCACTTTCGCTCATACATCGTTTTGAACACGAAAATGCACGACGTGAAAAATTATCGCTCCGTTTTGCGACGGAAAGACTGGGGCAGCGCCTCGATTGGCTGAATAGTGAGATTGCCGCGGTGCGTGAAAGAGCGCACGTCCTTCAGGAGGAGGCTATGCTAAAGACCGCCGATCAGACCAATCGGCATCTGCAAGTTTTGGCGATCGTGGCAACCGTGTTCTTGCCCGCGACTTTGATCGCAGGCATCTTTGGCATGAATGTCAAGGGATTGCCGCTGACCGCGCATAGCGATGGGTTCCTTTGGTCGATGGTGATTCTTATCGGGGCTTCGGGGCTGGTATATTGGTTGTTGAAGCGGTCTGGTATTCTGGATAGATAGTCGCAGCCGCAGTGCAATGGACACCGGTAGTTCGGCGCCCGGAAAGCGAAATTGCCAAAAAGTCTCCTCACGCATTAGGGTATGTCGGGGAGCAACTCAGCATGGGTAAAATTGCAGTTTATGTTCTCCTTGCCGGCGCTATAAGCGCCGCCACGGGGCTCACCCTGCAAATGATTGGCAGCGCGGCTTTCGCGCATTTCAAGATTCATGATACCAAAGAGTTGGCCGGGCTTGCCGGCCTGCGCCTTTCGGCAATCTTTGCGATTGCAGCAGGCCTGATCTTCAGTGGCAGCCACACGCATTACGTCGAGGCGAAGAGAGACTTACTAGAGGAAGTTAGGCTTATCGGCACAATGTATATCTTGGCGTCGGATGCTCCCGACTTTCCAAATTCTCAAGGCATTCGAGTAATGCTCCGTAAATACGCGCAAGCTTCGGCAATGGAACTAGAGAAACCGCAAACAGCGGATCGGTCGGCAGATACTACCAACAAGCTACTCATAGAGATTTGCAAGCTAACGGCACCAGATCTTGAAAAAATCAGCGCGATGATTTGGATCCGAACTCAGCTTGAAACCTCCTGCAGCAACCTCATCGAAATGAGGGGCAAGAGGCGTATATGGATGTTAACGAACGATATAGAAACCCCATTTTGGATTTTCTTTTCAATATCGTTTGGATTCTTAGCGTTTCTTCTCGGGGTATTCGAGAAGCAACCATTAAACCTGGTTTTCGCGGCTCTTTTTTATTTTGCTGCGGGGGCCACTGTGATTCTGATTTATTGGATGGGCGATCCCTACCATGGACCTACCAGAATTGCCTCTACGCCGATTGCACAGCTAATCGCCAAGATGCACTCGCTTGATAAGGGCCAATAATTCAACAGCTGCGCTGGAGGATGGTGACTTAAAAACTTAGGTGACTCGACTCCGCGTCAGGTCGATACTGTTGAAAAAGACTTTTCGGAGGGCCCTCCGAGCAACATTGATTCAATAATACCATCGAGTGGACAAGATCGGTTCAAGAAATAGGTGCGGTCGATTGGATTGTCGCGTATCGGAGGCATGCTGTGGATATTTTCAATATTATCGGCCACTAGGCAATTGGCTATGCTGGAATAGGAACGACGCGTTGTCGAGATATTCAATAATCCACACAATTGCCGATTAAAACGTGCAACGACTATAGGCGACGTCGAGTTCTTCAATTCCGGGAAAAATGCGAATGATGTTGTTGTTGTCTTTGACCCGGTAGCTGAACTGAAAGGTGGAAAGCGCGACGTTGCCTGGCGCACAATTCGCCACGAGGTGGTGAACTGGACCGACATCTTTGCGTGATTTGATCGTACAGGTACCGGCTACGCCAACAATTGAGTTTTTCCGAACAATAAAGGCGTCGCCGTATATGCCCGAGCCACCACTTATCGAAAGCTGATTTTCCTTATTTTTCTCAAAAATTGTTCTGCATGCGGATACATCGGTTGTCCAGGCGCCGCTTAAATCGAATGCGTACGATGGATGGTTCAAAAAAGTGATAGATGCGGCCAAGCCTGCGATCATTAAAACATTCGGTATCTTCATTTTTCACCCCCATTTTTTGGTAAAATACGCCCCATTCGGGGGTTGGATCAAGCGGCCAATGCAGGAATATCGCATGAGTGCGTGAACAGATCATTCGCAGGGCGCTTTCCTGCAGGCCAATAAACGCGTATCATTCATGCGGCGACCAGGAGGCTGTGCATCCGGGTCTCCGGCGCAGCGAGATTGAGCATGAGCAAAGACTGGTTGGAAAACGTGGAGAGCCATCTGCCGTCGAGCATCGAACACGCGGTCAAGGACGCCGACAAAGCAATCCATGATCTGGCTCAACACGTTCATTTGGCCCATTGGCATCCGATTTCGACGGCGCCGTGCAATCGAGAGCTTGAGCTCCGAATTTCCGAGGATGGGAAGATCGTAACGCTTGAATTTCCGTGCCTGCAGACGAACGCGGGCGCCTGGATCAATGTGGATCTAGGCTCGCAGATAGAGTTGCAAGCGGTCGAATGGCGTGTTTGGCAGCGAAAAATATCTCCCGAACCCCATCATTCGATGATCAAGCCTAGCAACCGGTCGGCGCTCTTGCACCATGATCCTCGGGTTCCCAAGCGGGACCCGATTGAAGACGATTAATGACAGTTGTGATCCGTCAAGGCGTTGTGGCCATTTAGAACGATGGGCCGGCGCCGACTACCATCGTGCGGTAAGGCCAAAAATCGGTCCGAACATCGTCATATCGTATTCGTAGCGCGTCAGTCCGCTACCCGTCGAATAGTCGACATACAGAGCCTTATAGCCGACCATGCCGCTCCAAATTACATTCTTCCACTTCATGAAATCGTAGTCCAAAGCAGCGAGCGCCTGCCAGGAAAACCTGCTGCCGACATCGAAGCCGCCAACATCGCCGCTCACAACCAAGTTTAAGCCGGGGTAAAATTGGTGACGCAAGCGTGCGCCAACCACCGGGTCGATCCACTGTTTTGTCCCTTCTGCAGAAAGGGTGCCTACTTTGGTCAACGTTAGGCCAAGAGGGCCCAAGCCAGTCAAGGTGCCAGAAACCGTCAAGCGCGCGTCACCGTGCTGCCACCACAGACGCCCACCTGCATAAAGATCGAAGGCTGTGCCTGAACCGGGCGACATGGTGGCGCCCCAATGCGCAACCTCGTAAGCCGCAGCCACCTCGGCGATGATCATTTGAACGGTGAGCCCGGCCGATGCTCCGATTCCCAACGTCGCCAATCTGCCAATATCGCGAGAAAGCGATTGGCTCGCGCCGATACCGAGCTTCATGTAGGCAATATCTGTAAGCAGTGCAAAACGACCATAGCGTGCCTCTCCATAGGCAGCTAATTGAAATAGACCTTTTGGAAACTGGGTGTGTCTGAGAATATCGAAAAAACTTGCATCGATGTCGGTGGTGTAGCCCTTGACGGTTGTCGAGCCGCTCAGTGACGTTGCCCACGCATAGGGGGTCACCCTGAAGGTCCAAGTGTCCATTGCCGGTGGGGGCGTGACGACCGCTTTGCTTCGCATTGGTAAGTCCGATGCGCTCACGCTCGTAGAGACACCAAGTGCAAAGGCCAATGCTGCATTCGTACCGATGGATACGCGTGAACCCCGGCTAATCATGTCGTCCCCTTTGCCCGCAAGTCAGCTCAATCGCAGGTTTTACGCGGCCTGCCTCATAGGGTGCCCAAAGACTGCATTCCACGATTTCCTGCCGCAAGAGTCGGGCTACTTTTTCGTATTTTATGGTGGCTCTTAGTTACAAAACAAGCCACAGGAAACCATAGGCAATTTGTGTGACATTTCTGCACTAACTAATTTGACGCCCGGCGGCGCCTGCCCCGGGGCAAGCCAAATTGCCGGTTTTGACAGCCGGTATTCAGTGCTTGGATTGATCGGCTTGGAAAAAGCAGCGAACGTTACAGTTGAGATAGGGTGAGGCCGCCAATGCCTGCTGGTGTAGATCAAAATTAGGTTTTAGCGCCCCATCCGCTGACGTAGATTGTTGATCAGCGCACGAATTTGCGGATTGTTCGGTTCGAGTGCGTCCAATTCCTGCGCATACGTTAGAGCCGCGGCCAGATCGCCATGGTCGCGTTCAAGCGCAATCAATGTCAACAGAACATTCCTGTCG
>Ga0307429_1000129_pt1 | contig 54241 bp, 54 predicted proteins | sample SalMarWE160230MG_FD_202151 | JGI IMG/M metagenome (GOLD analysis project Ga0307429, IMG submission 202151) | Salt marsh sediment microbial communities from the Plum Island Ecosystem LTER, Massachusetts, United States - WE1603-230 | ecosystem: Environmental > Aquatic > Marine > Intertidal zone >... | reverse complement strand
ACGCCATGGAGGGATTCACCAAGGCCATGGCGGTCGAGCTGGCGCCGCATAGCATCCGCGTCAACTCGCTCGGCCCCACCTTCCTGGAAACGCCAATGACGCGGCCATTCTTCGAGAACAAGGCGTTCCGCGACGAGGTGCTTTCCAAGATCAAGCCCGGCCGTCTCGGCCAGCTAGAGGAGATCACCGGCGCCATCGTATTCCTGGCGTCGGATGCGTCGTCATTGATGACCGGCTCGGCGCTGGTACTCGACGGCGGCTGGACGGCGGAATGACTGCATGTTCGATTGCTGCCGTGACAGGGAGGACCCGACGTGACCGGCGCCAAATACCAGAATCGGCAAAATCTTGAATTTTTCCGCTGGCCGGAGCTGATGCGGATTTTCCAGGATCTGGTTCAGCTCGTGATGATTTCGCCCAATAATATTTCACGGCAGCTTCGCAGCGAGCTTTTTACGATGGCGAGCGTTGCCTCGGGCTGCCAGCACTGTCAGGTGCACGGCGCCTACACGCTGCACCTGATGGGCGTCGACGAGGACCGGATTCGCGACATCTGGACGTTCGGGAAATCGGCGGCGTTCACGGAAGCGGAAAAAGCGGCGCTGAGACTGGCACGGGACGGCGCGAGCGTGCCCAATTTGGTCGAGCCGCAGCACTTCGCCGACTTGCGCAAATATTACGATGACCGGCAGATCGTCGAGATGCTCGCGGTCATCAGCCTGGCTGGCTGGTACAATCGCTGGAACAATTCCATCGCCACGGTGACCGATCAGGAATCGGTCGATTGGGCGCAGGCAAGTCTCCGGGCGGTCGGTTGGGACTTGGGCAAGCACGCGGGCGCGGACCATGAACAGCGGCGCAAGCATCCGCGATCGACCGATTCGGACCGGGTCGAATACTGACCGGAGTAGTGCCGGTGCTGGACGGCGGCTGGACGACGGAATAACCGCCTCATCCTGAGGAGCCGTGCGAAGCGCGGCGTGTCGAAGGATGGGGCGGCCACATGGTTCGAGACGCGCTCTGCGAGCGCTCCTCACCATGAGGCCGATTGAAGTTCTACTTCAATTTCGGCAAGTCCGCGAAATATTCCGGGTGCTCCTTCTCGACCTCGGCCATGAATTGCGGCCGGAACAGGCTGGGCACGTCGAGGCGCGGCGCGCCCTTCAGCGTGTTCATCAGCACCTCGTCCTCGGCATTCTCGAAGGCGCGCAGCACGTTCGCCGACAGCCGCGGATCGAAACGAATGTTGCGAATCGCCTTCTTGCCGATCGCCACGTCGGTGCCCGGCACCCATTTGGCGAATATCTCCACCGCCTCGTCGGGATTGTTGCGAGTGAAGTGCGAGGATTGCGCTAGGCCGGCGGCGATCGCCTTCACCAACGCCGGCTTACTCTCGACCGTCGGCCCATGCGCGGTCGCCACCATCACATAGGACATGTGCTGGCCGCCGCGGATCACTTCATACGAATCGGGCACCTGGGTCAGCACCTGCGTCACGTAAGGCTCCCACGATACCACCGCGTCGACCTTGCCCTCGGCCAGCGCCGGCGCCAGGCCGAACTGCGACCAGATGTTCTCGATGGTGAGTTCCTCGTATTTCATCTGGGCGCGGCGCAGCACCATCTTGAAATATTCGTCGGAGGTCTGCCCGCGCGCGAGCCCGATTTTCTTGCCTTTGAGGTCGGCGAGCTTGCCGGCCTCGATACCCCTGCCCTTCTTGGTGACGATGGCGAGCGGGTCGTCGCAATTGTCGCGGGTGGCGTCGTTCATGATGAGGCCGATGACCTTGAACGGCTCGCCGGCATGCACCGCCTTGAGGTAGGTCGTGGTGCTCATGTCGCCGATCTGCGCGCGGCCGTCGTGCATGGCGTTGACCATGTCGGTGCCGGTGTCGACCACCAGCATTTTCGCGTCGACGCCGTGTTTGTCGAAGAAGCCTTTTTCGGCGCCGATGAACATCGGCAGATGGCCGAAATTGTTGCCGATCACCACGTCGAGCTTGGGCAAGTCAGCCATGATTCCCTCCCGATTTCGCGAATTCCTATTTAGCCAGCACCTGCGGATTGACGCAATTGGGCGGCACGCGGCCGCTGAGCAGCGCCTCGATATTGTCGACCACGGTATTCGCCATCACCTCGCGCACGTCGATGGTCGCGCTGCCGAGGTGAGGCTCGAGCACGACGTTTTTCATCCGCTTCAATTCGGCATGCACTTTTGGCTCATGCTCGAACACGTCGAGCCCGGCGCCGGCAAATTTCTTTGCTTTGAGCGCGCGCACCAGCGCCGCCTCATCGATGATCGGCCCGCGCGCGGTATTGATGATAAAGGCGGTCTTCTTCATCAGGCCCAGCTCACGGGCGCCGATCTGATGCCACGTTTGCGCGTTGAGCGGCGAATGGATCGAGACGAAATCGGATTCGCGCAGCAACTGGTCGAGAGGCACGAAGGTCAGCCCGGCCTCGCGTTCTTCGCTCTCTGGCTTGCGGCGCGGCGTCCAGTACAGCGCGCGCATGTCAAAGCCGCGGGCGCGACGCGCCGTCGCCTTGCCGATCAACCCGCCGCCGCCGATCAACCCGATGGTTTTGCCGTGGACGATTGAGCCCAGCAAATGCCGCGACTGCCCGCCGGGAAATTTTCCGGCGCGCACCAGCCGGTCGCCTTCCACCATGCGGCGCGCAGCCGCCAGCATCAGCCCGAAGGTGAGATCGGCGGTCGCCTCGGTGGTGAGCGGCGGCACCACGGTGACCGGGATGCCGCGTTTCGTCGCTTCGGCGACGTCGATGTTGGACGGCGTGATGGATTGCGCCGCGACATGGCGCAGCTTCGGGTTCGCGACAATCACCGCCCGATCGATCTTGTCGTGCAGCAGGCAGAACAGAATGTCGGCCTTCTTGACGGCCGTGACCAGCGTGCGATGGGGGATGATCCGGCTGTCGTCGGGGAACACCTTCACGCTGCCGAGCGCACGCAGCCGCTTGAGCGCGCTGTCCGCGATCGGCTGTGTGACGAAGACGCGCGGTTTAGCGCTCACCGCAGCCACCGCACGACGCCGGCGACGCCGTCGACCGCGCATTGCGCACCGTCCGGAATGGCGCGCGTGGCGTCGAGCACGCCGAGCACCATGGGAATGCCGCGCTCGCGCGCGAGCGACGCCAGATGCGAGGTCGAGCCGCCGAGCTCGGCCACCACGCCGGCGACCCGCGGCAGGATGTGGCTGAGCGCGGGGCCTGCCACGCGTGTCACCAGCACGTCGCCGGGCGCCACGCGCTCAAGCTCGCATTCGCAGTTGACCACCACGGCGCGCCCCGAGCCCCAACCAATGCCGGCGGGATGGCCGTTCAGGCCGGGATGCTGCAACCAGATCTGGTCGGGCACGATGGGCGCCTCGACATGCAGCGGGCGCGACTGCAGCAGCTTGAAGCCGCCCTCGTCCATGGCCCATTCGATTTCGACGGGCGCCCCCGCAAGCGCCTCGCATTTGCGGATAAGCCGGCCGAGCGTCACCGCCTCACCGGGCGAAAGGCACGGCTCGCTGACCAGGTCTTCGGGCACCAGCTGCGGCGCGCTCACGCCGTGCTCGCAGGTGTCGCGATGGCTCTTGCGGCCGGCCGCCACCGTGCGCAGGAAGCCGTTCTTGGCGAGCACGATGCGGTCGGGCACCACCTCGCCCTGCGCGATCGCCGAGCCGAGGCCCCAGGTGGCGGAGATCAGCATCTGGCCTTCGGCGGTTTCGCTTAAGCCCCCGCCGGAAGCGCGCGCCGCGATCAGCGGCTGGGTCAGCACGCCCATCGCCGTGTCGGCGGGCGACAGGTCGTGATTGTCCATGTAGCGCCGTGCATGCGACGTCCATAGCGCCGCCCAGCAGGCGCGCACCGCGGTGAGGAATTCGGTTTCGTCGGCAAGGCCGAGGAAGCTTTCGAACTGGCCAGCAAAATTAGCGCCCTTGCGGTCCTCGATCAGCGCGGAAGAGCGCACCGCGCCGAGCGGCGCATCGTTGCGCTGCGTGCGCCAGGCCGCGAGCAGCGGCGCGAGAATGTCGGGCGCGATCGGTTGCTGATAAAGTGCCAGCCGGATTTGCACCGACAGCTTGCGCGAGGTCGGCAGATCGGCCTCGTTATAGTGGCGCAGCAAATCATCAATGCCGAGATGACGCACTTGATGACGATAGGCCGCGGCGGTGAGCGCGAAGCCGCCCGGCGTCGGCAGGCCGGCTCGGCCGAGCTGCGCCAAATTCGCCGCCTTGGGGCCGACGCACTCGGCGTCGGCCGCAAGCGGATCGCTGAGTGGGATGACGAAGGCGGTCATGCGCGACTAATTCTCGAAATTGCCACGGTTTCGGCGCGCTCCCTCTCCCCGCGTGCGGGGAGAGGTAACAGTCACTTCACATGGTCCCCATAGCCCGGCAGCGGATCGACCACGGTGATCTGCTTGACCGGGAAGTTCGACACGATCTCGATGTCGTTCTTCTTGACGATCAGCATTTCCTCGATACGCACACCGTAGCGGTATTTCTTGCCGTGCTGGGTCTCGAGCGCGAAGGTCATGCCTTCCTGAATCTCGATCGGATGATCGAGCGACCAGATGCGCGAGATCACCGGCGGATCGTATTGCGCCAGGCCGAGCCCGTGGCCCCACAGATTGGCGGCGGCCTGGTCCTCGTCCTCGTAGCCCCAGGTCTCCATCGCCGACGGCCACTTGAGCGCGATGTCGCGCGTGGTGGCGCCCACCTTCACCGCGCCGATCGAGTCGTAGAGCCACTCAAGCGCGGTACCGTAAGTGTCCTTCTGCTCCTGGGTCGGTTCCTTGCCGACGCAGTAGGTGCGGTAATAGCAGGACTTGTAGCCGTTCCAGGTGATGGCGGCCAAATCCATGAACACGATGTCGCCGGGCTGGATGATGCGGTCGGAGAAGTTGCGCCAGTTCGGCCAGGTGTTGGGGCCGGACGACACGATCACGTCCTCGACGTCTTCCATGCCCGGGAAGTTGTAGAGATATTCCATCAGATGCGCGGTCACCTGGTTCTCGGTGATACCGGGGCGCAGGAACTTCATGCACTCCCAATGCGTCGCGTCGCCAATGGCGCCGACGATGCGGAAGCATTCCTGCTCGTCCGGGCTCTTGACCGAGCGCGCTTCCATCATCGGGGTCATGCCGTCGACCCAGGTGATGCCCTTCTCCTTGAACACGTTGATCATATTGATGTCGATGAAGTCGCAGCCGAGCTTTTGCCCGGCGACTCCGTTCTCCTTCATCGCCCTGATGACGGCGTCGGCAAACTTGGTCACTTGCTGGACAGATGCCGGACCGGCCGCGCCTTTGATCCAGGCGAACGAGTGCCGCACGTTTTCCTTCGGGATCCACGGGCTATGGCGCTCGACCTGCATGCCGATGTCGCCCTGCTCGAACAATATCGGCCGGCCGTCGCCGCACAGCATGGCGTAGCGCAGCCCGGGCTTGAGCCGACACCAGCCCGGGGTCAGCGTGGCTGTGATGTAGCGCACGTTTTCGTCGTACATGCAGAGCATGGCGCCGAGGCCGTGCTTCTTCATCATCGCGCGGGCGCGCTCGATACGATACTCACGCATGCGGTCCCAGTTGACCCGCTGCTGCCAATCCATGCCGACGGTGCCGAAATTTGCTGTGCCCATGGCTTCCTCCCGACGGCGCGCCGTTTGGCGCGCGTTTTCCTTGTTTGATTGGCGGAAATCCTAAGCCCGTTGGCAGGCCAAGAAGAAATAATATATTCTGCCCCGGGGCATTAAGTTTTCTAATAGCCCGTCATCCGGGGCGTCCATGACCAATATCCCGCTGCGGCAAATCCGCGCCGTCATCGCCGTGTGCGAGGAAGGCTCCTTCACACGCGCTGCGACACGCGAAAACGCCACCCAATCGGGCATTTCCCAGCACGTGGCGGCGGTCGAGCGCGCACTCAAGGTCAGGCTGTTCGAGCGCACCACCGGCGGGGTGACGCCGACGCCGGCGGGTTATCGCTACTACAAGAGCTGCGTGGAGGCGGTCGGCGCGCTCGAGCACGCCGCAGTCGAGGCGCGTGCTTTCGCCGGCCAGGTTACCGGAGAGTTGCGTATCGGACTGATGCCGACCTTCACCCGCGCGGTGCTGGCGCCGGTGCTCGACGACTTCGTGCCGCGCTGCCCGGAGGTGCGCCTGCATATCGTGGAGGGCTACAGCAACCTGCTGACCGAGATGGTGCTCGACGGCGGGCTCGACTTCGCGGTGGTGCCGGCTTTCGAAGGCGCCATCGGGCTGAAGTCGCGGCTGCTGCTGCGCGACCGCGAGATGTTGATCTCCGGTCCGCGCCGCCGCTTCACGCCGCTGGCTCCCTTGCGGCTGTCGGAATGCAAGCCGCTCAAGATCGTGGTGCCGGGCCCGGACAATATCCGCCGGCGCAATCTCGATACTTATTTCCAGAGCCACGGCGTCGAAATCGAAGCCATGCTGGAGATGGACGCCATGATCGCCACGCTTGAATTCGTGGCGCGCTCGGACTGGGCGACTATTCTGCCGAGCGTGATCTCGGTCAACGACATCGGCCGCGGCGAGCTTACCGTCAATCCGATCGTCGATCCGGAAATGCACGCCGAGTTCGTGGTGATCCAGCCGACCCGGCGCACGCTCTCCACGCAGGCGCGGCTGTTTCTCGAGCGCTTCGAGAAGGAAGTCGCGCATATTCACCAGGTGTGGGACGCGGCGATTGCGGGGACACCCGCACCGTTGCAGCGCGCGGCCGTTTGAACCATGGACGCTGCAACACATGCCACCGAGTACAGCGCCTGGAACCCGGGGCTGGAATCGCAGTTACCGCGCGCGTACCTACCGCTCTCGACCATCTTCAACGGCGACAACGTTTCGACCAGCATCGCCAAGGCGTTTGAGTTGAGCGACTATTGCGGGCTGCCGGTGCAGGACCTGGTGACCTTTCGGCCGGACCGATTGATCGTTCACGAGCTGCTCATTGGCGTCACCATCAATCTGTCGGTTCCCGACGGCACCAAATACGCCACCCTCGGTGAAAACTTCCGCGCGATGGCATCGACCATTTTCGCCCGTTACATCGCCCCCCATCGTGACAACCTGGTTGAGACCTACGACCTCATTAAGCGCGCCGCCATCACCAAGATTGAGGATGAGCTTTCGATGGCGCTCTCTTTCGGCCCGAAACTGGCCGCCAGCGGCGAAGGAAAGCAGCGCGGCTTGTTCGGGTTCGGCAAACCGAAAGAGAAACCGGCCGTCGCAACCGAGAGCCCAGAATTGCGCGACCGGCGCATCGCCGCCGAATGGCGCAAGAAGGCTGGCGCCGTCGACGACCCGCTCGACGAGGCCTGCTTCCGCGCGCTCGCCACCGTCGCCACCGCGATCATCAGCCGGCGCGACCGGCTCTACGGTGACCAGAAGCTGCTCACGGAGCTTGCCGTCACGTTGGTGTGCAACGACTACGGCAGCGAAGTCATCGGCGAGGCCATCCAACCGTTCTTCCAGGAAGCGGTCGCGCGCGAAGGCTATCGGCTGCTGCCGCCGCAGATGCACCCGGTCGTCATGAACGTCAAGGGCGCGTCGGCCTCGGGCAAGAGCACGATGCGGCCGTTGCAACGGGTGCTGGCGGAAAAGCTCCACCTGCCCTGGAGCGAGTTCGCGCTGATCAGCCCCGACATCTGGCGCAAGTATCTGTTGGACTACGACTCGCTGGGCGCCGCCTACAAATATGCCGGCACCATGACCGGGCACGAGGTCGAGATCATCGACAAGAAGCTCGATCTGCGCATGGCGGCAAAGGCCGCGAATGAAAAAATGTCGCATCTCCTGATCGATCGTTTCCGCTTCGACAGCTTCGTGCCGGCGGGCAAGGAGAGCAGCCGACTGCTGACCCGGTTCGGCGACTTGGTCTACATGTTCTTTATGATTACGCCGTCGGAAATGACGGTGGAGCGTGCCTGGAAGCGCGGGCTTAAATTCGGCCGCTACAAGGCGGTCGACGATCTCCTGGCCCACAACGTCGAAGCCTACGAGGGCATGCCCGAACTGTTCTTCACTTGGGCGCTCAACACCGGGCGGCGCGTGCACTACGAGTTTCTCGACAACAGCGTCAAGGAAGGCGAGCGGCCGCGCACGGTGGCTTATGGCTGGAACCAGGACCTGACGATCCTGGACGTGAAGGCCATGCTCGACATCGACCGCTTCCGCAAGATCAACATCAACGCGCATGCGCCCGAAGAGGTCTATCTCGGCGACAACCTGGCGCCGGAATGCAACGTCGACTTCCTCAAGCGCTGCGCCCGCATGATCCCGGTGATCAATTTCGCCGACTACGACACTGGTCGCGTCTACGCCCGGCTCGAGCACGGCCAATGGGCCTGGCGCGACGAACAAGGCTTCGCCCGCGCGCTACAGGATCCCGACACCAAGGCCGGATTGGAAGCGGTCGCACCGAACAAATATGATCCGGCCGCGGCCGGAACGATTGAGCAAGCGGACTTGGTGAGCGAAAAGGCGCACACCTTGGGCGCCTGGGGCGCGGCGGCAACCTCCACCTAAATCTCCATCCACGCCCCGTTGGCGTCGACCGATTTGAACACCGCTTCCAGCGCCGCCACCCTCGATTGATTTGACACGACCATAAGGGAGTACGTCCGATGGAGCCCTCGCCCCTCGTCTCCACCGCTTGGCTCGAGGATCATCTCGCCGACCCCGATCTGCGCATCGTTGAAATCTGCAATATCCGCGACGATAAGACCTATCGCGAGGGGCACATTCCGGGCGCGATGTGGCTGTACTGGAAATCGGCGTGCTGGCACGAAACCGATCGCGAATTCGTCACGCCCGCGGCGATGGCGCAGCTGTTCGGAAGCCTGGGCATCGGCCCGCAGTCGACTGTCGTGCTGTACGGGGATCCCGTTCAATACGGCAGTTACGCCTTCTGGGCCTTCACCATGGCCGGGCACGCGAAGCTGCGGCTGCTCGACGGTGGGCGCCGAAAATGGGTCATGGAGGGCCGGCCGCTGTCGCGCACCGTGGCGGACTTTCCCGCCGTCGCCTATCAAACGCCGGTCGGAACGTCGTCGATGCGCGTCGGTCGTCGCAACGTGCGCGATCATTTGGGGCAGCCGCGGCGGCTGTTGCTCGACCTGCGTTCGCCGGAGGAATATTCGGGAGAGCGCGTATCTGACTATTCCTTCCCAGTCGACTACGGCGCCGAGCGAACCGGGCGCATCCCCGGCGCAGTCCATCTTTATTTCAAGGAACTGCTGAACGCGGACGATTCGTTCAAGTCACCCGATGCGCTGCGCGGCGTGTTCGCCGCGGCCGGAGTCACGCCGGAAAAATTCGACGACGTGGTCTGCTATTGCCGGCTGAGCCATCGCGCCACCATGGCCTGGATCGCTCTGAGGCACATTCTCGGCCATAGCAACGTCAAGATCTACGACGGCTCGTGGACCGAATGGGGCAGCATTGTCGGCTTCCCTATCGAGAAGTAGCGAGCCTGCCGACGCTGGCGCAGCGCGGGCGGGCAGCGGTCATGGTCAGCCTCCGGCGCTCGTGGTCTTCCGGCGATAGGCTTCGATCTTGTCACGCAGCGCTTGCGGCAATGGCACCGGCTGGCGCGTTTCGAGCGACATCATGGCGGTGACCATGTGGGCGCGCAGCCGCTCAAGCCCGTCCAGATGGCAGACGATGGCAATGCCCAGCGAGGAGCGGCCGATGCGCTCGACCAGCAAGGTCAGGTCAATGACGTCGCCCATCCGGCTTGGAATCTTGAAGTCGCAGTCGATGTGAACGAAAGGAAATCCATACTGGCTGCCCATGATCAACTCGGCATAATCGTAGCCGAGCTCTTGCCCGTACCAGTCTTCGATCAGCCCGTTGAAAATGTCGAAGTAATGCGGGAAGTAGACGATGCCGGCCGGATCGCAATGCGAAAAGCGCACCGGGACGCTGCGGGTGAAGGCGCCGCTTGGCGGCACAAATCGATCCTGGAGCATGTGACAACGTCCTGATGCGAAGTCCTGATGCGGCCGAAATCCGCTGTGCCGAGAATTCCGGCCGACACGGATGCCTAACGCGAACAGGTCGGCGGCGCCATACCGATCGCGGTGCAGCCGGATATGCGTCGGCCTCCGTCAAGCAATCGCACGGCGGCCCACCCCCCGATCACACTTTCATCCATGCGCCGTCCGCATCCACCGACTTGAACACAGCTTCCAGCGCCGCGGCGGTCTGCAAGATGCCGGCAGGTGTTATCGGGAAAGCGCCCTGCCCCATCGCCGCCTTGGCAAAAAAATCCAGATTGCGCCCGAGGTGGTTGTCGGGGGGATAGTCAAACACCTCCGGCTCCTGGCCGCCACGGCGCACGATCATGCGTGTTTCGGAAACGCTTTCGGCCCAGCAGTTCTCGCCAAAGATCGCCATGCGCCAGCGGAACTGGGTCTTGAGCGTGGTGCTAAGCGTGCCGGTGGCGCCGTTCTCGAACTCAATCAGCGCGGCGGTGGTATCTCCGGTCGCCAGCTTGAGCGCGCGCGCTTTCGACAGCGCGGCCACGCGCTTCATCGGCCCAATCAAATCGCGGAAGCAGTCGAGCACATGAATACCCATGCTGGTCATGCTACCGGCGCGGGTTTCTTCCGCCGCGATACGCCAACTGTCGGCCGGCATGTCAGCAAGCCAGTCGTGGCTGTAGTGGCCCTCCACATGCATGATGGCGCCGAGGGCACCGGACGCCATCAGCTCGGCCAGCGCGCGCATCGACGGTATCAGCCGGAAATGATGACCGACACCGATGACGACGCCCGCGCGCTTGCAGGCGCCGAGCATGGCGACCGCGTCGGCCTTGCTGAGCGCGAACGGCTTTTCGCAGTAAATCTGCTTGCCAGCGGCGGCCGCCGCCTCCACCTGGGCCCGGTGCTTGCTATGCGGAGTCGCCAGGATCACCGCCTTGATCTCGGGATCGGAAAGGACGTCTTCGAACGATGTGCCGATAGCCATTTCGTGCTCGGCGGCGAAATCGCGCACCGTGTCCGGCTCCAGCGTCACGCCGCACAGGAAACGCAGCGGCGCACCGAAATCGCGCGCCGCCGTTACCAGCTTCTTGCCCCACCAGCCGAGGCCCACGATTGCCGTATTGAGCATGAGGCGCGATTACGCCGACGCCGGCGCACCCGGCTGCTTGAGCGGGTGGGCGCGCGCCACCGCGTCGATCTTGTTGCATTCATCGACGATGCGCTTGAAGGTCGGGAACGGCGCCAGGTCGCATTTGAAATAGACCGCCCCCACCGCCTGCCCGCACAGGCAGATGTCGGCGATGGTGAGCTGTTCGCCTTGCACGAAGCGACCGGTCTCCTTGGAGCCGGCGAGATTCGTCTCCAGCGCCTTGAGCGACGTTTGATGCCAGTGCTGGCCCCATTTCATCACGCCCGGCTCGTCGATCTTGTACTCGCTGGCCAAATACTCGCGCACGCGCGGCACGATCAGCGGATGGGTGTCGCAGGCGATGATTTGTGCAATCCCGCGTACGCGCGCGCGCGCTTTCGGCTCCTTCGGCAGCAGCGGCGGCTTGGGATGCGTTTCATCGAGATATTCCAGGATGGCGAGCGACTCGAACAGCACAGTGCCGTCGTCCTCGATCAGCGCTGGCAACGCCATCATCGGGTTGAGCTTGCGATAGGCGTCCTCGCGCTGCTTGCCCTCGTGAAGATTGACCTGGATCACCTCGCCGGGCGCGATCCCCTTGAGATTGAGGGCGATGCGCACACGGTAAGTCGCTAGCGATCGCCAGTAGGAAAAGAGTTTCATTCTGTCCCCCGTAAATTGCCTACTTCTTCCCGCGCTGCGTCCAATAGACAGTCATCTGCGCGCCGTCGCCGCCGCCGATCCCATGCTGGGTGGCGTCCTCGAAGCCGGCGAGCGCCGCCTTGGTGGCGCGCATGTCGGCGCCCAGCGCCTCGCCGGTGGCCACCATGGTGCGCAGGTCCTTCACGCCGTTGGCGATTGAAAAGGTGGTCGGCCCGGGATCCTTGCCCTCGAACATCTTGACGATCATCTCGGCGCGCATCTTGAGCGCGTTGTTGGCGCCGTTGCTCTCGACGAACAGGTCGAGCAGGCGCTGGGGCTCCCAGCCGACGCTGCGCGCGATGGAAAAGGCCTCGCCATAGGCCTGCCAGGCCACCATCAGCGGCAGATTGATCGACAGTTTGATGGCGGCGCCGGCGCCGACTGGCCCGCAATGCTCGACCTTGCGGCAAAGCTGCTCGAGGATCGGCCGGGCACGCGCGGCGTCGGCCGGCTCCGCGCCCATCAGCCCCAGCAGCTGGCCCTTGCGCGCCGGCGCGGTCGAGCCGCCCACCGGGCACTCCACCAGCACGGCGCCTTTGCCGCGCACCTTGGGCGCAAGATCGGTCTCGACCTTGGGCGCCACGGTGCTCATCTCGATGAACAGCTTGCCTTTGACGTCACCGGATAACAATCCCTTGGCGCCGTTGTAGACGTCGTCGATCGCCTTGCCGTCGGTGAGGATGGTGATGACCGCTTCGCTCGCCGCGGCTACCTCGGCCGGCGAACCGACGACCTTGGCGCCGGCCTCGGCCAAGGGCTTGGTCTTTTCCGGCGTGCGATTCCAGACCGTGACGTCGTGGCCGACTTCGATCAGCCGCGCGGCGATGTTGGCGCCCATGGCGCCGAGACCGGCTACTCCGATTTTCATGGTTCCTCCCGGGAAGCTTTTGCCGGCGACGATAAGCGATCGTGGCGCGGCTTGAAAGCCGCATTGCAACACTTGCCCACTCGACAGCCTTGCCCCCGAGTGCTTAAGACCATTCATCTGGCTCCGCTTCACGCGGATTTTCGTTGAGGAGAATTATTGAATGGCGGCCAAGAAGAACAAGGGCACGATCGGCGTTGTCGGCCTCGGTATCATGGGCGGCGCCTTCGCCAAGAACCTGGCGCGCGCTGGCTGGCGCGTGGTCGGCTACGACATCAGCGCGGCGCGCCGCCGCGAGGCCGCCCGCGCCGGCGTTGCGATCGCCGCCGGCGCCGCCGCCGTCGCCGAGCAGGTGCCGGTGATCCTGACCAGCCTGCCCAAGCCGCAGGCGCTCATGGACACCGCCCGCGCCGTCGTCGCCGTCAAGCGGCCGCGCAAGGTGATTGTAGAAATGAGCACCTTCGCGATTTCAGACAAGGAGAAAGCACGCGCCCTGCTCGCCAAAGCCGGCCACGCTATGCTCGATGCGCCGGTCAGCGGCACCGGCTCGCAGGCCAAGGCGCGCGACCTAGTATTCTACGCCAGCGGCAATTCCGCCGTTATCCGGCGGCTCAAGCCGATGTTCGAAGCCCTCGGCCGCCACGCCTACGACGTCGGCCCGTTCGGCAATGGCAGCAAGATAAAATATGTGGCCAACTTGCTGGTCGCCATCAACAACGTCGCTAGCGCCGAGGCAATGGTGCTCGGCATGAAGGCCGGCCTGCCGCCGCAGGTGATCTTCGATCTGATCAAGGGCGGCGCCGGCAATTCGCGCATCTTCGAATTGCGCGCACCCATGATGGTGAAGGGCGACTACAAGGACGCCACCATGAAGATCTCGGTATGGGATAAGGATATGCGGGTGATCAGCGACTATGCCCGCAAGATCGAGGCACCGACTCCAATGTTCAACGCCACCAAGGCGGTCTATTTGAAGGCGCAGAAGAGCGGCTTCGGCGCGCAGGATACCGCCGCGGTCTGCGCCGTGCTGGAGAAGATGGCAAAGGTGAAGCGACGCAAGCGCGCGTAAATGGGCTTGTACCGAACCCGCCCATTTCTGTAGCCTCCCGCCCACAAAACAAAGACCCCTGGGGAGGAGAGCGTATGGCCGCGCTGCAAGAGCGTTCGGAGGTCCGCGACGGCATGCGGATCGACTGGAACGTGCCGATCACCATGGACGACGGGCTGGTGCTGCGCGCCGACGTTTTTCGCCCCGTGAAAGACGGTCGAAATCCGGTCATCCTGACCTACGGTCCCTACGCCAAGAATCTTAGCTTCCAGGACGGCTATCCGAGTGCCTGGCAGCGCATGGTCGAGAAGCATCCCGACGTCACCGCCGGCTCGAGCAACAAATATCAGAACTGGGAAGTGGTCGACCCGGAGAAATGGGTGCCGCACGATTATGCCTGCGTGCGCGTCGACTCGCGCGGCGCCGGCTGCTCGCCGGGCTTCATCGATCATTTCTCGCCACGCGAAACGAAAGATTTCTACGACTGCATCGAATGGGCGGGCATACAGCCCTGGTCGAGCGGCAAGGTCGGCCTCAATGGTATTTCTTATTACGGCATGAACCAGTGGCACGTCGCCTCGCTGCAGCCGCCGCATCTCGCCGCCATGTGCGTATGGGAAGGCTCCGCCGACTGGTACCGCGACATGACGCATCACGGCGGCATTCTCTCGACCTTCTGGGAGAATTGGTACGACATGCAGGTCAAGACCGTGCAATACGGCGTCGGCGAAAAAGGCGGACGCAGCCGCATCCACGGCGAACTAGTGTGCGGACTGGAAACGCTGTCGGCGGACGAGCTCGCCCGCAATCGCTCCGATTTCGGCGGCCAGATTCTCACCCACCCGATGGATGACCAGTATCACCGCGACCGCTCGCCGGTCTGGGACAAGATCAAGACGCCGTTGTTCTCCGCCGCCAATTGGGGCGGCCAGGGCCTGCATCCGCGCGGTAATTTCGAGGGCTTCGTGCGCGCGGCGTCGAAGCAGAAATGGCTGGAGGCGCACGGCATCGAGCACTGGACCCATTTCTACACCGACTACGGCCGCGAGCAGCAGCTCAAGTTTTTCGACTATTTCCTGCACGGCAAGGACACCAGTTGGAGCAAGCAACCGAAAGTGCTGCTGCAAGTGCGTTACCCGGGCGAGAAGTTCGTGGCGCGCGCCGAGACCGAATGGCCGCTCAAGCGCACCAAGTGGACGAAGTTCTATCTCGATCCGTCCGACATGACGCTCACGACCAAGAAGCCGTCCGGCAACGCCAAGCTCAACTTCGCCGCCATGGGCGACGGCCTCACTTTCTTGACGCCGGGACTGCCGCAGGAAACCGAGATCACCGGCCCCTCGGCGCTCAAGCTGTTCGCATCCTCCTCCACCAGCGACGCCGACTTCTTCATCGTGCTGCGGGTGTTTACCGGCGACCTGAAGGAAATCGTATTCCAGGGCGCCATCGACCCGCATACGCCGATCGCGCAAGGGTGGCTGCGCGCCTCGCATCGCAAGCTTGATAAAAAGTTGTCGACGCCATACCGCCCCTATCACACCCACGACCAGAAGCAGCCGCTGAAGAAAGGCCAGGTGGTTGAGCTCGACATCGAGATCTGGCCGTCCTGCATCGTGGTCCCCGCCGGCTATCGCGTCGGCCTGTCGATCCGCGGCAAGGATTACGAATATGGCGGCGCCAGCGGCGGCAAGCTGTCCAACTTCAAGAACGAGCTGAAGGGCTGCGGTCCCTTCCTGCACGACGATCCGCGTGACCGGCCGCCCGCTATTTTCAATGGCACCACCAGCCTGCATTTCGGCCGCGGCAAAGTGCCCTATCTGCTGCTGCCGATCATCCCGCCAAAAAAGCAGGCAGCCGGCAAACCCCGCAGCCGTAAATGAGGCGGCATGAATTCGTTGCGCGCGCGGACGCTGGAAACATCCATGATTGTTCGTCTAATATTAAGAAAACCCGCCTGCGGCCATTTGGGGTGTTCATTTCCAGCCGTCGTAGGGTAAGGTAACCGCAACCTTCGCACCAAAATGAAGGATTAGGGGGAGTGAACACGCAGTTCTGGATCATCCAGGCCTTCAACGGGATATCTTACGGCGCGCTACTGTTCCTCGTGGGCAGCGGCCTGTCGTTGATCTTCGGCGTCATGCGGATCGTCAATCTTGCGCATGGCGCCTATTTCCTATGGGGCGGCTATATCGCGCTGTCGGTGATCTGGGTGACGGGATCGTGGGCGCTGTCGCTGCCGGTGGCCGCACTGGCGGTCGCCGCCATCGGCCTGGTGATGGAGCGCTTGTTTTTGCGATCCGAAGGATTCGAATATCTTCGTAATGGATCAATCGCGTTAGGGGTCGCCATCCTGATCACCCTGGCGATCGGTAATTGGAGTCCGTCGGTTGTCAGTGGCTGGGCTCCGTTCGTTACGGTTACCGCGATCCTTACCATCGCGCTATACTTCCTGCTGACCCGCATTCCCATTATCCCGATCGAAACCGACGTGCTGCGCCAGGTGCTGCTGACGGTCGGCTTCGCATTTCTGTTTCAGCAGGCCGCGCTCGACATCTGGGGCGGCGACAACATGGACATCGTCCCGGCGGACATGTTCAACACCAGTGTGGTGATTGGCGGCATCTATTTCCCGGCCTACCGCGCGTTCATGATCGCGACGGCGGCGGGCATCGGTCTGGTGATCTGGCTTGTGATGGAAAAGACGCGCATGGGCGCCGCCGTGCGCGCGACCGTGGACGACGCGCAGATGGCGCGCGGCGTCGGCATCGACACCAACCGCGTCTCCATGTTCATCTTCGCGCTTGGCGCTTTCCTGGCCGCGCTCGGCGGCGTCATCGGCGGCGCCTTTCTCGGCATCTATCCCGGTCTCGACTTCGAAATGCTGCCGCTCGCCTTCGCGGTGGTCATAATCGGCGGCATGGGCAGCCTGGTGGGCGCCGCTATCGGCGCGCTGGCGGTGGGCCTGGCCGATAATTTCGGCAAGGCGCTGTTTCCGGAGATTTCCTATTTCACGCTCTATGCCCCGATGGTCCTGATCCTGGCGGTCAAGCCGACCGGCCTGTTCGGACGAGAGTGAGCGGCAAATGATGAGCAGCCAGAAATTCAAGATCCTGATGGTCGCCGTCGCGCTGGTAGCGCTCGCCTATATCGTCCCGCATTCCAGCTCCTTCGTGGTGCTGCTGGCGACGCGGGCGCTGGTATTCGCGATCCTGGCGATGAGCCTGGACATCCTGCTCGGCTTCACCGGGCTGCCCTCGCTCGGACAGGCGGCCTATTTCGGCGTGGGCGCCTATCTCACCGCCATCCTGGCGACCAAGTTTCACGTTGGGCTCGGCTGGGATTTCTGGCTGGTGGTGATCTACGGCATGCTGATCGGCGCGGCACTGGCGGCGCTGTTCGGGCTATTCGCCATCCGCGCAACCGGCGTTTACTTCCTGATGATCACATTGGCCCTGGGTCAATGCGTCTGGGGTCTGGCCTATCGCTGGAATTCGCTCACCGGCGGCGACAACGGCATCAGCGTCACGGCGCGGCCGACTTTCGGGCTCGACCTCACCAACGAGCGGACCTTCTTCTTCCTGGTGTTCGGCTTCTTTCTCTTCACGTTGATTTCGCTCTACGTGCTGGTGCAGTCGCCGTTCGGCCGCAGTCTTGCCGGCATTCGCGAACGCGAATTGCGCATGCAGATCCTCGGCTACAATACCTGGCTGCACAAATACATCGCCTTCGTCATCGCCGGCGCTTTCGGTGGGCTGTCCGGCGTGCTGTGGGCGCACACCAACGGCCTAGTCAGTCCCGAAACGGTGGTGCTGACGACTTCTGTCGACGCGCTCTTGATGGTCGTCCTCGGCGGCGCCGGCACGCTGGTCGGCGGTGTCATCGGCTCGGTCATCGTTTTCGGCTTGCGGGAATATCTCAGCACGCTGGTGCCGTGGTGGCAGTACGTGCTGGGCGGCGTCTACGTGCTGACGATCTTGTATCTGCCGACCGGCTTGATGGGCATTCCGGCAAGAATTCGCCAGGCCCGAGGGTCGTCCGACAAGTCGACAAAATCGGCGACGCCGGAGAAATTGGTACCAACGCCTTCCTGAATGCGCGACGGAAGGCACACAACGAGGGAGGCAAAGACAATGACAGGCACATTGCGACGACGATTGCTTTCAATGCTGTTGGGCGGCATCGTGCTCGGCCTGGGTATGAATGCGTCGGCCAGGGCGGAGGAACTGCGCATCGGCTTCATCGCGCCGATGACCGGCATCTTCGCCCAGATCGGCAAGGACATGGTCAACGGCTTCCAAATGTATCTGGATGAGCACAAGGGCAAACTCGGCGGCGCCGACGTCAAGTTCGTGGTTGAGGACAACCAGGGCAAGGGCGACGCCGCGGTGACCAAGGCCAAGAAACTGGTGCTGAGCGACAAGGCGCAAATGTTCATCGGCGGCTTGCTGGCCTCCACCGGTTACGCGCTGGCGCCGGTCAGCAACGAAGAAAAGACGCTCTACATCCCCTCGATCCCGGCGGCCGACGATTTGACCCAGCGCCAGATCAGCAAGTATCCGTATGTCTTCCGCACCACTTGGACCTCGTCGCAGCCGCATCATCCACTCGGCAAGTGGGCCTGCGAACAGGGCCACAAGAAGATCGTGACGATCGCCGCGGACTATGCCTTCGGCTACGAGGTGGTTGGCGGCTTCCAGAAGGCGTTCGAGGATTGCGGCGGCAAGATCATCCAGAAGCTCTGGCCGCGGCTCGGCGAAAAGGACTTTGGGCCCTACATTCCGCAGATCAAATCCGACGCCGACGCCGTGTTCTCGCTGATGGTGGGGCCGATGGCGCTGCAATTCCCCAAGCAGTTACGTCAGTCTGGCTTCAAGAAACCGATCCTCGGCGGCGGCACCAGCTATGACGAGTTCATCCTGCCGTTCATGGGCGACTTCGCGATCGGCGACGTCTCCGCGCTGCAATACAGCGCGGCGATCCAGACTCCGAAGAACGAAGCCTTCGTGAAAACCTACCGCGCCAACTACGGCAAGGTGCCGTCCTACTATTCGGAGGCCAACTACACCACAGCGCAGTTGATCGACGAGGCGATGAAAAAGTCCGGCGGCAAATATCCCGGCGCGGAGAAATTCATCGCCATCATGAGCAACATCAAGCTCGACGCCGTGCGCGGACCGGTCCATTTCGAGGATCGCAATCCGGTGCAGAACATCTACATCAAAAAAGTCGAGAAAAAGAAGATGTTCGGCTATCCGAAGGCCGAACTGTGGAACGTGGTCATCAAGACCTACCCGAACGTCAGCCAGTATTGGACCTACGGGAAAGAAAAATTCCTCAAGCAGCCGGTCTACGACAAGAACTATCCGCCCTGTAAGTACTGCGAATAAGCGACGCAGCGCCGGGGCCCGGCCAACGGGCCCCGGCATTCTTTTTCAAGGGATTTGCGTGTGAGCAGCGAAGTTTCATCGAACGGCGGCGGCGTGCCCGCGCTCGAGCTCCGAGACCTGAGCAAGAACTTCGGCGGCCTGCAGGCCACCCGCGACGTCACGCTGCGCGTGATGGCGGGCGACCGCAAGGCCATCATCGGTCCCAACGGCGCCGGCAAGACCACGCTGTTCAACGTAATTACCGGCATCTATCCGGCGACCTCCGGGCAGGTGCTGCTGTTCGGCCAGGACGTGACCAAGTGGCCCAGCCACCGCCGTACCGCCTTGGGCATGGCGCGCACTTTTCAGGTAACCAGCCTGTTTCCGAAATTGACCGTGCTTGACAACGTCCTGTTGGCGATCGAGGGATTGCGACCTTCGAAATTCGTGATGTGGCGTTTCCTGTCGTCCTATCGCGAGGTCTATGACAAGGCTTACGGCCTGCTCGATGCCGCCAGCTTTCTCGACCGCAAGGACGTCGAGGTGCGCAACCTGTCGCACGGCGAGCAACGCCAGCTCGAGATCGTGCTGGCGCTGGCCAGCGATCCGAAGCTCCTGCTGCTCGACGAGCCGGCCGCCGGCCTGTCGTCAGGCGAGTCCGCCGAGATGGCCACGTTCCTGATGAAGCTCGATCCCAATCTCGCGATCCTGTTGATCGAGCACGACATGGATGTAGTGTTCGACGTGGCCGATCAGATTTCAGTGCTGCATTTCGGCGAAATTCTGGAAACCGGCACGCCGCAGCAGATCCACGACAGCGCGCGCGTGCAAGAAATCTACCTCGGCACGGACTAGCCCAATGGCGATCCTCGACGTCCAGGACATCCACACCTATTACGGCGACGCCTACGTCCTGCAAGGACTGTCGCTCAAACTCGAACAGGGCCAGATCCTCGGCCTGCTCGGCCGCAATGGCGTCGGCAAGACCACTCTGGTCAATTCGATCGTCGGCTTCAATCCGCCGCGCCGCGGCAAGATCATGTTCAAGGGCGACGACATCACCCAGAAATCCTCGTTCGAGACCGTGCGCACCGGCATGGGCCTGGTGCCGCAGGGCCGCCGCGTGTTCCCGACCCTCAGCACGGAAGAGAACCTGCTGGTCGCCGAGCGCAGCCCGGACCGCCACGGCTGGAAGCTCGAACGCGTCTACAAGCTGTTCCCGCGCCTGCTCGAGCGCCGCAACCAGCGCGCCAAGACGCTTTCCGGCGGCGAACAGCAGATGCTGGCGATCGGGCGCGCGCTGATGACCAATCCGGACTGCCTGATCATGGACGAGCCGTCGGAAGGGCTGGCGCCGATCATCATCCAGGGCGTCTGGGAGGCGATCGGCAAGCTGAAGGAAGAAGGCCTGTCGATCCTGCTGGTCGAGCAGAACGCCAACCTGGCGCTCAAGCTGGTCGACTTTGTGCACGTGATGAGCAAGGGCCAGGTGGTCTATTCGTCCAAACCCGAGGAGCTCAAGGCCAACGACAAGATCAAGTCCAACTATCTCGGCATCTAACGCGCGATTCCGCAATGCCGAATGGTAGGCCAAAAGTTAAAGTTCCATTTGATTGTTAGAGTAGCATTAGCCCTGAAAACGGACTCGTCCTGATATTGGCACGCGGCGGACTTGTATTACCCCTGTGAGTTGGAGGAGGAATTTACAGGAGACCATTGGCAGGAGTAGTCGATGCGCGATTGGCTGCTATTGCTCACACCCATCGGGCTTATCGTCTTCTTTTTGGTCTACCCCGACCAATTCACCGCGTTCATCACGTGGGCCCAGCATCTATTTGGCTGATGCTTGCGCGATCAATCGACGCGGCAGACGAAGCCAAGTTGCGTTTTCCAAGTAGCCGACATAGCCGGCGATTTTAGCATGGCCTGTCACCAGCCAGCGTCACCCGGTGCATCACGCGCCTAAAGCCGTGATAGTCATTGACCGGATTGTGCACCACGCAGCGATTGTCCCAGAACGCCATTGAGCCCACCCGCCAGTTGAAGCGGCAGGTAAATTCCGCCCGCGTCTGATGCTGGAATAAGAAGTTGAGAAGCGGCGCGCTCTCCGCTTCCGTCATGTCCTTGAAGCGCAGCGTGTGCGCGACATTGACATAGAGCGCCTTGCGCCCGGTTTCCGGATGCGTGCGCACCACTGGGTGCTCGGCCAGATATTCCTTCTTGGCTTCGGCCTTCGCGCTGTCGCGGACGCGGTCCGCGCGGGTACGTGAGACGTCGGCCTTGGCCGATGAGTTGATGGCAATCAGCCCGCCGAGCATGCGCTTCATGCCGTCGGACAGCGCCTCGTAGGCCAGATACAAGTTGGCAAACAGCGTATCGCCGCCGTAAGGCGGCACCTCGCGCGCGATCAGCATGGTGCCCATGGGCGGCGTGTCGAGATAGGCGGTATCGCTGTGCCAGATACCGCCGAAATTGCGCGTCTCGTGCTCGAGCTTGATCACCGGAATGATTTCCGGGAAGCCCTCGATGCCCTTGATGAAGGGATATTCCACGACCTCGCCGAACCGCTTGGCGAAGCCAAGAAATTTCGCCGGCGGCAGGTCCTGATCGCGGAAGAAGATCACGCCGTGATCGAGCCACACCTGGCGGATGGCGGCGATAACGTTGTGCCCGGGCTCGACGACGAGATCGATACCTAGAATTTCAGCGCCGATCGAGCCGGACAGCCGCTGCACCTCAAAACCATTCGCAACCATGGTCGCCGCTCCGATGACCAATATCCGCGCTGCAAAACAGCCTAGCATAGCGAACTTGGATCTGCCCATTGCGTCGCGTTGGGCAAATGCGCGTCCACGCAGCAGCCGGGCTTTACAGGGTGGAACACCTTGGCCGATGATGGGTCGATGGGTCCGCCGAATGGGCGCGGCAGGCTGCCTTGACTCCAGCGATAAGGCCGTACCGGCCGATCAAAAAATGACCGCCAAGGTCATTCCACACAAAAGCCCCGGCAGGGGCGCACGAGGGAGGAATAACGATGTCTCGTAAGTTTACCCGCCGTAAATTCATGGCTGCCGCCGGCGCGGCAGCTGCGACGTTCAAATTCCCGATGCCGGCGATCGCGCAAGGCGCGCCGTTCAAGCTTGGCCTGCTCACCGTCAAGACCGGCGGCTTGGCGCAGGGCGGCATCCAGATGGAGCAGGGCGTGCTCACCTGGTTGAAGGAGCACGGCAACAATATGGCCGGCCGCAAGGTCGAGTTCTTCTCCGCCGACACCGGCGGCAAGCCGGCCGGCACCAAGACCAAGGCACAGGAACTGATCGAGCGCGACAAGGTCGACGTCATTCTTGGCCCGCTGGCCGCTTTCGAATTGCTGGCGATCGACGACTACATCGAGCAGCACAAGACGCCGACGCTGAGCCTCGCCGGCGCCGACGATCTCACCCAGCGCCGGCCCAACCCTTACTTCTTGCGGCCGTCGGCCTGCTCCTCGCAGGCGATGCATGTGATGGGCCACTACGCGGCGAAGGAGATGGGCAAGAAGAAGGCCATCACCATCGATTGGGATTTCGCCTTCGGCTACGAGCAGGAAGGCGGCTTCCAGGCGGCGTTCGAGAAGGACGGCGGCTGTGTGGTCAAAAAGCTGTATACGCCTTTGGGCACGCCGGACTATACGCCCTACATCGCACAAATCGCGGGTTGCGACGTCGTCTGCCAGGGCTTCCCTGGTGGCGTCCCGCTGCGCTTCTTAAAGCAGTACGCCAATTTCGGTGTCAAATTCCCGTTGGTCACCGGCGAGACCGGCGGCGACGACGCGCTGCTGCACTCCTTTGGCGACGAAGCGGTCGGACAGACGAGCTGCTGCCCCTATACGCTCGACCTCAAGACCGACGGCAACCAGCGTTTCATCAAGGCGATCCTGAAAGACTTCAAAGTCGTCCCGGGCTTCTATGCCGCGGGTCTCTACGTCAACTGCGACGTGGTGGAAGCCGGGCTGAAAGCGGCCAGTGGAACGACCGCCAATAAGGAAAAGTTCATGGCCGCGCTCAAGGCGGTGGACCTGAAGGACACGCCGCGCGGGCCAATCAAGTTCGACCATCTCGGCAACGTGGTCGGCGACTTCTACGTCCGCGTCTGCGAAAAACGGTCCGACGCTCCTTACGGTCTCAAGCTCTGGAACAAGACGGTCAAGACCTACAAGGACGTCAGCCAGTTCTGGACCTGGCCGGAGAAGGAGTTCCTCGCACACCCGGTCTATTCGCGCGACTATCCGCCGGTAAAGAAGTGCTGATCTGACGTCGTGGGCCGCGGGCGCCGCTCAACCGGCGCCCGCGGTTTCTGCGCGAGCAAAGCAGAAAGACGGCGGATATGACGTTCTGGCTGCTGCTGACGGTCAACAGCATCACCTTCGGCGGCCTCTTGTTCCTGTTGGCGGCGGGCTTCTCGCTGATCTTCGGCCTGATGCGAATCCCGAACCTGACGCACGGCTCCCTGTTCATGCTCGGGGCCTATTTCGGGGCAACTTTTGCCGGCGGCTATTTGAGCATGACGTTCAATTTCTGGGTGGCGGTGCTGATAGCAACCGTGCTGGTCGCGGCATTCGGCACCGTGATCGAGCGCTTCCTGCTGCGCCAATTGCCGGGCCAGCAGATGGCGCAAGTGCTGGTGACGCTCGGCATTTCCTTTATCGTCGCCGATTTCTGTCTGATGGTCTGGGGCGGCGATCCGGTCCGCGTCGACACCCCGCCAAGCCTAACCGGCTTTCTTCGCTACGGGCCGCTGGTTTTCCCGCACTACCGGCTGGCGGTCATCGCCATCGCCGTGGCGGCCGCGCTCGGCCTCTGGCTGCTGCTCGACCGCACAAGGCTCGGCGCCATGATCCGCGCCGGCGTCGACGATCCCGACATGGCGCGGGTGGTCGGTATCCGCGTCTCGCAACTGTTCACCATCGTGTTCGCGCTCGGCGCCGGGCTCGCCGCCTTTGCCGGCATCATCGGCGCGCCGATCCTGTCGGTCTATCCCGGGCTCGACCAGGACATGCTGCCGCTGGCGCTGGTGGTGGTCATTCTCGGCGGCTCGGGCAGCCTCCTCGGCAGCTTTGTCGGCAGCATTGTCATCGGCTTCATTTATAATTTCGGCCAGGCGCTGCTGCCGGAGCTTTCCTATTTCGTGTTGTTCCTGCCCATGCTGGTGGTGCTGCTGGTGCGGCCGCAGGGCCTGTTCGGCAGGTTCGTGCCATGAGCGGCATGGGCGCACGCGTCATCGCTCTTGCCGTCGGCTTCGTGGCGCTGGTCACGCTGCCCTATTGGATGCCCGGCATCTATTACATCAACGTTTCCAGCCAGATCCTGTTCTCCTCCATTTTCGCGCTAGGCCTAAACGTGCTGGCCGGCTATGGCGGGCTGGTCTCGCTCGGCCATGCCGGGCTGTTCGGCATCGCCGCCTACGCCACCGGCTACATGTTGCAGCACGGCTTCGGCCACCCCGTCGCCATTCTCACCGCGCTCGTCAGCGGCCTGGCGTCGATGGCGCTCTATGCCGTGCTGTCGCTGCGCGCCACCGGCATCGGCTTCATCATGATTACGCTGGCGCTCGGCGAGATCATCTGGGGCCTGGCCTATCGCTGGATCAGCATCACCGGCGGCGACAACGGCATCAATCTGCACGGGCGGCCGCAGCCGTTCGGCATCGCGATCAACACGGCGAACTCCTTCTATTACACGACGCTGGTGGTGTTCCTGGTGGCCTTTGCCGCTGTCGCGGTGTTCGTGCGCTCGCCGCTCGGCGCCGCGCTCATGGGCACGCGCGACCAATCGCGCCGCATGACCGCGCTCGGCTATCACGTCTGGGCCATCCGCTTCTGGGCCTGCATGTTGTCCGGTCTGCTGACCGCGGTGTCTGGCGTCCTGTTCGTTTACTACACGCAGTTCATCAGCCCGCAGGCGCTCGACCTGACCGCCTCGGCCGAGGTGCTACTGATGGTGATTTCCGGCGGCGCCGGCACCCTGCTCGGCCCCATCGTCGGCGCGGCGCTGGTGATCGTGGTCAAGAGCGTGGTCAGCGGCTTCCTTGAGCGCTGGAACATGCTGCTTGGCGCGATCTTCGTCGCCATCGTCATCCTGATGCCGGAGGGTCTGGTGCCGGGCACGGCGCGGCTGTGGCGGCTGGCCTGGCGCAAGGCGGGCGGGCGCGCCGCCCGCGAGAGCGAGCCCAAGGCGGTGAGCAAGGCGGAGGCGAAGCCATGAGCGCGCTCACCGTCAGCCAATTGTGCAAATCGTTCGGCGGCCTGCACGTGACCACCGACGTCAACCTCAATGTCGAGCCGGGCGAGCGCCGGCTGATCATCGGGCCCAACGGCGCCGGCAAGACCACGCTGTTCAACCTGATCACCGGCGAGATCACGCCCGACAGCGGCTCAGTTGCGCTGTTCGGGCACGACATCACCCGGGTACCGAGCCGGCGGCGCCCGCACATGGGCATGGCGCGCACCTACCAGATCATTACGCTGTTCCCGCACGACACCATCATCCACAACGTCTCGCTGGCGCTGCTTGGCCTTTCCACTATGCGATGGAATCCGCTGATCGACATGCGACGGCAAGGTCACATTGTCGAGCGCGGGCGCGAAGCGCTGGAGCGGGTCGGCCTGGAGCACATTGCCGAGCGACCGCTGGCGCAGACCTCCTACGGCGAGCGCCGCCGCGTCGAGATCGCCATGGCGCTGGCGCAGAATCCGAAAGTGCTGCTGCTCGACGAGCCGTTCGCGGGGCTGTCCATCGACGAGCGGCACGACGTTCACAAGTTGCTGCTGGGAATTCCGCGCGACGTCACCATGGTGATGATCGAACACAATATGGACGTGGCGCTGGAGTTCGCCGAGCGCATCACGCTCCTGCATTTCGGCGAGGTGATCGTCGAAGGCACGCGCGCCGAAGTGGTAGCCGATCCGCGCACCCGGGAGGTCTATCTTGGCCACTGACGCGCTCAGCCTCAGCCATGTCGACGCCTATTATGGCGACAGCCACGTGCTGCAGGACGTCTCGTTCGCGCTCGGCGAAGCGCGCATGCTCGGCCTGCTCGGACGCAACGGCGCCGGCAAGTCGACCTGCATGGCCGTCACCATGGGCCTGCTGCCGCCGCGCCAGGGCGAGGTCACGGTGTTCGGCGAGCCGGCAACCGGCCAGTCACCGGAAATGATCGCCGCTCGCGGCGTGGCGCTGGTGCCGCAGGGCCGCCGCATCTTCAAGAGCCTGACCGTGCGCGAAAACCTCATGGTGGCCGCGCGCAAGCCCGAGAACGGCAAACACGCGCCGTGGACCGCCGACACGGTCTTCGCCATGTTCCCGGGCCTCAACGAGCGACGCAACCAGATCGCCGCGCATCTGTCGGGCGGCGAGCAGCAGATGCTGGCGATCGGCCGCGCGCTGATGGGCAATCCGCGCGTGCTGCTGATGGACGAGCCGTCGGAGGGGCTCGCCCCGCAAATCGTCGCCGAGGTGATGGCCACCATCCGCAAATTGAAAGAGAGCGGATTGTCGATCGTGCTGGTCGAGCAGAACCCGAAGCTGGTATTCGACGTCGCCGACGACATCGTCATCCTCAACAGCGGCCGCGTCGCTGTGGTCTCCACGCCGGCGGAGCTGAGCAAGGAAGGCGTCGACCTGCACCAGCATCTGGGCATCTATTAGGTCTATCCACACCGTCATGGCCGGGCTTGATCCGGCCATCCACGTCTTGGATGAACGATAAGAAAGACGTGGATGCCCGGCATGAAGCTGGGCATGACGCAAATAAGAGGCAAGCGACATGGCGGACGTCTGGAACAAATACGCAAACACTGCGGCGCGCAAACACGGCAGACCGGGGCGCGAGGTGCGGCCGAAAAGCGTCACCATCGACTGCCACTGCCACGTCGCGGTGCCACGCGTAGCGGAGATCGTCGAGCCGCATCTCAAGCAAGCCACCGATCCGCTGGTTCAAAGCTCGACGCCCGAAACACAGGCCCTGATGGCAAAACAGGCGGCAGATATCCGCTCACGCATCAGCACGACAGACGAGCGCTTTGGCGTGATGGACGAAATGGGGGTCGACATGCAGCTCATCTGTCCGTCACCTCCACAAATCTATTATAACCTGCCTCTCGACATCGGCGTGCAAGCCGCCCACGCGCTCAACGACGGCATCGCCGAATATGTCGGCAAACACAAAGATCGGCTGGTTGCGGTCGGTGGCGTGCCGATGCAGGACGGCGGCGAGGCGACCAAGGAGCTTGAGCGGGGCATGAAACAGCTCGGCTTTAAAGGGGTCGAGATTCTCACGAACGTCAATGGCAAGGAGCTATCCGATCCAGCTTTCGCGCCGTTCTGGAAGAAAGCCGAGGAACTCGATGCGCTGGTGTTGATCCATCCGACCGGCTTCACCCAACCGCAGCGTTTTGCGCGCTTTTACTTCAATAACGTCATCGGCAATCCACTCGATACCACGATGGCGCTGCACTACCTGATCTTCGACGGCGTGCTCGAGCGCCATCCCAAATTGAAGATTCTCGCGGTGCATGGTGGCGGCTATCTCGGCGCTTATTCCGGCCGCATCGACCACGCCTGGGGCGCTCGCTCGGATTGCCAGGCCGGCCTGCCCAAGCCGCCGACCACGTATCTCAAACAGGTCTATGTCGACACCGTCGTGTTCACGCCCTTGCAGTTGGAGACGCTGGTAAAGACCTTCGGCGCCGACCACGTCATCATGGGCACCGACTATCCCTTCGACATGCTGGAATACGATCCCATCGGCCATATCGCCTCGGTCGAAACCTTTGATGACGCTACGCGCGCCAAGCTGGCCGGCGGCAATTTGAAGAAATTGGTTGGCCTCTAGGCGTACAAAAAATCCAGCACCGCTGTCTCAGCGATCACCGCTTCGTCGGTCGAGTGCTGGCCGGCGCGCGCCTGCTCGGCCTCGGTGCGGGTCGCCTGCAGGTAGGCGCCGAGATGGCGCGCGCGTTCGATGATGCGATAGTTCTCGCGCAGCCGCGCCGCCTCGAAGCGTAGTAGCGCTCCCGCGACCTCAGCCTCGGCGCTGAGCGCCTCCACCAGCGCCGCCGCGTCGTCCGCCGCCTTGGAGACGCCGGCGGCCACATGCGGGCGCGCGACAAAGGCCGCGTCGCCCATGATCGCCACCCGGCCGAACGCCATGTGCGGCGATTCCAAATCGTAGATCGGCTGAAAAATCGGCTCGTCGATCATCTTCACCACTTGCCGGAATTGCGGCCCCAGCAGCCGCTCGGCATCAGCGCGCATTTCTGCGATCGCCTCGTGACGGATCAGCGGCGGCGGGATCGAGATCGAATGCGTCACGCCGCGCGCGTCGGTGAGCAGCCATTGCAGCTTGGTCTGCTCGTCGGCGGGGCGATACCAAACCACGTTGTAGCGGCGGTGGCCCGGGCGCAGATCGTTGTCGGGGCCTGCCACCGGATAGCCGAGAAACTGCTCGCCGGGCGGCAGGGTGAACGTCATATATTCGAACAGGTCGCGATGCACGTCGGCGGGAAACGCGCTTTCCGCAATCAGCGCGCGCCAGGCGCTGTAGCCGGCGTAGAGCGGTGCCACTGCGGGCGCGCATTGCTGGCGCACGGTGGAGCGGAGGCCGTCGGCGCCGACCAGCAGATCGGCGGCGACGTTTTCGCCATCGGAAAAATGCGCCGTCACCGCGTCCACGCTTTGCGTAAAGCCGGCAAGCCCGCGGCCGCGGTGATAATGCGCGGGCGGAAAGGCATCGCGCAGCAGCCGGTAGACGCGCTCCCAGGCGGTGAGTACCTGCGGGCATTCGATCTCGTGCGTCAGCCGCCCGCCGGCGTCGAGGATTTTGCGCGTGGTGATGTGGACGCCCAGTTCGTCGGTGGCAAGCCCGATCCCGCGTAGCCGCTCGATCAGCTCGGCTTGCGCGACGATGCCGGCGCCGCGGCCGGACAGTTCGCTGTCCACCCGCTCGTAGATATCGACGGCCCAGCCGGCGCGGCGCAGTAAAAGCCCGCACAGCAGGCCGCTCATCGAGCCGCCGATGACGACCGCACGCCCTGCCCGTGACCCGGCCAATTGATCTTCCCCAATCTTTAAGTTCCGGAAAATATGCTATATATGACGCCAAATAGCATTGGAGGAATTTCCATGGCTCTGACCATGCTCGACAAGGCCGCGGAGAAGAAAGACAAGTCGCCGTGGCCGGCCGACATCGCGGCTGAATTCGAGCGCGAGGCGAAGAACCCGAACCCCTGCGTCGGCTCCACCCTCTTGTCGGAGAACGAGCGTACGCGCGTGTGGATCATCCGCCTCGCGCCCGGCGAGCGTGTCGGCTTCCATCGTCACGTGCTCGATTATTTTTGGACCTCGGTCAACGGCGGCCGCGGGCGTCAGCACGTGCACGACGGCACCACGGTGGATTACACCTATCAGCCCGGCGAGACCCGCCATGAGACCTACGGCAAGGGCGAGTTCAAGGTGCACGATCTGCAAAATCTCGGCGACCGTGAAATGGTGTTCATGACCGTCGAATTCAAAGACAGCGCCAACAAGCCGATGCCTCTTCCCGAGGGCGTGCGGGCACAAGCGCAAGCGGCCTGAGCGTCCCAACGACAACGACGCCCACCGTCCCGCGACGCAGGCGGCGGGCGTTGCTGTTTTTTCGCGGGTGGGACGTTTTGACTGATCGTACCATGGGCTAGCCAAGTCGCTCCCCATCCTGCAAACTGCGCCGCAACATTCGATTGCTGAGCCGCGAACGGCCCGGCACCAGAAAAAAATTCGTTCGGAGGGGAGGAAGGCCGGCTATCTCGTCATTCAAATCGCGTTTGCCTCACGGCGCGGCCGCGCGCGCCTGAGACGAACGCGAATTGCTGTCGCGGACGCGCCGGCTGAGGCCGCATGGACTTTGATCTCCTGGTCAACGCGATCATCGCCGGCCTGCTGCTCGGCGGATTCTACGCCGCCGTCACCGCCGGCATCTCGATCTCGTTCGGCATGCTCGACATCGTCAACATCGCGCATCCGGCCTTCATCCTGCTCGGCTCCTACATTACCTACATTGTCAACATCAGTCTCGGCATCGACCCGATCTTCGCCAGTATCTTGGTATTGCCGGCGTTCTACGCGTTGGGCGCGATCGTCTATCAGGTCTATTACCTGGCATTCGAGAAGCGCGGACAGGAAGCATTGCGCGGACTCGCGTTCTTCTTCGGTGTGCTTTTCGTCACCGAAGTGATCCTGCTGCTGCTGTTCGGCGTCGACTACCGCTCGGTCAACGCGCCCTATATTGGGCCGAGCGTGAGCCTCGGGGCCATGGAATTCCCGCTGCGCCTGCTGGTGCCCTTCTTGGTGGCGGCGGCGATGTTCGTGGCCTTGCAGATCTTTCTGTCGCGTACTTTTATCGGGCGCGCGGTCATGGCGGTATCGCAGGACCCGATGGCACTGCGGCTGATGGCGGTCGACCCAACCCGCATCAAGCGCATCGCCTTCGGTATCTCGATCGCCACCGCCTCGCTCGCCGGCGCTTTCCTGATCATCATCCAGCCGGTCATCCCCTCGGTCGGCCGCGATTATATCGGCCGCATTTTCGCCATCTGCGTGCTAGGCGGATTGGGCAGTTTGCCGGGGACGGTGATCGCCGCATTTCTGCTTGGCGTGATCGAAAGCTTCACGGCGACCTTCTACGGGCCGTCCTGGGCGCCGGCGGTGTCGTTCGGCATCCTGCTGCTGACGCTCGCCGTACGGCCGTCCGGCCTGTTGGGACGTTAGCCCCGTGCGCACGCCCGTTTTCATTGTCGTTCAGGCCGTGGTCGGACTGGCCTGCTATCTGCTGTTCGACAATTTCGGCAACGACTACTGGTTCTTCGCCGGCTATACGGTGCTGCAATACATCGTGCTGGCGACCGCTTGGAACATCCTCGGCGGCTATTGCGGCTATGTGAACTTCGGCAGCGCCGGGTTTTTTGCGCTCGGCGCCTATACCAGCGTGTTCTTCTATAATATCGGCCAAAGCCTGGACGAGATGTTCTCGGAATCGACGGCCGCGCTGCTGAGTCACATCTTTCCCATCCCGGTGCCAATCCTTGTTCTCGCCGGCGGCGCGGTCGCAGGGCTGGTCGGCCTCGGCACCGGCTATCTGACGCTGCGGCTGCGCGGCGTGTTTTTCGCCATCGCCACGCTGGCGCTGGCGGTGGTGCTGGAAACCCTGGTGGTGAACTGGCAGTTCGTCGGCGGCTCGCGCGGCGCCTATGTCATCCCGCCCAACAGCGTCCCGGTGTTCGGCCCCTATATCCAATACCTGTTCGCGCTGATGATGGTGCTGGTCATCGTCGCGCTCACCTGCGCGCGGCTGATTGAGCGCTCGCGGCTCGGCTACGGCTTCGCCACCATTCGCGACGACGAGCTGGCGGCGGAAGCCTGCGGCGTGCCGACGCTGCGCCTCAAGCTCATCGCCACGGTGCTGTCGGGCGCGCTCATGGGCATGGCGGGGGCGCCCTTTCCCTTCTACATCGGCTATGTCGAGCCGGGCTCGGCGTTCAACCTGTCCTATGCGGTGAACTCGATCGCCATGCCGATGATCGGCGGCACCTCCAGCTGGATCGGCCCATTGGTCGGTGCCATCCTGCTCGGCACGCTGCAGCAGCTCGCCACCGTCACCATCTCCTCGGTGCTCAACCTGCTGATCGTCGGCCTGCTGCTGATCGGCTTCGTGATCGTGGCACCCAATGGCATCGTCGGCCTGGTGCAGGATTGGATTGCCAAGAGGACCAAGTCATGAGCGCGCCGCTGTTGCAGGTCGAGCAGTTGAGCAAGCGCTTCGGCGGCTTCATCGCGCTTGATACCGTCGAATTGAGCGTCACCGAAGGCGAGCGCGTCGGTCTGATCGGCCCCAACGGCTCCGGCAAGAGCACGCTGGTCAATTGCATCACCGGCACCCTGCACAACGAGACCGGCAGCGTCACCTTCGCCGGCGAAAAGATGGACGGCCTGATCGCTCACCAGCGCACGCGGCGCGGCCTCGCCCGCAGTTTCCAGCTGCCGCGCCCGTTCATGAGCATGAGCATCGCCGAGAACATCCGGGTGCCGCTGCTCTACACGGTGGCCGCGCGCGCTGGCCATCACGTCTCGCATGGCGAGCTCGAGGACCGCTGCCATGAGCTGCTCAGCTTGGTTGCGCTCGAGGCCAAAGCCTCGCAATACCCGCGCGACCTCACCCAGGTCGAGATGCGCAAGCTCGAGCTGGCGCGCGCCATGGCGACCGATCCCAAGCTGCTGATCGCCGACGAATCCATGGCCGGCCTGTCGCATTCCGAGATCGAGGACATCGTGGCGCTGCTGATCAAGCTCAACGAGGCCGGTGTCACCATCATCATGATCGAGCACATCATGCGCGCGGTGATGAGGTTTTCGCAGCGCCTGGTGGTGCTCGTCTCCGGCAAGAAGATCGCCGACGGCAAGCCCGACGACGTGATCAAGGACCAGGAAGTGGTGGGAGCGTATCTTGGCAGCTAGCACCAATAGCATCACGATCGAGAAGGTCGACGCCGCCTACGGCGCGGTGCGGGTGCTCGAGGACATCTCGCTCACCGTCGCCAGCGGCGAGACCGTGGTGCTGCTCGGCACCAACGGCAACGGCAAGAGCACGCTGATGAAATGCGTGATGGGCATCGTGCGGCCGAGCCAGGGCAAGATCGTCGCCGAGATCGACGGGCAGATCCACGATCTGGTCGGCATGGCCACCGAGCAGATCGTCGATCTCGGCATCGCGCTGGTGCCGGAAGGCCGCCGGCTGTTCCCGCGCCAGACCGTGGAAGAGAACCTGCTGCTAGGCGCCAGCCGCCGCAAGGCACGCGCGCAGATCAGGACCAATATGGATTTCTGCTGCGAGCTGTTCCCGCGGTTGGCCGAGCGCAAAAACCAGCTCGCCGGCTCCATGAGCGGCGGCGAGCAGCAGATGCTGGCGCTCGCGCGCGCGCTGATGCTCAATCCCCGCATCCTGTTGATCGACGAGCCGTCGGTGGGATTGGCGCCGGTGCTGGTGAGCCGCACCATCGAGGCCATCAAACAGCTCAAGGACCATTACAATCTCACGGTGCTGATGGCCGAGCAGAACTTCACGCAGGCGCTGCGCATCGCCGACCGCGGCTATGTCATCGTGCACGGCAAGATCGCCTTCGAGGGCGGCTCCGCCGCCGAGCTCAACAACAACGATTTGATCCGCCAGTTTTATCTCGGGATGTAGGCGCCCCACCTGCCAAAAAAACGGCGCCGCGGTTTCCCGCGGCGCCGTGTCTCGTTTCCCTCGCTGGCGAAGGCTTACTTCATCGTGTGCGCCTTCGCGTAAGGATAGATCACGTTGCCGGTCTTCAGGTTCGGCGGGTCGAGCACCGCCTGGTAGCTCATGCCGCGCCAGGTCTCGAGGTTCGCGGCATCCGTGATGCTGTGATACTGGATGGTGAGCATACGGCTCTCCGCCCATTCACCCTTCTTGCCGAACTTGATCGGACCCATGATGGTCTCGAACTTCGCCTTGCGCATATAGGCGGCGAGCTTGTCGTCGTTGATGCTCTTGGCGCCATTGACGGCCTGCTCGAGCACCTGCATGCGGGCATAGCCCCAGCCGCCCAGATAGTAGCCGAGCAGATCGACGCCGGCTGCCTTGGCGCGCGACTGGTACTCTTTGAAGAAGGCTTCGGTACCTTTGTACATCTGCTTCTTGTCCGGCACCCAGGTCTCGTAGTTGACGATGCCGTTGAGCTTCGACTTCAGCTTGTTCTTGAAGAACGTCGCCTGCAGGCCGACCATGGCGCCGCCGAACATCTTGGGCGTCAGGCCGACTTCGCCGGCCGCCTGTACCATGCCGACCGAGTCAGCCGGATAGGCGCACACGATCACGAGATCGGCGTTGGCTGCCTTGAGCGCGCGCGCGATCGGCGTGAAGTCGGTGGTCTTCGGTGGCGGCGGATAGCTCTTGTCGTAGACGATCTTGAAGCCGTACTTCTTGGCGTTTTCGCGCGCGCCCTCGCAGGCGTTCTGCGAGAAGTCGGCGTCGGCGAAGGACAGCGCCAGTGTTTTCGGCTTCGGCTTCTGCGCGGCCGCGGCATCGAAGAAGCCCTTCGTAAACGACGTCTTCGTGTTCGGGCCGGTCGGCAGAATCGAGAAGTATTTCGGATATTTGAACTTATCGTTTACGTCGAGTGCGAACAGGCTGATGAACAGCTTGCCCTTGCGGATCACGATCGGCATCGCCGGCGCCACGTCGTTGGTGGCGTAAGCTGAGAGCACGAGGTCGACTTTGTCGACGTCGAGCAGCTTGGAGTAAATGCCGGGGATTTCCGCTCCCGAGCTCTTGTCGTCGTAATAGACGAGCTCGACCGGACGGCCCAGCAAGCCGCCGGCCTTGTTGACCTGGTCGCGCCAGATCTCCGAGGCGAGCAGCGCCTGCTTGCCGTTTGCCGACAGGAAGCCGCTCAGCGATATGGCGAAACCGACCTTGATCGGCTTCTTGTCCTGCGCATTGGCGGAACTCATGACGAACATCGCGCCGGCCACCAGGGTGATGGCCAGTCCCGCAAACCACGCAAATGTCGTGGATTTCAGATAACGCAGCATATTGTCCTCCCGTTTAGACTTTATTTTTTTGCATCCTACAGGCTTTCCAGCGGTCGATGCTAGAGGGCCGCCGCCATTAAAAGGTGGGCTATATCCCCTCCACCATGATGGTCTCCACCTCGCCCGCCCCGCTGCGCCGGAACGCTGCGGCCTTGTCGTATTCCGGCGATGTGAAACAGGCCACCCCCTGCTCGAAGGTGGGGAATTCGATCACGATGAAGCGGCTGAATTTGTCCGGCCCCTCCATGATCTGAAACTTGCCGCCGCGCGCCAGCACCTTGCCGCCGTATTTGGCGATGATGGCGGGCACCAAGTCGGTGTATTTCTTGTACTCGACCGGATCGTTGACCTTGGAACGCGCAACCCAATATGCCGCCATGCTTGCTCTCCCGACAAAGCCGTTGTCTTGACACGAGCCGCTATTGAAACGGATGCTCGCCCTTCGGTCCACTCCAATCGGTTGTCATGAAAAACCTTACCATCGATCCCGAGCGGCTGTGGGACGACCTGATGGAGACCGCTCGGATCGGCGCCACGCCGAAGGGCGGCATCTGCCGTCTAACGCTCACCGAGCTCGACCGCGAAGTACGCGACTGGTTCAAGGCCCGCGTACAGGCGCTCGGCTGCACGGTCACTATCGACGACATGGGCGCGATGTTCGCGCGCCGTCCGGGCACGCGCGCCGACGTTCCGCCGATCGCCATGGGCAGCCACCTCGACACCCAGCCGACCGGCGGCAAGTTCGACGGTGCGCTCGGCGTCTTGGCCGCGCTGGAAGCGCTGCGCACGCTGGCCCACGCCGGCTACGAGACCTTCGCGCCCCTCGAAGTCGTCAACTGGACCAATGAGGAAGGCGCCCGTTTCGCGCCGGCCATGATCGCCTCGGGTGTGTTCGCCGGCGTATTCACGCGCGACTGGGCGGCGGCGCGCACCGACCGCGGCGGCGAGAGTTTCGGCGACGCGTTGGAGAAGATCGGCTATCGCGGGCCGGAGCCGTGCGGGCGGCACAAGTTGTCGGCGTTTTTCGAGCTGCACATCGAGCAAGGGCCTTATCTCGAAGCCGAGGGCAAGGACGTCGGCGTCGTCACGGGCGTACAGGCCATGCGCTGGTACGAAGTCACGGTGACCGGCCAGGACACCCACGCCGGCACCACGCCGATGCCGCTCCGCCATGACGCACTGCTCGGCGCCGCCCGCCTGGTCGAAACCGTCAACGCCAGTGCCCGCAAAACTGCTTCCGCCGTCGGTACCGTCGGCTTGCTGGAGGTGAAGCCGGGGTCGCCCAATGTGGTGCCGGGCGAGGTGTTCTTCATCATCGACATGCGCGATCCCGATCCGGCTGTGCTCGACCGCATGGAAACCGAGATCGCGCAGGCCGCGAAAAAACTCGAGGCCGAGCTCGGCCTTGCCATCGCGCTCAAGAACATCTGGACGCAGCCACCGCAAGCCTTCGATCCCGAATGCATCGCCGCCGTGCGCGAAGCCGCGCGCGTCTCCGGCTATTCCGCCCGCGACATGATCTCCGGCGCCGGCCACGACGCTGCCTACGTGGCGCGGGTCGCACCCGCCGCGATGATCTTTGTGCCGTGCAGGCACGGCATCAGCCACAACGAGGCGGAATTTTCGTCCAAGGAGCAATGCGCCGCCGGCGCGCAGGTGTTGCTGCAGGCGGTGCTCGACTACGACCGGCGGCTAGCGGAACGTTACGGATAAAAACTAGGCACCTGACTCGCGCGCGTGCAGCGCCATGGCAATCAACGCCGAACCGCCAAACACCATATTGATGCCGACCAGCAGCCCGATCGCCCAGAACGCCGTGCTCGGCAGGCCGGCAAAGATTAGCGCGGCCAATACCAGATCGACGATGCCGCTCACCAGCATCCAGCCCCAATTGCCGGTGAGATCGCGTTTATGCTCCATCGCAAACATGATCGTGGCGATGCCTTCGATGATGAAGAAGGCGACCAGCAGGACGGTGAGCGAGAGGGCGCCGGTCACAGGCGCCGCCAGCAGCCAGATGCCGACCACGATACCCAGCAAGGCCGACAGCAGCGACCACCAGAAGCCGGGCGCATGCCGCATCCAGATGGTTGTGAACAGGCCGACGATGCCGCTCACCAGGATCAGCCAGCCCAGGAGGATGGTGAGTGCCATCGTTGCCAGCGGCGGAACGATGATAGCGGCGGCGCCCAGCACGACCAGCACCGCGCCCTCGACCAGATAAATCTTCCAATGGTCGTGCAACACCTTACCGACGGCGCGTTGAATTTCGCCGATATTCGGTTGATTGGTGGACATGGCAGCGCTCCGGCTTGGTCGCATGAACAGCCATCATAGCACGGCGGCCCACGACGCCGAAACGTCCGCTGCGGCGGCTCAGCTCACATCCACAGCGGTTCGCTTTCCAGCCCCTTGTAGATGCCGGCAACCTGCTCACCATAGCCGTTGAACAGCATGGTCTCGCGCCGCTCGCCGATGCCGATCAATTCCTCGGTGGCCTGGCTCCAGCGCGGATGCGGCACCTTCGGATTGACGTTGGCCCAGAAGCCGTATTCCGATGGCTGTATCGCCTCCCACATGCCCTTCGGCCGCTGTTCGACGAAGCTGATACGCACGATCGACTTGATCGACTTGAAGCCGTATTTCCACGGCACCGCCAGCCGCAACGGCGCGCCGTGCTGCTTGGCGAGCGGATGGCCATAGGCGCCGGTGACCAGGAAGGCGAGCTCGTTGGTCGCCTCCGCCATGGTGAGGGCTTCGACGTAAGGCCACGGGAACCAGGACGCGTGCTGGCCAGCCGCCATCTTCGGATCGAGGAATGTTTCCATGCGTACGAACTTCGCCGAGCCCAGGGGCTTGGCGAAATCGACCAGTCTGGCAAACGGGAAACCGGTCCAGGCGATCGCCATGCTCCAGGCCTCCACGCATCGGTGACGGTAGGTGCGTTCCTCCAGCGTCATCTTGCGGATCAGGTCGTCGATGCCGATTTCGAAAGGCTTCTCCACCATGCCGTCAATCTTGACCGTCCACGGCCGGATGCGCAGCGCCCGCGCAGTGACCGAGATATGCTTCGAGGTGCCGAATTCGTAGAAATTATTGTAGTTGCCGTTGATCTTCTCGTCGGTGATCGGCCGGTCGAGCTTGTATTTGGCGTTGCGCTTGGCGGGATAAAGGTCGGCGGTCGGGTCCGCTAACTTGGCGAGATCCTGCACGCGCTGCGCGCCGGCGGCGCGCGGCAATAAAGCGATTGCACTCGCCCCGCCAACCAAAAAACTGCGGCGGTTGAACACCAGATGCTCCGGTGTGGCGAGCCACTCAGGCATCTCCCAGCCGCGGCGGTGAATGATGTGCATGGGCTCTGGCTCCGCGAATCGTTTGCCTTAGGGGTACGGCAGGGGCGCCGTCACAGGCAAGTCACGGTTGCGGGAGGGCCCCTATTGTCGTCCCGGCCAAGCGAGCACTCGGATCGGCGCTTCGCGCCGTCCGAGCACAGGCTCCGCGAGCGCGAGCCGGGACCCATACCCCGCAGCCTATCGAGAGCACACGGCGTATGGGTCCCCGCCGGCGTTTATCATCGGGCCGCGCTTTGCGCGGACCCGTTGGCGGGGACGACAGTCGGTGGGCTATTCCGCCGCCCTTCTCGCCGCCACAATCTGGTCGGCGTTGCGGCCGGTCAGTTCGGCCATGTGGTCGAACTTGTAGGTGAACGAGCCGACACCGGCCGTGGCCGAGCGCACCTCGATGATGAGATCGCCGATCTCGGCTTCCGCCATCTGCGCGCGCACCACGTCCCAGCCCGTCCAGCCCTCGCGCGCGTCGAAACCGAGGATCTGCCCGCGCCGGCTCGACAGGATGGCGTTCATTTTGGCGGTGGCCTCGCTCGGGCAGACGATCTCGACCTCGTGGATCGGCTCCAGCAGCACCGGCTGGCACTGCGGCAGGCCTTCCACGATGGCGATGCGGCCGGCGGTGCGGAACGCCATGTCGGAGGAGTCGACGGTGTGATAGGAGCCGTCGACCAGCGCCACATGCAGATCGACCACCGGGAAGCCGAGCGGCCCGTGTTTGAGCGCGTCGATGACGCCTTCCTCCACCGACGGAATGTAATTGCGCGGCACCACGCCGCCGGTGATGCGTTCCTCGAACTGGAAGCCGCTGCTGCGCGGCAGCGGCTTGATCTCCAGCACCACATCGCCGAACTGGCCGTGGCCGCCGGATTGCTTCTTGTGGCGGCCGCGGATTGAGATCGGCTTGCGGATGGTCTCGCGGTAGCCGACGCTCGGCGGCCGCGTGTTGACCGGCACTTGGAAGCGGTCGGCCAGCCGCTCGGTGGCGACCCTTAAGTGCATCTCGCCCTGGCCCCAGATCACCACCTCGTGAGTCTCGGCGTCGTGCACGATGGTGAGGGAAGGGTCTTCCTCGTTGAGCTTGGTGAAGGCGGCACCGAGCTTGACGTCGTCCTTGCGCTCCTTGGCCTGCACCGCGGTGGCGAGCACCGGCGGATAGGGCTTTACCTCGATGAGCGCGGCATGCGCCTGCTTGCCGGTGGACAGCGTATCGCCGGTCTTGGCGCCGTCGAGCTTGCCGAAGGCGACGGTTTCCCCGGCGCTGGCCTGGCCGCGCTTCTCGAAGTGCTGGCCCATCAGCTTGAACACGGCCGCGACGCGGCCGGCCTCGCCGTCGGGCGTATTGAACGTTGTGCCGTCGCCGGCCTGGCCGGCGAGCAGGCGAGCAACCGACATCTTGCCGCCGTGGGTGGTGTGGAAGGTCTTGAGCACCAGCGCCACCGCTTCGTTGCCGGCCTCGACGCCGAGCCGCTGCGTGGTCTCCGCCACGTCCGGCGCTTCATGCCGCAGCGCCTTCAATAGACGCAGCACACCGTTCGAGCGGGTGGCAACGCCGATCAGCACCGGGCAGACCATGCGCTCGCGCAACTCCTTGGCGAGATCGTCGAACACCTTGTCGCGCGGCGGCTCGATGTCTTCCAACAGCTGCTCCATCAGCTTGTCGTCATGATCGGCCAGCGTCTCCAGCATGGTGAAGCGCGCTTCCTTCTCGCGTTCGGCATCCTCGCCCTTCAGCTCGACGATCTCGGACGGCGCGTGCTCCTTGTAGACATAGGCGCGCTCGAGCGCGAGATCGACGAAGCCGGAAATGATCTCGCCGTGCCAGATCGGAATCTGGCGCAGCAGCAGCGGAACGCGCGAGGCCGGCTGCAACAGCTTGAGCGTCTCACGCACGCGCTTGTCGGCCTTGTCGATCTTGTTGAGGAACAGGAAATGCGGGATGTTTTGGTCTTCCAGCTCGCGCAGGATGAGTTGTAGTTGTGGCACCTTCTTCTCGTCGGCCTCGCAGACCACGACCGCAGCATCGACCGCCGGCAGCACGCTGCGCATGTCATGGATGAATTCGATGGAGCCGGGACAATCGACGAAGACGTAATTATCGTCCATGAAATTGGTGGTGGCGAAGGTCGCCTCGACGCTCATCTTGTGGCCGCGCGCTTCCTTGCTGGCGTCGCCGACCGAGGTGCCCGCGTCTACGGTGCCTTGGCGCTGGATCGCGCCGGTGCGGGCGAGAATGGCCTCTAAGAGTGTTGTCTTGCCGCTCTGGAACGGGCCCACCAGCGCGATGCACCGGGGACCCTTGGGACCCGTGCCGTTTTGTCCCATACATGCCTCCCTTGCCGGCCGGGAGTTGGACCTATCCCGGCCCTGTCACACTATCGTCTCAGGCAAAGGTGGAACTGGCAAGGGCGCTTTTTGCCGGCATTCGCGCGGTGCCGGGCGTCGGTCGCAGCCGCGCGCTGGTGGCAAGAAGCTGAATCGCGAGCGCACCGAGAAACATCGGCGCGGTCCGGCTAACTGCGCACCATTTTTCCGCACGCGAAAGCGCCGCTCAATACCTCGGGCGCAGCCGTAGCACCGCGATGCCGGCCGCGACGTTGAGGCCGGTCTGACCCGTGATCGACAGCGGCTGCAAGGCGATCGTACGGTGCGAGCCGCCAACCAGCACATTGGCGCCGAGACCGACGGCGAAGGTCGCTTCGGCCGTGGCGCCGGCATAATCGCCGGCAAGCGCGCCGGGCGCGGGGCTGCCGGCGGAGAAAACTGCCCACACCATCTGAGCGCCGGTTGTCACGCCGAGATCGACGCCGAGTTTGTCGATCGAGCCGTCATAGGCTTCGGGCACCCAGCCCGGCGCTACCGGTTCGAACCGACAGGCCATCGTTTTCTGCGAGCCGATAATCAAGCCGATGCCGCCCGATACGTCGCAGCTCAGCGTGCCGGCCTTGACGGCTGACTGTGCCTGCGCGCTGCTGATCGCAATGGCGAGTCCCAAACCATAGGCTGCAAGTCGCAATATCATGTGTTTCATGTCGGTTTCCCCGCTGCAAAAAAGCGAGCGCAACCAATCAGCAAGGCGAAATGATGGCATTTCGCCGGATGACTGCGTCCCGGAATGCGACTACTTCAAATTCCCGCAGAACCGCTGGATGCGTCGGCAGGCCTCTTCCAGGGCCTCGGTCTTGGTCGCGTAAGAAATGCGGAAATTTGGCCCCAGCCCGAAGGCCGTGCCCTGCACCACCGCTACGCCCTCGGCCTCCAGCAGTTCGGTGACGAAATCCTCGTCGCTCGCCAGCTTCTTTCCCGTCGGCGCAACCTTGCCCATGCAGCCTTCGCACGACGGATAGACGTAGAAGGCGCCCTCCGGCGTCGGGCATTTGATCCCGCTCGCCTGGTTGAGCATCGACACCACCAGGTCGCGCCGCTCCTTGAATATCTTGTTGTGCTTGGCGATGAAATCCTGCGGCCCGTTGAGCGCCTCCACCGAGGCCCATTGCGACACCGCCGCCGGGTTCGAGGTCGACTGCGACTGGATCATCGCCATCGCCTTGATCAGCGGCTCCGGCCCGCCCGCGTAACCGATGCGCCAGCCGGTCATGCAATAGGCCTTCGACACCCCGTTGATGGTGAGCGTGCGCGGATAAAGCTCCGGCTCGATCTGCGCCGGCGTCGAAAACTCGAAGTCGTCATAGGCCAGGTGCTCGTACATGTCATCGGTCATCACATGCACGTGCGGGTGCTTCTTGAGCATCTCGGTCAGCGCCTTCAGCTCAGCGCGCGTATAGGCGGCGCCCGACGGGTTCGACGGCGAGTTGAGCAGGAACCATTTGGTCTTCGGCGTAATGGCGCGCTCAAGCTGCGCGGCCGTCATCTTGAAGCCGTTCGCCATGCTGGTGACGACTTCCACCGGCTCACCACCGGCGAGCAGCACCATGTCGGGATAGCTCACCCAATACGGCGCCGGGATGATCACCTCGTCGCCCGGGTTCAGCGTCGCCACGAAGGCGTTGTAGAGCACCTGCTTGCCACCGGTGCCGACGGTGATCTGCGACGGCTTGTAGTCGAGCCCGTTCTCGCGCTTGAACTTCTTGGCGACCGCGTCTTTCAGCTCGGCGATGCCGTCGACGTTGGTGTATTTCGAGGCCTTGCCCTCGCGGATCGCCTTGATAGCCGCCTCTTTGATGTTGTCGGGCGTATCGAAATCCGGCTCGCCCGCGCCCAGCCCGATGACGTTGCGGCCCGCCGCTTTGAGCGCGCGCGCCTTGTCGGTGACGGCGATGGTCGCCGACGGCTTGATGCGCTTGAGCTGGTCCGCAAGGAAGGCCATCGCGAGGCTCCGAATCCGGGTCAAAATGCCATGAAATACACTCGTAATCGGCCAATCGGGCAACGGCAAGTCGCAAAGAATGATGCATCGATCAAGGCTGTTGATGGCCTAACCGACCCTTAAGCCTGCGCTGCTAAACCCGGCCCATGGCCACCTTGAGCGAGGCCCTGCGCACCGGAAGCTGGCTGACCCGCGAGCGGGTGCGGCTGGTGGCGTTCGCCGTGTTGATCGCCTCCGTCCTGGGCGCCGGATTCCTAGTTGCCACTTCCAATGGGCTCAACGACCGCTTCGGCCGCCCGCTCGGCACCGATTTTTCTAACGTCTATACGGCCGGCACTTACGTGCTGGAAGGCGACGCCGCCGCGCCCTTCGATCCGCACAAGCAATATGTGCGCGAGCAGGCGATCTTCGGCCCGGACACCCAATTCTACGGCTGGCATTATCCGCCGTTCTTCCTTGGCCTCGCCGCGCTGCTGGCGCTGATGCCCTACGCGCTGGCGCTGGCACTGTGGCAGGCCGCGACGCTGGCGCTTTATCTCTGGGCGATGTGCGGCTTTCCCGGCCCGGCCAAAGAAAGCCCACTCGCCAAAGACCGACTCTGGCTGCTGCTCGCCCTCGCCTACCCGGCCGTTTTCATCAATCTCGGCCACGGCCATAACGGCTTTCTTCCTGCTGCGCTGATCGCCGGCGCGCTCACGCAGCTCGATCGCCGCCCGCTGCTCGCCGGCATCCTCATCGGCCTCATCGCCTACAAGCCGCAATTCGGATTGCTGGTCCCGTTGGTGCTGGGGTTAAGCGGGCGCTGGCGCGTTTTCTTCGCGGCCGCCGCGACCGTCGCAGCGCTCGCGCTCGCCGTCACCCTGGCATTTGGCGTCGACGTGTGGACCGCTTTCTTTGCCTCCACCAAATTCACCCGCAGCGTGGTGCTCGAGCAGGGCGGCACCGGCTGGTACAAAATCCAGAGCGTGTTTTCGTGGGTGCGCATGTGGGGCGGCGATATCCCGCTTGCTTATGCGATCCAGGGCGCGGTCACGCTCGCCGTCGCCGCCGCGCTTGCCTGGCTGTGGCGTACACCCGCGTCTTACCCGCTCAAGGCCGCCGCGCTGCTGATCGGTACCGTGCTGGCAACACCTTACGTGCTCGACTACGACCTGATGCTGCTGGCGCCGGCCATCGCCTTCATCGCCGCCGACGGCGTCGCGCGCGGCTTCGCGCCTTGGGAGAAAACCCTGCTGGCGGGCTCTGGCTATTGCCGCTGGTCGCCCGCTCGGTCACACAGGCCACGCTCATTCCCTTGGGCGTACCGATCATGCTGCTGGGATTCATTGTCGTGCTGTGCCGCGCCATGACGGAAACCGGAAATCATGCCGCGCCGCACCCGGTGGCGGCGAAATAAAATAAAATTGTCGTGTTCGGATGATTGGCAGGTTGCCGGTTCCACGACGGCCTGCAAATTTATGACGGCATTCCGTCAGACCTTGTAGTATGAAGGCCACGCAAAAGCCGGACTTGGCGCGCTTTAATTCGTGCCGAGACTTGGACAGCGCGAACAAAACGGAAAGCCGATGTACACGCTCTATTCGATGCAGCGGTCCGGCAACAGCTACAAGGTCCGCCTGGCGCTGGCCCGGCTCGGCATTCCCCACAAGCTGGTCGAGACCGACATCCTCAAGGGCGAAAGCCGCACGCCCGAATTCCTCGCCAAGAATCCGAATGGGCGGGTCCCGCTGCTTGAGGTGGCGCCCGGGCGCTACATCTCGGAATCCAACGCCATCCTCTGGTACGTCGCCGACGGCACCGCGCTGGCGCCCGAGGACAGCGTCGAGCGTGCCGAAGCGCTGCAATGGATGTTCTTCGAGCAGCACAGCCTGGAGCCCAACATCGGCGCCGCCTATTTCTGGCTCGCTCTCATTAAGGGCGGCCGCGAATTGCAGCAGCATGTGCTCGACGACTGGATGGAAAACGGCTACCGCGCGCTCGGCGTCATGGAAATGCATCTCGCCAAGCACGCCTTTTTCGTCGACGGCCGTTTCAGCATCGCCGACATCGCGCTTTACGCCTATACGCATCTGGCCGAGCTCTGCGATTTCGACCTGACGCGCTACCCGGCAGTGCGCGCCTGGCTCGCCCGCGTCGCTGCCGAGCCCGGCCACGTGGCGATGGACTGGCAGCCGGCGCCGCTGGCGGCGGTGGAATAGCGCGCCGCGCATTTTAGTTGCGCAGGATCTTTTCCGAAAACGGGTGCCCATCCCCGATCAAGTTGGGGACAGGCTTTTTCGGGATCATGCGCGTGTTCACCTTTCGTTAACCATTGTCACGAAAACGCCGCCGTTCTCCACCCGCTTTGCCCCAATCGGGACGAACACCCGCCCGCTTCCGCTGAAATTATGATCGCCTCGGAACAAATGATTCTTTTGCCCGTTTACAGGTCGCCATGCGCACGCCCATTGAAGATTCCGGCTTTACCCCGCCCGCCGGCCACCCTCTCGGCACCGAGCGCCGCACCGTCGCGCTCGCCCAGCTGGTGGCTATCGCGGCGCTCGCCATCTCCACCATCGTCGTCGCCACCGTCGTCTCCGCCGGCATCGCCCGAGCCGGTGTCGCCGATGGCGTGGTCGGCCATGAAGGCAGCCTGTTCGGCATCGCCCTGCTGCTCGGCCTGATCTTCATCGGCATGAGCGGGCTGTCGCTGCCCGGCCGCCGGGCGAAAAAGCGCTAGCGCGATTAAAGCTTTCGGAACCGCGCGCGATGTCGCACAGTTGACGCGGCATCGACGGAGACGGGTATGCGTTTCATTGTGTTGCTGGTCGCCTTGCTGCTGGCACCACTAAGCGCGCCGATAGCGGCGCCAAAAACCTTCCGATCCTCCGCCGGCACGCTCGCGGTCGAAACCGTCGCCGGCGGCCTGGAGCACCCCTGGGCGCTCGCCTTCCTGCCCGACGGCACCATGCTGGTGACCGAGCGGCCCGGGCACATGCGCATCGTCACGCGCGACGGCAAGTTGTCCCCGCCCTTGGCGGGCGTGCCGAAAGTCTTCGCCTACCACCAAACCGGCCTGCAGGACGTCATCCTCGCCAACGATTTCGAGAACAGCCGCACCGTGTTCTTCTGCTACGTCGAGCCCGACGACGGGCGCGGCCGCATCGCGGTCGCCCATGCGCGCCTCGAAGACAAGCGCCTCGCCGCGGTCAAGACGATCTTCCGGCAGAACAACCCGCCCGGATACGGCGTCAACATGGGCTGCCGTATCGTGCAGGCCAAGGACGGCAACCTGTTCGTCACGCTCGGCGATCAGTTCTCCGCCGAGTTGGCGCAGCAGCTCGACAATCATCTCGGCAAGATCGTGCGCATCACGCCCGAGGGCAAAGCGCCGCCCGACAATCCTTTCGTCGGCAAGCCAGGCGCGCTGCCGGAAATCTGGGCCTATGGGTTGCGCAACCCGGAAGGCCTCGCCATCAATCCGGCCGACGGCAAATTGTGGGAGCAGGAGCACGGCCCCATGGGCGGCGACGAGATCAACATCATCGAGAAGGGCGGCAATTACGGCTGGCCGGTGGTCTCATTCGGCGTCGACTACGACGGCACGCCGGTCGGCACCGGCAAGCAGCATCACTCCGGCATGATCGATCCGGTCTGGCATTGGACCCCGTCGATCGCGCCCTCCGGCATGGCCTTCTACACCGGCGATCTGTTCCCCGGTTGGAAAGGCAGCTTGTTCAACGGCGCGCTCAAATTCATGCTGCTCTCCCGCCTCATGCTCGACGGCGACAGAGTGGTGAAGGAGGGGCGCATGCTGCGAGACCTGGGCGAGCGCATCCGCGACGTGCGCCAGGGCCCCGACGGCGCGCTCTATTTGCTCACCGACAACGACGCCGGCCGCATCCTGCGCCTGGCGCCGGCGAAATAACTGTTATATTCGCTGAACGCTGCCCGCAATCCACAGCCCGCACGTGGCATGTCAACGTATCGTCACACGCCTGCTCTATCGAGGGCATGCTTCTGTCGTTAGTTGAGTCCGCGTACCCCTTTGCGGTCCCGCGCGACTGACCCTGCTCTCCCGGGACCGCAAATTTTTTTGCCAGCACGCCCGCGCAACGGGTGCCGGACGAATCAATCGCCTTTGGCGAAATGCCGCTCGATCAGATGATCGAGCGAAAACACACCCGGCCCGCGCGTGAGCAGAAACACCAACATCGACGCCCACATCAAATGCTCGGCCCAGGCCTGCGGATAAACGAAGACCTCGATGACGAACGTCATGCCGAGCAGCGGCAGGGTCGCCAGGCGGGTCGCCAGCCCCAGGAACAGAAACATCGGAAAGGTCAGTTCGTTGAACATGGCGAGGCGCGCGGCAATGGTCGGATCGAGCAGCGGCAGCTTGTATTCGTCCTCGAACAGCTTCACCGCGAATTCCCAGGAATTGTACTTCAGCAGTCCCGAGTTGAAGAACACGGCGCCGACGCCGAATCGCATGCCGAGCTGAATGATCGACATCGGAAAGCAGGCGAGCCACGCGCGCGCCAACACGAATGTCCGGCGCAGAGTGGCGATCTGCATCGAAGCGCTCATTGTTGGGTGTCCTTGTCCGCAACGCCGATCGCGGTGGCCAGTCCGGCCGCGATCAACTGGACCAAGCCGTGGCCGGCGTCGAAAGCCGGATCGACGTCGAGCGCCTGCTCCGCCGCGCTGGCGACGCTTAAACCTTGCGCCAGCGACCGGCGGAAAGTGAAAGTCGCCGCGTTAAGCCGGGCCATCGAAAATGCCCCGCGCGCGCCGCGCACTTCCAGGAAGATATCCTCGGGGTCGAGCGCATAGCTTTCCGGCGCGCTGTCCGAGAGAAACAGCTTGAGCAATTCATCCACCGGCCAGGGCGCCGCGAGGTAATGCAGGCCGGGCTGGAGCGCAAGGGCGCGGTCGGCCAGCCGCTCCGGCGCGATCCCTGCCAAGGCCGCGACCGGCAGCGGCAGGTGTTCGAGCGCGAGCGAGACATGGCCGAGCCGCCATTCCAGCTCGCCGACCCAACGCAGCCAGGGAATGTCTTGCGCCTCGGCGCGGCCGCCAAGATAGGCCGGGAAGGTTTCGCCGTATTCGGCGATGCAGGGCGCGCTTGGCGGGTGTTGCCGGATGAAAGCGCGCGCGGCCGCGGCCACGAACGGCGATCCCGCCAGCCAGACCACGGCGGGGAATTTTTCCACCAGGGCCCGCAGCAGGCTTGCTTCGTAGTGGCGCTGATGAATCGCGAAGCGTTCGAGCGACTTGACGCCGCCCGTCAAAATCAGCGCCAGCGGCGCGACTGTGCCGTCGATGATGGCGCCGCGCACCTGCGCTTGAAACTTAGCCAGCGGCACGGTGGCGCTCCGGTTCGAAAACGGCGCCCGCGATGGCGTCGGCGTGCTCGGCTTCGGCCAGCAACGTCGCGACGCTGGGCAGGTCGTTGTCCCATTCGATCAATGTCGGCTTCGGACCGAACCGGCGCAGCGCATAGGCGTAGAGATCCCAGGCCGGCTCGGCGATGCGCTGGGCATGCGTGTCGATCAGCATCTGCTGGCCGGCATTGGCATCATCCTCTTCCGAGAGAAAGCCGCCGAGATGAAGCTCGCCGATCGCGTCGGCCGGCATGGCGTCGAGATAGGCGTGCGGGTCGTAGCCGAGATTGTGACCGCTCAAATAGACATTGCTGACGTCGCACAAGAGCTTGCAGCCGGTGCGGCGCACGAGCTCGCTCAGGAATTCGACCTCGTTCATGGTCGATGTGGCGATCCCGATATAGCTTGAGGGATTTTCCACCAGGTATTGCCGGCCGAGGCCCTGCTGCACCTCATCGACATGTGCGGCGACGATCCGCAGCGTCTCCTGGTCGTAGGGAAGCGGCAGCAGATCGTTGAGATATTCGCCGTCATGCGTCGACCAGGCGAGATGGCCGGACACCAGAAACGGATCGACCGCATTGATCAGGTCGCGGACGCGCTTGAGATGGGCGCGGTCGATGCCGCCGGCGCTGCCGATGGAAACGCCGACGCTGTGCACCGAAATCGGGTAGTCGCCCGCCAGCGCGATCAGCAATTCCCTGGCATGCGGGATGGCGAGGAAGTTCTCCGGATGAATTTCGAACCAGCCGACGGCCGGCCGGGTGGCCACGACCTCCGCGAGATGCGGAAGCCTCAAGCCCACGCCCGCCGGCGCGGGCACAAAGCGGTGATGCGCGGTCATGGCCACCCTCCTCTGGCGCGTGATCAGGCCTTCGGCTTCTTGCTGCCGCCGACGATGCGCTCGCAATAGCCGGCCGGAACGAAGATCCAGGACTTCGGATCGGCGCTGACTTTCGACAATCCGGCGCAGGAATGGTTGCCGGTCGACGCGCAGTCGTTCTTGCCGGCCTTGGCCAGGCCGTAGCACTTCTCGGCCTTGAACTTCGGCGCCGCGGCCGGCGCGGACAGGGCCAGGGTCGGGGCCGCTACCGCGGCGGCCAGCGCCGAGGCGATGACGACACGTTTGTTCATGCTTAGTCCTCCAGTCTTCATGGTTAGGCGTTGCGGTGACGGCTGTCGCCGCGGAGAGCCTTTGTCCGGCTCACCTGACGGTGATTTCGCGTTGATCGGGGCAAAGGTTACATCGGGGGTCCGAGAAACCGGACCGCTGCCCTCACCGTGATGAACCCACAAAACCAAGCCGATCCGCTCGGCCTTCTGATGCGCGCGGCGCAGGACGGCGATTCCGCCGCCTATTTGCGGCTGCTGAAGGAGATCACCCCGCTGCTGCGGCGCGCGGTGCGTCAACGGCGCAGATTCCTACAGCCGTCCGACGTCGAGGATCTGGTGCAGGACATCCTGCTGTCGCTGCATTCAGTGCGCGCCACTTACGACCCGGCGCGGCCGTTCCTGCCCTGGTTGTTGACGATCGCGCGCAACCGCATGGCCGACGGGTCGCGCCGTCAAATGCGCCGCACCGTCAACGAAGTCTCGGTCGCGGAATATCCTGAAACCTTTTCCGCGGCGCCGACGAATACACTGGAGACCCGCTACGGCGATCCGGACGCCTTGCGCCAGGCTATCGGCCGGCTGCCGAGCGGGCAACGACGGGCGGTCGAGATGCTGAAGCTGCGCGAAATGTCGTTGAAAGAGGCCGCATCCGCGAGCGGCATGAGTGTCGTTGCGCTCAAGGTTGCGGTCCACCGAGGCATGAATACGCTGCGCAAAACTCTGAGTGTCGAGGCCTGATCTTGGATACGGAACAGCTCATCCATCAGCTTGCCGACCGCCCCGCCCCGGTGCGGCGGCTGGCCGCGCCATGGCGGCGGGCGGCGGTCTGGTTTGCGATTTCGTTGCCCTATGTCGCCGTCGTGATCTTTGCCCATGCCATGTCCATGACCATGCCCATCGACCTGTCGCAAATGTTGCATGATCGGCAATTCATCATCGAGCAGATTGCAACGCTGCTGACCGCGATCACCGCGGTCATGGCGGCGTTCTGCAGCATCGTCCCCGGATACGACCGCAAGGTCCTCGTTATTCCACTGCTGCCGCTGGCGATCTGGCTATTGGCTCTTGGCGATGGCTGCATCCGCGACTGGATACACCTGGGCTCCCGCGGATTGGAGGTGCGCGCCGATTGGAACTGCCTGCCGCCGGCAGCGCTGATCGGCATCGTGCCGGCGCTGGCCATCGTGATCATGCTGCAGCGCGGTGCGCCGATTTATCCGCGCGCGACCCTGGCGCTGGCCGCGCTGGCGGTAGCGGCCTTGGGAAATTTCGGCCTGCGCCTCTATCATGTCGGCGACGCCAGCATCATGGTGCTGTTCTGGCATTTCGGCAGCGTTATCGTTCTCTCGCTGATCGCCGGCTGGATCGGCCAGTTTGTTCTGCGCTGGAAAACGGCCGGACTCGAAACTCAGCCGTAGCGCAGCTTCATGGTCAGGATCACCGCCATCAAGGCGGCGCGCGACACCGTAACCGATGACGCCAAGGACCGCTTCCTCGGCCGCGGCAAATACGCGCTCGCCTAGTCGCCTCTCTCCCGGCGTGCGGGGCAAGGGAAACGGCCATCATCGTCCGGCCATGCGAGCCACCGGCTGCTGCGCCGCATGCGCGTGATCTGACTTTCCTCGGGCTGGGGCGGGGACCATAATGGCGCGCGAAAAACGCGACAGGGGAGGACAATCATGATCATGGAATTCGCCCAGTTCGAGATCAAGCCCGGCATGGAAAGCGCGTTCGAGGCGGGCGCGAGCGCCGCGGTGCCGATCTTCAAGCGCGCCAAGGGCTGCAGCGCTATGATGCTGACGCGCTCGCACGAGCTGCCGTCACGCTACCGGCTGTTCGTGCGCTGGGGCACGCTGGAAAACCACACAGTCGACTTCCGCGGCTCCGCCGATTTCCAGGAATGGCGCCGGCTGGTCGGTCACTGCTTCGCCTCGCCACCGGTGGTGGAGCACGTGCGCGAGGTGGCGAAGGGGTTCTAGCGCGCGATCCGACACGCGCCGCCTCGTCACCAACGCGGTCGCGTTGACTTCGCCTCACGCCGCCACCTTCGGCAGCGCGGCCAAGGCAGCCTGCAACGCCGTCTCGTCGTAGTCGCGGTCCTCCAGCTTGCCGGCGAAGTACTCGGTGTAGGCCTGCATGTCGAAATGTCCGTGGCCCGACAGGTTGAACAGGATGGTCTGCGCCTTGCCTTCGGCCTTGCAGCGCAGCGCCTCGTCGAAGGCGACGCGGATCGCGTGCGTTGCTTCCGGTGCGGGAACGATGCCTTCCGCGCGCGCGAAGGTGACGGCGGCCTCGAAGCACGGCAATTGCCGCACCGCGCGCGCCTCGATCAGATCGAGCTCCTTGAGGTGGCTCACCATCGGCGCCATGCCGTGATAGCGCAAACCGCCGGCGTGGAAGCCCGGCGGAATGAAGGTCGAGCCGAGTGTGTGCATCTTCACCAGCGGCGTCAGATGGCCGGTGTCGCCGAAATCGTAGGCGTATTTACCGCGCGTGAGCGACGGACACGCCGCCGGCTCGACGGCGATGATGCGCACCGCCTTCTTCTCGCGCAGCTTCTTGCCGAGGAAGGGGAAGGTCAGCCCGCCGAAATTCGAGCCGCCGCCGGCGCAACCGATCACCACGTCGGGCCAGAAACCGGCCATCTCCATCTGCTCGAGCGCCTCGATGCCGATTACCGACTGATGGATCAGCACATGGTTGAGCACGCTGCCGAGCGAGTAGTTGGTGTCGGCGTTCTTGGCGGCGACTTCGACCGCTTCGGAAATCGCGATGCCGAGGCTGCCGGGTGAATCCGGCGCCTTGGCCAGGATGGCGCGGCCGGAATCGGTTTCCTTGCTCGGGCTGGCGATGCAGGTCGCGCCATAGGTTTCCATCAGCGCGCGCCGGTACGGCTTCTGCCGATAGCTCACCGCGACCATGTAGACCTTGACCTCCAGGCCGAACATTTGCCCGGCGAAGGCGAGCGCGGAGCCCCATTGGCCGGCGCCGGTCTCGGTCGACAATTTCTTGATGCCAGCCTCGCGATTGTAGAACGCCTGCGGCACCGCGGTGTTCGGCTTGTGGCTGCCGGGCGGGCTGACGCCCTCATATTTGTAGAAGATGCGCGCCGGCGTATCGAGCATGCGTTCGAGGCGGCGCGCGCGGTAGAGCGGCGCCGGACGCCACAGCTTGTAGATCTCGCGCACCGGCCCCGGGATTTCGATCTCGCGTTCGGCCGAGACTTCCTGCCCGATCAGCGCCATCGGAAAGATCGCCACAAGGTCGTCCGGCCCGATCGGCTTTCCGGTGCCCGGATTGAGTGGCGGCGGCAACGGCTGCGGCAGGTCGGCCGCGATGTTGTACCAGGCCGTCGGAATACGATCTTCGGGCAAAAGATATTTGACGCTGTCACTCATAACGCTACTCCCCGGACTGCGTTGACCTACGCGACATTTTGCGCGTTCTTGCGGGCCAGCGCTACCAGGACCGCACCGTCTTCCGGTGGACGCGCGGCTGCTCTTCCCTCGCTGCGTGACTCGCCCCATATTCGCTCCGATGGCGAAATCTCCCGACAAGTCGAAGAAGCGCAAGGATCCCGCGAAACCGACGCGCGCCAAGGCCAACCGGCCGGACGCAGCCGCGACGCCGCAGGCGCTCGCCGATCTGCTCAACCCGGCGATCAACAAGGGCACCGCGGGGCTTGGTCCGAGCACTGGCAAAAATCCCAACCTGACGCCGCCGCCGGACTCGTCCTGGGAGCGGCGCAAGGATTTTTCCGCCGCCCATACCGCACGCAAATCGTCAAAGGGCTTCGGCGAGGCGCCGCAGCAGAATTATTCGGCATCGCCCATCACCGGGCTCGATCCGGCGCTGGCGCAGGAATTGGGCCTCGACGCGGATGATGACGCGTCACCCTCGCTTGACTCTCCATCTTCACCTCCCACCTTGCGGGGGAGGTCGGCGCGCGAAGCGCGCCGCGAGGGGGGTACGCAACAAGCGCTGACGCCGGACATTACCCCCCTCCCCAACCCTCCCCCGCAAGGGGGGAGGGAGCCCGCTGTTCGCGAGGAGAGTCAACGCGATACGAAATACCGCCTGCCGCGCGCGGATTTGCCGACGCAGCCGGGCGGCTTCACCGCGCTGGCCAGCCAGCAGTCGCTCGACAAATTGCTGCGCGAGGGCCGGCCGGAATTTAGGTCACCAACACCGTGGACGCCGCACAAGCCATCCAGACCTTCTAAATCGGAAGGCGGCGTGCGCTTCAAGATCGCATCCGACTTCGAACCACAGGGCGACCAGCCCACCGCCATCAAGGAACTGGTGGAAGGCGTGCAGCGTCACGACCGCACGCAAGTTCTTCTTGGTGTGACCGGCTCAGGAAAAACCTTCACCATGGCCAAGGTGATCGAGGCGACGCAGCGCCCGGCGCTGATCCTCGCGCCGAATAAAACTTTGGCGGCCCAGCTCTACGGCGAGTTCACGTCGTTCTTCCCCGACAACGCGGTGGAATATTTCGTCTCCTACTACGACTACTACCAGCCGGAAGCCTACGTCCCGCGCACCGACACCTACATCGAGAAGGAATCCTCCATCAACGAGCAGATCGACCGCATGCGCCATTCGGCCACGCGCGCGCTGCTCGAGCGCGACGACGTCATCATCGTCGCGTCCGTCTCCTGCATCTACGGCATCGGCTCGGTGGAAACCTATTCCGCCATGACCTTCACCCTCAAGCAGGGCGGCAAGATCAACCAGCGCCAGCTCATCGCCGACCTGGTCGCCTTGCAATACAAGCGCTCGGGCGGCGATTTCTTCCGCGGCGCGTTCCGCGTGCGCGGCGACACCCTCGACATCTTCCCGGCGCACTACGAGGACCGCGCCTGGCGCGTGCATCTGTTCGGCGACGAGATCGAGAAGATCGAGGAGATGGACCCGCTCACCGGCGCCAAGACCGACGAGCTGGAATTCGTCAAGGTCTACGCCAATTCGCACTATGTCACGCCGCGCCCGACGCTGATCCAGGCCATCGCCGGCATCAAGCAGGAGCTGCGCGCGCGCCTGGAGCAGCTCAACGCCGCCGGCCGCCTGCTGGAGGCGCAAAGGCTCGAGCAGCGCACGATTTTTGACCTTGAGATGATGGAAGCCACCGGCGCTTGCGCTGGCATCGAGAACTATTCGCGCTACTTGACCGGCCGCAAGCCGGGCGAGCCGCCGCCCACGCTATTCGAATACGTGCCCGACAACGCGCTGGTGTTCTGCGACGAGAGCCACGTCACCGTGCCGCAGCTCGGCGGCATGTTCCGCGGCGACTTCCGCCGCAAGGCGACGCTGGCCGAATACGGCTTCCGCCTGCCCTCCTG
>Ga0307429_1000122_pt1 | contig 55676 bp, 56 predicted proteins | sample SalMarWE160230MG_FD_202151 | JGI IMG/M metagenome (GOLD analysis project Ga0307429, IMG submission 202151) | Salt marsh sediment microbial communities from the Plum Island Ecosystem LTER, Massachusetts, United States - WE1603-230 | ecosystem: Environmental > Aquatic > Marine > Intertidal zone >... | reverse complement strand
GAATCAAGAGTAAGAGGCGGACATAACTTCTTCCGCGTCAGGGTCAGTGACGACAAGGTAGATGCCATTGCCGAAGAAGTAGACATAATGATTGCACTTAACATGGACAGTATTGAATTGCACCAACAGGATATGGTTACTAAAGGCACTATCATTTTCGATGGCGAAAAGATAAAGGGAGCCAGCGGTGATAATGGTAGCCTTTTGAGCATTCCGCTGGAAAAGCTAGCCGAGGAAAAGGCTGGAGACAAGCTCATGATCAATACCGTCGCCCTCGGTGCCGCCCTTTCCCTGGTAAATTACGATCTGAACATGTTAAATGAGGTTCTGGTAGACAGATTTGGGAAGGGCAAAGTTGGCGATAGAAATATTGCAGCGGCGAAGGCGGGATACGACTATGTCCAGTCTGAGTACAAAGGCAAATTTCGTAAGATCAAGCCCCTCTCTAAGAATAAGAGAATGCTGCTCACCGGCAATGAGGCAATATCTCTGGGGGCTATTGCCGCAGGATGCAAATTCATGGCTGCCTATCCTATGACCCCTGCCAGCTCTATCATGGAATATATAGCAGCCAAATCAAAAGACCTTGACCTGGTAATGGTCCATGCTGAGGATGAGATAGCTGCCATCAACATGGCTATCGGGGCTGCCTACGCTGGTGTCAGGGCCATGACTGCCACCTCTGGCAGCGGCCTTTGCCTTATGGTGGAGGGCATAGGGCTGGCGGGCATCACTGAAACACCAGTAGTGATAATTGATGGACAGCGACCAGGTCCAGCGGTAGGCCTGCCCACCCGGACGGAACAGGGTGACCTTCAGTTCGTGCTCCATGCCCACCACGGCGACTTCCCCAGGGCTGTCCTGGCACCGGCTACCATTAAAGATGCCTTCTGGATAACGGTCAACGCTTTTAACTGGGCAGAAAAATATCAACTGCCGGTCATTATTTTAACCGATCAGCATCTGGCAAGCTCCTACGCCACCGTTGACCCGTTAGACCTCTCGCAGGTAACAATTGACCGCGGTATGTTATTTTCAGAGAAAGAGGAAGACCCTTTGGAATATATGAGACACAGGGTAACAAAGTCCGGTATTTCTCCCCGAGCCTTCCCCGGTCTGGGTGAGGCACTGGTGGTCACCGACTGTGACGAGCACGATGAGGAAGGACACCTCACGGAAGATGCTGGAGAGAGGACAGCGCAGGTGCAGAAAAGACTGCGCAAGCTTACTCCACTTGAAAAGGAAATCGGCACACCACAGAGTTACGGTCCTAAAAAGGCAGAAACAACCCTTATAGGCTGGGGCAGCACTTATGGGGCTATCCACGAGGCAGTGGATATCCTGCGCAAGGAGGACGCCAGCGTCAATATGCTTCACCTCAATGAACTATGGCCTTTCCCGGCGAAGGCGGTAGCCGATGCTGTCAGCAATGCCCGAAATAGCTATGCCATTGAGAACAATGCTACGGGACAGCTCGCACACCTTATCAAAGCAGAAACGGGATATGATGTCAGCGGTCGCATCCTGAAATACGATGGGCGGCCCTTTACACCAGCCTATATTGCCCAAGCAGTGAGAAAGGAGGGACGCTAAAGATGGTTACAGTGTCTGATTATGCAGGACTGAAGCCGGCGTGGTGTCCCGGCTGCGGCAACTTCGGCATATTGGAGGCATTAAATAGAGCACTGATTGAGATGAAGATTGAGCCTCATCAGGTCTTACTGGTCTCCGGTATCGGCCAGGCAGGCAAGCTACCTCACTACACCAGAGGCAATGTGTTCAACTCCCTGCATGGCAGACCGGTTCCGCCAGCTATCGGCGCCAGGATTGCCAATTCTGAGTTGATAGTTATCGCCGTCAGCGGTGATGGGGACGCCTACGGCGAAGGGGGCAACCATTTTCTCCATGCTGCCCGTCGCAATCATGATATTACCTATCTGGTGCATGATAATCAGGTCTACGGGCTGACCAAAGGACAGGCATCTCCCACCAGTGATGTCGGTTTTATCACCAAGACGACGCCTTACGGAGCAGCTAGCCCGGTAAATCCTATCGCCCTGGCGATAGTCAGCAGTGCCAGTTTCGTTGCCAGAGGCTTTGCCGGGGATATAGACCACCTTTCCAACCTTATTAAAAAGGGTATTACTCATCGGGGATTCGCCCTCATCGATATTCTGCAACCCTGCGTTTCATTCAACCATAAGAATACCTTTCAGTGGTATCGGGAACGGGTATATAATCTGGAAGACGAAAAGTATGACCCCAGCGACAAGAAGGCAGCACTGGAAAAGGCACTTATATGGGGAGAGGAAATTCCCATCGGGATTATCTATGAAGAAGATTTACCGGTTTACGAGGACCAGCTACCGGCACTGAGCGATGGACCGCTGGTGAAACAGAAAATTAACTCCCGTCGAGTTGAGAAACTCCTGGCGGAATTTATGTAAGTCGACGTGATTTCGGTGATAGGAAGGTGACCAATATGAGAATAGGTCAGTTCATAGCAGAGAAAGGGGAAAACCTTTCCTTTGAGTTTTTCCCGCCCAAGGATAAGGCAGCGGAAGACAGGCTATTCGATAATATTGCTAGATTTGAGGCCCTCAATCCCACCTTTGTCTCAGTAACATATGGCGCCGGTGGCGGTACGTTAAAGAACACGAGGCATCTCGTACTGCGTATTTTACAGGAGACTTCTCTGGTCCCCATGCCGCATCTGACATGCGTCGAGCAGAATAGATACGAGCTTAAAGCTATTCTGGAAAACTACATGAAACTCGGCATTGAAAACGTGCTCGCTCTCAGGGGAGACCCGCCTAAAGGAGCCGAAAAGTTCACTCCACTGAAGGATGGCTTCTGTTACGCCAAAGACCTTGTACAACTCGCTGTCTCCTTGTCAGGCTTCTCTATCAGCGTAGCTGTGTACCCGGAAGGCCACTGCGAATCGCCAAACCTCGAAATGGATATGTACTACACGAAACAGAAAATCGAAGCTGGCGCTGACTTCGCCATAACTCAGATGTTCTTTGATAACAGTTACTTTTATAATTTTCTGGAAAGAGCGGCTAAGGCCGATATTAAAATCCCAATCATACCGGGCATTATGCCGATTACTGACATCAATAGGACCAAAAAGTTCAGTCAAATGTGTAGCGCTACACTTCCTGAACATGTTATTCAGAGGTTTGAGAAGGTGGGTTCTGTGGCTGGGGAAGCAAAGAAGGTTGGTATAGAAGTGGCTACCGAGCAATGTGCTGACCTTTTGGAGCATGGCATCCGGTACTTTCATTTCTATACTCTTAACCAAAGCGATGCCGTACTTCAGATAGTCAGTAATCTCGGTTTGCAGAATCTGGGAGCCGAAGGAGTTGGAGGATTAAAAAAATCAGGGTGATTTTGTAGTTATGTTAAACACCATAGATAGAGATAGTAAATTAAGCAATATGCAACGTTACCTGAGGTCGAAGAACAAGGAATATTTCTAGGGGGGGGTGTAGTATGCCAACAGTAAGAGCGTTTTTCACCAATATGTCAGTGCCCATGCCTCTGGGACGGAAGCTGAAATTAGTGTTTCGCAATAACTTTATAAAGATCTGGCGAAGGCAGAACTGTTGTGGTCATCCAGGAGAACCAGGGTGCTGTGAAGGGTCTTCAGCCAAGCCCCACTCCCATAGGTCATGAAGTCGTGCTCTTCAGGTTATTTAACACCACAGGTATTAGTTCAGTAATGGCGGGATGTATGTGCATGCCCCTCTGTATCTGGTCAATGCCACCGCCAGATGCCATGGCATTTATCACTTCCTGAATCAAAATAGGCGCATAGGGGCCGATGATGTGAAAACCCAGTATCTTCTCAGTACCTGCCTCCACGACCGCTTTGGCGAAACCGGTTTCCTCCATCATGGCTTCACCCTTGGCCACGTCTGAATACTCAGCCTTGCCGACCAGAACCTTATTTGCCTTTCTGGCAGCTTCTTCAGTCATTCCTACGGATGCAATCTGCGGGTGGGAATAAACGGCATGAGGAGCAGCGCTGTAGTCCATCTTTGCTTTGCTGCCGTGGATGGCATTATCGGCAGCTAGCGATGCTTCTACGTTGGCTACATGCGTAAACATCTGCTGACCGTTGGCGTCTCCAACAGCGAATACGTTCTTCTTAGTGGTCTCAAGATACTCATTAACCTTGACAAAACCTTTTTTATCAACCTCCACACCGGTATTCTCCACCCTCAACAGGTCAGCATTGGACCTTCGCCCCACAGCGACCAGAATTCTCTGTGCTGTGAATTCCTTTTTCACGCCACTCTTTGCATCTGTTGCGATAACAATAATGCCACGCCCACTTTCCTTCATTTCCTCAGCCCGAACATCGGTGTAAACACCCATGCGTCGACCTAGCTCCTTCTTCAAAACCTCGGCTATCTCCGGCTCTTCGGCAAGGACGAGCCGATCTGCCATCTCCAGAATAGTCACCCTGGTTCCCATGGCGGCAAAAAAGTGGCCATATTCCACTGCAATATAGCCCCCGCCGATAATTAGGAGATTTTCCGGTCTCTCTTTTAATTGCAGTACGGTTTCATTGGTCAGGAAGTCCACACTATCCAACCCCTTTATTGGCGGTATCAGGGGGCGCGAGCCGGAGGCGATAAAAATCTTGTCGCCCTTTATTTTTTCACCGTTAACCTCGATGGTGTAATCGTCAACAAAGTGTCCCTCGCCTTCATAGAAGCCTAGACTTTTTGCGTAGGATAACCCCTGCCCCATATGTTCTTGATTTTCCCGTATGAATTTCCTCATACGCCCCATGATGAAGTCGAAGTCGATGTTTCTTATTTCGGCTTCAATGCCCAGCTTTTTGGCTTCCTGTATCTCGGCTATCATGTCAGCAGCGAATATGAGCATCTTGGAGGGTATACAGCCAAGATTGGCACAGGTACCTCCGAGTGGGCCTTTGTCCACAAGTGCCACACTTAGGTCATGGGCCAGAGCTTCCTCGACAATATTCATTCCGCATCCTGAACCGATGACAATGACATCATATTTCTTCATACTCCCTCCGATCTCCATTTGCCCGGTACTTAAAAGCCTCGTCTTAAAATTATAGTTTGCCTGCAATGGAGAAGTCATAAAATACCGATGGGAAATATTACAAAACTATGACATTTTATATCTGAGTCCAAAGCGCTAAGAGTCACGGGCAGAAGCCATTTATGAGTATTAAATCGCAAGATAAAGCTGAAGAAGCATTCCCCATTTTCGTATAAACTGGCTCATAGCAATATAGTTAGATGGTGAGAACGTGGAAATCAATCAGGTGTTATAATAAAGCAGATTTTGCTACCTCGTGGGGGTATGAGGTATGACTGTTCAGTCGGAGTTTTTGAAGAGTATTCTATACTTTTCCGATCTTAGCTTCGCTGAACTGGAGTCGATCAGAAAGCTCTTCTTTGAAAGAACTGCCGACAGAGCAGAAATGCTCTTGCTTGAGGGTGAATCGGCTGCGAATCTGTATTTTGTCGCTTCGGGGGTGGTGAAAATGTTCAAGACCTCGGCCGAAGGAAAGGAGCAGATCTTGAGCATCGTACGCCCCGGGGAATCATTCAATGATGTCCCTATCTTTGATGGTGGTCCAAATCCTGCCAGTGCTCGGGCTATGGGCCCCGTTTTTCTTTATGGGATAAGAAAGAATGACATGGAAGCTATCCTCAGGAAGCATCCACAGATAGCATTGAATGTAATTAAGGTACTGGCAAGTCGAGTGCGTCAACTCGTGTCGCTGGTTGAGAACCTGTCTTTCAAGCATGTCATCGGCAGGGTAGCCAAGATACTCCTTGAGCACGTCGGCGGTGAAATGGGCCGTGGACCGCGGCTTACACAGCAAGAAATGGCAGCTATGGCGGGTACTGCTCGGGAGGTAGTGGGTAGGTCACTAAAGGCATTAGAGGAGGAAGGGGCAATCAAGTTGGATCGCCAGCGCATAATAATTACGGATAAAGAAGCTCTCCAAAAGATAATGGAGGCGCCTTCTTGAGACAAAAGTCACAGACGGGTGTCAAAGTTTGCTTTTATAATAACTAAAATGGAGACTGAGAGCCATGGCTGAAATGCCTGTTATAGACCCCCAAAAGTGTGACGGTTGTGGGTTATGCGTTGGCGTGTGCCACCGCAATGCTCTGGCGATAGTCAACAATATTATTACTATTATTGAAACAGTGGAGTGCGACTGGTGTACAGATTGTGAAGCCGTTTGTCCCACTGGAGCCATAAGCTGCCCTTTTGAGATAATTCTCCAAGAATCCTAAATACCAAACAAGACCTTTTATACAATATCTTCACCCGCTTTCCTGGCTAATCTTTTAATGTTCCGTGTCTCCCTATTCCGTTGCCATGCCTGTGTGAGACAAAAGTCGCATACAAGGATTGCCTCCTCAACTACAATGATCTTGCATGGAAAATTCAGTCATCCGAACGAAGAGTATAAAGGAGGTTGAAAATGATAACGGTTTTAGAAAACGTTAAAGATGGCGAACAAGTCTTTTCCTGGGATGATGAATTAGCTTTGGCTAATAAGGATAATAAGGAGATTGATCAGGAGGATGAGGTTTCTGGGCGCAGGATTACTCCTCCAAAGCGGGAACTTGAACTTGGTGAGGAGTCATTGAACTTATATCTCGCTGAAGTGGGGAAAACCCCCCTTCTCAATGCCGAGGAGACAAAAATGCTGGGCAGCCAGATAGAGGAGGGCAAGTATCTTGCCCAACTTGAGGAGGATTGGGTAGCTGAACATGGCTCTCAGCCTTCGGCAATCGATTTATTGTTGGCATTGATGGAACGATTCAGTCGGGCGCGTTTGCTTTTTGAAGCCCTTTATCGGTATCTGGAACTTCCCTCTCACGAGAATATAGCAGAGAGAGTATTGCACCCAGATCTACGTCGCGCAATCGATGGCAATATCGATCAGCAACTATCCAGCGCTATAGCTAAAATCACTGGGGCAAGCCAAACTGAAATCGAGAAAACCCTGATTGAATTGTCGCTAGACAGTCGCTTGATACCCTGGCATATAATAAAAAAGGCAGGCCAGAAAAGTTCCCTGCCCGAATTCGGGGAGGCACTGCAGTCGCCAGAATTCCGTGGCAAACTGGAAGCGCACCGCTCAGAAATTGTCAAGCACTTTGAGCAAGTAAGAGAACGGGTACGCCAGGCAACCAACCACATGATTCAAGCCAATTTGCGCCTGGTCGTAAGCGTGGCCAAAGGACATATTGGTTGGGGCGTACCTCTACCTGACCTTATCCAGGAGGGCAATATCGGATTAATGCAGGCAGTGCAGAAATTCGACCAGCGCAGAGGCACTAAGTTTAGCACCTACGCGACTCCCTGGATCTGGCAGGCAATCAACAGGGCAGTTAATGACCAGTCACGCATTGTGCGCCTGCCGGGCCACCTAGTTGATGATCTGACGAAGCTATCCAGGGCAAGGAATAGCTTAGCTCAGAAGCTTGGCCGCCAGCCGACTGATAAGGAACTGGCTTCTGAGACGGGACTGCTGCCCAAAAAGATAGAATTGCTGCTTAAGCCTAGTTCGCGTGGGCCTGTTTCTTTGGAGACACCTATAGGAGAAGAGGGAGGCCAACTTGGTGATTTCATCGCAGATCAGACGATTCTGCAGCCTGATGAGCAGTCCACTGCAAGCCTGCTCAGGGAAGAATTGAGCAGGACATTAGAGTCGCTGACACCCCGGGAACGACGCATCATTGAGTTGAGGTTTGGGCTGGACAATGAATACAGTCGAACCCTAGCAGAGGTTGGCGCAGAGTTAGGTCTCAGCAAGGAGCGAATACGCCAGATTGAAAAAGAAGCACTGGCTAAGCTGCGCCATCCAAGTCACAGCCGCGAGTTGATAGGGTATCTTGGATAACGAGTTCTTAGGCTGTTTAATTTTGATTTTCTGTTCGGAGGGGCTGATGTTAGCAAAATGTTAGCAGAAAAGGAGGAAACAAGAGGCTAGTTTTGCTACTTCTAAACTAAGGCGCTGATTGTATTCATCGGCTGCAAGTGTAGCCTACAGCTTTTGTGCCTCTTCCTCCTCGCGCTCTTTAATCCTTCTTAACCACCAGCCATAGTCAAAAGCCCTCACGTCAGCCATGTATGCTTCGCCCTTTTCTAGGTATGCATCGATGGCTTTTCCAACAGCCAATGTGAACTCATCGTGTTCCTTATCGTTCAGATATTTCTTGGCGTCATCAACAGGCGGCTTTATAGATACGAATGAAGCACACCATCTATCCTCATATTCCTTCTTCCGTCGTTCCGCTTCAGCTCTTTGGCATGCCCGTACTATCAAAGATTCAACTCGGAACATCGGGTCAATAACCCATGTGGCATAGGCATGCAAGAAATATCTACTTACAACATCCATACACCCAGACAGCCACCTTTTTATATCGGCCAAGCATTCTTTAAATTCAACCCTCTCATTTTCATGCAGATAAGTATCCATGTCTGCCACGATTTCCTGGATATCGAATTGTGGCGTCTTCTTTAGAATACGAGCTTCCCAGGCATTCATACGTTCTAATGCATGGGAATTAAGCCTCCGCTCATCTTCAGGTTTTAAGTTGAATAGTCTCGCTAACTCAATCACAGGCGATCCCTCACACACATATTTTAGCACATGCAGGCTTTGGAAGGCATTCAGCCAGAATATGTCTTCAAACGTCAGCATTAAGGAGCAGTGCAGACGAGTAGAGCTATAACGAATGAACTAACTTCATGGTTTATGGTAGAATGAACCTTCGCCAATGAAGATTCTTCGTGAAGTTGGGATAATTATTCTTATTGCCGTAGCTGTTTTTGTTCTCCTTCGGCTAACTGTACAAAGCTATACTGTAGTAATGTCCAGTATGGAGCCCAATTTCGAAGAAGGTGAGTGCATTATGGTTAACAAGGTGTGTTACCATTCCCCTGACCCACAGCGAGGAGAAGTAATAATCTTTGACCCACCGTTTAATTCCCAATACCCTTTCATCAAACGCGTTATTGGCTTGCCTGGCGAGACCGTGGAGATTAAAGAGGGAAGGGTTTTTATCGATGACATCCCCCTGGAGGAGGAATATATCATGGAGCCGCCAAACTACACTATGCCAGCCCAAGAGATTCCCGAGAGCGAATACTTCGTCCTCGGCGACAATCGCAACAACAGTAACGACTCACATAGTAGCTGGACGGTGCCCCGGGATAATATCATTGGCAGAGCCTGGTTTACCTACTGGCCACCAAGCAAATTGGGTGTAGTCAAACATTACAGCTACCCGGAGTTGAACGGAGCCGGTGAGCAAGAAATGATGGTTAGCAATTCGTTAGGGGTGTAACTTGAGTGACGAGGTGCTGGAGATATTTAAGACGGCCGGAGCAATAAAAGAAGGACATTTCCTGCTCGCTTCAGGATTACACTCACCAGTTTATTGGGAAAAATTTCGCATCTTGCAGCACCCGCAGCTTACGGAGAAACTGTGTCGCCTTATCGCCCAACACTTTAAAGGGCAAAAAATAGACGTAGTTGCTGGGCCGACCACCGGCGGCATTATTCTGGCCTTTGAAACCGCCCGCCAATTAGGAGTGCGGAGCGTCTTCGCTGAAAAAGAGGGAGAGGTAAGGGTCTTCCGGCGCGATTTTGAAATTGCGCCTGGCGAACACATCCTTATTGTTGATGACATCTTGACCACAGGAAGCTCACTCAGAGAGACGATAAGTGCTGTAGCTAAACTGGGGGGGATTATCATTGGTATTGGCGTTCTTGTCGACCGCAGTGAGGAAAGTTTGGACTTTAACCTACCCTTCTTCAGTTGTCTTCGTGCCCCCACCACAGTTTATTCACCTCAAGAATGCCCCCTTTGTGCTGCTCACATCCCCCTGGTCAAGCCTGGTGCCCCAAGCTGAACCACCCCTACGAAAATCTTGCGATTTTCGTAGGGATCCTGTTAATTTAGAATCAAATTTACCCCGGGTCCCCCAAAAAGTCTTGCGACTTTTTGGGGTTGATTTAGCATTCCCCTCGCTCAAGGCGGCGGTTAAACAATCACGAGTACATTTGCTTGACACTAGAGTGGGGAAAACCTACAATATCCCTGAAGCCGAGGTAGCTCAGGTGGTAGAGCAGCGGACTGAAAATCCGCGTGTCAGCGGTTCGACTCCGCTCCTCGGCACCAACTATGAAGTTGTAGAGCAGAACCATGTTAGCAGTAGAATGCCTCCTTGCAAAGGGAGGTCACTCAGAATGTTTAAGGGGATTAAGGCTTCGAAAGTAAGTGCGCCGAAGTGGCGGAAAGGTAGACGCGGCAGTCTCAAAAACTGTTGGGGGGCAACCCCCGTGTCGGTTCGAGTCCGACCTTCGGCACCAAGGGTTAAAAATTTAAGCGGGTATGAATGCCGGGTTGTGTAGCGGTAGCACAGAGGACTTTGGATCCTTTAGCCCAGGTTCGAATCCTGGCCCGGCAGCCAACTAAAATCAGGAAAAATAGGAATTTGGTCGAAAGAAAGGTTGAAGAAAAGCTTCGACCAAGAAGCTGGTACCAGAGCCGGCGCCCAATCCAGAGCGGAATTCAATGGAAAAAGTTAAGCGCGTGACTATATATACCGACGGTGCATGCCTGGGAAATCCCGGCCCCGGTGGGTATGGAGCAATACTCCTCTATGAGGGTCACAAAAAAGAGCTATCAGGGGGCTATCGCAGAACTACCAATAACCGAATGGAAATAATGGCTGCGATTGTTGGGTTAGGGGCTCTAAAAGAGAAATGCCAGGTGACGTTGTACAGCGATTCCGAGTACTTAGTCAAGGCGATGTCGAGAGGATGGGTTCAGAGATGGCGAGCAAAGGGGTGGAAGCGCAATAAACGGGAAAAGGCGTTGAATCCCGACCTCTGGGAGAGGCTCTTGCAACTATGCGATTATCATGAGGTACAGTTTAGCTGGGTTAAGGGGCACGCCGGAACCCCTGAAAATATACGCTGCGACGAGCTAGCCATGCAAGCTGCCCAGCAACCGAATTTGCCTGTGGACGAGGGCTATATCCAAGAGCCTCAGGGAAAGGCAACTTGAGGAAAATCCTAAAAAATGCCAAAATCAGCCTGGCGAATTTGAGCAGTTGCGCCAAGGTATTCGTTCCCCGGTAGCTCAATGGTAGAGTGGGCGGCTGTTAACCGCTTGGTTGCAGGTTCGAGTCCTGCCCGGGGAGCTTGAAATTCGTCCCAAACTCCTAATTGTTAGATGAAGTGCCAGCCAAAAAGCTAACCAACTACACCGCCGGAGCGATTGCCATTGTACGCCCCCCCAATTCCCTTGACAGTGTGGGGATGATATAATGCAAGTTTTAGGAGCTGAAAAAACTAAACTATCACAATGGTAAATCAAGCAGGACTACCTCAGACAATATGATTCAAGTAAAGCTTAAGAAATTAACGCCAGAAAGGGGACGAAAAGATGAGTGAGAACGAAACCTTTGAACAGCTAAAAAAGTTGATCGTGGAGCTGTTGGAGGTTGATGAATCAAAAATAGTCCCGGAGGCGTCATTTGCGGATGACTTTAATGCTGATAGCCTGGACTTTATTGAATTGATTACTGCAGTGGAGGATACCTTCAAAATCGAAATCCCCGATGAGGACGCAGAAAACTTGCAAACTGTTCAAGACGCACTTGACTACATCGAAGCAAAAATCTAGAAGGTAGCCATTGCTGAGATGAACCAGACGTTTAGAAGAAGAGTAGTAATCACTGGACTTGGTGCTGTTACTCCCTTAGCCACGGGTGTCGAAGAATCCTGGCAAAAGCTATGCCAGGGCAAATCAGGGGTAGCCAGAATCACCAAGTTCGATCCTTCCGGTTTCAAGTCGCAAATTGCTGCTGAAATTAAGGATTTCCACCCTGAAGATTTCCTGGATAAGAAGAAAATTAGAAGGACAGACCCCTTCATCCAGTATGCGTTAGCGGCTACCCGCATGGCAATAGATTATGCTGGATTGGCTATAAATGGAACTAACGCCAGCAGGGTAGGAATAGTGCTGGGCTCGTGCGCTGGCGGCATGACCACATATGAAAAGAACCTGTTCGCCCTTCGTGATGAAGGGCCAGAGAAAGTTTCTCCTTTCTTCATCCCCGCGTTTATAGCCAACATGGCAGCAGGGGAGATCTCCATGGCTTTTGGTGCGAGAGGACCGAGCGAGTGTGTGGTTACCGCCTGTGCTACCGGAAGCAATTCAATTGGTGATGCCTTCAGGCTTATTCAATATGACGAAGCAGATGCCATGATCGCCGGAGGAAGCGATGCCTACATCCTTCCCGTGGGCATTGCCGGATTCGATAAGATGAGAGCCCTATCCCGAAGGAATAGTGAGCCCGAGAAGGCAAGCCGTCCCTTTGATAAAGACCGTGATGGTTTTGTAATCGGAGAAGGTGCGGGGGTTGTTATTTTGGAAGAAATGGAGTCAGCTATACAAAGAGGAGCTAAAATCTATGCCGAGCTTGCCGGCTACGGCTCCAACATCGATGGCATTCATATAACCGAGCCTGACTGGGAAAACCAAGCACGGTGTCTCAAGCTGGCCCTGAATGACGCCGCTGTCTCACCTTATGAGGTTGATTACATTAATGCCCATGGAACATCTACCGCTCTCAATGATGTATCTGAGACTAAAGCTATAAAGGCAGCCTTAGGAGAACACAGCAAAAAGGTGCCCATAAGCTCCAATAAATCTATGCTCGGTCATTTATTAGGGGCAGCGGGTGTAGTAGAAGCTATTTCCACTGTTCTTACGATGAGGGACGGTGTTATACCACCTACTATAAATTATGATACCCCGGACCCTGAATGCGACTTAGATTATGTCCCTAATATAGCCAGAAGAGCACAGGTAAATATAGCTCTTTCCAACTCTTTTGGCTTTGGTGGAGTTAATGCTACCCTTGTCTTCAGGAAGTTCCAGGAATAGTAATCCCAAAAACGTCTTCCAACGTATCCCACAACTCTCCCTCACTCATAAACGCACCGATTTTTGTGTGCTTAACCATGCCTTCGCTATCAATGAACAACGTAAATGGGATGTACCCCTGGTTGCCGTACTTTTGGCAGTAGTCTGCGAAAGCTTCTCCATTTCTATCCGACGCCAGCATCATCGTCGGTTCATAATCGCCGAAGAAGCTCTGTATCCTAGACACAGATTCACCCACGTTAATAGCTACGACCTTTATTTCTCCTTCACTCTCCTGGGCCACAGCCTCCAAATAGGGCAACTCGGAAGCGCAAGGCCCGCATGTTGTAGCCCATAAATTAAGCACCACCGGTGTCCCTCTTAGTGTAGACAGGGTTGTCTCATCCCATGTGATAATTTCCAATGTGCTCCCCGAGGAACCGTGGGAACTACGACCCACAACGATCCCAACCACCACAAGAATCACCACAATCGCGATCACCACTATTAGCCGAGTCCTTTTCGACCTCACTTGTCCAGTCTTTTTCGACTTTCTATTGCCCATATTGATAACCTCCTGGCACAAGCCCGCTGAGATAGTTTAGGTAACCGGTCAACATCAGAATCCCTACGCTGATAAGCAGTACCGCGGCTACTATTGAGGTGATGAAAGAATGGCGACTAAGCCATCTTAGGTATCGGGATGCTGCCCCCAACAGTAGACCCACGGCGATGAAAGGCAGCCCCAGCCCTAAACAATAAGCAAGTAAAAGATAAACTCCCTGCCATGCTGTTTGTGAGCTCGCTGCCAGGGCTAGTATGCCCCCCAGAATCGGGCCAACACATGGAATCCAGCCCAGGGAGAATATTATCCCTATTAACAGAGACCTCAGATAGCCAGTACCCTTGGCCCTGCCAAAGTCAAGGCGTTTCTCATAATTGAGCCAGGGCACCTTAGTTGCAGCTATCAGGAATATGCCGAATGCGATTAATAGGGCACCGGCCACTTTTTCCAACACTCCCTGCGGCACCGCAGCTCCCAATAAGCCAAGAGAAGCTCCTAAGGCGGTGAAAACCAGAGAGAAGCCGACTATGAAGCTGATGGTATGGAGAAAAATATGTCTTCGATCAGCAAGTTCTGGAGTAAGAACCGATGCACCAGCTATATTGGCCAGATATATCGGAACCAGCGGTAAAATACAAGGTGATAAAAATGATAGAAGCCCTGCGACGAGAGCCGTTAAGAAGGTTATGCTCGACATTTATGTATCCTCCTTTTAGTATAACAGCTATGCCATAAACGAGAAAGGGTAAAGCTTTTGCTACCACACAGTATTTGATACAATAATTGATGTTGGGGCTGTAGCTTAGTCGGGAGAGCGCCTGCTTTGCAAGCAGGAGGTCAGGGGTTCGAATCCCCTCAGCTCCACTTTCTGGCTCGGGGTTAATAGTGCATGCGCTGAGATATTCCGTTCGACTTTCGCCGATACTGAAATATTTCGGCCAACTCTGCATCGTTCTGGCGCTGCTTACGCTGGTGCCGTTAGTTGTATCCATTATACTCGGCGATTACCGCGTTACACTCCGGTATGCCATTGTCGTGGTGGGTGTCTTTACTATGGGCTTTTTCCTGCAAAGGCTGCCGACCCCCCGACACATCCAAACAAACGAAGCCATGGTCGTTACCGCTTTGATATTTCTATTTGCGGCGATGGTAATGACCTGGCCTACCATGGCTTCCGGCTTAAGCTTTACAGATGCGCTGTTCGAGACCATCTCCGGCATAACGACAACAGGCTTGAGTGTTACGGCATCGGTGGCAGATAAACCGGCTACTTTTCTATTTTCCCGTGCCTGGATGCAGTGGGTCGGGGGACTGGGTATTGTGATTCTTTTCGTGGCAACCATGATCCGGCCCGGTCTGGCAGCCAAGCGCATTGGCGATTTGGAAGACTATGAGGCTGACCTGGTCGGTAGTACCAGGGCACATGCCCGCCGTGTGATTATTGTCTATTCAATATTGACCGGCTTCGGCATTATCGTATTAGGATTACTGGGCGCCGGATGGTTCAACAGTGTAATATACTCTCTTTCCGCAGTATCTACCGGAGGGTTTTCACCTCATGATGCTAGCCTGGCGGGACTTAATAGCTCGTGGTTGCAAGCGATGGTGATATTGCTGTCAGTGGCAGGCGCTATTCCTCTAGTTTTATACTTTCGCTCGTTTAAAGAGGGCGGAAGAGTGTTAATACGAGACCGCCAGCTGCAGGGGCTTCTTATAGCCGGTTTGGTGGCAGCGTTACTCATGACATTGTTTCTCACCTGGGATGGTCTTAGCTGGACTCAAGCACTGCACCATGGAGTATTAAATGCTTTTTCTGCTCAATCAACGGCGGGCTTCTCTACATTGGATATTTCTCAACTCAACGCTGGTGCAAAACTTACGCTTATTTTTTCCATGCTTCTGGGCGGCGGCGTCGGGTCTACTGCCGGAGGCATCAAGATTCTACGCTTACTGATTTTGGGGCAGCTACTCTATATTTTTCTACAGCGCCCCGGTATGCCCAGGCAAACTGTTGCCGAAGCCAGTCTTGGCAAGCGCAGACTGGAAACAGACGAGATACAGAACGCTCTCAGTATCGTTTTTGTCTTTCTGACGTTCGTTGGGATTTCGTGGCTGATATTTGTAGGCATGGGATATAACCCACTTGATTCGTTATTCGAGGTTGTCTCGGCGATTGGCACAGTCGGCTTGTCGACTGGAATAAGTGCACCCGACCTGTATCCGCTCCTTAAAGGAGTTCTATGCGCAGATATGCTCCTTGGGAGATTGGAAATTATTGCATGGTTAGTGCTATTCTATCCTCGGACTTGGATTGGAAGGAGACTGGAGGAATAATATGAGGATTGTATTTTCAGGAGCCAGCCCGTTAACGATTATAACAGCTAGAACGCTGATAAAACAGGGACACGAAGTGATTATTATAGAAGTCAATAAGGAAAAAATCGACCAGCTTTGCGATGAACTGGATTGTAGCTTCCTGCATGGCGATTCGGCCAGGCCAGCAGTACTCAGTCAGGTTGACCCCAAAAGCAGCGATATTCTATTTTGCCTGACCAATAGCGACCAGATTAATATCATCACGTCCTTGCTGGGACGCTCAATGGGCTTTAAACGCGTTATAACCAGCATCGAAGATACGGATTTGGAGCAATTATGCCGTGAACTCGGGCTTGAAGATACCATTATCCCGGTATGGACGATGAGCCGGCACCTGGACAATATGGTACGCGGACTCGATAATATCAATTTATCTACGTTGTTAAAGGAAGAAGCCAGATTTTTTACTTTTACGGCTGGTGAGGATGACGCAGTTGGTGCTAGTGAACTGGGGCTTCCCAAAGATGCGAAGGTCATTTTTTACTATCGTGACAATAAATTTCACTTTGCCGATGACGACACAAAACTCCGTAAAGGCGACGAGATTGTCATCTTAACCCATATCAAAAACATTCCTGATTTTAATGAACGCTGGTATCCGAAGGAAGTCGACAATAAGAAGTCCAAGAAATGACCCCGCTCCACCACTCACAAATCCGCAAATACTTGGGGGGCTGTTTTCTTCACTATTTTTCGTATTTCCTCGGCGACAGCCCTGAACTCGGGAAGCGCTCGCTTGGATGTGCGCAGCTTGATGATATGGCGAATTTCCCGGAAATCCCAGGTGCAGATTATCTGGGTCTCACAGGCGTTGGGAAGGACGTAGCGAGCAATCTCAGCTTTTATCCCCTTGGCCAATAAGTCGCCATAGGCTTGCCAGCAAGTAGTCATTACTTCCTCGAATTGCTTATGGGCAGACTCGTTGTCTTTAATTTGAGGCGGCTCGACATATCTTGGCTCGGTTTCCTTCACATATCGCTGGCTTCTCTGGCTGTAGCTTGCCAATCTATGCCTGACAAGCTCATGGGTCAGGACGCGGCTGGCACGAATGTAGAAGGTAGCGCAAGCATGTTCAATCATTGACTCATGCCCGACATCCAGCCACTTCTGAATTCGGTCGGGTACCGTGCCCGTTTTATCCTGTGTATCCCAACACAGCCTACCCGCCGTCTCTATCAACTTTTCGGCATCAGGGGTAACAGCAAGTAACTTCACTTCTACGTCATACTTATCGGTCATCGCCTAGTTTATGATACCATCAGTGCCAAATTACTGCCAACATTCCGTTTTAGCAATCGTTGTCCTAGGTCAGACATCGCTGGCGTGTACCTGCAGTGGCTGCGTCATTGTTCGCTACGGTGAACAAGGGAACTCTTCGGATTAAGAGTGAGCTTATCATAATTTTATTACCTCTTGTGCTGCACCCCACTCAAGTTGAGGTGATTTATCGGTAGGGAACATAAGACAAGATTCGTAGGTTTTGCCGAATATGCTCTCATATTGGGCTCTAATATAGCCTAATCTCAATGTATATCTTTCTGGGACTGGGATGGTATGCCATTCTGTGTAGGTGTAGCCGCTGGATATTACAGCTATCACATTCTCCAATATAGCTCTACTCACCACTCTTAATTTAGGATGTTCAGGGTCTTCTATCCAACATCTGAAATTGAGAGCTGGACCTTTTCCAGTATTGAGTAGGTATATCCTAATCATGTATGGGTCACTTAGGTCAGCTTCTAACGTAACTACAGGAGCAGCAGCACTGAGCTGTGATTCCAACATTATTGCTGCCTGTCTTTCAGAAGCTTCCACCTGTTTTTTAGACGTTTCCATAATTTGGCCAGTTGCGACAGCATAGAAAGCAGTTACCCAAACTAAAGCTGCAGTAAGTGCTGGCACAAAGGCATCCTTTATCTCACCCGTAGTTATACCTACACTGACTCCAACTCCAATAGTGACTACTAAAAGACCGACTACAAATACAATGGTAATAGTTTTATTCATTGCTTCTACTTCCAATACATATTTATAGAGTGATTATACTACTAATACAAGGAGGAAGGCTGTCAGGAATAATGCTCATGTTGTCGAACGACTACTGCCTCACTGCCAAATCAGACAAATTTTCAAATATTTGATTATTTGATTATATTTTATGAGGGTAATGTTGAAATCAATAAGCGACTGTGTTGTGTACTGCAACAGGAATAGTAAAAATACGATGTGAATACGAATAGTCGGATATAGAGATAGCTGGTTTTCTAAACCAGGTGCAAGATTATATTGAATCCTGTTAAACAGTGGTCGAGCATCATTCGCCTAAGTTTAAGCAGGCTCCAAACCTGACTTGCATATATCCCATGTTACCCACATATGCCCAATATGTTTTCCCTTGGAGAGTCTCAAGTATATCGGTCTCGGTCAGCGATTCATGATTTCCATTTTCTAGTGACTCAATCCTTTGATTCAAAGCAATAATCGTTGATTCGGCTAGCGTCAGTTTTGTGTCTAAGCTAGCAATATGGCTTTCCAATCCCGTTATTGTTTTATGGGAACTCACTTGATAACCTACAAGCACTCCTGAGACCACCATCAATACTAGTAGCAGAATTAATAATATGTTTGGTTTCATTGACTCACCTCCAGTTTAATTAGATTATCAGAAATCTAAAGGTAATCTATAAGCACCACCAGCAAATGTCAAGATAAACCTATTATCATCGGGGATTTATGGCTAGAAGAATTCTCGCTCTAACGATAGTATAATAATCCTCGTGCCAAACTTACCTGACCGTACCACCAGCAAAATCAATAGTTCACACGCAGCATGGATATCAGTTTGTGAACTTCTAGCTATGAACCGCTGCTCCCTAGCTAGTAGTGCAAGCAAAGCAAGCAATTCTTCGGCAAGTATTACAATTGTGATTACGATGTATGCTGTGGCTGATAACTAACCTAGCTCCTTGGTTCCCTATCCTCGTCGCTACTACTTCTTTCCTTTATCTTTTCAACTAACTCTTCCAGCTCCACCTGTTCCTTTGTCATCGCCAGGGTTCGAAAGATTCCACCAATAACAATCCCTCCACCAATAACCATTCCAATCCAACCTGCTACTGGATATGTAACCTGATAAAGGTTCAACCCCTCGTACTCTGTCCAACCTACATAAGCGAGGTCATAACCGAATCCTAGGGAGATGCCACCTAGAAGAATCGAAATGATAATACCTAATGGCTTTTTACCCTTCTTGATGGAGTAGTTAACTACTTTAATGGCAGCGAAAGCAAGACCACCAAATGGAGCTATAAGCACCCAGCCTAAACAGCCCATTGCCTACATCTCCTAGACAACACACGCTATGGAGCAGTTCCGACCAACTTGAGCAGAGACCATTCTAGGCTAGATAGTGCTATGTGTCAATCTTCGCTGCCATTGACCTGCTTATAAAGTTGAAGGGCATCATCAAAGGTTAGACTTGCTGCATAGTGGCTAACCATATTAGGACTTTCCCAACCGCCAAGAGCCTGGATAACTTTGTTGGATAGTCCCGACTTCACCTGATGGACAGCAAAGCCTCTCCTAAAGCTGTGAGGATTACATTTTATACCTGTAGCCTTACCTAGCCTCTTTAGCATGGTGGATATGCCATCTGCTGTTATGCCGAGGCTATCATGCTTCATAAACCAGTCCTTTACCATGCTGTTACCAGCAAGTGCTTTCCTGTAGCGATTACCTTTACCCAGGACAGTGACAGTTCCCTCTTCCCAGTTGAAATTACTAGCCTTGACATTGGCGGCTTCAGATAGCCTCATGCCTGAATACCACAAGAGACTCAGTGTAACCTTGTCTCTGTCAGTGAGGGCATCGCTAACTAGGGTATCTAGCTGATCTTTGTTTATAGCTGGTAATAGCTTCTTTTGCCTTCGTGGTGGTAGTACCTTCTCAATCGGATTAGAGGTAATCTGGTCAGTGTGATATAACCATCTGCATAGCGTCTTGATTACTCGATAGTAGTTATGTTTAGCATTACCACAGGTCAGGGAGTTCAGATAAGTATTTATACCTTCATGGGTGATAGGATAGCCAACGAAGTTGTCCAGCGCTAGGTGGTATATCTTAATGGTCTTTGGACTTGTCCCTGATGCTCTGGACTTGATGAAGTTATCTAGAATTGCTTTTGTGAACTTTGTGAACACTTTGTATCTAAAATTGTGGCGTCCCTGGAGGGATTCGAACCCACGACCCGCTGCTTAGAAGGCAGCCGCTCTATCCAGCTGAGCTACAGGGACAACCAAATTAAGTATAGCATGAGGGGGCGTGGATGATAAGAATATAAGGGGGAACTAGTCTTTGTGAGCCTGAGCTACGTGTTTCCGCCAGCATTTCTCGTGCACATAGACGGCACATTTGGCACAGTAATAAATATGAGTCCTGGCTTCTTTGCCACAGACGGGACACCTCATGATTCACTGCCTCCACTATCTTTTTCTTTTTTCCCTAACCCTTCAGGACTGGCCCTTTTCCCTCTTTCCTCCCTGGAGTCAGTCACATAAAAGCCTGGCCCATTAAATATGATGGGGACTGGAGAGAAAATGCGACGGGCAATCCCGTGGCAGGTAGGACAGTCAGCTATCGGTTTATCATGAAAGCTCTGCTTAAGCTCAAATTGCTGGTTGCAGTTAAGGCATCGGTATTGATAAATAGGCATTTATATCCTCCTTTATTCCAAAAGAGGTGTTATTTCTTCTTCCGAGCTTTGCTCTTCTGAGCTTGGTTCTTCCGGGCCTGGTTCTTCTGAGGCTTGCGCCCCTGAAACCTGTTCCTCTACTTCACTCTCTCTTGCTCTAAATTCGCCATCCAAATTGACGCTACCTATCTCAAAGGGTGGTTGATGAGCTTGCAATACATGCTCATCCCAACAATAGGCATGAACAAAAGCACCACAGGAACAATGGAAAACAACCCTGTCAAAAAGCAATGGATTCCCGCACACAATACAATTCATCTACCTACCTCCTGTAATTAGCAATCTTGCTACCAAAGTGTCAATTATAGCGTGCTGATAGGGTTTTATCAAGCTCTCTGCTGGCAGCTATCTTGTACATTATGGCTACCCTCGGCATCAGGGCATAAATGCCACCCAGTTGACAATCTGCTTTCTGAGCCGTTAATATGGACTGGCTTTCATGGGCATAAAATATAGCGTGCCTGAGTCCTTCACATCTTATCGCGACACAGTGCGAGTTGAGTTAAGGAAGATTATCGATAGCTGCCCTTCAGTTCTTCGTAATATATTACTATACCACATGGGTTGGCAGGATGAGCATGGACATCCTTGTAGCAGAGAATCGGGCAAATTTATTCGCTCTACCCTTTGCCTTCTTAGCTGCCAAGCGGTGGGGGGTGACATGTCACAGATAATGCCCGCCGCAGCAGCCATTGAGCTCATCCACAATTTTTCTTTGATCCATGACGATATAGAAGACGCCAGCGATGAGCGTCATCACCGGCTAACTGTATGGAAATTATGGGGTCAGTCTCAAGCAATAAACACCGGCGATGCCATGTTCACTCTAGCTTATTTGGCGTTACTTAGACTAAAAGAGAGGGGAATAACTGATGAAAAAATCGCCAGTTCCACCAAAATGTTGAGCCTGGCCTGTTTGGAGCTTTGTGAGGGACAATACTTAGACGTCGAATACGAGAACCGCCTCGACACCACCATCGAGGATTACCTTGGCATGGCAGCCAAAAAAACAGCAGCCCTGTTTGCCGTATCGACTTCTCTGGGGGCATACCTGGGCAGCGAAGATAGTAAGTTGGTGGATTCCTTTCACCTGTTCGGCAAAGAATTAGGCATAGGCTATCAGATTTGTGATGATATACTGGGAATTTGGGGAATGAAGAAAAGCATTGGTAAATCCGTTAGCGATATCTCTCAGAGGAAGAAAACTTTGCCCGTAGTTTACGGACTGCAAAATAGTGAGGGCGAAGTGAGAGAGAGACTCGAGAAGATTTATTCTCAAAAATCTATCGAGGGCGAAGATATAACCGAGGTTACGAAGATTCTGGACCAATTAGGCACCAAGGATTATGCTGAGAATTTGGCTGAGCAGCACTATCAGAAAGCTTTGGCACACCTCGAGGCTACCCGGCTTGACACACCCAGGCAAGCTCAGCTTAAAGAGACAGCTCGTCTCCTGTTGAAGCGCAACCTCTAGGAGGGAAAATGACGAAAAAGACTGTTGAAGATATAGAGGTCAAAGGCAAGAAGGTTCTACTCAGAGTCGATTTTAATGTCCCACTAGATATAAACACCGGCGCCATTAGCAATGATAGCCGTATCCGAGCTTCGCTACCTACCATCAAATATCTCGTTGACCGTAAAGCCAAAATAATCCTTTGCTCTCACTTAGGGCGCCCGGGAGGCAAAGTGATTGCAAATTTGCGGATGGCGCCAATAGCACAGAGGTTGTCACAGCTTATTAATTTGCCTGTCAGCACGGCGTCCGACTGCATAGGCCAGGAAGTAGAAAGCAAAGTGGGGACGCTAAAAGAGGGCGAGATTTTGATTTTGGAAAATCTGCGCTTTCATCCCGAAGAGGAAGCAAATGCCCCCGACTTTGCCCAGAAGCTAGCCGGGCTAGCTGATATTTATGTTAATGACGCCTTCGGCAGTGCCCACCGGTCTCATGCCTCTACCGTAGGTGTAGCTAAATACTTGCCCGCGGTAGCTGGCTTTTTAATGAAAAAAGAGCTAGAGGTTATGGGTAAGCTCTTACATAATTCAGAGCGACCTTCAGCCTGCCTTATAGGCGGTGCTAAGGTGGGCGATAAGATAGAACTCCTGCAGAATATGCTAAGAAAGGTTGACGTGTTGCTGGTCGGCGGCGGCATGACTGCCACTTTCTTAAAGGCGCAGAGATATGAGGTAGGGCATTCTTTAACAGAGGACGATAAGTTGGACCTGGCCAAGAAATTGTTACAGGAAGCCGAGGAGTGGAAGGTGCCGTTTTTGCTACCCATTGATGCGGTTGTGGCGGAGGAAATCAAAAACGGAGCCCCCACTAAAGTAGTATCAACAAATAATATACCATCGGGTAGCCATATCGTAGATATGGGCCCTCAATCTATTGAGCTTTTTTATAGTGAGCTAAGCAAATGTCGTACCATTACGTGGAACGGCCCTATGGGGATTTATGAAATACCTCAATTTGCTCAGGGAACCAAGTCCATAGCCAGTTTTCTATCTACCCTCAATGCCACTACTATTATCGGCGGTGGCTCTTCTGCTGAAATAGTTCAAGAAATGGGCTTAAGTGATAAGATGACCCATGTTTCCACAGGAGGTGGTGCCAGCCTGAGATTTCTGGAGGGCGCTACCTTACCTGGGGTGGAAGTTTTGCTGGATAAGAAGTAAGGAGATTGTGAAATGAGAATTCCTTTCATCGCTGGCAACTGGAAAATGAATACCACGGCTACTGAAGCCGAACAGCTTGTTCTCGAGATGCTTGATAAACTGGACAGGATAGAAGGAGTAGAAAAGGTACTTTGTCCGCCATTCGTATCTTTAGTTGCAATAAATATGATGCTCCTGGAGACATCTATTAAGCTAGGTGCACAGAATATGTATTTTGAGACTGCAGGGGCTTATACCGGTGAGATATCCCCGCTGATGCTCAGCGAGTTGTGCGAATTTATCATACTGGGACATTCTGAGCGGAGATGGTATTTTGGGGAAACTGACGAAATAGTTAACAAAAAGGTCAAGGCGGCTTTGTCAAACAAACTTAAGCCTATACTGTGTGTCGGAGAGAGGCTTGAAGAGAATGAAGCTGGCAAGGCAGAGGAGGTGATTAATCGACAGGTGACGGCAGCTTTGGAGGGTATAGAACCGGTCTCCAATTTAGTGATTGCCTACGAGCCAGTTTGGGCTATTGGCACAGGCAAGGCGGCAACTGGCAAGCAGGCAGCAGCTACTATCCAGTTTACTCGTGACGTTCTGGCCAAGCTATGGAATAAGAGTATAGCCCAGGACTTACGCATCCTTTATGGCGGAAGTGTTAACAGTGCCAACATTGCTGAGTTTATTTCCCTTCCTGAAATAGATGGTGCCCTGGTCGGCGGAGCCAGCCTCAAAGCTGGAGAATTCGTGCGCATTGTTGAGCAAACCGCTGAAATCAAGAAAAGAAGAAAGTAGACAGGAGTCAGTAGACAATAGGCAGTGTGGCATCTAAGAGTTTTAGGGATCTGATAGTCTGGCAAAAGGCTCATCAATGGGTCTTAGAAATTTGTCATTTCACGAACTCCTTTCCCGGCAGGGAGCAGTTCAGGCTAACATCCCAATTAAGACGGGCAGCGATTTCCATACCAGCCAATATTGCTGAGGGATTCAAGAGAAAGGGGAATCCCGACAAGGCTCGTTTTACAATATTGCTCAAGGTTCTATCGAGGAATGCCGCTATTATTTGATCCTAGCTAAAGATCTTGGTTATGGAGATACAAGAACGCTGGATAAGAAGCCAGAAGAGATCAGTCAGCTTCTTGGGGCGTATGCTAGAAGAGTAAGTGAGTCATGACTACCGAATTCTGAATTCTGATTACTGACTACTTAGTGATGATTGCTATCGTTGGTCCTACCGCTGTAGGGAAAAGTGAGCTTGCTCTGCACCTTGCTCAATACTTTCCCGTAGAGATAATAGGCGCCGATAGCCGCCAGGTCTATCGGTATATGGATATCGGCACTAATAAGCCGAGCCCGGCTGAGAGAGAATCGGTCCCTCACCATCTCATCGATGTAGTCGAGCCCGACGAAGATTTCAGCCTGGCTATGTATCATCAACTAGCCAATGAGGCGCTGAGAGCCATTCAACAGAAAGGCAAATTGCCTTTACTAGTCGGTGGCAGCGGCCTTTATGTGTGGTCGTTGGTAGAGGGGTGGAAAATACCTCAGGTGACACCTGACCAAAAGCGAAGACGCCAATTAGAAGCCAGAGCAGAGCAAGAAGGTAGTCGAAGCCTTTATCAAGAATTACAAGATATCGACCCTATAGCGGCAGAAAAAATCAATCCCAGTAATACCCGACGTATAATAAGGGCCCTGGAAATCTATCATGCGACAGGGCAGCGTCCTTCCCAATTGCAGCATAAAGAGACGCCAGATTTCCCCATCCTGCTCATCGGTTTAACCCGAGAAAGAGGCGAGCTATATAGAAGGATTGATTGGCGGGTTGATAAGATGATACAAATGGGATTGGTTGAAGAAGTGGAACAGCTATTGAAAAAAGGTTATAGCCTTTTCTTGCCTTCTATGTCGGGAATAGGTTACAAGCAGATAGGACAGTTTCTTCGAGGCGAGATGACTTTGCCTCAGGCTATTGATAAAATAAAATATGAAACCCATAGACTGGCTCGTCACCAGTATGCCTGGTTTCGCCTCAGCGATAGCAGAATTCACTGGTTTGATGCCGGCGAGGCGAAAGCAAAAGACAACTTTGCCACCCTGAACAAAGTGAAGGGTCTCATAGAAGGCTTCATATCATGAGGTTCTCAAAATTACAAGCTACGGGTAATGACTTCATCCTGGTTGACGCCAGAACCAAGGAAGAGGAGTGGTCAAAGCTGACCCGAGCTATGTGTGACCGTCATTTTGGGGCAGGAGCGGACGGCTTAATACTGGTGCAGAATTCGACCACCGCTGATTTAAAGATGCGTATTTTCAACTCCGACGGTTCTGAGGCCGAGGTTTCCGGCAATGGACTGAGATGTTTTGCCAAGTATACTATTGAGAAAGGCTTGAATGCTCCGATTTCATCGGAGTCATCGCGAGTGGAGCCCCGATTGCATCGGGGCAATCGCTCTCTGACCATAGAGACTCTGCCAGGCGTAAGAAAGGTTAAAGCTTATACGTCGGGGAATAAGGTCAACCGGGTCGAGGTAAATATGGGCCTGCCTCAGTTTCAACCGGACCAAATTCCCGTTAAGGTTAAAGTTGACATCCCGATTGCATCGGGACCAATATTGGATTATCCTTTATTGATAGACGGAAAAAAATTGACTTTGTCTCTTCTATCCATGGGTAATCCCCACGCCGTGAGCTTTTCATCCCGGCCAATTGCTGATTTCCCCTTAGCTGAGATAGGACCGAAGCTAGAGAGGCACCCTATGTTCCCCCAAAGGACTAATTTTGAGGTAGCCAGGGTCTTGAGCAGGGGGAAGATAGAAGCCAGGGTGTGGGAGCGCGGTGTTGGAGAAACTCTGGCCTGTGGTAGTGGTGCCTGCGCCATAGCGGTGGCAGCTCAATTATCGGGCTATGCAGAGACACAAGTTGACATAATGCTCGAAGGCGGGACTTTGACCATATCCTGGGATAGGGTAGGGGAGGTGCTGCTTACCGGCCCAGTGGAAGAAGTTTTCACCGGCGAATGGCTTGAAGGAAAGAGTTAATGGGTTTAGCCAAACGACTTAATAGATTGCCTCCGTATCTTTTCGTGGAAATAAATCAGAGGATCGCTGAGCTTAAGGCTAGGGGAGAGGATATAATCAGCTTTGCTATCGGCGACCCTGATTTGCCCACGCCATCTCATATCATCGAACATATGTGCCAGGCAGCACATGACCCTGCAAACCATCGTTACCCTGAAACCGCCGGCTTGCCTGAACTTCGTCAAGCCATTGCTGAGTGGTATGAGAGACGCTTTAGCGTTACCTTAAATCCAGCTAAAGAGGTCCTGCCGCTTATTGGCTCCAAGGAAGGGATCGGGCATATAGCTTTATGCTTTATTGAGCCTGGTGGCCTGGCTTTGGTGCCTGACCCGGGCTATCCGCCATTTTCCATGGGTACCATATTAGCCGGTGGCGAGCCTTACTTTATGCCTTTGAAAGAGGAAAACGATTTTCTGCCCGATTTTGAAGCCATTCCAGGCGAAGTAGCCGACAGAGCAAAGCTTATGTGGCTCAACTATCCCAACAATCCCACCGGCGCTATAGCTGGCCTTGATTTCTTTGAGAAAGCAGTTCATTTCGCTCAGCAGCACAACTTAGCAATCTGCCATGATGCTCCTTATACCGAAGTTGCCTTTGATGGCTACAAGCCACTGAGCTTCATGCAGATACCTGGGGCAAAGAAAATAGGTGTGGAATTTCATTCCTTGTCCAAAACTTATCACATGACAGGGTGGCGAATAGGCATGGTGGTCGGTAATGCTGACATGGTGGATGCCTTATTCAGAGTCAAATCCAATTTGGATTCAGGCATTCCCCAGGCAATTCAATATGCCGCTGTGGAAGCTCTGCGTGGCTCGCAGGAGCACATCGCCGAGCATAATGCCATTTTACAACGGCGTCGAGATAAATTACTAAAAGTCCTTAACGAGATAGGACTGGAGGCCAGAATACCCAAGGCAACCTTTTATATCTGGGCTAAGATTCCCCAGGGGTATACATCTATGAATTTTGCCAAGAAATTGCTGGACGAAGCTGGGATAGCGGTAACGCCGGGAACTGGCTATGGGAAGGAGGGGGAGGGCTACATCAGACTTTCCCTGACCATTTCCGATGACCGCCTGGAACAGGGGATAAACCATCTATTGGCCTGGCACAGGAGAAGCAAATAAAGCAGAAATTTTTTACAACTAAAGCCAAGGCAGAACGAGCATTCCTCGTCGGGGTGGGCAGCAAGACCCCTAATAATGATTGGTCAGCTACAGATTCTTTACAAGAGCTATCTTACCTGACTAAAACAGCAGGCGCCAATGTAGTAGGTATGTTAACTCAAAACCTGGATGTGCCTTCGCCTACCTATTATATAGGTAAGGGTAAAATTGGGGAACTAATCGACCTCAAAGAGCAAACCCGGTACGACACGGTAATCTTTGATGATGAGCTATCGCCGAGGCAGCAAAGAAATCTCGAAGAGGCATTGGGGATCAAAGTTATTGACCGCAGCGCTCTGATTTTACACATATTCGCCCGAAAAGCTCGAACCCACGAAGGAAAACTCCAGGTTGAACTGGCCCAGCACCAATATCTTCTGCCCCGGCTTGTCGGACAGTGGCGCCATTTAGAGCGACTCGGCGGCGGCATCGGCACCAGGGGTCCCGGTGAGGCACAATTGGAAACCGATCGCCGCCTTATCTATAAGCGTATCAATCTCCTTCAGCATAAAATAGAAAGTGTCAGGAAGCATCGAGCACTTTACAGGAGGCGCCGTAAGGAGACCGGCACGCCCATAGTAGCCCTTGTTGGTTATACTAATGCCGGTAAGAGCACTTTGTTTAACACCTTGAGCAAAGCCAGTGTAGATGTGGAAGACAAGCTCTTTTCCACTTTGGACCCTGTGACCCGGCGGTTGGCTCTACCCACCGGGCAACAATTCTTAATCACCGATACCGTTGGCTTTATTAACAAACTTCCGCCCTCAATAATTGCCGCCTTTCGGGCTACCTTGGAAGAACTGGATGAGGCTGATTTACTTCTACATATAGTTGACATAACACACAAGAACGCTGCTAATCAGTGCCTCACGGTAGAAAAGGTGCTCCGCGAGCTAAATCTGGAAAATAAACCAAAAATTACAGTATTCAACAAGCTAGACTTAGCTTTAAGCAGCGAGGCAGAGCTAAAAGCATTAACTACTATTCCTTACTTCGAGGAGGAAATCGTGTTGCCCAATAAGAGCATTGCTCTCATATCTGCTGCCAAAGGATGGGGAATGGATGAGCTTCTAAATAAGATAGCCGGCTATTTAGGGGGTGAGTTAAACAACCTCACAGGAGTTAGTCTCCTATTAGAAAGGAGAAAATGAAAATTACAATTGTTTACGACAACGAAGCAAAGAAAGAGGGACTAAGAGCAGGTTGGGGGTTTTCAGCCCTTATTGAAGGGGCAGGAGTATCACCGCTCTTGTTTGATACAGGTGCCGATGGCCCTGCATTACTACATAATATGAAAGAGCTTAATATCGACCCAAAGGACATAGGTATAATCGTAATATCACATGCCCATGGCGATCATACTGGAGGACTTTCTGAAATCCTTAGAATAAATGGGATTGCGGAACTTTACCTCCCAAATTCCTTTAGCAGAGCGTTTCCGGGGAGAAAGGTAACTATGGTCAAAGGTCCCGTTCAAATTCGTGAAAACATCTTTTCAACTGGTGAACTCGAAGAAGTAGAGCAGTCCCTGGTCCTCAAAACAGATAGGGGGATATTTGTGCTTACAGGGTGTGCTCACCCCGGGATGAGAAGCATTCTCTCCGCTGCTGCAAAGTTTGGAGAGATCTATGGTATTGCCGGTGGATTCCATGGATTTCATAATTTTGAGGTTTTCAGTGGCTTATCGTTGATTTGCCCCTGTCATTGCACTGAGTACAAGCAGGGAGTAAAAAATTTCTTTAAAGATAGAGCTTTAGAGTGCGGCGCAGGGCTGGTAATCGAACTATGAAGAACCGACCCTCTCGCCAAAGATCTTAGTGCCTATTCTGATTATATTAGCGCCTTCCTCCAGGGCAACTTTATAAGAATTAGTCATGCCCATGGAAAGATATCTCATCTCTACATTGGGCAGCTTCAAACCTTTAATTTTCTCAAATACCCTTCTCGTCGCCACAAAATAAGGCCTGGAGTCTTCAGGGTTTCCAAAACGAGGCCCCATGGTCATAAGACCCATCACTTTGACATTTCTAAGACCAGAAATTTCCCTTACTAATTGTTCCACATCCTCCGGCAGCACTCCTGATTTCTGGGGCTCTTTGCCACTGTTTACCTCGATCAATATCGGCATTATTTTGCCAATTTGAGCACACCTTCTATCAACTTCCCTGGCTATTTCCAGAGAATCGACACTTTCTATCATGTCGAATAGTTCCAGCACATTTCTCCTGACATTATGTTTTTGAAAGGTCCCAATAAAATGCCATTTCGCTCTCTTGCCCACCAGTCCGTATACTTCCTTTGCTTCCTTGACATAATTTTCGCCAATAATTTTTATTCCCGCATTAACAGCTTCCAGAACTTCCTCAGGTGTTCTTGTTTTCGCTGCCGCCACCACCTCGACTCCGTCAGGGAGTTCAGCTAATAATTTGGCAATGTTTTGTTTAGTTAGCTCGCTTGCCACATCATGATTGTAATCCATTGAGCTTGCAGCTTCAAGGGTGAGGACTGTGGTAGGTATAGCATGCAACCTTGCTTCTAACCAAAGTTGGGATGCCTGAGAGGAGTTATAGGGCAATCGATTATTGAGAGGACAAGAGGCGAATGGCTCACAATAAAATCTCAATCTCGTTGGAACTATTGAGGATGGGGATTGCCATGCACCTTTCAGGTGCTCGCAATGACAAAACGAGGACGCTCAGAATGACACCTCAATCCTGTCATTGCGAGTTCCGATTTATCGGGGCGAAGCAATCTGGGAGGTGGTAATGAGATTGCCACGCTTTGCTCGCAATGACTCAAAAAAGGGCAGGGTGACACAAAGCGGAAGACTCAAAATGACAAATGGTTATTAAGCAATTCAGTACATGACTGGTCACACAGGAGGGAGTTTAACTTTTAGGGCTAGGTTTTTGGAGTAAGAACCTGATATAACGCTAGAAAATTTTAAAACTCGCTCTAAGAGGCGATTTTAGGGGCATGAAAAAGGCGGAGATACATCTTAAGTATTCCCTTTCACCTTGAGAGGCTTGGTTTACCTGGTTGATGTTTTTGCGCGGGGCTGCCCGGGAGCGGAGTTATTTAATGAGCCGGGAGTGGGGGAGGGGCAGCAGGGGGGGCGAACGACTGGATGGAGTGGTGACTCCTTAAGGATTCGGGAGGACTGGGCTGACCAGTTTGCCCGCTTACTAGCTTGCTATAATGAAGCTATGGCTTTGGAAATATTATTTTGCCTTGAAGACGAGGGGGTACTTGACATTAAAACATAAAAGTATTAACATAAAATCCTTTCGTAAACTGTCACTTTTGCGAACAGAAGCAATTGATGAAACACAAGAGTCAAATATGACCCTGGAGTTATTGATCGCCGAGTTCTTAGAATACCTAGAAATCGAGAAAGGCTGCTCTCCTCTTACCATTCGCGAGTACAGACATTATTTGAAGCGTTTCCACAACTGGCTCAGTGAAATTTCTTCTGTTACAAAACCTGAGGACATAAACTTGGAGTTTATTAGAAAGTACAGGTTATATTTAGCGCACCTGCGTGCCCGCGATGGCGTACCACTACAGCGCGTCACCCAGAGCTACCACATCGTTGCATTGAGGGCTTTTCTGCGCTATCTGCTGGTCCAGCGCGACATACCTACCTTATCCCCTGACAAGATAGAGCTTCCCAAGCAAGATTCACGTTCCATTGCCTTCTTAAACCCGGAGCAAATGGAGAGATTATTAAGCAGTCCACAAATATCAAATATAATAGGCCTGCGGGACAAAGCTATCCTGGAAACCTTATTCAGCACAGGATTAAGAGTGTCAGAATTAGTTAATTTAAATCGTGACCAGATAGACTTGGAGCGCAAAGAGTTTGGCGTTAAAGGCAAAGGAAATAAGATACGAGTAGTTTTTTTATCGGATACAGCAGCGGAGTGGATTGAGCGCTACCTGAGGTCGCGCCAAGACAATTTCAAGCCACTATTTATCCGCCATAGCGGTAAAGTAGATGCTCAAAAAAGCGGTGAAAAAATGCGGTTGACGGCAAGGTCCATCCAAAACATTGTTTCCAAGTATGCAAAAAGAGCCGGCTTGCCAATCGAGGCAACCCCTCATACCCTGAGGCATTCTTTTGCTACAGACCTTCTGATAAGTGGAGCTGATATTCGCTCTGTTCAAGAAATGCTGGGCCATGAAAGTATCAGAACAACGCAGGTTTATACCCATGTCACCAACAGGCATCTGAAAGAGGTTCACAAGGCTTTTCATAGTAAAAACAGGCAGGCATAAATCTTATGTCAAGTACAAATAGAAAATTTACGGAAACGGGATTGCCTTGGCATGTTGTTGAGGAAGCTATCAATCTTGAAATTGAATGGCTGAGGCAGGTTATCGTGCCAGGACCCGCGGAAAAAGTACCCGGGTGTGATGAGTGTCGATATACTTTCAGGAAAATCGCCCTCTTAGTTATCACCGGCAAAATTATGGCAAAAGAGTTCATTGCTAGAGATGGGCATGACTTGTGGGATGATTTGACAAAGAAGCGCGGCATTAAGAAATCCGCACGTCACGGTGGCGTCTGGCATAGAAGAATGATGGACGTGATTACTGAATACTTTGAAGATAAGGGATTCGAGGTAATTCTTGAACCCTTCCTCAATAAAGGACGTGCTGATTTAGGCATCTATAAAGATGGGCACATGGATTTATTTGTCGAGGTAGGTACTACTTCTGCTTATAAGTTGTGGTGGAACTTGCAGATGTTGATGAATTCCAAGATTCTACTAGTGCCTGATGAGAAGCGAGCCATAGAATTTACCTGTCGGGATGATCAAGGTGACATATTGCGCAGCGTGCAGGGAAAAGGACCAATTTAAAATGCTGCCGCACATTGATGACTTTCTTTTAAATCTTCAGGCTAATAAATATTCTCTTGAAACAATTTACAACTACGAACGAGATTTAAGTGTTTTCAGCAATTTCCTGGATGAAAGCAACATTGAGTTTGATAAGGTTGATAAGCGTGCTATCACCTACTACAAAGCATATTTAGTTTCACGGGATCGCAAAACAGCGAATCTGGGAAAGCAAGGCGAAAAGCAGCTTGATTCCCGCTCTATAAACCGCATGCTATCGGCGCTGAGAGCTTACCTGCGCTACTTAATTGACATGGATTACCCTTGTCCCTTGCCGCCTGAAGCGGTGAAATTAACCAAGGCTGGAAGAAAACATCCCCAAGTAGCTGAGCTTGAGGATTTAATTAGACTGATTGAAGCGCCAAGTTCCTTAGAGTCAAATATCAAAACGGCTTTAAGAAACCGCGCCATGCTGGAAGTGCTATTTGCCACTGGCATGCGCATCTCTGAGCTGTGCAATCTAAATCGTAGTCAAATCGACGATACCGGACGGATTTTCATTACCGGCAAGGGTAGAAAGCAACGCTTCGTTTACTTAACTCCACGGGCTAAACAGCACCTGGATGCATATTTAGTGACTCGCCAGGATGATTGTCCTGCCCTTTTCATCCCTTATGCCGGCAGAAATGTCGCTAAACCAAAGAAAAGGATTTCCACCAATTACCTTCAGGATAGAATTAAGAGATACCGGGAGAAATTAAAGATCAACGTCCCCACCTCAGCACATTCCCTGAGGCATGGTTTCGCTACTTATCTGGCTGAGAAAGGTGCCAACCCGGCAGCCATTCAAATTCTTCTGGGTCATGAATCCTTGGATACCACCACCCGCTATGTCCATGCCTCCGATAAGTATGCTGAAGAGACTCACCGCAAATACCATCCTCTGGCTAAAACAGATTAGGATCAGGTAGTTAGAACATTATGTCAACTAAAATTAAGGGAGGCTGCCTGCCAAAAATTAAATGCCAAAGTTTGGGATTGCTTCGGCTGACAAAGTTAGCCTCGCAATGACATGCGGTGATTAACAACCAGTCGCAAGGAGTTTGATTTCCTTTATATCAAGGAAAGGTGCTAAAATTACGTTAACCAGGAGGATCAAAAATGGGTGATATTTTAGATGAAGTCACGGCGCTTGTCAGATGTAAGGAATGTCCCTGGTATAAAAACTGCCTAACTCCGGTTCAGGTTAGCATTGATGATATCGCGCAGTTCAGAATAGCGATGCAGGGGACAAATCTACCTGAACAAGCCAAAAACGAACTGGACCAGATTATGGAAAGCATGGCATCTATGAGTCAGGAGATGATCCTTCAGAGCTGCCCCATATTTACTCAGCGTCTCAAGGAGGACCCTGCACTTGCCCAGCAGATCAAGAAGATGATGCAGAACTGGGGAAAAGAAGGAGAGCCTGATGGATAGCACCCATGAAAAGTTTGCTTTCATTTAAGCCAATCTCTATATAAAGTACACTGAGGCCTCAGAGAACTTTTTTGGGAGATAAATACCCATGCCAGAGCAATTAGGCAAAATAGAGAGGCTTGAAGCTGAGCGCTTCAAACAGGGAAAGAAGCTTTACCTCGTCCCACTTGTATATTCCGGCGAGGAAATCCCTGATGAATACAAGGAAAAATGCAGTCGTTATTGGCAACAGGTAGCAGAACAGCTAACAAATTTAGCGTCGAAGATTGGAATGGTAAACCGGGTTTACCACGAATCAATCTTTCAATCTGGTGAGGATGGTATAAAGGTCATGGAGAGACTGAGTCCAAGCAGTTATCAAATTGCTAAAACTCAGTGTGATAATGGCGCTATCTTTGAGACAGTTGAAGAAAGAGAATTGTTTGAAGAGGTTATGGACTGGCAGAGATGTCTGATGCTTGGCTTTATAAGTGATAAGGTGGCAAGTAAAGTTTCTGAATTCTATGTTGAGGCGGCAAGGAAGAGAAATGAATTTATGGCTAAAAAGATAAGCGAAACGCTTAAAGACGACGAGGCTGGGCTTCTGTTCATTAGAGAGGAACACTCAGTGCAATTCCCTAACGATATAGAGGTGTTCAGTATCTTCCCACCAGCTCTGGACGAGATACACCGCTGGCTTCGTGACCAGGCCAGGCTGGGGGTTGAAAAGCCCGCAGAGGAAAGCACAGGAAAGACCAAGGGAAAAGCTGAGGAGGTCGAGAAAAAGACCAGGAAAAGGACGAAAAGAGAGCCTAAAGGGTAGTCCTGCTTTGCGCGGGTGTCTCATGAAGATAAGAAAACCTGCTGTCTCTGGTATGTTTTATGCCGGCACTGCCAGAGAATTAGAAGAACAAATTGAATGGTGCTACAAGCATGAGCTGGGACCGGGAGCTATACCCCAGGTTAATAGCAAAGGGCTGAGGAAGATTGTGGCTATCGTTGCCCCCCACGCTGGCTATTATTACTCAGGGCCAGTAGCAGCCCATGCCTATAAGGAGCTTGCTGATGATGGGATATTCGATACCGCAGTGATACTTGGTCCTAACCACACCGGGTATGGGTATCCTGTTTCCATATGGGCAGGAGGTAACTGGAACACACCGTTGGGTGAGGTGAAAATAAACGAAAAGCTTGCCCAAAAACTTTTGGGGAAGATAATCAAAGCAGACGAGACTGCTCATATACATGAGCACAGTGTTGAAGTGCAACTGCCCTGGCTTCAACAGCTCTATAAGAAGATAAAAATTGTGCCCATAACTATGCTGGCTCAAGACATAGAAACAGCTCGGACGGTAGGCAAGGCTATTTCACAGGCTGGCGATAACCTAATAATTATCGCCAGCAGTGATTTCACACATTATGAACCTCACTCTGTAGCTATAAAAAAGGATGCTTCTGTGATAGAAGCCATAGTTGCTCTGGACGAAGAAGAACTATACGAGCGCTGTGAGAGCCTTAATTGCACCATGTGTGGGTATGGTCCGGTGGCTTCAGCTATTGTCGCAGCCAAAGAAATGAAAGCCAAAAAGGCAAGTTTATTGAAATATGCCACCAGCGGAGACACGAGTGGCGATTTCTCCCGAGTGGTCGGCTACGGCTCCATCGTGATAAAACGGTAACCAATCATCATCGAGAGCTGATTATTTCTCCTTCGGCCTCTCCATCGATCGTAAGAATGCCAAAAGAGTCTGTGGCTTTCCCGGGATTGAAAAGGAGAATGCCATCGATGACCTTGTTTTGGGATTGGTGAGAATGGCCATAGACGATAATATCAATCCGGTCTGACTCAAATATCTTCCTTACTCTCTCTTCTATTCCCCGAGGGGCGCCTGAGCCGTGAGTTATGCCGATTCGCTTATTTTCTATTTCAACTATTTCTTTGACCGGAAGTATATTCTTTAGATCAGTTGAATCCATATTACCACGGACTGCTTTTACCTCCCCCAGTTGTTTCAATTCCTTAAGCAGTTGTATATCGGTGAAGTCTCCAGCGTGGATTATCAAATCCACCGTGGAGAGGGCATCAATGATCTTTTTAGAGAGTTGTCCAAGCTTATTTAGATGTGTATCGGCAAGCACAGCTATCCGCAATAACAAGCCTCCTTAAACTGCATTGATTCTAGTATCAATTGCGAGCGGCAGACAATATTAAGCTGGCCAATTTAAAATGCTATCACCTTGGATGGAAGACTGCAAAATGCTTCCTACTGATGGTTTTGGGAGGTAACCTCTTTCACCAATTGGATGGTTTTGTCCACACCGGATAGGGAGAATGATAACCCCAGTTGCTTAAGGTCTTTGTAGCCTAATCCCTGGAATAATTTCCTTCCGGCTACTCTGGTCATTTCATCGTAAATAGCCGGCCACTCCGGGCTCCGCCTCTGAGCACAAAAGAGAACGAAATCACGAAGTTTTGGAGGTATGTCACACATATATTATTATTTTACGCCCGGGACTCCGGTTTAACAAACTTGCTTATGGCTGCTGAGATACTATTTTCTCCCTTGTTTTTCCCTTGGATAATCCCCTGGTCAAGGCTTAAGCCTCACCCCTGTCCTTTGTTATATACAAGCCTGAAAAATATTTTTGGGCGACTAAACCTGTAAGCCGAGTTCTGTACCCCGACCGAGTCGGGGTGGTGACCATCCATCTAGCCCTGATGTTACCATCAGGGTCAAGCGACCAACCCAAGGGCTTTGGCCGAGCACCTTAAACTTACCCCAGAGTCCTGAGACTTTGGAGTAGTTGAGCCCTCTTATTCGGTCTTGCTCCAAGTGGGGTTTACCCAGCCAACCAGTCTCCTGGTTGCTGGTGAGCTCTTACCTCACCATTTCACCCTTACCCGCACTGGCTCAGCCAGCCGCTGGCGGTGTGTTTCTGTGGCACTTTCCGTAGAGTCACCCCTCCTGGGTGTTACCCAGCACCCTGCTCGGTGGAGCTCGGACTTTCCTCCCTGGCAGATTAAATCCAGGGCGGTCACCCGGTTTACTCACCCAATTCTATTTTATAGTCAACCAGAACAAAGGTCAAATTCTCGAATTGACCAGGGCAAGATTGCCTGCTGGCAACAACCAGTCCAAAAACGCATCTTTGAGGTATAATATAAGAGAATAATGGCAAGGCCCCAGCAATACCGGCATAGCCTGGGCCAAAAGTATAACTGGAGGTGAACCGATGCAACCACAAAACATGATCTGGGTTGTTGCAGGTAAGCGATACCGCACAGACACAGCCACGCTAATAGCCCATGACGCATACTGGAACGGCTATAACTGTGAGCAAGGTGGCCGTAATACATTCTTATTCAAAACGCCAAAGGGTAATTTCTTTGCCCAATATCAAACGCTATTGCAAGGCGAAATTAACAAAATCACCCCCCTAGAGACAAACGAAGCCATATCTCTATATCAATCACTACACAAAAAGGAGGTTCCCTTCAGAGTTATCTTCCCATGTATCAAAGTAGAGGACGCCTAACACTCCTTAAACCTTGCCCTGACCCGCGCCTGCTAATGCCCCCGTACCAAACTAGCCTCTAAAAGAGCACAGACCTATCCAAATGTAGCTCCAGGCGTTTTACCCATCTAAAATCGCCTCTCAGAGCGTGTTTCATTGTAAAGTAGTGCCTCCATGCCATGCCCCCTTGTCATCTGTGATGCCTGACCCGCAATCTCGTATATCACCCATGTTGGTCAAAGTCCGGTAAAGCGCCGGCGCAAGGTCGGCAAGATTGCCTGAAGAGGTCGTTTTGAAATAGGATTTATCGCCAAACTCTCGTCCAAAATGGCGGAATTTCGGTCTTTGATTGGAACGTGGAGCGGGGTATTGACAGCACTAATCACAAAGGCTTACCATAATAATGAGGCAGCATAGTTTAAGGAGGACATCATGAAAAGACTTTTATTGCTCATCCCAATCATTGCTCTATTCTTGCTACCGATTGGTTGCATGGATGTTGAGAGCATGCTTGAGGACCAGATTACGGAAGCGCTCGAAGGGCTATCATCAACCTACACGATCAAGATTGGTGGCACAGCCGGGTTAAATTTTTCGGGTAGGTACGTGGTGGCGAGCGCAGCTTACGATCCAGAGACCTGGGTGGTTTTCAATTCAACTTCTTACGACGTCTCAGGGAATGTTTCCAAGCAGTACACAGTTGAGGACGTCATATCGGTCGGGGGAATGTTCCAGAAACAGGCTGTGAATGGCACGCTTGAGGTCGAAATTTGGAAAGGCAGTACGAAAGTAGACTCAGCCGTGACAACAGACCCTTGGGGAGCTGTCCTCGTAATGGCCATAGAAGAAGACTAGGTGCTACCCAGTATTTTGGCGCCCGACTTACCACGTATTAAGTTAAGGGCTAAATGCATAGGCCAAGATCAGGTGCCACGCGGAGCATCGGTAGTATTCTTACCCACTAATTAGCCCAAGCCTACTACATTAATAGGCGAATCATTCCTGTCTACACCAATGTAATTTGCTTGTCTCTGAAACTCTGGTGGCGTGGCTCTAGCATTGTCTTTACAATAGACGTTTACAGCCATATAATTGAGTGGGGGCAATCAGATGCTATGGCGTTACTCGCTGAGGTTCTGCCTCCCGCAGTGAACGGTGTAAAAAATAACGCCAATTTAACGTCAAGGGCAGACATAATCTTAAGTAAGAACTGAAATTTAGCTTCCGGAGGGGTGACCGAGTGGCTTATGGTGGCGGTCTTGAAAACCGCTTTCGCCTTTTTGGCGAACGTGGGTTCGAATCCCACCCCCTCCGCCATTTGGGAGATGGCTCGCCGATGATGGCGAGAGGCTGTTCATGTCTGATAAACCGTGCAACTAAGAATCGAGCTTCGTAAGCCGGGGATTTATTCCCCGCCAAAAAGCGAGGCGGCACATAAAATGCCGCATTACAGAAGACTCAGAGGGAGCTTGACCTTGAGCATATGTTGGGGTAGTCTATGAGAAACATGCTAACGAAATTGTTATAATTACTTTCTTGGTGAGCACTCGAATCTTAGTTCGTGAAAGCAAGTTAGCTAATGAATCGCTATCCTCTAGTTGAAGAAGTCTTCACCCCCTTAACTGCCCCTGAGCTTTTTGAGCTAATAAAAGACAACCCTTACAGCTTCTTTTTAGACAGCGGCATGGACCCTCAGAGGCTGGGGCGATATTCCTTTTTAGGCAGTGAGCCCTTTCTCGTAATGAGCAGCCGAGGCTCCGAAATCACCCTGGTTCGTGGGCAGAAGCATGAAGCGCAGCATGGTAACCCTTTTGATGCTATGGGCAAGCTGCTGGTGATGTATAAGTTAGACCGTTGCCCAGCACCCGTACCCTTCCTAGGCGGAGCAGTTGGCTATTTTAGCTATGACCTGTGCCACTTCATCGAACGCCTGCCATCCACAGCTATAGACGACCTTAAACTCCCCGAGAGTTATTTTGCCTTCTATGATGTCATCATGGCCTTCGATCACATGGAAGGGAGAGCTTACCTTATTGCCACAGGCTTTCCCGAGACGGAGGAAGGGCAGCGGCTAAGGCGAGCCAAAATGAGACTTGAGGAAATGAAGGCCTGGCTCTGTCCTAGCCATTCAGTCATTGCGGGCGAAGCGAAGCAATCTAGCGATAGAGATTGCTTCGTCGCTGCTGCTCCTCGCAATGACTGGAAAAACAAAGAAATCTTGCTTAAGTCTAATTTTACCCCTGAAGAATACATCAAAGCCGTAGATAGAGTGCGGGAGTATATCGCCGCTGGCGATGTCTTTCAGGTCAACCTTTCCCAGAGGTTTGAGGCTGATTTGAAAATCCCACCCTACGAGCTTTATAAACGGCTAAGATTGGTTAATCCCGCTCCGTTTGCCAGCTATCTCAATTTCCAGGGAGTGACCATCGTCAGCGCCTCTCCGGAAAGGTTCCTTAAAGTGCAAGGCGGCCTGGTAGAGACGCGACCGATAAAAGGCACAAGGCCACGAGGTGAAGACCCTGCTGAAGATGAGCGACTGGCTCAAGAGTTGACCCAAAGCACCAAAGACAGAGCGGAAAACGTGATGATCGTTGATTTAGAAAGGAATGATTTAGGTCGGGTTTGCCGCTATGGCACGGTAAATGTCACCGAACTAGCTATCCTGGAGACTTTCCCCACCGTATTTCACCTCACTTCTACCGTAGTGGGCAGGCTACGCCGAGGCAAAAGCAACATCGACCTGCTTAAGGCTACTTTCCCCGGCGGCTCTATTATCGGTGCTCCCAAAGTGCGAGCTATGGAGATTATTGATGAACTGGAGCCGACCAAGAGAAGCGTCTATACCGGCTCCATAGGTTACCTGAGCTTCAATGAGGACATGGATATCAACATCGTTATTCGTACTTTTTTAATCAAAGAAGGCAAAGCTTATTTTCAGGTAGGTGGTGGCATTATTTACGACTCTGATTCGGAAGCTGAATACGTGGAAACACTGGACAAAGCCAAGGCTCTGATTCAAGCTTTGCAGTTAGCACCGGAAGTAGTTGTAGCAGCAAAATGTTGAAAAACGAGCGTTCATGACATATAATAGCAGGCTGGACAGGAGTGACCACTTCTATATGGCCCTCCGCATAATTTCGTTCAACAACCTCTCTTTGAAGGGAGAGAATTATAAAGAACTCTGTGGTCAATTATAATCATAAGGAGGCTTAATTTATGGCTGATGAGTCTGACAAAGGTCTGGATAAGCTGGAAGGACTGAAGAGGAAACGCGAACACATCTTGCAAATGGGAGGGCCAAAGGCGATTGAAGCGCGCCATAAGAAGGGGCAGATGTCAGCCCGTGAAAGGATAGACTATTTCTTCGACCCTGGCACATTCACGGAAATAGGCTTATTTGTTAAGCACAGGACGACTGCTTTCGGCATGGATCAAAGGGAGGTGCCTGCTGAAGGAGTAATTACTGGCTTCGGTAAAGTAAATGGCAGGCACATCGTTGCTGCTGTTGAGGACTATACTGCAATGGCGGGGACCTTTGGTGAATATCATGGTAAGAAATTTGTTCGTGCTATAGAGTTCGCCAAGGATAACGGATGGCCATTTGTAGGCATGAATGACTCCGGAGGTGCTCGACTGCAGGAAGGGATAGATACCTTGGAAGCCTACGGATGGCTTTTTAGGTCTCAAATACTTGCATCGGGGATAATACCCCAGATAGCCATGCTTATGGGCCCTTGTTTGGGAGGACAGGCATATCATCCTATAATGCAGGATTTCCTAATTCAAACCAAACAAACAGGATTTATGGGTATTGCCGGCCCTGCTTTTGTCAAAACGCAAACCGGGGAAGAAATCAGCCTGGAGGACCTTTCCGGCTACAAAGCCCATGCTATCAAATCAGGGCAAACACACATCGTAGCTGAAGATGATGCAGAGTGCTTAAATAAGTGTAAGGAACTTTTGTCCTTTTTGCCTTCCAGCAACAAAGAGAGACCACCTCGTATCCAAACAGACGATGACCCGGAAAGGAAAGAGGATTTGCTTAGCTTGATGCCAGAACATCCATTTGAACCTTTCGATATGTACGAAGTTATCGGGAAAATAGTTGACCAAGGTTATTTTCTTGAGACATTGGGGCTCCACGCCAGGAATATAATCACAGGTTTTGCCCGCTTCAACGGGCGTTCTGTGGGAATAGTAGCTAGCCAGCCAAAGTGGATGGCCGGTTGCATAGATATTGATGCTGCCGACAAAGCAGCCAGATTTATCAGGTTTTGTGACCTTTTTAACATTCCCCTGCTCACTCTGCAGGATTGCCCGGGGTATCTGATAGGTTCTCAGCAAGATTGGGGCGGAATCCTGCGCCATGGTGCCAAGCTACTTTTTGCCTGGGCTGATGCTACCGTGCCCCTTGTTTCAGTCATAGTTAGAAAATCCTACGCCGGCGCTCACTACGGCATGCTTGATAAGTCTATTGGAGCTGATTTTGTCTTTGCCTGGCCTACTGCCCGGGTTACCATTGTCGGCGCCGAAAGTGCTGCCAGTGTTATCTTCGCCAGAGAAATAAGAGAGGCAGATAAACCTAAAGAAGTGCGAGCACAAAGGATAAGAGAATATTCAGAAATCTACGAAAACCCCTACTGCGCTGCAGAGAGAGGCTATGTTGACGATGTGATAGACCCCTCAGATACCAGAAAATTCATAAACAGGGCACTGGATGCTCTGGAAGGTAAATGTGTGGCTAGGCCGTGGAGGAAGTATTCCAATATCAATCTCTAAGAAAGGAGGAGGAAGATGGATTTTGGCTTTACAGAGGAGCAGAATAAGTTTAGACAGGAGGTTCGTAACTTTTTAGAGGAGGAGATAAAGAAGGGGTATTGGGAACCTGCCTGTGATGCCTGGATACAAGGTTTTGACCCTGAATTCAGCAAACGGGTGGCGCAGAGGGGCTGGATAGGCCTGACCTGGCCCAAAGAGTATGGCGGGCAAGGGCTCAGCTATATAGACCGACTTATACTCACCGAGGAAATGCTGAGATATGGGGCGCCAGCAGCTTGCCACTGGTTTGCCGACCGCCAAATAGGCGGCTCTATCGTCACCTATGGCACTGATGAGCAAAAGAGGGAGTTATTACCCAAGATTGTAGCGGGAGAGGCGTATATCGGTCTGGGAATGAGTGAAACAGAGGCTGGTTGTGACTTAGCCTCACTTCAAACTAGAGCTACCGAAGACGGTGATGACTACATAATTAATGGACAAAAGACGTGGACTAGTGGTGGCTCGTTTGTAAATTATTTTTACCTATTAGCTAGGACCGACCCTGAGGCACCCAAACATAGAGGTATTAGCGAATTTATTATTCCTGCGGATTTGCCTGGGATTAACCGCATCCCTATGATAGATATTACTGGTACTGAGGCCTGGAACGACGTCTTTTTTGATGGGGTACGCGCCCCCAAGAAATGTTTAATAGGAGAGAAAAACCGTGGTTTCCTTCAAGCTCTTCAACAGCTTGATTACGAGAGAAGTGGGATGGAACGACTAATGGGCAATTATCCCCTCTTTGATGCCATTGTACAGTTTACCAAAGAAAATAAATTGTCTCAGGAACCTGTAATTCGCAATAAGCTAGCTCAGCTCCGGATTGAATTTGAAGTTGGGCGGCTACTTATTTATAGGGTAGCGTTGGTTATGGACGAAGGACGGGCTCCCAACCGGGAAGCAGCCATGTCCAAGGCATATTCCACCGCATTTGAACAAAGGCTAGCCAAAGCCGCTATGGAAGTACTGGGGCCCTATGGGCAACTGGTAAGCAACTCCAAATTAGCTCCTATTCGAGGGCTGGCAGTGCATTCCTATCTGGCTTCCAAAGGTTATAGCCTCCAGGCAGGTACATCAGAGATACTAAAGAACGTCCTGGCTACCAGGGGACTGGGGCTGCCAAGCTCGTAATACGTCACCTTGAGCGAAACGAAGGTTCAATGATTCAAAGATTCTTCGTCGGCAGCTTCGAATGGCGCTTGGAATGTTTGATACAGGAGGATAGCAATGAAATTAACTCTTACTGAAGAACAAGAAATGATAAAAAAGGCAGCCCGCGACTTCCTGGCTGATAAGTGTCCGAAGACATTCGTTAAACAGATGGAAGAAAGCGATACAGGCTATTCCAAAGAACTTTGGCAAGAGATGGCTGAGCTAGGCTGGATGGGCTTGGCCTTCCCCGAGAAATATGGCGGCGGCGACATGAATTTTCTCGACCTGGCAGTGCTACTAGAGGAGATGGGACGGGCTTGTTTGCCTGGCCCTTTTTTCTCCACAGTGGTTCTTGGGGGCTTACCCATCTTAGATCTCGGAAAAGAGGAGCAAAAACAAGAATATTTGCCCAAGCTAATCAATGGAGAGAAAATCTTCACCTTAGCCCTAACCGAACCTGGCTATCAAAATTACGATGCCGCTTCAGTCACAGTTGAGGCTACTCCTGATGATGGCAACTATATAACCAACGGTACAAAACTGTTTGTCCCTGATGCTCATATTGCTGACTACCTCCTGTGTGTAGCCAGAACCAAGCCTGAAAACGGAATCACCATATTCTTGGCCGACGCCAAGAATCCCAGAATAAATTGCACCATTCTAAAGACTGTCACAGGTGATAAGCTATGCGAGGTGGTTTTTGACCAAATGCCAGTACCTAAAGCTAACATTTTGGGACAACTAGACCAGGGATGGAGTCCAGTGCAAAAGATAATCGAGCAGGCAGCAGTGGGAAAATGCTGCGAGATGGTCGGCAATATTCAGCGAGTACTGGAGATGACCGTGGATTACGCCAAGGAAAGGAAACAGTTTGACCGTCCCATTGGCAGTTTCCAAATTATACAGCACTATTGCGCCGACATGGCAACCGATATTGACGGCGCCAGGTTTAGCACCTACCAAGCAGCCTGGATGTTAAGTGAGGGACTTCCCTGCACCAAAGAAGTGGCTATAGCCAAAGCCTGGATAGGCGAGGCATCCCAGCGTGTCGTTGCTCTAGCACACCAAATCCACGGAGCTATCGGCGTTACCATAGAGCACGACCTGCATTTTTATACCAGGCGCGCCAAAGCTGCGGAGCTTGCCTTTGGCGATGCCGATTTCCATCGAGAAGTGGTGGCCAGAGAGATGGGATTGTGACCGCTAATTTGACAGCGAAAACCTTGAGATCTTCGCTCAAGATGACACAGGCCTAGCACTTAAAAAGATTAGCTAAGGTCATTAAGCTTCTTTTCTAATTTCTTTTGCCTTTGGGCTACTGTTAAATCCCCCCGAGTTCTTTCTATAATGCCTCGTATGGCATCCGTAGTTCGCCTCAAGCCATGAGCGAGCAATTCCGGGAAGTCCATGGTTATCAATATTCCGTAGATCTCATCCATTATGGTCAGTAGCTCCTCGCAACGGGAAAAGTCCCCCCGCCTCAGACTATCTAATATGTATCTCCGCAACTCACCCACGGACTCGCCCAAGCCATCAAGGTAGGCAGCATTGCTTACGCCCAATGCTTCCGGTCTTGGCAAACCTTCTCCAGCAATCAAAGCCAAGGTTATATATCCCTCAGCAAATTCCTTTTGAGCATCGTGAACGAAACCTGAATGAAGTAACCTTCCATACTTGGCCAAGTCTTGGTTTAGCTCCTGGACCAATTCCTGGGCTGAATCGAGACGTTGCCTCGCCTTATCCTGCTCCTGGCGATGCACGGCACGTATGGCATCAGCGCTGTGGCGGATTACCTGACGGCAACTACGCAAGGCTTTCTCTCGAGCTTCATCCTCAGCCGCGAAGTGAGGACGAAGCTCAGCAGCGATAGCCTCCAAATCTTCTACCGGTTTTAACATTCCTCTTTCGCCAAGTCCATGCTTGTGACCAATTTCTGCACGGCTTTCTTAACATCTTTCTCACTCAAGACAGCGCTGATTACAGCTACGGCATCAGCGCCAGCAGACACTACTTCACCGATATTATTCTGGTTTATGCCGCCAATAGCTACTAGGGGTGTAAATACTGTTCGCTTGAACTCTTTCAATATATCTATTCCCACCACAGTGGCTTCCTTTTTCGTCGCCGTGGGAAATATAGAACCTACGGCAATGTAATCCGCTCCTTCGGCCTGGGCCTTCGTTGCCTGAGGTAGAGTCTTGACAGAACAGCCAATTACTTTATCTATGGGTAATTCCCTGCGGATTACAGGCAGGGGCAGGTCTTCCTGTCCAACGTGAAGCCCATCAGCGTCAACAGCTATAGCCAAGTCAAGGTAATCATTTATTATAAATAGAACACCCGCTTGACTACAGAGCTCCTTGAGCTTTTGCGCTAAAATTAGCAGTTCCCCCTTTTTGTCCCGATAAAATTGGGACTTATCGCGAAGTTGGATTACCCTGGCACCCCCCCCAATAATTTGGCCGGCAATGTCCAGTTCATTCCTGCCCGCCAGAAATTGCCTATCCAGAATTACATAAAGCCCGGACATCCCTTCCATTTTGTCCCGGCGTGATATTCTGGAAAGCAAATCTCGCTCTAAGTTATAAAGGGCAAACCTCATCTGTTCAAAGCTGGCTGAATTCAGCATTGAACTTATCTCTGGCAACTTAGCTAGCTCCTCTACTACTCGAAGAGACTCTTCCACCCTTTTAGCATTGGCTGTAACTAAATCCAGCAAGCCTTGCAGCGAGGTCGTTTCCATAGTTAATTCCCTATTCTTCGAGTTAGGACGACCAACATCGTATTCGGAATCCCTCTGAGATAAAAGCCCTAAACTCAGTGATTTAGTTTCTTGGGCTAAATCATGACGTAGAGTCCTTAACCGCTGGCTCAGCCCAATATCGTTGAGAAGAAAGCGAGCGACATCTTCCAGAACCCGCAGGCCTTCACTGGAGCGGTTTAGATTTGCATCAATAATACGCAGTGGTCGGTGAGACATTGTAATAATCCTCGCCGGGGTGCATTGTGGACTCGCCTCTCTCCTCCCCTACCGTCTTCAATAACTTATAATGGGCAAAGCCAGAAATGGCACGGGATAAATTGGTATTGTCGCAAGCTGCCCTTAGACCTTTTGAAACTCGTAACCAATCCTACCACCGGACAATTTCGCTGGAAGTACCTTCACCCCCATTCCCGGCTTAATGTCACTCTCCTTAATACCCTTACTTAACCGACCAAAGACTCTCACCCCATCAAAATCAGCTATGCCCAGAGTATATGGGGCGTCCTCTTCAAATCCGGTTGGACCATAGTTTACTACAGTATAGGTGACCAGCCTACCATTTCCCTTAATCTCAAACCACTCCACATCACTGCCTACACATTTTGAGCAATCCATCCTCGGGGGAAAGTAATTAGTCCCACACCTTCGGCACCTAGTTGCCATTACCTTACCCTTCTCCAAGTAACCCACAAAATCAGATGCCTTCGTTTCGGCGGTGAAGCTAACAATACCAAAATTCTCAAAACTCACTGGCTACCTCCTTAGAATTGTCACATTACCATATTGTCCGACGCCACCTATATTATGAACCAAGCCTATTTCCGCTCCCTGCACCTGGATTTCACCAGCCTGCCCCCTAAGCTGGTTTACAACGGTTCTAATCTGTGAACCACCAGTAGCGCCAATAGGGTGACCTTTGGATAACAACCCACCGTCAACATTTACCGGTTTCTTTCCATCCACATATGTCTCTTTGCCATCAATCAGTTCAGTCCCCTCCCCAGCTTTGGCAAAGCCCAAGTCTTCATAACCCATAAGCTCAGCTATAGTAAAACAGTCGTGAACCTCGGCAACATCAATATCCCCTGGACCTACACCAGCCATTTCATATGCCTGTCTGGCTGCCTCCTGGGCACACCGCAGACCGGTGAGCGATTCCCTGCCTGACATTGTCATTGTGTCTGTGGCAGCGCCCAGACCCATTATCCAGATTGGGATATTAGTTACTCTTTTAGCTACGTCACCACTAGCTATTATTATGCAGGAGGCACCGTCCGCATTGGCACAGCAATCAAACTTCTTCAGCGGGCTAGTTATTACTTCCGAGCCTAAAATGTCGTCCAAACTCAGTTCTTTACGATAGGTAGCCTTAGGATTTGCCGCACCATAGTGTGAATTTTTGACCCGTACCTTGGCCAGTTGCTCTTCAGTAGTTCCATACTTAGCCATATGAGCCCGGGCATACATAGCATAACCAGCAGGCATGGTTATGCCAAAGGGCGATTCCCATATTATGTCCCCTCCCCGGCTCATCCTCTCCGCAGCCTCACGAGAGGTCAAGTCCGACATCTTCTGGAAGCCTACCACTGCTACTACTCTGTGAAGGCCTGCCCTTATTAATGACCAACCTACTCTTAGCCCAGTGCTACTAGAAGAACACACAGACTCGACATAGAAACTCGGCTTGGGCGTTAGCCTCAAGTATTCTGAGATTAAACCGGCCGGTGAGCGCTGCTTATCATATTCCGGCGCAGAACAAATAATGGAGGCATCTATATCACTGTTGGTAATATCTAGACCCTCCATTGCCTCGGTATAGGCTTCAAAACACAATTCCCCGATAGATACACCACACTTACGAGAAAAAACGCTCTGACCTACTCCAACAATAGCCACGTCTTGCATAAAGCAACCTCCTAGAATCGCAAGAGTTTAGTTGTCCCAAAAATTCTAGCCTATTATGCTATATCACCTGCCCTCGCACTGTCAAGCGCATCCCGAGATTTTTTTATCTCGAAATTAGAGCAGCACGACTATATTACTTTGCCGAAGCGGCGAACTCCTGGTCATAGCTGCCGCAAGGTCTCTATACTCTATGTGCCACATAAAACTGCCCCTATTGCCTGCTCTCTGAGCAAACTTTCTGTCTACAGTAGATTTGGCCAGCGGCTGGTCAGAGCGTGTGGAAGTTTTTTGACACGAACACGACGCTGTATGGGCTACTCTAGGTACAGTATCTTGCTACAGCTAGTGCATTGGATTAAATCGCCAGCTTTGGCTTTCTGCCATTGACTCGTAGGCACGGTGATGTGGCATCCCTGGCATTTCCCTCTCTCTACTTTGACTACAGCCTGTCCTCTCGTTAACCTGAGTCGCTCATAAGTGTTGAGAACTTCAGAGTCAATTTGCTGCGCTAGTCTATCACGATCCCCCCCGAGCTTAGCAAGCACGGTTTCAACTTCACTTTTTCTTTGTCCCAAAGTTTCCTGCCTCTGCTCCCATTCTCGTTTCAATCGTTCAACCTCTTCGGCGGTAGTTTTTACCTTAGCTTCTATCTCTTCTACCTGGCTCATTAACTCTAAGAGGGCATCTTCTTTCGGCTTAATCTGGCTCTTAAGGCCCTTGACTTCTTTCTCAAGGTTAACCAGTTCCTTGGGATTCGTAGTTGTGCCAACGTAAAGCTTACTATCAATCTTCTTGACTTTCTCTTGAAGGTCTTCCAGTTCCCATTCAGCGTTTTTTTGTTTTTTCCTCGCGTCTTCCAGTTGTTCCTTTTGTGAGGCAAGTTCGGATTCAGCGGCAACCAAGGCCTTATCATCACTCAACCAATTCTCAACCTCATTTAGTTCTTGTTGATTCCTTTGAAGCTCCAGGTCAACCTGCTGCAGCTTATAAAGTCGCTCTGCCAAACTCATACTGAGGCTTATTGTAGAAGTGAAGTGGGGATATTGTCAAAAAATACAGGCAGCTTCCTGGGAGAACCAGGAAGCTAAAGTTCCACAATCCTGGGCTTCACGCGGCATTTTTCAGCAGCGACAATAGCGTCTATCTGGGATACAACTTCATCAAGCTTATTTTGGCGACTTGTTATCACATAATCGAAAAGCGGCAGGCTTTTTATTTCCCCTTTAGCCCTTTCTAACCTTAGGGCCAAATCTGGTGAAGACTCGCTACGTCGCTTCCTCAACCTCTTTTCTAGTTCTTCCACCGAAGGAGACATGAGGAAAATAAATACTGCTTGGGGCAGAATTTTCTTGATAGTAGCAGCACCCTGAACATCTACTTTGACTACTGCATCTACCCCTTTGGATAAAGCCGAGGTTATTTCGTCTTTTGGCACACCATAGTAGTTGCCGTAGACATTGGCCCACTCCAGGAACTGGTGTTTATCTATCATTTGTTGAAATTCTTTCCGGGAAAGGAAGTGATAATCCACTCCATTCTTCTCCCCGGCACGCTTAGGACGTGTAGTAGCGGTAATGACATAGTGAAAGGGACGCCCCAACTTCTTCATTCTGGCAAGCACAGCATCCTTGCCTACTCCCGAAGGTCCAGAAAGAACGACAAGCAGTGCGTGAGAGCTCCTAGTGCTTCTTTGCTTCGTTCGAAGCTTAGACTCAAGGCTTTGGTCGTGCACTTCACGGCTCAACTTTTTCCTCAGACAACATGGATGCAGTGGCTAGTCTATGAGACATGGTCTCCGCTGTCACAGCAGCCAGCATCATGTGACCAGTATCAAAAAGAATAGCGGTCTTGGCTTTCCTGCCATGAGTGGCATCAATTAAAAGCCCCTTTTCTCTTACTTCGCGAAGGAGTCTCTTGATTGGTTGCTGATTTATGGAAAGGAAAGCAATCACCCTATTTACAGCTATAACACTACCAAAACCGATATGAACTAATTCTGTAGCCATGCTGTCCCTCCTGACTTAATTACTAAAACTCATTTTGTTGTAACTACACAGCCTACTTAATTGTTTAGCATTTAGGATTCCGTGCTCAGGATTTATCAGTATTTAATACTTGTTGCAAAGTCTGCCAGAAAGCAGGATAGGATACCTGTGCAACCTGGGCATGCTTGATGGTCGTTTCTCCTTTGGCTATCAAACCAGCTACTGCCAGGCTCATCGCCAATCGGTGGTCGAAATGGCTGTCAACATCTGTGCCCGACAAAGGCCTACCGCCATAGATGACCATACCATCCGGCAGAGGCTCAATTTTAGCACCCAGGCGGGAAAGCTCACTTGCCACAGTGGCAATCCGGTCTGATTCCTTCACCCTCAGCTCCCCAGCATCCCTGATCACAGTTTTCCCTTTAGCAATACAGCCAGCTACGGCTAACACGGGAATCTCGTCAATGATGCGAGGAATAATATCGCCACCGACCTCTATCCCCTTTAAGTCGCTAGATTCTACCACAATATCGGCTAAAGGTTCATCAGCCTCCAGCCGCTCATTATCTATTTTTAACTTGGCTCCCATAGCCAGGAGAATATCGATGACTCCTGTTCGCGTCGGGTTAATTCCACAATCCCTTATCACTATCCTGGCGTTAGGGTGAATAGCTCCGGCAACCAGAAAGTAGGCTGCTGAACTGATGTCGCCCGGGACGCGAAGGGTAGCAGGAACCAAGGGGCTACTCAAAGGCAGCAAGGAAATCGAATTTCCCTGGCTTTCCAAAGTGGCTCCCATCCGTTTAAGCATCCTTTCCGTATGGTCCCGGGAAGGAATTGCTTGGTGCAAGACAGTATTGCCTCGAGCAAAAAGACCGGCTAGTAGAATGGCTGATTTAATTTGAGCACTGGGAACAGGCAAGGTAAAATCTATACCACGTAACTTTTTCCCCTTAATGACCAAGGGTGCGAAGGAATCTCGTCCTCTTCCCCACACCTCAGCACCCATCAACCTCAGTGGCTCAATCAATCTGCCCATGGGGCGATTACGAAGAGAGGCATCTCCGGTAATAACAGATAGGAAAGGCTGGCTGGAAAGAAGACCGCCGAGAAGGCGCATCGTAGTGGCACTATCCTGGGCATCGAGCACATTGCTGGCCTCCTTAAGACCATCTTCGCCAGTTCCCGAGATTAATAGAGTAGGTGAGTCCCGTGACCCTTTTCTGTCAATTTTCACCCCCAGGGCTTTCAGACACCTAACTGTAGCCAGGCAATCTCTTCCCGGAGCGAAATTATCAATCTCGGCTTTACCCTTGGCTAAGCCATTCAGGATGACAGCCCGGTGGGAAATAGACTTATCACCAGGTAGAACTACCTCCCCCTCCAACTTGGGACAAGGTTTTATGGTTCTTGTTTCCGCTCTTGGCGAAAACGACCTTAAGCCGACAAATTGTTCAGCCATTCTTGTCTTGCTTTGTTAGCCTCAGTTAAGGCTTGTTCCAAGCGTTTATCCCCCTCAGCCACCAGTTGGCGATACCTCTCCAATTCCTGGCTGAATTTACCTATCCAGTTAACTATAGCTTCTTTATTGCTAATGCAGATATGGGCATTTACCTCAGGATTCCCCGAAGCCAGGCGAGTAAGGTCATAATAACCAGAGGCCGCCAGTTTGGACATTTTATACCAAGAAGGATTCTTGGTAGTCAGCGATACCAAGGCCGCCGAGAGCAACATAGGTAGATGACTAATGCCGGCCACCAAGTTGTCATGCACTTGAGCATCAATAAAAAAAGGGGCAGCTCCCAGCTTCTTGACCATGCCTGTCACCATATCTATTGATTTTGGTGAAGCTTTCTCTGATGAGGTAAGGCAATAAGTACACCCCCGAAATAATTCGACCTCAGCAGCCTGGATGCCATAAGTTTCCCTCCCAGTCATGGGGTGTCCGCCAACGAAGTCCACAGTTGGCGGCAGTATTTCCTCGGCCCACTTCATAACCTGAACTTTCGTGCTGGCAGTATCGGTAACAGTGCAAGCAGCAGTAAGATGGGGAGCTATCTCGGAGAAGATTTCCTTTACCGTCAGGACAGGTGTGGCGATGATGACAAAATCAGCTTGCTTTACCGCATCCTTTAAGTTGGTTGCGCCTCGCTCAATGGCGCCTAAACTTAAGGCACTGGCTACAGTTTCCTGACGGCGGCTATAGCCGACTATTTCCCACCTAGGCTTCTTCCCTTGCCTCAAAGCTAACCCGATTGAGCCGCCGATTAACCCTAAACCAATTATGGTAACCAGCACGGTATCATTATAGCAGTGTAAGGCCCGCCTGTCATTGCCAGTCCTTCTTTCTTGTCCCTTTGAGCCCCCTTCCTTTTGTCATTCTTCGCCCCGACTTGATGGGGTGTGGCAATCTCGCAAGAGGCTCTGTAGAGAGAGCCTCTTGCGTGCCCCCCTGCAAATTAAAGAAGGTACAAGCCTCCCCCTACAAAAGTAGGGTTACTAATGGGCGATTGACGAGGAAGCGAATATATCGTAGATTACATTTAGTTAGTTTTAGGGAGTATTGCATATGACTATAGAAATAAATGGCCGAATTTATTATAGGATTGCTTCGTTATCTGCAGTCCCCGAATATCTACTTACAAAGGCGTTCTCTGTACTTATAGCAAAGTACTATTAGCTATTTTCCCCTGAACTTTAGCCCTTGTGATGGATAGTCAGTGATACTCCAAGTCGAGGAAGCGATAAGGCGACAGACAGCGGTAATAAAGGGAGGGAAGGGTGAGAAGAGAAATCATTGTCATCCTGTCTGCACTGGCGCTGGTGGTGAGCCTGGTGCCAGCGGTGCCGGCGCTGGCAGCCCCAGAGGTAACTTTCCGCTCTGCTGGTTCTAGCCCCGGGGCAGACTCAACAAGCTGTGTAATTCCCAAGCCCACAGGATTAACCGCTGGCGACTTGATGATCGCCCAAGTGGTTGGAGCTGACCCCTATTTTGGTGCTAATCTTGGGGCCTTTACTGCACCGGCTGGTTGGACAAGTATAAGGCAGGATGTATATCCAGGTGTACCATGCTTGGCATCAGCATTATTCTGGAAGATTGCCGATGCCAGCGATGTGGCCGCCGCTAGTTTTACCTTTACAGCAACAGGTGCCACTTCAAACAGGGGAACAATTACGGCTTGGTACGGGCACGACCCCACAGCGCCGATAAACGATGATAACGGGCGGGGCAATATTTACTCACCCCCCTCGACAACAGTTTCGTCTCCGGGCATAACTCCCACTGTCGCCGACTGCACGATTTTGCTCTTCTGCGGCATTTTCAATGGGGATAATAACACCCAGAGCGGTTATGCCATAGCTAACAACAATCCATCCCCTTGGACAGAGGCTTATGATTTGCCCTCTGATTTGGGCCAGGATTTGGGTCTATCAATGGGATACGCTACCAGGCCCGAGACAACCTTTACGGGAGACGGAACGGCCACAACTTCGGAACCTGATGGGAATATAGGGCAACTGGTGGCTATTGCCCCCAACATCAACTATGACCTCACCACCTCCAGCACCGCTGGCGGCTCGGTAACTACCCCCGGTGAAGGAGTGTTTCCCTATGGCTGCGGCACGGTGGTCGACCTGGTGGCCGAAGCGGATGCCTATTACGGGTTTGTCAACTGGACCGGTGATGTGAGCACCATTGCTGATGTCAACGCCGCCGCAACCAACATCACCATGAACGGAGATTATGCCATCACCGCTAACTTTGCACTGGTAACTTTCCGCTCTGCTGGTTCTAGCCCCGGGGCAGACTCAACAAGCTGTGTAATTACCAAGCCCGCAGGATTAGCCGTTGGCGACTTAATGATTGCCCAGGTGGTTGGGACTAAGGCCGCTTCGGCACCTGATATCGGGACTTTTACTGCACCGGCTGGTTGGACAAGTATAAGGCAGGATACTAGGGGGGTGCTTGGAGCAAGTCCTTATTACATGGCATCAGCATTATTCTGGAAGATTGCCGATGCTAGCGATGTAGCCGCCAGTACCTTTACCTTTACTGCAACAGGTGCCACTTCAAACAGAGGAGCAATTACTGCCTGGTATGGGCACAACCCCATAAACTCAATAAACGCTCATAATGGAACGACCAGTAGTACCTCAACGACAATTACAGCTCCAAGCATAAGCCCCTCTGTCACCGACTGTAAGATTTTGTTCTTCTGTGGTATTTATGACAATCTCGACATAAGCAGTTACGCCGTCGCTAGCGGCGATCCGTCCTCTTGGTCAGAGGCTTATGATTTGCCGAGTAATTTGACCTGTGACTTGAATTTATCACTGGGATATGGTACCAGGTCTGCAACAGGTACCACAGGAGACGGAACCGCCACAATTGCGTCTCCGGGTACTTATAATATAGGGCAACTGGTGGCTATTGCCCCCAACATCAACTATGACCTCACCACCTCCAGCACTGCTGGCGGTAATGTAACTACCCCTGGTGAAGGCACGTTTCCCTATAGCTGCGGCACGGTGGTCGACCTGGTGGCAACTCCAGATGCCTGTTATGAGTTTGTCAACTGGACCGGTGATGTGGGCACTATCGCTGATGTCAACGCTGCCTCAACCAACATCACCATGAACAGCGACTATTCCATCACAGCCAACTTTGCACTCCTGAGCTACAACCTCACCACCTCCAGCACTGCTGGCGGCTCGGTAACTACCCCTGGCGAAGGCACGTTTCCCTATGGCTGCGGCACGGTGGTCGACCTGGTCGCCGAGGCGGATGCCTGTTATGAGTTCGTCAACTGGACCGGTGATGTGGGCACCATTGCCGATGTCAACGCTGCCTCAACCAATATCACCATGAACGGAGATTATGCCATCACCGCTAACTTTGCACTGCTGAGCTACAACCTTACCACCTCCAGCACTGCTGGCGGCTCGGTAACTACCCCCGGCGAAGGCACATTTCCCTATGGCTGCGGCACGGTGGTCGACCTGATCGCCGAGGCGGATGCCTGTTATGAGTTCGTCAACTGGACCGGTGATGTGGGCACCATTGCCGATGTCAACGCTGCCTCAACCAATATCACCATGAACGGAGATTATGCCATCACCGCTAACTTTGCACTCCTGAGCTACAACCTTACAACAGACAGCACTGCTGGCGGCTCGGTAACTACCCCCGGCGAAGGCACATTTCCCTATGGCTGCGGCACGGTAGTCGACCTGATCGCCGAGGCGGATGCCTGTTACGAGTTTGCCAACTGGACCGGTGATGTGGGCACCATTGCCGATGTCAACGCTGCCTCAACCAACATCACCATGAACGGAGATTATGCCATCACCGCTAACTTTGCACTCCTGAGCTACAACCTTACAACAGACAGCAGTGCTGGCGGCTCGGTAACTACCCCTGGTGAAGGCACGTTTCCCTATAGCTGCGGCACTGTGGTCGACCTGATCGCCGAGGCGGATGCCTGTTACGAGTTTGTCAACTGGACCGGTGATGTGGGCACCATTGCCGATGTCAACGCTGCCTCAACCAACATCACCATGAACGGAGATTATGCCATCGCCGCTAACTTTGCACTCCTGAGCTACAACCTTACAACAGACAGCAGTGCTGGCGGCTCGGTAACTACCCCTGGTGAAGGCACGTTTC